>Ga0209426_1001028_pt1 | contig 20642 bp, 13 predicted proteins | sample Deesub1362B_J571_FD_187697 | JGI IMG/M metagenome (GOLD analysis project Ga0209426, IMG submission 187697) | Deep oceanic, basalt-hosted subsurface ecosystem from Juan de Fuca Ridge flank, Pacific Ocean, CORK Borehole 1362B_J2.571 (SPAdes)... ...
GTTTCCCCCGTCCAGCAGGGCTACGCTGGAAGACTCCTCAACTACGCGAATATCAGATCTGGGCTGCACGAAACCCTTACGAATACCCTCTATATAGTAGGGAATCCGTATAATTCCATGAGAGTCAACACCCCTCAAGTTTGCCAGAACAAGGTTATCGGCAATGTTCTCAGCATCCTCTTTTGGAACACCGAATTTCTCAAAACATTCAACGCAGAAATCCTGTGCTTGCTTAGCTGAAACCTTAACATTCTCCATAATTGTAGATTACCTCCCAGAATTAACCCGGTTTACCGATTAAGGTCATTCCGTCCGGGTAAAATAAAGGTTAACATACTTACCTCTTTTCCTCAATATTCCCTCCACCCAGTAGAACTTTATAGCAAAACTGGGCGAGCAAAGAGACAGTGCGGTTATCATGTTGATGTGTAGTCCAGAAGGAATAATATCGCCGGTACCAGGACATTCGCATTTTGATGACGCATTCGTTCGCTATGACGACTCTGTTGAGCTTAAAGCCGGTGAGACGAAATTACTTGATGTTACCCTAGAAGCTCGAAAAGATGGTCCCGGAGAGGTTATCTATGCAATCTATAGAGTGGCTGAAGAGTACGCCGAAGATAAATTACCTGTGCCCGCGGGTTTCACTGTTAGCATAGAACCGTCCAAATTCATGGCATATCCGAATACCATCTATCACTCAACAATTACTATAAAGACAAGCCCGGAGCTCGTCCCGGGTGAATATTGGCTTCGTTTCGAACAAGAATTTGAAAACGCGTTTCGGGGTAGTGGGTAGATTAAAGTCAATGTAGAGCCGTAGCTTACTCGGCATATGAACAATCTCCATTTTTGTTAACCTCAGTGATAAAAGGCGAGTCGAGGTAAAGTTGTCACCCCCTTAGCTAGTGACTACCAAAACTGGACCAGTACTGTATGTCATGCCCTTCCCTATTTTACATCCTCTCTCTTCTGCCGCCTTGACAGTGCACATTCTAGCGCAGTGTTCAATGCTTTTGACTACGAATCGTCTTCTTCAGTAAAATTGTTGCTCGGGCGCAGCAATGGCTGGAAAGAGACGTTTTGTCACCAACCATGGAGAATACAGAGGCTGTGGTGCTCGCGTTTGACAGCAAATGGGGTATAATCTTCTTCAACAGGGAGATGAGCTTGATATCAGCTCCCATAACTATTGTGGTCTAGAGGTAAAGGATGGCAGACATCGGGAAAACCAAAGAACAGCTCATAAGCGAATTGCGAGAGCTGCGCCGACGAATTGCTGAATTGGAAACATGTGAAATTGAGCGCGAGCGGTCAGAAGAGGCGCTGCAAAGGTCTGAGGAGAGACACCGCTCACTGATGAATGACGTACTTGATACTACCGCGGTCGGCATGTTTATCCTCGATCCTGATTTTAAGGTTGTCTGGGTAAACCGGGCATTGGAACGCTACTTCGGGCTACGAAGGGATGATGTTATTGGGAAAGACAAGCGCCAGCTGATCAATGAACAAATCAAGAATATCTTTGAGGATCCAGAGGGGTTTGCCAAGAGGGTGCTTGCTACGTATGACAATAATACTTATGTCGAGCACTTTGAGTGCCATGTGCTTCCTGATGGCGAGCGTGAGGAACGCTGGCTTGAGCACTGGAGCCAGCCTATCCAGTCAGGTCTTTATGCCGGAGGCCGTATCGAACAGTACACTGATATCACCGAGCGTAAGCGGGCGGAGGAAGCACTACGGGGGTCAGAGGAGAGATATCGCGCTCTTTTGGAGCTAAGTGCTAAGGTTGGGGAAGCTGTTGTCATGTTACAGGATACTGATAAGGGAAACGCAATCCACACCTTCGTCAGCAATGAATGGCCGCGTATCACTGGCTACTCAAGGACTGAACTACTCGATATGTCGTGGTTTGCCCTTGTCCATCCGAGACACCGAGAGGCTGTTATAGAAAGATACCAAAGACGGATGCGGGGCGAAACAATCCCGGGACTTTTTGAGATATCTATTGTCCGAAAGGATGGGGCTGAAGTCCCTATCGAGGTTACTGCTGGCCACACATCTTACCAGGGCAAGCGTGCCCATGTTGTTTATATCAGAGACATCACCGAGCGCAAGCGGGCGGAAGATGAAATCAGAAAGTTCAAAACAATGACTGACAATGCCGAGCACGGTGCTTCAATAACCAGCATTGAAGGCGAACTGGTCTATGTGAACAAGGCCTACGCCCGAATGCACGGCTACGCACCGGAGGAACTCATCGGCAAGCACTTTTCCATTGTTTACAATGAAGAGCAATTGAAGCACATAGTTCGGTTGAGAAACAAGCTCCTGCAAACCGGCACCTATTTTACCGAGGAGGTATGGCGTACCAGAAAAGACGGCACCGTCTTCCCTGCCCTGACGACTAGTACGGTAATTAAAGATGATAAGGGAAATCAATTGTATATCGCTTCGTCATTGATTGACATCACCGAGCGCAAGCGGGCAGAGGAGGCACTAAGGGAGAGCGAGAATAGATACCGAACCATTTTTGAAACGACCGGAACGGCGACAGTAATCCTAGAGGAAGACATGACAATATCCCTGGCAAACTCGGAATTTGAAAAACTCTCCGGATATTCCAGGGAAGAACTGGAAGGTAAGAAAAGCTGGATAGAATTCGTCGCGAAAGATGATTTGGAGAGAATGAAAGAGTATCATCGGGTGCGGAGAATTGATCCGAATGCTGCTCCAAGGAACTATGAGTTCCACTTCATTGACAGAGAGGGTAATGTTAGAGACATCTTTTTAGCCGCCGCCATGATTCCAGGAACAAAAAAGAGCGTGGCATCTCTTTTAGACATCACCGAGCGCAAGCGGGCGGAGGCAGAGAGGCGGGAGCTCGAGCAGAGAGCTCATCTTGCCAGCCGACTGGCTGCCGTTGGGGAGATGGCATCTGGTATCGCTCACGAGATAAACAACCCTCTCACGGCTGTTATCGGCTTTGCCGAGTTGCTGATGAGAAAGAATCTCCCTCAAGATGTCATGAAGGAGCTCAAGATAATCAGCGATAGTGCTCAGCGGGTAGGTGATATCATGAGGAGACTGCTGACCTTCGCCCGCCAGTACCGTCCCGAGCGAAGCCTGGTGGATATCAATGAGATAATTAAGACTACCCTTGAGCTCAGAGCCTATGAATTGGATACGGACAACATAAGAGTTACCACCGAACTTGACCCTGGGCTGCCCCAGACGGTGGCAGATGGCGGCCAGCTCCAGCAGGTCTTTCTTAACCTCATCATCAACGCCGAGCACGAGATGGCATCGGCTCATGGGAGAGGTAATCTGCTGATTAAGACCGAAAGTTTGGGTGACGCCATTCGGATCTCCTTTAAGGATGATGGACCGGGGATACCCAAGGAGAATCTGGAGAGGATTTTTGAGCCTTTCTTCACCACCAAGAAAGCAGGTCAGGGGACGGGACTGGGCTTAAGCATCTGCCAAGGCATCATCAGCGACCACAATGGTAAGATTTATGCCGAAAGCGAGCCAGGCGAGGGAGCCACCTTCATTGTGGAGCTGCCGCTGGTGAGGGAGGGAAAAGAAGCAAAGCCAGCTGAGCCAGAAATAGGCGAAGCCAGAGAAGCAGTCAGGGCCAAGATACTGGTGGTGGATGATGAACCAGCAATAACCCAGTTCTTGAAGTGGGTGCTGGCAGACGAAGGTTACGAAGTGAAAACCACAGATACCGCTGAAGCCGCCCTGAAGCTGGTTGAGAGCGAAAGGTACAGCCTTATTCTGCTGGATATCAAGCTACCCGGTATGAGCGGCCTCGAGCTGTATGAGCGGCTCGGCAAGATAGCCAAGTCTTTAACACGGAGAATAGTTTTCATCACCGGGGATGTTTTAGGAACCGATACCAGGAATTTTCTTTCCCGGACCAAAGCCCCTTATATCACCAAGCCCTTTAGTATTGAGCAACTAAAGAGGGAAATAAATCGCATATTGTCCCATGGCGAGTAGAATATGCATAATGCCAGTCATTCATGCTGATGAATCGGCACGAAGAGGTAAGCATGGAAAAGAAGGCGCATATCCTGGTAGTGGATGATGAGCAATACGTATTGGAGCTGATTAAGAGTACCTTGGAGCCGGAAGGGTATACTATTACCACTGCCTCCGATGGGAGATCAGCGCTATCCTGGCTAAGGGAGCATAGGCCAGATCTGGTTCTGCTTGATATCAAGATGCCTGACCTCAATGGCTATCAAGTTCTAGAGCACATCAGGAAGCAGTCTGATGTTCCCGTGATCATGCTCACCGGAGTGCTCGAGCCAACCGCAGTACAGCAGAGCGTAGGTCTTGGAGCCGACGATTATATCAGAAAGCCGTTTAGTCCGCAGGTACTTCTAGCTCGTATAGAGGCGAAGTTAAGACGAGCTAGGTCATGAACTTCATCTCATATCATACGTGAAAGAATCTGCCTCTATGCTCAATTACCAGCTTTCACTGAATTTGTTGTCTGTGCCCCACACGATAGCTTGAAAAGTGACCTCTAAGGCAAAAAGACTGGGAAAGGCGAGCAGAAGAGCCAACAAAGTTGAAATGGTCAGAATGTGTCCCTTCTTACAGTGATCTCCTTAAAAGCTGCAGATGTCCAGACGTGTAATTCCCAACCCAGCCCAGGAGGCATTCCAGCGATACAGCTCCAGCCACTGGTTTCGTATCCTGGCCGCCAAGATCAAATTCAGATGGGAATCTGCCAGCTGCGTGCCTAGGAAAATAGCGCTCTCATCAATTTCGGCAAAATTCTGAGCCATCTCATATCGTCTTTGGGCTTCGGGGGGCATATTTACCTTCTGTGGGGGTATTTTGACAAACCTGCCTGAACCTCTGTTGGTGAGCGGCAAGGTGAACATGCCCAGCAGACGCAACGGGTGCCTGCGCCACGATATGCGGTAAATGGGCCGGGCGGTGATGCCCTCAGCACGCTCATGCATTCCTGGCGTTACCTCGGTGACCTCAAGAGTTTGAGCATCAATCCCAGCCTGCCGCATTTTCTCCCTAAAGGTGAGCGCAGCTCCATTGACCGTCACTGCGGCAGCGCGCTGTTCCTCTAATCCCGTAGTTCTCATCTCCATCCTCCTTTAACCGGCTCTACGGTCATCCTCCTTGTCCTTTTCCAGCAAGCCCTTCGCTGCCTTGGTATACACCCGGATTACATCCTGCCGGCTTATCATGCCTACCAGTTTTGAACTCGAACCTGATTTTCCTAGCACTGGTAAGCTTGAGACGTCATACTGGCTCAATAGCTGCATCACGGTATCTAGCGAGTCTTCAGTGGTCGTGGTGACCACGTTGGTGGTCATGATATCGCGTACCAGCCGCCCGTTCGCCATCCCATTACGTAGCAGGTCCTCACGTGATATGATCCCTACCAGCTCGCCGCTTTGAGAATCGATGACGGGCAATGACTTTATGCGGTCGGAGGCAACACGGCTTTCTATATCCCCCACTCGTTCGTCTGACCTCACCGGAACAACATCCGTTCTCATGGCATCCCTCACCTTCAAGTGGGCAAGGAGAGGCTGAAGGTATTCGTAGCGATGACATGGGGACTCAGCCGGCGACTGTACCTGGCTCTCATAGATAGTATTGCGCCCGACAACTACATAAGATATGCCCACCGCAATCATGGCTGGTGCCAGCATAGTGTAGCTGCCGGCCATCTCCCCCACCATGAGCATCACCGCCAGCGGGGCATGAGCTACCCCTCCAAAGAGGGCCATCATCCCCACCACTACAAAGGGTTCGGGGGTAGGCGGCACATGGGGGAGGACGCCATGCAGCCCCGACCAGAGGGCAGCGCCGACCATACCTCCGATAAACAAGCCTGGGGCAAAAACGCCGCCGCTACCGCCGGAACCTATCGATAGAGAGGTGGCTACTATCTTGGCGAAGACAAGAACAACCATGAGACCTACTGGGATAGCTACCTGGGGCTCCATCACTATCTGAAGCCACCCGTATCCCATGCCAAGCACCTGCGGTAGAAAGAAGCCCAGTATACCAACTCCCAGACCGCCGATAGCCGGCTTGAAGTAGTCAGGTATCTGAAGCGAGCGGAAGAAGTTCCTGGTGAAATAGAAGCAGCGTGGGTAAAGTATCCCTATCAGACCGCAGATGAGACCAAGCCCGGCGTAGTAGATAAGCGAGTAAGGGTCATCAAACATAACTTGGTAGTGGCCCCCGAATATAGGGGTATAGCCAACCCAGCTGCTGAAGATAGTATACCCGATGATGGACGCGATGAAGGAAGGTACCAGGGCGGCTACCTCAAAGCCTTCAAGGTAAAGGATCTCGGTGCTGAGGAGAGCTCCCCCCAGTGGGGCCTTGAATATGGCCCCTATGCCAGCGCCAATTCCTGCCGCCATCGCAATTCGGCGATCCTGAACGCTCAGCTTAAGCAGCCGACCCAAAAGTGAGCCGAAGCCAGCAGCAATTTGAGCCGTTGGCCCCTCCCGTCCAGCACTGCCTCCTGAACCAATGGTTATGGCTGACGCTACCAGTTTGACCAATGGCACTCGAGCTCGTATCAGCCCTTCCTTGTGATGAAAGGCTTCGATAGCGGCATCAGTACCATGCCCCTCAGCCTCTGGTGCCAGCTTATAGACGATAAGGCCAGAGATGAGGCCACCCAATGTGGTAATCAGCGGAATCATCCATCGTCTGGCAATCTCAGTAACGACCGTCTCACCCTCCCCAACTGGCGCCGGCGGGGTAAACCCTGCCCCCATGCCTAAGAACAACCTGGTTGCCCAGGTTATGGCGGAAAAGAAGGCAATTGAGCCCAGTCCGGCTACTATCCCTATCAAGCCCCCAATCAGGAGCCATTTCCGCAGGTAGCCGACATTGATCGATAGAATCTGTTGCTTGAGAAGCTGACCTAGTCTGGACACCTTTCTCACCCGTCCTGGGTCATGTAAACGATGATATCCTTCACACCACTCAGCATTCTTATATCCAGGAGTATGGTCTTGGCCATGGCAGAGATGTCTCGGCTCTCAACCACGGCGATGGCCCGGTAAGGACCGTTGATAACATCGGCCAAGGTAATGCCGGACTTACCGCGGAGGTTACTGACCACCTCACCAGCCCTGTCTTCCTCCGCGTCAATGAGGACATAGGCCCGGTTTACAGCATGGCTTTGGGTCTGCATATCCTGCATCATCCCTTTTTCATTGTAGCTGTCGGTCAGTTTTGTTTTATCCGCCAGCATGACATGACTGATAGAAACCGAGAACATAATTTCTGGCGGGGCCTGGCACCAGACGCTGCGGCAGTCGCTACATAGAACTGCTGCTTTTGGCAGCAATTGGTGTGCTCCTGCACATGTAATGCTAGTCAAGCGTATGCTAAAATAAAGGTGGTGACCTGACTTGGATAAAACAGAGAAAAACAGCATCAGGGTGCTTATTGCTGATGACCACCCTCCCTTCTCCCAGGGGCTCAGTCGGCTGCTTGGTGACCAGCCTGACCTTGTGCCAGTAGCTACTGCCACGGACGGTGAGGAAGCAGTGCGGCTGGCAAGAGAGTTGAAACCGGACGTCGTGGTTATGGACATTGCCATGCCCAAACTGAACGGGATTGAAGCCACCCGGCAGATCAAGGCTGAGCTACCCAACACATCAGTGCTGGTGCTGAGCGCATATGGCTACCACCCGTATGTCCTCTCAGCCCTTGAAGCCGGGGCCGGCGGCTATCTCCTCAAAAATGTTCCCCTGCGCGAACTCATGAATGCCATACGGGCAGTAAGGGTAGGTGAGGCTGTGCTTGACCCTGTGGTCGCTGAGAAGCTGCTGCGCAGCCTTTCCAAGCCGATTGGTGGCTCCTATGCCAGCAGTCAGTTGAGCCCGCGAGAAATAGAAGTGCTTAAACTCGGTGCTCAGGGGCTGAGCAATAGTGACATAGCCGAGCGGCTGTCTGTCAGCGAACGGACAGTGCAGAGCTATTTTACCGGCATTTTCACCAAGCTCAGTGTAGGCTCACGGTTGGAGGCAGTACTGAAAGCATTAAAGGAAGGCTGGCTCACCCTAGATGATATCCCCTGAGCTCAGCCAGCCTAGCAAACCAAAGTGCACAGAAGAGGGAAATATCTCTGGCTTATCCCGTTACACGGTCTTCTGACAGTGTTTCTTTTCTATCTCGGCGACCTACCCTGGCTGGGGTCATGGTATCTGAAAGATAGTTTTTTTACGAGTCAAGCCTACCACGAACTCTGCCTCCTGGCACTGGTTGGTCCCGTAGTCTGGGCAGCATTCTTATTCAGGATTAAGGGCGGAGTAATCGTATCTGTTGCCGAGTCGCTGGCCATATTTCCCCACGCACTTTATTTCTCGCCCTATCCTGACCCGCTTTTCCGGCTTGGTGCATTCACAGGCGTCAGCATACTTCTTTCAGGATTCATTGGTAGAGGACTCACCAGCAGGGAAGAGTTAAGCAGACAACAATCAAGGTTGGAGCGGTTTCTTGCTCAGACAATAGATGTCCAAGAGAGAGAAAGACGGTACCTGGCACGAGAGCTCCACGACGAAAGTGCCCAGCTACTAATAGACATCTCCCACGAGATTGATGAACTGCTGGAGACCGAAGAAGATAACACTGTGCATAAGGAAAGACTGAGACGGCTGCGCACCAGCATAGACAATGTTCTGGAGGGAACGCGGCGCTTCATTCGCGGTCTGCGTCCCCCACTACTGGAGGAGATGGGTCTGGGGCCTGCTTTAAGGTGGTTGGCCGAAGAGCTGAGCGAAGAGCAGGGCCTTGAGGTCTCTGTAGACGTCCAAGACCAGGGGAAGCGTCTGTCCGAGGCGCAGGAGCTGAATGTATTCCGAATCGCTCAGGAGGCACTGAACAATGTCAGGAAACACTCTCAGGCGACCAAGGCAGTACTGCGCCTAATAGTCACTGAGGAGAAGGTCCAGCTACAAGTAGAGGATAACGGGGTTGGCTTTGCCGTGCCAACGCAGGATGACTTGGTAAATGCAGGAAAGTTTGGGCTGATTGGTATAAGGGAGAGGGCGAGACTGGCAGGAGGCACAGCCCGAATTGAATCTACCCCAGGCAAAGGCACAGTAGTAACCGTAGAGATGCCTGTGCTCAATGCGGAGTAGGCTAAGCAGCCACGCATTGAACCTACCGGCTCATTTTTAGTAACCGTGGGCCTGAGCCCACGACACTCAACTCCGTCTGCACATCCGGCTCCATCGCTTATCCTGCTATTGGGAATAGCTGCCGTTGTCCTAACAACACGCCAAGAAAGAGTTTGAGTAACAAGAGCTTTTTATACTAATCTAACAATCCGGCGTTTGGTTCTGTAGTTGAACAAAAGTCCAGATTGATTGTTAGAGTTCCATGCCTAGAACTACCGAAGTCTCGACTTGACGCTGGGGGATGTTCCAATATCTGGTCAGAAGCTCGTCTTTATTAGGCATGAGTCTGAACCCGTGCTTCTGGTAGAAATCAATCGCCCAGCTTGCGTCTGACCAAGTGCCTACTAGCAAGCACCTAGTCTTTGTCATCCGCTTTAGATGAGTAAGAAGCCTTGTACCGATACCTTTCCGCTGATAGTTAGGTAGTACATAAGCATGTCTGATGAGCGTCACATCCTGAACCGGCTGGAAACCCATCACCCCTACCAGCTGGCCTTCTTCTTCCCAACCGAAGAAAATCATGCTCTCCATCTCACGACGGAGTTTTTGTTTCGGCATATACGGCTCATGATAACAGTCGTCTGGAATAACACCGCGGTAAGCACGAGCTGCCTGGTTTATGATCTCATAGATAGCATCCATGTCTTTGTGAGAAAGTTGCCTAATCATCCGCTGAGCCTGAGTTTGGGCGTGGCTATCGCCATGATACCATCATAATCAAGGGCGTTCAACAACTGGTAGCGGTCTTTTATCTCTACCACTTCAGGTTTCCATCTCAGGTATGCCTCGTCATGGCGCAGAGCGAAGTAACATAAGCCTGGAATGTGTGCTACGTAAAAGTTATCCCTTCTTGGTGTAATAGCGCCGGTTTCTTCGCTTTTCCCTGTAATATTCCTCATTGAAATTGGGGTACAGAGTCTTCAGCGGGTTGCTCACTTCGGCTAAAGTGGCTTTCCCGCCTTTCTCGGTCAGCGCAAACGATGTTGACTCTGACAAACTGATCGCTATGTACAGACGACACACCAAAGAAGTTGTTCAATGTTTTCAAGACAAGTCTGCAGAGAGTTTCAAGAGAGTCTTTAGAACAGCTCTTGAACCGTGAAGTGTCCTTCCTCATTTGCACATCTTGACGTTTCGTTTGCCGCTTAACAAAAGGGGCTTTTGTTATGTCAGAGGGCAATTGAATCCTTCTCTCCTCCAGAGAAGAGAATAACCTTTTCAAGATTTTAGGCGCCTGCTCCTTCTATAGTGTCGTGTCTACACACTGCAAGCATTGAGAAATCCCTGTCTGGTTTAGTACATTGACAAGCTCTTAGAAGGGAACTAAAGTTAAGTGCCAACATGTGAAACGACATTAAGACAAATAGAAGTTGAGGGCGGGAAGATGAGGGACATAAACAAGGGTACTGGAATCGCCAAGTATATGACGGTTTCTAGGGCTTTTTTTATTTGGAACTAGCTCGGTAGGAGTAGTGACTATGTCAACGTCAAGAAAATCATTCGGTTGCGATATGAAGAGGTCTAAAAAGTGAAGAGGATACTGGTAGTTGAGGACAAGGAAGATAGCTATGGATTTCTTTATTAGAAAGAGGTTTATTTTCTCGTTAGGAATAATTTTTCTGGTAATTCTGATCGTTTCGTTTTTTGCTATCGATACTTTAAGACTTCAAAAATATGATAGTGTCAGGATCAATCTCTCTGGTCGTCAGAGGATGTTATCTCAAAAAATGACAAAAGAAATTCTTCTTTATAATTTCGGAGGGGTTAGTAAAGATGCTGTACTATCAACAGTAAAAGTTTTTGATACAACTTTGATTGCCTTAAAAGACGGGGGTGATGCTCCGTTAGACTTATCCATGACAGAATTTGAAGCAATACCGGAAATGGAGAACAAGGAAACTAAGGATCAGTTAGAAAAAGTTATGAGTTCCTGGAGTACATTTAAGCAAAAGATCGAATCCGTTTTGGAAAATAATGATTCTTCATCAATGAATTATATTATTGATAATAATACGAAACTACTTAATGAAGTGGATGCCGCGGTAGCAATGATGCAGCATAATGCAGAGGAGAAAATAACCAGATTATATTGGATAGTAGCATTAGGTATTCTTGTCTCTGTACTGATTCTCATAGTTGCAATCACAAAGGAGACCCAAAGGAAATATGTGGAACAGATTGAACAGGCCAACATCCACCTTCAGGAAGAAGCCATCCAGCGCAAGCAGGCGGAGGAGGAATTGAAGAAACACCGCGATCACCTTGAGGAACTCGTGGGTGAGCGTACTGCCGAACTGGAAAAGTCAAATGAGCAACTGCGCGCAAGTGAAACTAGCCTTGCCCACGCACAGCGCATCGCCCATCTTGGAAGCTGGGATTGGGATATTGTCAACAATACGCTGCATTGGTCAGACGAGATTTATCGCATCTTTGGCTTGGAACCCCAGCAATTTGGTGCCACGTACGAGGCATTCCTTAATACCGTCCATCCGGATGATAGAGCATTTGTTCAGAAATCTGTTGATGAAGCCTTATATCAAAATAAACCCTATAGCATTGAGCACCGTATCGTCTTGCCTGATGGTTCGGTGCGGGTTATCCAAGAACAAGGTGACGTTACATTCGACGATAGTGGGGAACCAATCAGGATGCTGGGCACGGTTCAGGACATCACCGAGCGCAAGAAGATGGAGGAACAACTCATCGTCACCGACCGGCTGGCTTCTATTGGCGAACTGTCATCAGGTATTGCTCATGAACTCAATAACCCATTGACTGGTGTTATTGGCTTTTCTGAGCTACTGTTAGATAGAGACCTCCCTGATGATATCAAAGAAGATTTAGAAGTCATAAACAGAGAGGCAAAACGTACCGCCGGGATAGTAAGAAACCTACTCACCTTCGCCCGGAAGCATGATACTGAAAAGAGGCTGGTAAATATAAATAGCATTATTGAAAAAGTGCTGGAACTACGTGCCTATGAGCAGAAGGTGAGCAATATAGAGGTGGATACTCAGTTTACCTCTGACTTACCTGAAATCATGGCCGACGGTTTTCAGTTGCAGCAGGTCTTCATCAACATTATTATCAATGCCGAGCATTTCATGAAGGAGGCGCATGGAAGAGGCACCCTTACTATCACCACGGAACAGGTAGGAGATATTATCCGGGCTTCTTTTGCTGATGATGGCCCCGGGATTGCTGAAGAGAATCTGGGCCACCTGTTTGATCCATTCTTCACTACTAAAGAAGTTGGCAAGGGAACCGGATTGGGTTTAAGCATTTCTTACGGAATAATAACCGATCACGGTGGTAGGATAAGGGCTGAAAGCGAATTGGGCAAAGGAGCCACCTTTATCATAGAGCTACCGGTATCAACCACTGATAATGAAGGAACAACAAATGAAAACTCGTGATAGTAACATAAAGAGAGTTCTAGTAGCTGAAGACGAACCGGCAATTATGGCCCTTTGTCAGAGGGTCCTCACCAGTGAAGGATTTGAGGTAGATATTGCTGCTCATGGGAAAGTAGCTCAGGATATGTTAGATGAGAAGCAATATGACCTTTGCCTGATTGATATCAGGTTACCGGCAATGACCGGTAAAGAGCTCTATCAATGGTTGGAAAAGAAATATCCACAACTGGCGAGCAGAGTGATATTCACTACCGGAGATGTGATGGGTGGAGATACTCAGATTTTCTTGGAACAAGCTTCCAGACCACTCCTGCCCAAACCATTTACACCTGACGAGTTAAAATCTATAGTGAGAGAAACGTTGAGGCAACCGGAAAAGTGAGCTGAGTATTATGGAAACTGACAATCGGCTCATTTTGTTCAATCGGGGTTACAATAGCTTGAAAAGTGGCTTCGTCTGTGCAATGCCCCGTTTAGCTACTGGTCTGCCAAGGCGGTATAGCGTCCTCAAGGCAACAGACAAGAACTTGATACTCTGCCAACTAGTCCAGGTTTTGTCCAATACAAGCAACCTCCCTATGGCATTTGGAAAGGGAGGTTGCTTGTATTATCGTGTAGCCAAATCAATATGTATTACTGAAGGCTAGAAAGTGTCGTCTATTTCTCAAACATTTTCTCCCACCACCTGCTAATATTGTCAATAACCTTTTCCCACCATCCACTAATACTCTCGATAACCTTTTCCCACCAGGTGCCTGCCCCCTTGACCACGAAGGTACCAGTTTTACCATTGAGATCTACTGTGTAGGTTCCGGGGCTATTCCTTGATACAGTAAAGGTTACCTCCTTGCTGCTGGCGCCAGCTAGCGTTACCCTCGTAGTGTCAACAACTTCATTGTTGATCTTTAAGGTCACTTCGTAGCTGCCGGTTTGCTCACCAACGTTCGTGACCGTGACGCGAATTTTTACCTCTTCACCAACCTTGACCTCAGTGGGAGAAATGGTAACTGCGCTGAGATCAAAACTTGCTGGCCTCAGCGTCGGTGCTGGCGCTGGCGTTGGGGTCGGGGTCGGCATCGGCATCGGCGTTGGTGCTGGCGCCGGTGCTGGGGCTGGTGTCGGTGGTGGAACAGCCTTGACTGTAAATGTACCTGCCAAAGTGGCAACTTCCACCTTGTATGTTCCGGCAACTTCCCTGGTCGTGGTGAATGTCACCTTCTCGCTGGCACCGCCCGCCAAGGTAACGTCTTTACTGTCTATTGCTGTGCCGTTTATCTTAAGGATCGCTTCATAGTCACCCTGGAGATCACCGGTGTTCGTGATGAGAACGCTAATGGTCACAGTTTCTCCTGGTTCGACCTCATCGGGAGATATTGTCAGTTCAGTAGCAGTAAAGGCGGCAGGACGGGTGTGCACGAGGACAGCAAAGGCAGTAAAGTGACTGACCTTCGCCGTGATGGTATCATTCTCCGGGTCAACGGTGCTTTCCAGCTCTATCCACTGACTGGTGCCACTATCAAATGTAGCCACAACCAGATTCGTTTCAGCAACTCCTTGTGGTATTAAGGACGCATCGTACTGGATGGTAAGCTCTATGGGTGGGTCAAAGGTGGCTCCGCTGGGTCCAATGTCATAAACTAGTCCGATTACCCGAGAATCCGCCGGCGCAGCCGGTGCCTGTTGCATCTTCTTAATGCTTATACTGGTCAGGCGTGAGCCAGTTCTTTGCTTGCCTATGGTGTCCTTAGGTATAACAACTGCTACCTTCTTGTCTTCACTTCTCGCGGTAACATCTCTTGTGAATTTCCCTTGATAAGTTACTGAGCCGAGCACACTGGTAAACCCTGGTCGTTCAATCACTCCACCTCCACCACCCACCACTGGTGTTGATGTTGGGGCAGAGGGAGTGGCCGCGTTAGAAACACTGGACTTGACTGACTCATTGCCGCCGGTATCAGCGCAGGTCACCTTGTAGTAATAAGTGACGCCGTTGGTAACCGAAGTGTCAGTATAGGAAGTGGTCTGGACATCGGTAGTATTTATCTGGGTAAAAGTGCCGGTGGGTGAAGTTGAGCGGTAGACCTCATAGCCGTGCAGGTCGGTTAGCGGGGAACCATCGGCATTGGTTGTCGGAGCCGTCCAGGTAAGAGTCACCTGGCCATTGCCAGCTGAAGCTACCAGATTGGTTGGTGCCGCTGGAGCCAGACCATCAGTAGGCAGAATGGGGCTGAACACAGTCAAGTGGCTAGTGGTACCTTTGAAGGTAACGCTAATCAGGTTATCCCAAGTGGTTCCTGTGGCTGGATTGTAGGTGATAATTGTGGGCAGTGTGACATAAGCTGCCGCAGCGTCATCCCAATAGGCCATCTTGATCTTGGCCACCTCATCCAGGCTGGAGAAGCCAGCCTCTATTAGGTCGGCCTTGGTATAGGTCATCTCTATCTCAATATTGTTCCTTAGGGTGGTTATCGGGTTTCCATTGGCATCGAAGACCAAGATCTTCTTACCCTTACCACCAAGAGGCGCGGCGGTGGGTGTCGTAGGCACGCTTGAAGTCTCTTTGCCCTGAACCTGGTAATCAGAGGTATCCGAGCCAACGGCATTCGGCGGGACCGTTATCTTCAACCCAGCGTCTGGGTCCTCAAATGTAGTCCCAGAAGCCGGCTTGAAGGGTTTTGCTTTGGGTGGCTTCAGAGATACCGTCTGAGAAAGGAGTATATTGACATTGCTCACTGCGGTATCCGCAACAGTGACTGGATTTGCAGCGTACGCCTGGTCCTGATACCCATCAGCGGCGCCGAAGATTCGCCAGTCGCCAGGTGAGACATAGAGAGTAAAGGAACCATCAGGTTCGGCCGGTGTTCCGGCAAAACCACCACCCAGCTTCTCAGCATGGACGAAGGCAAAGGGCAGTCCTTCGCCGTCATCGTAGCTACCATTGCCGTTGGCATCAGCATAGACATGACCGGAGATGGTCAGCGATGATTTGGTCATAGTCACATCCCTGCTGTTAGCTCCAGCGGAGACGGTTATGCTGCTGGGCTCACTCACATAACCTGGCTTCTCAGCGCCAATCATATAGGTGCCGGGCTTAACCGCTAGGCTAAAGCTCCCGGAAGAGTCAGCCGGTGTGCCAAAGTGCATTCCTGTTTCCGGATTCCCAATGTGGACGAAGGCGTCAGGAACGGGGTTACCCTCTTCATCATAGACCGTGCCGGAAACCGTTGCCTCACCAACTCCACTCAGGTCAAAGGTGCAGGTAGAATCTGAGGTTGTCAGATCAAGATAGTAGGGAGGATTCTGCCCCTCGATCGGTATGAACTCGCCATAGCCAGGGATGTGGGCAAAGCCACGGTAGGCGCCAGAGGGGAGCTGAACAGTAGTGGCCTGACTTAGATCCCTTACCTCGAAGTGCCGGCCCATACCCAGCGGGTGCCCGGTATCAGGGTCAATTTTTTCAACGTCAACGTAGGCAGTCATGTCTGTCGTACCACCAATGAAGCTGATAGTGAGGGTTTTCAGGTCAGATGTGCCAAAGTTGATGTTGACATTGTTAACATCGCTTGTAGTGACAGCCACGTTCCACGGCTGGTCAGGTGTAGGAGTATGTGTGACACCGCTTCCAGAATTGGCAGCTATCTCACCATACTCCGGCGTCCAGATATCCACGCGGTAGTGCTTCTCTCCGTTTGTCGTGCCCTTCACCTTGATGGAGTAGTTGCCGTTGCTGTCGGTACTGGCCCCATTCTCATAGCCGGTAAAGGAGCCGTCAGGAGCTATCTCCACTGCTCGGATGGGGATAAATGCCTGTGGGACCCCTCCGATGGAAACGGTGCCCGTGATTCTCACATAGGTAGTGCTAGTATCTGGGAAGAAGTTAATGTTGGTGATGTCGCTGGTGGTCACTTGAATCCCTGTCTTTTCCGGCAGGGGACCATAACCCGGCAGGAAAGCACCTACGTTCCAGGTACCGGGGGTGACATAGAGTATGTACACGCCGGAGCTATCAGTCATTGCCTCCGCATGACCCGGGCCATCGGTTCTGTAGGCATAGACTGAGGCGCCAGTCACGGTATTGGTCCCGTCGGTTACCTTGCCTGAGATGGTTCTATCCGGCTTGACAAGTTTGATGACAATGCTTGCTTTTTCCACACCATCGACATAGACCTTGGTCTGCCCATTCACCTGCCTGACATCGATACTGAGTTCGGGTGAAGGCGGCATACCGGGCACGAAAGCACCGATCTTGTACATCCCCTCCGGCAAATGGAGGGTGAAGGAGCCATCCGTACGGGAGGTACCATGGGTACCAAACATACCCATGGGTGAGTATGCATACACTTCAGCATTGGGAATGGCGTTGCCAGCACCGTCGCGGACATAGCCATTCACTGCCAGGGATGTGCCGATGGTAAAAGTGACACTGCCATCATTGGGCGTATCGCTTGTTTCTATCCAGTTCGTTCCATCGTACCTGACCTCGATGTTCGCTGGTGGCGTCCATGCCGGCATGGGCGGTGGACCCATCGGCGCCGGGCCCTTGGGCATGGCTGGCCCAATGCCGACCATGTAAGTGCCAGTGCCAGGCAGATAGAGCGTGGTGCTGAAGGGAGATTCAGCAGTATAGTTGCTATTCAGACTTACCGTCTTCACCGAGAAACCTTGCGGTGAGTTGGCAAAGATGTCAATGTCTCCAGCATTTTCTCCAGTAAAATCTCCGACAATATTAACAGTTAAGCCTGGTTTTCCTGCTAAGGAGGTGAAGGTAAAGTTCTTGGTGTAAACACCATTAGTGGTTGTGGTGTCATCAACCCGGATTGGCTCAGGGTTGCCCGCACCAAAGTAGTCACCATCGCCAACACCACCAGTGATGGTGACCAAGGGCTCAGTCATGACCACGTACTCACCGGCTGGTAGACCGGTAATTGAGTACTCAGCTGAACTGGTATTGTTCAGCGAAACCTCGACCTCTATCGGGCCGGTCATGGGTGAGTCGCCAAAGATCTTTATCGGTTTTCCTGGGGCAGTGGTGACATTGTTGGGGAAGGTGATATTTCCAGAAATGGTGTACTGGCCAGCTTCCGTGATGAAGAAGGGCATGGAGGTGAGGGATTCCAGCAGGCTGCCGCCGGCCATAGTCTTGATATCTACCGAATAGCCGGAAGTCTCAAAGCTCTTGGGAATATTTGAGTTCTTAATGCCGGCAATTTCGATGTGGATAAAATCTTGGTCATCAGAGGTGACATTGGCCGACTGGTAACCGGCAGTGCCGACCGAGCCCAAAACGATGGTAACGGTTCTGGCCGAGGTATTGACCAGTATGCCATCGTTATTTAGACCGCCGCTCTGAGGCGTCTCATCAGCGTTGCTCAGGACTACGGTTCCGGGCCCAGGCCCGTTGATGTCTTTATGGGCCCACTCTCTGTTCGGGTCAGCATTTTTGGCTCCGGAGACATCGAAGCCAGACGGGAAAGTCAGCACAATGGAACCGCCCGCCGGAATAGCCTTGGTCAGGGGAATGTCGACCATATAGGTCGTAGTGGCGCCGGCAATCATGCTCATCGGGAAGACGCTGACTGGCATCACACCCATTTGCCCCATATCCATCCCGGCGCCGGCTGGCCCTGTCATACCTTTGGAACCAGGCCCCATCATCGCGCCCTCAGCACTGCTGCCAACAGGGCCACCGGCAGCATTCCGACCGAAGGCTGAGATATCAGGAGCAGCAATATTGCCTTCAATGACATTACCGGAAAGGTCAGTGACATTGTTTACCCAAACCCGGAATCCGCCCATTGTTGGGAGCTGCAGCCCTTCAATGATGACGGTGTAGGTCTCGCTGTCGTAGGTGAATACTAATCCCTCCGCTTCACCGAGGTTGCCCGTGGTGACGCCGTTGCCTGTATAGGGCGTACCAGTGGGGTCAAACTCGGGCGGGCCCATATCGGTATAGAGCGTGTAGTTAACCGGGTTCAGTACCGAGCTTGGCCACAGAGCGGTGTTGGTTTTCTTGGCGGTGTTCATGGGCTCGGAGAAGGTGATGGCCATCTTGAAATCGGAGGCATTGGCAAAGTTAACGGTGGGTGGCTGGGTGTCTGTCTCCCCGCTGGTAGTAAAGACAACGTAGTAGTCAGAGGCAAGGTAGTGCCCAGTTCCGCCCACCATATCACTGATGCCACTGGCGCCTCCCTTAACCTTCAAGGTATAGGTGGTATTGGGGTTAAGGGCTTGTGAAGGAGTAAAAGTAGCTATTCTGTCTAGGGGCTTGTAGCTTACCGAGCCGTTCACTAGAGTAGTGCCGACCTTTAGCGTTATGGTGTCACGTGTAACTGTGGCCGGGTCAATGTCCTTATTGAAGCCAATCTCAATCACACCCAAGTTAACCGGCACATTGGTGATCGTACCGGCCACACTGATATCACCGGTGGGTGACTGGCGGTACATCTCCAGATTGGTACCGATCACCTGGGGGGCACCTTTAGTGTCCTCACCAGCGCCAGTATCGAATTCGGCCCGGTAAACAATCATATCTTCAAAGCCGCTCTGAGAAGGATCGGCCATATAGATGCCCTTCATGCTTCTGGCCCCGCCCAGAACCCTTATCTCATAGTGATGGTTGGCTGACAGGGTCCCGGCACCGCCAATAGTCAGGGTAGCTACAGTGTGGGTAGCATCGTCCAGAGTCACCGAAGCGAGGGGCACATATTCCCCGACACCGCTACCCTGGTAGTTGGGGTCATAAAGCCTTACGCTCCTGCCGGTGTCATCAGAAGACTCGATCGTTGACGGATCCATAGCCTCGGAGAAGGTTACCGTTATCTTGGTGTTGGTAGGTACATTAAAGCTGCCGGGAGCCGGCATGGAGCCAGTAACAAAAGGCGGGAAGGCCATACCTTGACCATAGGTTTCGCCGCTGACATCGGAAAAGGTGGTGAATTCCACCACAAAGCGGCCGTCTGGCTGGTTACCTTCAATGGGATTGCCGGCCAAATCGGTGACCTTTGGAGTGATGACAAAGAAGTAGGTAGTTCCTTTATTCAGAGGAGTGCTGGAGTAGAAGATTATCTTGGGGTCATTGGGGTCAGTCTCATCGTAGGTGACTTGTCCGGTAACCCGGTCCTGTCCCGTAGTAGTGAGGTAAACATTGGAGCCGGCATCAGCGGCGTTGGCATCAATAACTGTGGAGCTATCTAGTGGCTCCGACACGTGGGCAATAATAGGCGCAGCATTCAGGCTGATGTCAATGGGTGCTCCCATCATCCCATCAAAGGGGTCTGTCCACCTGACAAAGGCCTTCTCAACATCACCCCCGATACCAAAGACTCCTTCGGATAGATAGAAGTCATTCCCGGTAGAAGCGGGGTTGTTGGCGTTGACGAAGACACCATCAATCCGACCTTCTACATAACCATCCTTGACAGCAACAACTGAATAGTTACCATCGGCAACTGTGAAGCTATAAGCGCCATCAGCCCCGGTAGTAACGTAATCAAGGCCAGAGCCAGGGATCATGACAATGGCCCCGCTGAGCGGTGCACCTACTGAATCGTAGACGGTGCCGGAGATAGTCCGGGTGTAAGTGTCAGCTGGGACAAAACCGAGCGATAAGCTATATGTAGCTGCTGTTGCCTCATCAGAGGCATCATGGGAAGCTGGGTCAGTATCAAAGGCTGGGTTGGCTGTGAAGAAGGTGTAATTTCCTGCGGCATCTTTGGCCACCAGATAATAATCAAGCTGGATATCCTGATTCCAACTATTATCCCAGGGGATCACGAGCTTGTAAAGCCCGGTGCCGGAAGCAACCTCATTTCCATTAATAGCAGCGAAAGTTCCCTGGCCATGAACTCTCCATTTCAGTTGTATGGGATTAATGGCATCTAGCTCCCGGTCGTCACTGGCATAGGCTAAGATAGTGATACTGGCACCCTCTTTCGCCATCCAGGCGGGCATACTCATAATCATTGGTGGATTGGTATCGTCTCCTGCGGCCTCTGCTGTCTCACCAGTTAGAGTGGCTGCTGCGGAACCTACC
>Ga0209426_1001029_pt1 | contig 20626 bp, 16 predicted proteins | sample Deesub1362B_J571_FD_187697 | JGI IMG/M metagenome (GOLD analysis project Ga0209426, IMG submission 187697) | Deep oceanic, basalt-hosted subsurface ecosystem from Juan de Fuca Ridge flank, Pacific Ocean, CORK Borehole 1362B_J2.571 (SPAdes)... ...
TCAATGATCCATCATCATGTGTTATTATATCCTGTGGTGTTGATGGAAGATGTAATGAGAAAAGTCGGTATTATTACAGAGATTCTTAGAGTTAATCAAGGTGGTAAATATGTCTTTACCAAGTGCCAAAAATTTTTGACAAGGGGATTTTTTTATGTTAAATAATTAGCGAAAATTAAGAGGGGAAGAGGAGAAAATGAATTTTAGAAAAATTTCTTTATTCACTTTTTTTGTTTTTTTTATTATTTCGGGCTTTTTAATTACCCAGGAGGTTCCATCTACTATACAAGAGAAAAGCAAAGCTGTTGTTAATGTAATCTCCTATAACCAGAAAAATAAAGAAATACGCAGGGGAAAGGGAGTAATTATTTCTGAAGATGGACTTGTTCTTACAAATTATCATTTGTTGCAAAATTCAAAATCAATAAAGGTGGAGATGATAGAGAGAAAAGAGTTGAAAAGAGTAAATTGGAAGAATGTTTTATACTTGCCCGAGGCAAAAAAAGGAAAGAAAAAAAGAGTTAAGGCAAAAAAATATAAGGTGGAAGGTTTTGTGGGATTTGACAGAGAATTTGATTTGATTATTTTAAAATTAAAAACCTCTGATAGACTTCCTTTTGTTCCGCTAACAAAAGAAAAAATTGGGGTTGGAGATAAGGTGTTATTTGTAGTGGATGAGAATACAGTCTCAGAAGGTGCAATAACCAATATATTGGAATTATCCAATGAGAGGAAAGTTTTACAATCTAATCTACCCGTTTATGACGAACTTAGTGGAAATCCGGTTATTAATACGAAGGGCGAAGTTGTGGGAATAGCGACCTTCATAGTTGAAAAGGCAAATTTAATTGTTCCAATAGATTATATAAATGGATTATTAAAAAACAAAAAAACTGAAAACATAAATAAGATTTCAAAAGAAGATTATTTTAATTCAGGTGAATACTTTTATCTAAGAGGCTTATCCTATATATTGTTAGAGAAATTTCAAGAGGCAATTCAGGCTTTCGAAAATTCTATAAATATCAATCGCCAGAATAGCGACGCTTTTTTTCAACTGGGATTTCTTTACGGCAAAACAGGGGATAATGAGAAAGCATTGCAAGCATATAAGGAAGCCTGTAGCATTAATCCAAACAATTATAGGGCCTTTTTTGGGATTGGGAAAATTTATTTAAAACAGAATCAATATAATCAGGCAATCCCTCCTTTTACAGAATGCACTAGAATCAAGCCAGATTTTCCAGATGCTTATTATAATTTAGGTTTATGTTACGAGGAAATCGGACAATTAGCAACTGCAGCTGAAATATACAAAAAATTTATTGAAATTAATCCAGGTCCTGCATGGACTGCATACAGTAAGCTTGGCGAAGTTTATATTAAATTACAGCAATATGATAAAGCAGTTACTGCTTTTGAGGAGGTAATCAAAAGTACGCCAAATGATATAAGAGCAAATTATAATTTAGCTTATGCATATGATATGTGCGGAGAAACTGAAAAGGCTGTGGATATTTATAGGAAACTCATTAATTTGACACCTGACCAGGCAGAAACTTATTATAATCGTATTTTCAGAGTTTATGATAAGAAAGGGGATTTTAATAAAGCTCTCGAAGTCGGGATGGAATTGGTAAACAGATATCCTGATAAAGCAATATATTATTACTATGTTGGAATAGAGCACTTTAAACTCGGAAATAATGATAAAGCTATAGAATTTTTTAATAAAACAATTGAATTAGACCCCAATTATGCACCCGCTTATTATAATAGTGGTTTAGTTTATTTTAGACTAAAGAGATTTGACCGTGCTGCAGAAGTTTTTGAAAAATTCCTTGAGCTTCAACCTGATAATGCTGATGCCTGTTATAATCTTGGGTCTGCTTATTTACAGATAAAACAATACGAAAAAGCATTAAAACCCTTGCAAAAAGCGGTTAAGCTTAGACCTAATTTTGCATTAGCTCATTATAATCTTGCAATTACCTATTACTTATTAAAAGATCAATTAAGTGCTAACGAGGAATACAAAATTCTTCTTAATCTTGATCCTAATCTTGCAGCAAAACTTAAAAAAGTAATTTTTAAATAAGTTAAAAAACCTGCTTTAGATTATTTCATAAAAGATTTCGATAATAAATCGGACGATAAAATTATTTATCTTGCTCATAAATTTTTTTTATGTTAAAAAATCTATAATGTTTAAGAGAATTGCTTTCTATTTAACAATAATTTTTTTCCTTTTGAGTGTAATTGGGAATGCTCAGGAAATTGATTCTCCTAAAATTGTAGCTCAGAAATGGGAGCGTCAGGGGAATATATTGTATTTCTCGGGCGATGTAGAAGTCTACTATCAAGACATTATTATTTACGCAGATTATATTGAGTATAATGAAGAAACTGAGGAAATAATTGCAAGTGGAAATGTTTCAATTCATATGCCGAATCAAGTTATAAATGGAAAACAGGTTATCTTCAATTTAAAAACTCGAAAGGGAGAAATACTGGATGCTTATGGAATGATTCAACCAACTACTTTTTATGAGGCAGAAAAATTATCAAAAATTGATGAGGATTTATATCAATTTAATAAAGCGAAATTAACAACATGCACCCAGCCTGTTCCTCGATGGAAATTCACTTGTTCTGAGGGTAAATTTAAGCGTGATGAATATCTGGAACTAAGAAATTCTGTTTTATGGCTTAAAAATATTCCTGTATTTTATCTCCCTTATTTAAAGTATCCTTTAAAAAAACGTTCAACAGGTTTTCTTTCTCCTGAACTTGGATATTCTGCTTACAAAGGGTATATTGTAAGCGAGGCTTTTTACTGGGCAATAAGGAGAAATATGGATGCTACTTTCAATTTTGATTATTTCAGCCAGCAGGGTGTAGGAACTGGGCTTGAATTTAGGTATATTTTTCAAAATAATACAAGAGGGAATTTAAATTTCTATTTTTTTAAATATCTATTCAGACCCGAATACAATTATGATTATCTTATTCGTCTTCAGCATAACCAACAGCTATTTTATGATTTTAAACTTGTTGCAAATATTGATCATCAGAGTTCTCTATATTTTTTAAAAGAATTTGATAATAATTTTAATAGAGCCACAATAAGCACTTATATTTCTCAAGCATATATTTATAAAAATTTGAAGAATTTTAATTTTTATTTGAGAGCAGATAGATATGTAACATATTTTTCCCGAGTAGAAACCTCTGTAATAATAAGTCATTTTCCCCAAATAAATATCAGCCTTTTAAGGACAAGATTATTTGAGCCTGTTTATTTTTCCTTTTCAACTTCTTTTGATAGGGTTTCTCGCGGCAATGAGAAGACAGCTTATAGAATAAATAGATTCCGTGTAGATCCTTCATTATCTATCCCTTTTTTAAAAATACCATGGCTTTCTTTAAATACAGTTTTTTCAATTCGACAAGTGTATTATTTTGATTATACAAAAAAAACAAAATCAAAAATTGTTAAGCTTTCAGAAGAACCCATTTCCAAAAGATACTACATTGCACGTATTGACTTACTTGGACCAACTTTTTACAGAATTTATTCAGGTCCAAAGGATACCTCTTTTGAGAAATTCAAGCATATAATAGAGCCCCAGATTTCATACCAATTTACTACAAAATATGAATCTACTAAAAGATTATTGCTTTTTGATTATTATGATTTTCCTTCCTATCATCAATTGAGATATTCCTTAACGAACAGATTTTTAATTAAAAAAGGAGATAATCCCTTTGAGATTCTAACCTGGTCAATAGGACAGACATATTATTTCAACCCGAAAGAAGTTATTCATATGAGACAAATGAGAATAAACGGAAAAATTCCTAATTTTTCAGATATATATTCTTCGCTGAGATTTAGAGCAACAGAAAAATACAGTTTGGACTTCAGTATAAGTTACAATCATTATTATAAGAAAATTTCAGGCATGACATTAATTGCCAATTTAGGAACTCCTCAAGACAATCTGTATTTGAGGATGAGCTGGCTCCATAGAAAGGTTCTTTATAAAAGGGAATATTTTTTTGGGAATTACAATCAAATAAGAACATACACAGGATTTAAAATTCCTAGAATCGGTTTGGAAGTAAATTTTGAAATTGATCACGATTTTCTTCTGAAAAAGACCTTTTATACTGCGCTCTCAGTTATTTATCATTATCAGTGCCTTGATTTCAAAGGTGAAATTAAAATGTTCAATTTCAGAGAGAAACCTGATATTCAATTTAGATTCTCAATCGGTTTTGGTGAAATAGGAAAAGTTTCGGATTTTCTCGGTGGAATTGGATTTTAATAATAATTAATAAAAAAATGGAGGAATCATGAGAGTTTTAATTACTGGGATAACAGGTTTTGCTGGAAGTCATTTGGCAGAATATATTTTGAATAATAAGCCGGGTGTTGAAGTTTATGGAATAGTGAGATGGAGGAGTAGATTTGAGAATATTCAGCATATTATTGACAAAATTAATTTGGTTGAGGCTGATTTGAAGGATGCTTATTCAGTAAAAAAAGCTCTTGCTAAAATAAAACCTGATTGGATTTTTCACCTTGCTGCTCAGAGTTTCGTGCCCTCTTCATGGCGTCTTCCTGCAGAGACTATGTCAATAAATGTTATCGGACAAATTAATCTTTTCGAAGCAATTTTGGAATTGAAAATCTCTCCCCGTATTCATATTGCAGGTTCAAGTGAGGAATACGGACTTGTTTATCCTGATGAAATTCCTATAAAAGAGTCAAATCCTCTTAGACCCCTTAGCCCATATGCTGTGAGTAAAGTGGCTCAGGATTTACTTGCCTATCAATATTTTAAAAGTTACGGATTGGATACTGTTCGGACAAGGGGTTTTAATCACACTGGGCCACGAAGAGGAGAAGTTTTTGTAACCTCGAATTTTGCTAAGCAAATAGCAGAAATTGAAAAGGGTAGGAGAGAGCCTATAATAATGGTTGGGAATTTGGATGCAAAAAGAGATTTTACTGATGTGAGAGATATGGTAAAGGCTTACTGGCTTTGTCTTGAAAAAGGCGAGAGCGGAGAGGTTTATAATATTGGTTCAGGAAAAACATATAAAATAAGCCAAATTTTAGATATTTTATTAAGCTATAGCAAATTAAATGTAAAAATAAAAAAAGATCCGGAGCGAATGAGGCCATCAGATGTACCTATATTGGTAGCTGACAACACGAAATTTGTTAAACTCACAGATTGGAAACCAGAAATACCAATAAATCAAACTCTTTTAGACCTTTTAAATTTCTGGAGACAGAGAGTTTGAAGGCATTTATAACAGGATTAACTGGTTTTGTTGGTAAATATTTATCCAGTTTTTTAAGGAAGAATAATGTAGAAGTTTATGGAACGAGCTATCCTGAAAAACCTCCATCTCATGAAAAAAATATTTTTTATGTGGATATCAAAAAAAGCAGAAGTTTATCTGAATTGATTAAGGAAATACAACCTGAATATATTTTTCATCTTGCTGCTATATCTAACGTTCATATTTCCTGGAAGAAAAGAAAATTGACAATGGATACAAATGTAATAGGAACTCTTAATCTGCTTGAAGCAATAAGGAAGTATTCCCCTAAATCCAGACTTCTTCTAATTGGTTCATCAGATATTTATGGCTGCTCCATAAAAGAAAAAAAGGTATTTAAAGAGAATGATAATCCTGCTCCAATTAATCCTTATGGAATTTCAAAATTGTTTCAGGAAATTCTTGGAAAATTTTATTCATCTATTGAGAATCTCTGGATAATAATGACAAGATCCTTTAATCATACAGGACCTGGCCAGACCCCTATTTTTGTATGTTCAGATTGGGCAAAGCAAATAGCTGAGATTGAAAAGGGAATAAAAGAGCCTGTTTTAAAAGTCGGAAATCTTGATAGTATAAGAGATTTCACTGATGTAAGGGATATTGTAAGAGCTTATTATCTTTTGATTTTAAAGGGAAGGAAAGGAGAAGTATATAATGTATGTTCAGGAAAAGCTTATTCTCTTCGAGAAATATTAGATATGCTTGTTTCACATTCAAAAATTTCTATAAGAGTAGAAATCGATAAAAGAAAAGTAAGAAAAACTGATTTTCCCTTTTTGGTTGGCGATAATTCCAAACTCGTTTCCCATACAGGATGGAGACCAGAAATTAATTTGGAAAAGACTCTCCTCGATTTACTGAATTACTGGAGAAAAAGAGTTTAACTGAATCTTATGGAATCGGTAAACCCACTTTTTCTCTGATTTCTCTATTTAACCTTTCGAAAAGGGTACGGTCTTCTTTAAGTAATCTCTTCACACTCTCTTTTCCCTGTCCTAATCTTTCCCCTTTGTATGAATACCATGTCCCGCTCTTTTCGATTATACCAAACTGGACTCCGCAATCAATTAAATCTCCTTCTTTTGAAATCCCTTCGCCAAAAATAATATCAAACTGGGCTTCTTTGAAAGGTGGAGCAAGTTTATTTTTAACTATTTTTACTTTTACACGATTTCCTATTGTTTGATCACCTTCTTTGATATGAGCTATTCTTCTTATTTCTATTCTAAGTGAAGAGTAAAACTTTAAAGCTCTACCACCTGTGGTGGTTTCAGGACTGCCAAGAAAAAAACCTATTTTTTCTCTAATTTGATTAATGAAAATAAAACATGTTTTTGAGCGACTAACTATTCCAGTTAATTTTCTCAATGCCTGAGACATCAATCTTGCTTGAAGCCCCATATGGGTATCTCCCATATCCCCCTCGAGCTCTGCTCTTGGGACAAGAGCAGCAACTGAGTCCACAACAACTACATCAACCCCACCACTTCGCACTAATATCTCTGCAATCTCAAGAGCCTGTTCTCCATAATCAGGCTGGGAAATAAGCAAATTGTCAATGTCCACACCTACTTTTGAAGCATATTCGGGATCAAGAGCATGTTCAGCGTCAATAAAGGCTCCATAACCACCTTGCTTTTGTGCCTCTGCAAGGACATGAAGTGCTAAAGTTGTTTTACCTGTTGCCTCTGGACCGAATATCTCAACTACTCTTCCCCTTGGAAAGCCTCCTATTCCAAGACTAAGATCAAAAGCTATTGAACCTGTTGAAATAACTGGAACTGAAACCGCAGCCTCCTTCTGCCCAAGCTTCATTATTGAGCCCTTCCCAAACTGTTTTTCAATCTGGGAAACTGCGGCTTCAATTGCTTTTGAGCGATTATCTGTTTTTCTCTCTTCTTTATTCATTTTTACCTCTTAAAAATCAAATTTATTTATTGTAATCATAAAATCCTTTTCCTGTTTTTCTTCCTAAATAACCTGCATCCACCATCTTTCTTAAAAGAGGACATGGCCTGTATTTTGGATCCTTGAATCCTTCATAGAGAACTTCCATAATATGAAGACAGACATCAAGGCCTATTAAATCAGCTAATGCCAGAGGACCCATAGGATGATTCATCCCTAATTTCATCACAGTATCAATAGCCTCTACACTTCCAACACCTTCCATTAATGCATATATTGCTTCATTAATCATTGGCATTAATATTCGATTAGAAATAAATCCAGGGAAATCATTTGCCTCAACAGGAACTTTTCCCATCTTTTCAGCTAAGGATTTTACTGTGTTAAAAGTTTCATCTGAAGTTGCCATTCCTCTTATTAATTCAACAAGTTGCATCAAAGGGACAGGATTCATAAAATGCATGCCCATAAATTTATCAGGTCGCTTTGTCTGAGAGGCTAATTTTGTTATTGAGATAGAAGAAGTATTGGTTGTAATAATTACATCTTCAGAAACCATGCTGTCAATTTCTTTGAAGACTGCTTTTTTAACCTCAAAATCCTCAAATACTGCTTCAATTATAAAATCTGCTTCTTTTAGTGCATTTAGATCAGTTGTAGTAATAATTCTTTTCATTATTTCCTCTTTGTTCCCTTCTATTTTTCCCTTTTCGATTAATTTCGTTAGGCTTTTATTAATTGTTTTCAATGCACGATCAATTATATCTTGAGAGATATCATGAAGAATAACTTCATAATTTGAAGTTGCAGCAACCTGGGCTATACCAGAGCCCATAGTGCCTGCGCCAATAACTCCTATTTTTTTAATTTCCATTTTTTCCTCCCTTATTTAGTAAATAATAGAAGGTGAAATGTAAAACGCATGATTTTAAATACAATTTCCTTTTCATTTCACCTTTCACATTTTACATTTCCCAGTATTATATCATTTCAATAGCCATTGCAACGGCATCACCACCCCCGAGACACAGAGCTGCAATTCCTCTCTTTCCACCTGTTCTTTTTAAGGCATATATGAGTGTCGTAAGAATTCGAGCTCCTGTTGCACCAATTGGGTGGCCCAATGCAACAGCTCCACCATGAATATTCACCTTGTTTGGATCAAGTCCTATTTCCTTAATTAGAACTACCATTTGAGCTGAGAATGCCTCATTGATCTCAAATAGATCAACATCTTCCAGTTTCCATCCAAGATTATCAAGTAATTTTTCAATTGCTCCTTTTGGTGCATACATTACCATAGATGGCTCAACTCCATTAGTGGCATATCCCAGAATTTGGGCTATAGGTTTTAAATTCTTTTCTTTAACTGCATCTTCTGAAGCAACTACGACTGCAGATGCTCCATCATTTAGTGTTGAAGCATTTCCTGCTGTTATTGTCCCATCTTTTTTGAATACTGGTTTTAGTTTTGCAAGTTTTTCCAGCGATGTATCTCTTCTCGGTTGTTCATCCACTGAAAAAATAATGGGTTCTCCCTTTTTCTGAGGAATTTCAATCGGAATTATCTCATCTTTAAAATAACCCTTATCAATTGCTTCAATTGCCCTCATCTGACTTTGATATGCATATTTGTCTTGCTCTTCTCTGGTTGCTCCGTATTTTTCAGCAATAATTTCACCTGTCATTCCCATATGTATGTCATGAAAGGAACACCACAAACCGTCTTTAATCATTGAATCTACCATTTTATTATCCCCAAATTTTATTCCCTCTCTCATTCCCCAAACAAGATAAGGCGTTTGACTCATACTTTCCATACCACCTGCCACAATTATATCCTTCTCTCCAGCACGAATTGCTTGAACTGCAAGGGCAACAGTCTTTAGAGCTGAGCCACAAACTTTATTTACAAGGAAACAGCTAACTGTATAAGGTAATCCTCCCTTAACTGCAGCCTGTTTGGCTGGTGCCTGACCAATACCAGCAGATACAACATTTCCCATAATCACTTCATCTATATCTTCTCCCTTTATTCCTGCTCGCTTTACTGCTTCTTTAATCGCAAAACCACCTAATTCCGGAGCTGTAAAATTTTTTAAAGAACCTAAAAAACTTCCGATAGGAGTTCTGACTGCACTTATAATATAAGCTTTTTTAGATTCACACATTATTATTTCTCCTTTAAAAAATAATTTTACTTAATCTTTTATCACAAATTAAAATTTATGTAAACTAAAATAAAATTTGACAAAAACTATAAAATATATTATAAATTAGATTATCCTAACAAAGTTAAAAAGGTCTAACAATGAAAAAAAATTATTTAACCAAAAGTACGGAAGATTATTTGGAGACAATTTTGGTTTTAAGCCTTGACAAAAGAGTGGTTAGGATTAAAGATCTTGCCAAACATTTAAATGTAAAAAAGCCGTCTGTTGTTTCTGCTGTTAAGTATTTAAAAAGAAAGAATCTGGTAAAACAGGAGCATTATGGACACATTGAATTGACTGAAGAAGGAGAAGTTGTTGCAAGGAAAATTTATAAAAGACATAAGGCACTTTACAAATTTCTTCATAATTTCTTAGGAATAGATCCTTCGATAGCAGAAAAAGATGCCTGTAGAATTGAGCATTTCTTAACACCTGAAACAATGGAAAGAATTCTAAAATTCATTGAATTTATAGAAATCTGTCCAAAAAAATCCCCGAACTGGCTTAACAATTTCTATTACTTTGTTAAGACTGGAAAATTGCCGGAGATATGTAAAAAATGTTAAGCTTAATTGATGCACCTTTGGATAAACCTTTAAAAATTATTCAATTTTTAGGGGGGCATGGAATGAGAAGGAAACTAATGTCCCTGGGAATACATATAGGTGATGTTATAGAAGTGGATTCCCGCAGTCCTTTTGGAGGCCCTGTTTTGATCAAAAGTCTAACAAATAATACAACGGTAGCATTAGGAAGGGGGATAGCACGGAAAATTATGGTTACTGTAATAAATGAGTAAAGAAAAATTACCAACTATTGTTTTTATTGGACAACCAAATTCAGGAAAAAGCACTCTATACAATTCAATTGCTGGATTAAAAGGAGAGGTGTCAAATTTTCCTGGGACTACTGTAAAACACGCACACAGTAAAGTAAATATAAGGGGCAAAGTATTTCAGATAATTGACCTACCGGGAACCTATTCCCTTAATCCCACTGATGAGGCGGAAAAGGAAGTTTTAAATCACCTTTTTCTGGATAAAGTTAATTTAATAATCAATGTTATAGATGCTTCTCTTTTAAATAGAAGTCTTGAATTAACTCTTGAGTTAATGGAAACTGGTTACCCGATTGTTGTTGCGCTTAATATGATGGATATTGCAATAAAAAAAGGCATCAGGATTGATGTTGAAAAGTTAAAGAGAATATTAGGGGTACCTGTTGTTCCCATAATAGCCACAAGAGGAAAGGGAGTTAAGGAGCTGTTAGACATTGCAAAAAGGGAAATTGAAAATCCTTCGAAATACAGACATCCTGAATTATCAAAACCTGTTGAGGAGAAAATACAAAAGATTGTGAATTCATTGGAAAATAATATTGGTTTGCCATTTAATAAAAGATTCCTAGCAATTAAATTAATAGAAGGCGAAAAATATTTTTTGAGCAAAGTCAAATTAAATCAAAGAATAAAAGAGATAATAAAAGAAATATCCCAACATCTTAAAGAATGGCATAAGTTACCTCCTGCAGAAGTGATTTCAGCAAATAGACATCATTTGTCAATGAAAATAGCTGAAGAGGTTTGTCGGGTTGAGCATAAAAGGAGAATAGGGTGGGAGGAAAGACTGGATGAAATTTTAATGCATCCTATTCTCGGCTATCCAATTATGTTCATCATTTTTTTTATTTTTTTCTTATTTATATTTAAAATAGGAAATCCTCTTGAGGAATTACTATATGTACCTCTTTACAATTTAAGAGAATTTATTTCCCTGAAATTTGGTTCTGGTTTAATTTATTATCTATTAGATGGATTAATCCAAGGTATTGGTGGAGGAATAGCAGTTGTACTTCCCTATTTTATACCTTTAATCTTTGGTATGTCCTTGCTTGAAGACTTTGGATATTTGGCCCGTGTTGGGTTTCTTATGGATACCTTTATTCATCGTATAGGTCTTCATGGAAAATCTTTTGCTCCTTTTATACTCGGTTTCGGTTGTAATGTTCCTGCAATAATGGCTACCCGTCTCCTTGAAAGTAGAAGGGATAGAATAATAACTTCTCTTTTAATCCCATTCATTCCATGTACAGCAAGAACAACAGTGATTCTTGCCCTTATTGCTTTTTATCTAGGCCCATTACCAGCTCTTGCTTTTTACTTCTTCAATCTCATTCTCATCGGTATAATTGGTAGGATATTAACATTCTTTTTCCCTTCTCCTTCTCCAGGATTGATATTAGAAATTCCCTCCTATAAAATTCCATCTTTTAAAAGCATAGCCCAAAAAACATATTTTAAATTGAAATCTTTTATTAATTTCGCATGGCCGATTTTAATTGCAGGAAGTATTTTTCTTTCCTTCATTCAATATCTTGGTCTGGATAAATCCATAAATTCCTTCCTTTCTCCATTAATGTATAATATTCTTGGGCTTCCAAAAGAGTTAGGTGTAACATTAATATTCGGTATTTTGAGGAAAGAGCTCTCATTAATTATGATGCTTCAAGCTTTAGGAGTAAATGCGCAGAATGTTTTATCAGTGATCAGTCCTCAACAAATAATAGTTTTCACAGTCTTTCTTTCCCTTTTTATTCCTTGCATATCAACTTTTTCAATCATATGGAGAGAGTTAGGTAAAAGAATAGCTTTTATTTCAGCTTCTCTAAATATTTCAATAGCACTGATAGTGAGTATTCTTGTGAAAGTAATTTTCCAATTTATTCGATAATTACTATTGCTATTGCATATTTTTCCAAATGAGAAATTGAAACATGAATTTTGCTAAAAGATATGGTGGGATCATGTATTCTTATTTCAGGTTTCCCGCTAGGCTGGTTTATAATTTCAATATCCCTCCATCTTATTCTTTTCCCAAGGGCTTTAAAAAAAGCTTCTTTAGCCGCAAATCGAGCAGATAAATGCTGGAATTTATTTTTCTTGTTCATGCAATAATTTATTTCATTTTGTGTGAAAACTCTTGAGAGGAATTTCTTGTTTCTTCCATATGCTCGAGCAATTCTTTCGACTTCTATTATATCAATTCCCACACCCTTAATGCTCACCTTTAAGCCTCCTTAAAATTTCTCTGGCTGTTTTTGTTCCCACAATTTCTGCTAATTCTTCTTCAGGAGCTTTTTTTATTTCTTCCAAACTCCTATATTTCTTCATAAGAATTAATTTTCTCTTTTCTCCTATTCCAGGAATTTCATCTAAAATCGATTTAAAACTGTGCTTTTTCCTCAATTTTCTGTGAAAGGTTATGGCAAACCGATGGGATTCATCTCTTATTCTTTGTATTAATTTTAGGCAGGGTGAACTCTTTTCCAGTTTTAAAGGTTCCTTCTTTCCAGGAATAAAAATTAGCTCCTCTTTTTTTGCAATTGATATAATTGGAATGTTTTCTATATTTAAGTCCTTTAAAGCCCTAATAGCTGAATTTAATTGACCTTTTCCCCCATCTATTAAAATTAGGTCTGGGAATTGTTTATTTTCCCCAAGAAGTCGAGAGTATCTTCTTTTTACAATTTCATAAATGGAAGCAACATCATCAATTCCTTCTACGGTTTTTATTTTATATTTACGATATTCTTTTTTTAAAGGCTCTCCTTTTTCAAACACAATAAGAGAGCCAACAGTTTGTGTTCCTCCTATATGAGATATATCAAAAGCTTCAATATGATAGGGAATTTTTTTAAGATTTAATAAATCCTTTAATTCTTTTAAACCTGGAATCTCTTCCTCTTTCATTTCCAAATATAATTTTGCATTGCGATTAGCTAAATCCATTAATTTCTTATATCTTCCCCTTTCTGGAACAACAATTTCCACGTTATTCTGCTTTTCTTTTAGAAAAGAGATTAGGAAAGATTCACCTGATGGGTGAAAGGGTAAAAGGATTTTTGAGGGAATACTGATATTTTTTAAATAATATTGAGCAAGAAAAGAATTGAGCAATTCAGAATCTGATGTTTCAATTAATTCATCCCAGTAAAATTGTTCCCTATTAATAATTTTGCCCCTTCGCATAGTGAACAGCCGAATACTCACTCTATTACCTACTCTGTAAAATCCAAATATATCGATATCCTCCTGTTCAACTGAACTTGTTTTTGGTTTTTCCTTTATTTCTTGAATCGTCTTTATTAGGTCCCGATAATAAGCAGCTTGTTCAAATTTTTCCTCTGATGCAAGAGAAAACATTTTTTTTGTTAAAATATCAGTCAATTTTTCTGTTTTTCCTTCAAGGAATAGAATTGCATTTTCTACTGCTTCTCTGTATTCAGATTTGCTAATCAATCCAACGCAGGGCCCAGAGCACATTTTCATTTCATAATCAAGGCATGGTCTTTTTCTCTTTCCAGGAATTGTCTCATTGCATTTTCGTATCTGAAAAAATTTACATACCAGTCTTATTGTATTCTTTGCTTGAAAAGCTGGGGCAAAGGGACCAAAATATTTATTTCCATCCTGTTCAATTCTTCTTGTAAAGAGAATTCTTGGAAAGTCTTCCTTAATTGTGATTTTTAAATATGGATAACTTTTATCATCCTTCAATCTAATATTATATTTGGGCTGATATCTTCTGATTAGATTATTTTCAAGTAAAAAGGCTTCTCTTTCAGAATCTGTTTCTATAATGTCAATATCATGTATCTCTGAAAGTAGAAGACCTGTCTTTATGTCATCACTGCTTCTTTCCTGAAAGTAGGATTTGACCCTATCTTTAAGGGACGAAGCTTTTCCTATATAAATAATTTCTTTATTTTCATTTTGAAAAAGGTAGACTCCTGGTTTATCAGGCAAGGAATTAATTTTTTTGATTAAATCTTCATTCATTTGCTGTTAATTGTAATTCTTTTTGTTTTAGTTTCTTTAATTCATCTCGAATTCGGGCTGCCCTTTCAAATTCAAGTTTTTCCACTGCTTTCCTCATTTCTTTCTCAAGTCTTTCTATTCTTTTCCTTCTCTCTTCAGGAGATAAATAAATGTCCTTTTCTTCAGCTATTTTAGTATAATCAAAATAATCTTTTTCATATATTTCATAAAGACCCTCATCTATTGATTTAATTATTGATTGAGGTGTAATATTATATTTTCGATTATATTCTTCTTGAATTTTTCTTCTCCTCTCTGTTTCTTCGATGGCTTTTTTCATTGAATCTGTTATTCTATCAGCATACATAATGACTTCTCCATTCACATTTCTTGCTGCTCTTCCAAAGGTTTGGATCAGAGAGGTTGTGGAACGAAGATAACCCTCTTTATCTGCATCAAGAATTGCAACAAGAGAAACCTCAGGCAAATCGAGACCCTCTCTCAGAAGATTTATTCCTACAAGCACATCAAATTTACCCTTTCTTAAATCCCTAATTATTTTAACTCTATCAAGAGTATCAATTTCAGAATGAAGATATCTCACCCTGATGCCAAATTCCTGAAGATAATTTGTCAGGTCTTCTGCCATTCTTTTTGTAAGAGTTGTTACAAGAACCCTTTCCTTTCTCTCTTCCCTTCTTCTTATTTCCTTTATTAAGTCATCTACCTGTCCTTTCACAGGTCTAACATAAACTTTTGGGTCCATTAATCCAGTAGGTCTTATAATCTGCTCCACTACCCTTCCATTTGCTTTTTTTAATTCATATGGTCCAGGGGTGGCAGATACATATATTACTTGATTAATTCTTTCTTCAAATTCTTTAAAATTAAGAGGTCTGTTATCAAGGGCAGAGGGAAGTCTAAATCCATATTCAATTAAGGTTAACTTTCGGGAACGGTCACCATGGTACATTCCACCCAATTGAGGAACTGTAACATGACTTTCATCTATGAAAATAAGGAAATCAGGAGGGAAATAGTCAATAAGGGTATAAGGAGGTTCTCCTTCCTTTCTTCCACTTAAATGTCTTGAATAATTTTCTATTCCAGGGCAATACCCAAATTCTCTTAACATTTCAATATCATAACGGGTTCTTTCTTCAATTCTTTGTGCTTCTATTAATTTTCCCTGTTTCCTAAAGAACTCAATTCTTTCCTCAAGCTCCTCCTCAATTGCCTCAATAGCCTTTTCCAAGGTTGGTCTTGGAGTTGAAAAATAAGTTCTTGGGTAAATATTCAATTCATTGTAATTTTTAATTACTTTACCAAGAAGAGGGTCAATAAGGGTCAGATTTTCGATTTTATTTTCCCATAATTCGATTCGATATGCGTAATCCTCATAAGGAGGGTAGACTTCAATTATATCTCCCCTGACCCTGAAACTCCCTCTTCTGAAATCTGTCTCAGCTCTTTCATACTGAATTTCAACAAGTTTCTGGAGGATTTTTTTTCTGCTTACAATCTGTCCTTTTTTCAAATTTAAAGCCATACCAAAATAAGTCTCTGGAGCCCCTATTCCATATATGCACGAGACAGATGCAACAATTATAACATCTCTTCTTTCATATAAGGAACGAGTTGCACAGAGTCGTAATCTATCAATTTCATCATTAATTGTTGCTTCTTTTGCAATATAAGTATTAGTAGCTGGAATATAAGCTTCTGGTTGATAGTAATCATAGTAACTTACAAAATATTCAACCGCATTATATGGGAAAAACTTTTTAAATTCCTGATAAAGCTGGGCTGCAAGGGTTTTGTTGTGAGATATAACCAGCACAGGTCTATTGACCTTCTCTATTACATTTGCCATTGTAAAAGTTTTTCCTGAACCTGTGACACCAAGAAGCACCTGATGAGTTAGGCCTTTTTCAACTCCTTTGACTAGTTCTTCTATAGCTTTTTCCTGATCTCCTTTAGGTTTAAAATCTGAAACAAGGGTGAATTTGTCCATTCTATTTCTTAAATTTCCTATAAAATATTATATCAAAGTAATATAAAACTTGAAAAATTCATTGAATAAGATAAAATATATGCAAATAAATAATCGGAGATTTAAAGTGGCAGAGGGGATAAAAGTTAAATTTTCAAAAGGCAAAAGAATTGGCTTCTATTTTCTAGTTTTTTTAATAAATTTAATTTTATTTTATTTCATAGGACAATCTTTTCATAAGCTTCAATTTTTCTCAAAAAATATAAAAATTATTAAATTTCGCGAAAGGGTTGGGAAAATAGAGATTCTTGATTTAAACGGTGATGGTAAAGAAGAAATTATCTCATCCTATGTTGAAGAACCCAGACCTTATAGAAATATTTTGGGATGTTTTACTCCTTTTCAAAGACGGGCTGGAGACTTAAAATTAACCTATTTCTGGGAAGTTCTTATCAAGAAAGAAGAAGGTCTATTTAAGCCTCAAGATATAGATAATGATGGAAAAATTGATATTCCAATTATTGAATTAAATAAAAAAGGGATTCTATTGAAATTATTAGATATAGAAGGCCACATTACAAAAAGGATTAAATTCCCAATATTCTCGATTTTTTCTTCCAATGCATTTTTTAAAAATGTCCTTTTTGACGATATTAATAGAGATGGGTCAAGGGAGATGATAGTTTATATAACTACAGCATGGGAGGGTCTTCCCAGGGGAGTTATTGCATATAATGTTAATTCGAGAAAAAAATTATGGGAATTTTATTGTGGATGTATGCCATGGGATATAAAAATAGTTGATTTAAATAAAGATGGCAAAAAGGAAATAATACTTAGTGGATGGGGTTCTCATAATAATGTTTCAATAAATGGGACAGATGATGACCATAGTTACATAATTGTTCTTGATCATGAAGGAAAATTAATCTGGAAAAAGATTTATGGAGGGTATTATACGAGAATATACTTTGACATTGCTGATATAGATGCTGACGGAGAACTGGAGATAATTACGAGTAAAGAATGTCATAGAGAATATAGTCCTGAACCCGGAGAGATAAGGATAATAGATGCTAAAAGTGGTGTTACTGAAAAATATATAATTCAATCTAATTGTTCATTCTCAAACATATATCAAATTAATTTTGGAAATAATTCTCCCCAAATTATTGTCGGAGATTCAAGAGGAAAAGTTACGATATATGATAAAAACCTAAATAAGATAAAAGAGATATATTTGGAATATCCTGCTATAGTAAGAGGCATTGAAAGATTAGGGACAGATTCTAATAAATATATTTTCGTTCAGGCGGGTTTTACGAATTTTTATATTCTAAATCAAAAGCTAAAAAAAATATATAAATTTAAGATTAAAAATTTCACAGGGATAGAAAATGCTGTTTATTATTATCCAATCCGCAATAAAAATATAATTTCAGGAGTTTTAAATGCGGATGGCATGTATTTATTTAAAAAAGATCCAGTAAATATTCTGGTATTTGTAAATTCTTTATTGGAGTCAAAATTAGCGTATTATATTTCAGTTCTTTTAATTTTTAATCTATTAATTTATTACTTTGAGAAGTTGAAAAAGAAAACTCCTGAGACACAGGCAACATTAAAAAATCTGATTGAGCTTATTCATGAAACCGCCCATAAAATCAAAAATAGGTTATTTACAATTCAACTTGAAGCAGAAAATGTGAAGGCAATTTTAGATAAGGAAAAACAAAAAGGGTCGATGTCTAAAAATTTAGACTATTTTGCTCAGTCCATTATGAGTGAAGTTCAAGCTATGAAACGAATAGTTAGAGGTATTATGAGCTTAATAGAAGAAAAACCTTTGAAGTTTAAAAAAGTGGAACTAAATTTTCTTATTGAAAGACTTGTTGAAAAATATAAAAAATTATTAGAAGGCAAAGTAAAATTTGAACTTGAGTTAGATGAGAATTCAACATCTGTTACAATTGATAAGGAGCTTGTTGAGGAAGCACTTTCTAATATAATAGAGAATTCAATAGAGGCTTTACCTAATGGAGGGAAAATTATAATTTCAACTACAGTTATCTATTCCCCACTTTTAAAAACAAGAAAAGGAGTTGAAGTGGAAATAATAGATAATGGGAAAGGAATTCCTGAGGATAAGATTGAAGATATTTTTAATCCATATTTTACAACCAAAAAGGAGGGAATTGGACTTGGCCTTACATTGACCAAAAGAATAATTGATGCTCATGGTGGAAGAATAGAGGTTCAAAGCAGAATAGGAATTGGCACAAAATTTGCATTATTTTTTCCGGTGAGAGAGGAAAGTTGATGAAAGAAGGGCGTATGGCAAAGGGGGGGGTTGTACTCCTTGTAGATGATGAAGTGAAAATTCTGAGTTCTCTTTCCCGAATTTTGGAAAATTATGATTATGAAGTTTTAACAGCGTTAGATGGAAAAAGTGCTTTATCCATAATTGAGGAGAATGATATTGATGTTGTTCTGCTTGACCTTAAGTTGCCTGAAATGGATGGTATTAGGGTTTTAAAAAAAATTATGGAGAAGAAACCTTCCCTTCCAGTTATTATGCTTACAGCTCATGGTTCAATCCCAAAAGCGGTTGAGGCTGTTAAAATCGGAGCTTTTGATTTTCTTGAAAAACCTGTGGAGTCAGAAAAAATTCTTATAACTATAAAAAATGCTCTGGAAAAATCAAGATTGGAGAAAGAACGTACATTTCTTATTCAGGAAGCTCTCGAGAAGTATAAGATGGTCGGAATATCCAACGCTATGAAGAAGATTTTCAGTTTGATAGAAAAAATTGCTCCAACTGATGCAAAGGTTTTAATAACAGGAGAAAGTGGTGTGGGAAAGGAGCTTATTGCAAGAGCAATTCATTTCAGGAGCAGTAGGGCTGGAGGTCCTTTTGTTGTATTGAATTGTGCTGCGATTCCAGAGGAGTTGATAGAATCAGAACTTTTTGGTCATGAAAAGGGAGCATTTACAGGTGCAATTGAAAGAAAGGAGGGAAAATTTAAGTTAGCTTCAGGAGGAACATTATTCCTTGATGAAATTGGAGATATGAGCCTTCGAGTTCAGGCTAAAGTTCTCAGAGCAATAGAGGAAGGAGAAATTCAGAGAGTTGGAGGAAAAGAGATAATTGAAGTTAATACAAGAATAATATGTGCGTCAAATAAGGATTTGGAGAGAGCTGTAAGAGAAAGAAAATTTCGTGAGGATCTTTACTATCGTATAAAAGTAATACATATCCATGTACCTCCATTAAGGGAAAGGAAGGAGGATATTCCAGCCCTGTTGAGATATTATCTTCAAGTCTTATCAAAAGAAAGCGGAAAGGAAATGCCAAAACTTCATCCCTCTGCGCTTGAAGTACTATTTGAGTATCCATGGCCTGGGAATGTCAGGGAGTTAAGGAATCTGGTTGAGAAAGTAGTTGTTCTCTATCCAGGAAAAATAATTTCAAGGGACGATATAATGAAACTTCTTGAAATGCAGGGTATAGGAGAAGTTTCAAAAGTATTTTCAGGGACTCTATCAGATGCAAGAAAAAAAGCAGAGAGAGAAGCAATTCTTGCAAAACTACTTGCAAATAACTGGGATTATGAGTTAACAGCAAAAGAACTCGGGATTTCCCGTGCCACCTTATTTAACAAATTAAAAGAATATGGAATAAGAAAGTCTAAAAAATTAGACTTTTAAGTATGAAATAATCTAAAAATTTAGACTGATTGGATTCCAGCAAATGTTTTTCTTTATCCTGAAACTGACGAATCTTTTCATTTCTACTTCTCTGTAAATCGATTATGATTTTAAAAAATTTTTTAGAAATAAATAAACCGGCATGCTTTTTGCTACCTCATAACCCCAAAAATGAAAAGGGTAGGGATATATTCTTTTAAGTGTATTCATAATAGTCTTCGAGTCAAGTGATAAATATAAATCTTTCGAGGTAAAAATAGAAAGCATCAAAAGAGATATATTGGGTGGTGAAGAAAGGCATCCGAACTTTTGAGCTCTGAGAGAAATTTTTCCAAAAATCCTTGTGAAGTGAATTAAATTTTTTTCTTCCATTTAAAAATATCTTTTATCTCAACAAGAAATGAAATCATTACTATAACTAAAATGTTACAAACAGTCATAATTCTTCTCCCCTCTAACTGGTAAGTACATCCCTATCCATTTTGGTATAGAGACTACATGGCACTTGGTAAAGACATATTTACCACCTTGATTAACTCTAAGAATCTCTGTAATAATACCGACTTTTCTCATTACATCTTCCATCAACACCACAGGATATAATAACACATGATGATGGATCATTGA
>Ga0209426_1001031_pt1 | contig 20602 bp, 20 predicted proteins | sample Deesub1362B_J571_FD_187697 | JGI IMG/M metagenome (GOLD analysis project Ga0209426, IMG submission 187697) | Deep oceanic, basalt-hosted subsurface ecosystem from Juan de Fuca Ridge flank, Pacific Ocean, CORK Borehole 1362B_J2.571 (SPAdes)... ...
AAATTCAGGATAATAAACGGTGAATTACTTTTTTATAAAAATGAAAATTTACACGATTTTATAGTTGACTATTTTCTGAGAGAATACTGGGATACAAAAATTTTTGTTGAAAAAACTATTTAATCTCTTATCTTTACCCATGTCTCCCATGGCCCATGTACTCCTAAAATCAACTTTTTCTCTATATCAGCAGTCCTTGAAGGACCTGTAACAAAGAGATAGTTTTTACCAAAATTTATCTCTCTTGCAAATAAATCATCAAAAGTTTTAAGAATTTTTTCCCCGGTTAATGCAAAACATATCTCTTTTTCATTGAAAAAATCTTTAAAATCCTCGGATTCCATTACCACACTCCCTGATTCCTCAATTCCATAAATTGTAGTGAATTTTTTACCCTTTTCCCCAAATTTTCCTCCTGCGTCTTCCCAGTTTTTTCTAAAATTTATCTCCCACGGTTTGGAAATACCTTCTACAACACGGTAATACTCCGTAGGAGCTGTATCCATACGGTAATGTATAGATCGCGGTTTGGAAACCGCTCCTACAACTAAATTTATTAAAAATTTAAGATTTATTTTGTTGGAAAATAATTGCATAAGAGCAGGATATTTAAATAATTTAGAGTAAATTCTTAAGAATACTCTCAGTTTTAAGGGCATATATCTTTCTTTTCTCAACTTTCTTATTAATTCAGAAATATTTATATTTACAGGGCAGATTAAATCACAGGATTCGCATAAGGTTGAATAAAAGGCATTTGAATAAAAATTATATAAAAGAGCATTCCATAAAATACCTATGGGTCCCCTGTATGGTCCTTTATATCCTTCTGCCTCCTGAATCCCGTAAACAGGACAAACATTTGAACAGGCACCGCATCTTATACAGTATAAAATTTCCCTGAATTCTTTATTCTCAGCAATTTCTTTTCTTTTACCTTCAATGATTATTATATACCAGTTTTCTCTTTTTGATAATAAATGAACAAATGAGGTTATTCTCTGTCCTGTTGCATTTCTTGGTAAAATTCTTAAAAAAATCGGAAAATTTTTAACTGTATCGACAAATTTTTCAATTCCGAATATTGTTATAACTGTTTTCGGAAAATAAAAACTTTTTCCTAAATTTCCTTCGTTTTCAAAACATCCGATAATTCCCTCTTTTGCAAAAACAAAATTTGCTCCTGTTATTCCTGCGTCAGCCTGTCTAAAAATTTCCTTTAATCTTTCCCTTGCAAAACCCGTTAACTCATTTATATTATCAGAAAGTTTTGTATTAAATTTTCTTTCAAATAAATCCTTTACATCAAATCTTGAAAAATGAATTGCAGGTGCAACAATGTGCTTCGGTGGAGAGTCTGCAAGGTCACATATCCATTCTCCTAAATCGGTTTCATTAAACTCAAATCCGTTTTTTCTCAAAAATTTTTTTAAACCTATTTCCTCACCTGTCATTGATTTTGAAGCCACAATCTTTTTTGCCTTCTCTTTCAATAAAATCGCCTTTATAAAATGAAGTGCCTCAATTCTATTCTGTACAACAAATACCTTAACCCCTTTTTCCTGCATTTTTTTAATAAATATTTCAAGAAGTTCCTTATAATTTTTAATTGAATTTTCCTTTACTTTTTTTGCCTTTTGTCTTAATTCTTTAAAATTTATTTCTCTTACAGCAAGATTTCTTTTATCAAATGCCCTCTTAATATTTATTAGGACACGATTATCCATATTTCAGATTTTTTAATTGTTGCATGAATGCGACCGCTACATAATTGTAGGAGCGGTTTCCCAACCGCGATATACTACGTCTTTTGCATAGCATATTATTTATATTTTCTGGTCGCCGTATGGATACGGCTCCTACAAAATGTATTATCAATTATATTTGCAGGAGCGGTTTCCCAACCGCGATAATTCATTCCCGTGGGAGCGATTCCCGAATCGCGAAATAAGAAATATGTCGCATAAATGCGACCGCCACAAAAATTATAAACCCGAAAAACACAATAAACGCGATTAACACAACAGACACAAATAACGCAAACTGTAGCGGTGCGATTTATCGCGCTATTTTTTATCAAACACATTTTCCAGCGGATGTTTTGTTTTAAATCCTTTTGATTGCATATGAAAGGAACATCCGGGTTCTATTGAAATAATTTCTTTATTAGAGAATTTTGTTTTTAATATTCTTTCTGATATTTCCGGATAAATAGCAGAGAATATTCCACCAAAACCACAGCATGTTAAAAACTCAGGATTATCTTTTTTTAATGTTTTAAAATGACAGGAAACATGGTATTCAGGTAAATCAGGGATAAGTTTTTCTCTTATAAAAAATTCAGTAATTTCAATTGCTTCAAATTCCGGTTTTTTTCCTGTCAAATCAGTGATTTTTTTTATAACATATTCAAGGCAAGAACCTGAAAAAAATAAAATTTTTTTATCTTTCCATAAATTATTTAATTGATAAGCAATTCTTTTTGCTTCTTTAATTTTTCCTGAGTTATAAAAAACCTGCCCGCAACAAAAAGGTTTTTTTAAAAATTCAGTTTTATATCCCCTTTTCTTCAAAAAATTTTTAACTTCAGGAATTAATTTTTTATAAATTAAATTTCCGATACAGGTGGGGAAGAGATAAAGGGTTTGATTCATTTTTAAATTATATAGATATTATCTATAACTTTAAAAGTTTCAATCCTTTTATTTCTTTGAAATGTTTATCAAGGGTGAAGATAGTTAAATTGTTTCTTATACAGACTGATGCAATTATAAGGTCAATAAGGGGTATTGTTTTACCTCTTTTTCTCAATGAATATCCTATCTCACCTGCATAAACATAATCATCCCAGGATGGATTTATTATTGTAAGATTTTTAAGTAGATTTTTTACTTTTCTTTTTTCTTTTTCACCGCGAATACCGAGCAAAATTTCAGAAATTACAGGACCTGTAAGCACTATATGAGAGGTTTTTATAATATCTTCAAATTTTTCCCTGAATTCCTCATTTCCGCGAAAAAATTCAATCCATACTGAAGTATCAATTAATATTTTCATATCCTTCCTTCTCTCATTTTTTCAATCTCTTTATAATCCAGTTCAAATTCTACTTTTCCGAAAAGTTCAAGAATTTTTTGCTGATTGGAAAGTTTTATAATATCTTCAAGTGCCTTTCTTATTGCCCTTGAATTATTTTTTTCCCCATATATCTTCTTTATTTCCTTTAACATCTCCTCGGGTATGTTTATTGTTGTTCTCATATTTGTTCCTCCTTTTATTCATTAATTTCATACATTAAATCATACAATAAATATGAAAATTTTTCAAATTTTAAAAAAATCGCTCTCTCTATCCTATAATTTAAATATGTTGAAAAGTTTCCTTTTATCTTTAAGAGATTTCTTTTTTCCTCCCCTCTGTTTCACCTGTGAGAATTTAAAGGAAAATGAATTTTTCTGTAAGGATTGTCTTGAATTAATTTTAAGGGCAAGAATTCATTCTCCCTTTTGTAAAAAATGTGGAAGAAATTTAAAAAGACATAAATGTAAGGTAAAACTTAAATACATTGATGAGGTCTATGCAATTTTTAATTACACAGATAAAATAAAGGATTTAATTGAGACATATAAATTTAAAAGATACACCAAACTTTCTGAGTTTTTTGTCCCTTTTGTAATAGAGCATATTGAGAAATTTATTCCTGAATTTGATGTTGTTATTCCTGTTCCCCTTCATCCTTCAAGGAAAAGGGAAAGGGGATTTAATCAGATTGAGTTGATTCTGGATAAGGTGTGTGAAAAAACAGAAATAAATTACAAAAAGGATGTGTTAATTAGAATAAAACCCACAAAATCCCAGGCAAAAATTAAAGATGATAAAAAGAGAAAAGATAATGTAAAAAATGCCTTTATTGTGATTAAAAAAGATGATATTAAAAACAGGAAAGTCCTGATAGTTGATGATGTTTTTACAACAGGTTCCACCCTTGAAGAATGTGCAAAAGTTTTAAAAGAAAAAGGGGCTCTTGAAGTTTATGCTTTGTGTATTGCCACTGGTTCTTAGTTTGTTTTATAATCAATAATTCAGGTTCAATCCCTTTAAAATCGGATTTTCAAAATGAATGTCTATATAATCGGAATTGGACTTTCTGCACCGAAAAAAATTTCTCCTGAGGTGAGTTTCAGAGAAATGATTTATGAAGCAGCAGAAAAGGCATATTTAGATGCAGGAATAGAGCCCAAGGACGTGGATACCTTTGTATCTGTGTCAGAGGACTATGAAGAGGGAACTGCGATATTTGATGAATACGTTCCTGACCAGCTTGGTGCTGTTTTAAAACCCGTTCATACAATATGTGCTGATGGGATTACAGGTCTTGCTTCTGTTTTTGCTCAGATTAAAACAGGACACTTCAAAATCGGTGTGATAGAGGCACATTCAAAACTTTCCAATATAAAACATCATTTTCATGTGCATGCGATGGCTCTTGACCCTGTATATGTAAGACCCCTTGAAGTAAACCCTTATTTTGTTGCAGGACTTGAAATGGGAATGTTCCTTGATTCAAGAGGTTATGATGAACTTGATACCGCGCAGGTTGTTGCCAAGAATAAGGCAAATGCCCTTTTATTCGGAAGAAGTCCTTTCGGTTCCTTTATCTCTCCTGAAGAAGTTCTGCTTTCCCAGCCTGTTTCTGATCCTTTAAGGGAACTTGATATTGCTCCGAATGCTGATGGTGCCTGTGTTATAGTTATTGCAACCGAGGAAATTGCAAAAGAAAGAAAGGGAGATTTGATAAAAATTGCAGGCATGGGATTTGCAGAATTTACCCCTAATATTGAGAGATGGGAAGGAGATGCTGATTATTTAAGAATTGCTGCTCAGAAGGCATATTCAATGGCAGGGATAAGGAACCCTTTGAATGATATTGATTTTGCAGAAGTTGATGACACTTTTTCTTATAAAGAATTACAGCATTTAGAAGCATTGGGTCTTGCAAGATTTGGAGAATCAGCTGACCTTATGAGAGAAGGGTTTTATGATTTAAGCGGGGAATTACCTGTTAATACAACAGGTGGAAACATAGGAAACGGTAATCTTTCATTAATGAATGGTTTAAGAGCAGTATATGATGCTGTCTTACAATTAAGAGGTGATGCAGGTAATGTTCAACTTGAAAATCCCGAAACTGCTTTAATTGCTTCATGGAAGGGTTTACCTTCATCAAGTGGTGGTGTTTTAATTTTAAGAAGGGAGGGTTAAAATGGCACAAAAAGTGGCTGTTCTTGGTGCAGGATTAACAAAATTTATGAGAAGAGCAAAGGAGACAGGTAAAGAGCTTTCCTTTGAGGCAGCGAGAAAGGCTCTTGAAGAGGCTAATATGGATATATCTGAAATAGATTGTGTTGTAATGGCAACTGCCCCTGATATGTTTGATGGAGTGCATATGAAAGGTGACTGGCTTTCTGATGGGGCAGGTGCCAAGAGAAAACCTTATATGAGGTCTTATGTAGGAGGAGGTTCCGGTGTTTTCGCAATAATTCACGGATGGTATCTTGTTGCAAGCGGGCTTTTTGATACATGTCTTGTTGTTGCTGAAGAAAAAATGTCCTCAACAATGCCCCATCCTCAGGGTGCCTTCAATGCAATTTATGACCAGTTTCTTGAAAGACCCCTTGGAGTTAATCTCTTATGGATCTTCTCCCTTGAAATGATGAGATACATGCATGTTCATAAGATTCCTCTTGAGACAATAGCCCTTGTTTCTGTTAAAAATAAGAAAAACGGACTTGACCATCCCTGCACACAGAAGGGAATAGCAGGTAATTATACTGTTAAAGATGTTCTTAATTCCGAAGTTATTGCCTATCCTGTGCATAGATTGATGGTTTCTCCTGTTACGGATGCAGCAGCAGCGATTGTTATTACTTCAGAACATGAGGCAAAGAGAAGAACCGATAAACCGATATGGATTGAAGGTGTTGGATGGTGTCTTGATACTTCTTACTGGACAAACAGAGACTTATATTATCCAAAATATGTTGAATATGCAGCAAGGATGGCTTATGAGATGGCAGGAATAAAAGACCCGAGAAAGGAAATTCATGTTGTTGAGCCCTATGACCCCTTTGCTTATAAAGAACTTCATCATCTTGAAGGACTTTTGCTTGCTGACAAAGGTGAAGCACCGAAACTTCTTGAAAAGGGATTCTGGGACAGAGATACAAAAGACGGAATTCCCTCCTGTCCCTCAGGTGGTCTTTTAGGTGTCGGAAACCCGATTGCAGCTGCAGGACTTATGAAAGTGATTGAAATTTATTTACAATTAAAAGGAGAGGCAGGAAAGAGACAGGTCAGAAGAGAAGTTAAAAGAGGACTTGCTCAGGCATGGGGAGATTTGATGCAGGTTGGAACCGTTGTTATTTTATCCAAATAAGGAGGTTAAAAAAATGAAATTTGAAGGAACACCGCTTGATTCAAAACAATTTGCAAAGGAATTAAAGGTTGAATGGAAAGGAAAACTTGAGTATGAGTGGGATTGCGGGATTGCTCTTTCAAAGTTTATGGAAGGTTTAAAAGAAGGTAAAATACTTGCAAGAAAATGTTATGCCTGTGGAAGAGTAATGATTCCTCCGAGAATGTTCTGTGAATTATGTTTCAGACCAACTGATGAATGGGTTGAACTTAAGGATGAAGGAGAAATTTTAACCTTTTCTGTTTCTTTTGTAAATTGGGATGCATCAAGAAGGAAAAAACCTGAAGTCCCTGCTGTTATAAAACTTGAAGGTGCTTCAGAAAATATGGGAATACTTCACAAACTTGGAGAGGTTGGAGATACTCTGGAGGAAGTTCTTAAGAATGTAAAAATAGGAATGAAGGTTAAGGCAGTGTGGAAAAAGGAAAAAGAAAGAGAAGGAGCAATAACAGATATTCTTTATTTCAAACCTGTAAAGAGAAAAAAGTGAAATTTTTTAACTCTGTAGCGGTGCGATTTATCGCACAAAACAAAAAGGAGGAAATAAATGCCTTTCAAAGAATTTATAGAAAAATTAAGTGATACAAGGGTTCAAAAAGGGGATATACCTGTATGGTGGGTTTACACACTCGGTATAGGAGGTGATATTTTTTACAAGGGACTTAAGCAAGGAAAAATTAAGGGTGCTTATTGTGAATGCTGTGATTCAATAATCCTTCCTCCCAGAATGTATTGTGAGGATTGTTTTGAAAAAATTGAAAAATTTGTTGATGTAAAAGGTCCTTTTGTTGTTCTTGCTGTAACGGATGTTTATCTTGACCTTGATGGTAATAAACTAAAAGAGCCACAAAGAGTTGCTCTTATAGGAACTCCTGATTCAAAAGGCGGAATAATTCATTTCCTTGATCCTGATTATGATATTGATGTAGGAGATGTGGTTAAACCTGTATTCAATAAAAAGAGGGTGGGTTCTTTAAAAGATATTAAGTTTTTTACACTTGAGAAATAAATGGAATATTTAACAGAAGAGAAAACTCCTTTTGAGATAGTAGAGGAGTTAAATAAATACATAATTGGGCAAGAGGAAGCAAAAAAAGCGGTTGCAATTGCTTTGAGGAATAGATGGAGAAGAATGAAAGTTAAGGGAAAGATTAAAGAGGAGATCCACCCCTTTAACATCTTAATGATAGGTCCCACAGGTGTTGGTAAAACTGAAATTGCAAGAAGACTTGCCCAGCTTACTGGTTCTCCTTTTTTAAAAGTTGAAGCAACCCGTTATACAGAAGTCGGTTATGTAGGAAGAGATGTTGAAAGCATGATAAGAGACCTTGTTGAGGTTGCTTTCAATATGTTGAGGCAGAAAAAGATAAAAGAAGTTGAACAAAGAGCAAGGGAAATTGCAGAAGAGAGAATTCTTGAAATTCTTGCACCTTCTCCTCTTTCACCAAAAGAGACAATAAGGGAGGGATTGAAAAAAGGTTTATATAATGATAGAGAAATTGATGTTGAGATAAAACAGTCTCCTGTTTCTGTTATTCCTATGGCACCGATGGGACAGGATGCAATTGCTCAGAGTTTACAGGAGATGATGGAGGATATGTTTCCGAAAAGAACAGTGATGAAAAGGATGAAAGTTAAAGATGCTCTTGAGTATTATACACAGGAAGCAGCGAACAAACTTATAAATATAGATGAAGTAAAGCAGGAAGCCCTTAAACTTGCACAGGAGAAGGGAATAATTTTTATTGATGAAATAGATAAAATCGCAGGGAAAGGTGAAGAACACGGTCCTGCTGTATCAAGAGAGGGTGTTCAGAGAGATTTACTTCCTATTGTTGAAGGAACTAGTGTATGGACAAAATACGGTGTTGTTAGGACAGATAACATCCTTTTCATAGGAGCAGGTGCTTTCAGTAAAACTTCCCCACAAGATTTAATACCTGAACTTCAGGGTAGATTTCCGATAAGAGTTGAACTTCACTCCCTTGGTGAGAAGGAGTTTGAAAAAATCCTTGTTGAACCTGAAAATTCCCTTATAAAACAATTCAAAGCACTGTTTGAATCAGAGGGTTATACACTTGAATTTGAAGAAGAAGCAATCAAGAAAATAGCCCATTATGCTCATGTTGCAAATCAGAAAATGGAAGATATAGGTGCAAGGCGACTTCAAACAGTTATGCATATTGTGCTTGAAGATGCTTTATTCAGAATGCCTTATCTGGATAAAAATCCTTATGTAATCACAGCTGATTATGTTGAAGAGAAATTATCTAAAACTCTTGAACAGGAGGACCTATCCAGATATATACTATGAGAATCAGAAAACCAGCGGTGAGCGGTGCTTTTTATCCTTCCGATAAAACAGAGCTTTTGAACCTGATTAAAATATTATTTGACCAGGCTGAAAAACTTGATATTAATATTAAATCAGCAGTTTGTCCTCATGCAGGTTATATTTATTCAGGGATTACTGCATCATATGTATATAAAAATTTGAAAGAAAATTATAGAAGAATAATTATTCTCGGAGTGTCACATCATTATACTTTTGATTTTGCCTGTTTAGATGAAAATGAAAAATGGGAAACTCCTTTTGGATTTGTTGAACTTGATGTGGAATTTGAAGAAAGACTCCGTGCTTATGATATTTTTAAATTTGATTCTACTTTTCATAAACCCGAACATTCTATTGAAGTTCAAATTCCATTTATCCAGTATAAATTAGGTGATAAAAGTAAAATTGTTCCTGTTCTTCTCGGAACATTTCGGAAAGAAAATCTTGACAGGATTGCAGAAATAATTAAAAAAGAAATTGACGATGATTCACTTATAATAGCAAGTTCTGATTTTTATCACGGATATTCTTATAATGAGTGTAAGAAGGTAAATGAAAGATCCAGGGATATACTTGAAAGAGGAGATTCTGAGGAATTTTTCAGAAATGTGTTATCGGATAAAGTAATGGCATGCGGTGCTTCTGGAATATATGTGATGTTAAAAATTAATGAAGGGAAGAAATATAACAAAAAGGTATTGAACATGACAACTTCGGGTGATGTAACAGGTGATAAAACAGGTTATGTAGTCGGTTATATTTCCTTTGCTTATTATGAGTAGAGCAGAAAAAATATTTAGTTTTTTTAAAAAATTATACGACCTGGGAATATCTGTATTTAAAGAAAGAGAAAAGGTTGAATCAGTTAAGTTAAAGGTTCAGAGTGAACTTAAAAAGATGAATGAGATATTTACAGAGCTTGATGAGATAATGAACAAAAGTAATGAAAGTTCAAAGAGAATAGAGAGTAAACTTTCTGCAGTATATGAAGATTTACCTGTTTTAATTTCTTTTTATGATAAAGAGATTGAAAATTTAAATGAGATATTGCTTCTTTTTGAAAAGTTAAGGATGTATACAGAAAATTTACTTGAAGAAATTCACCATATTGAAGTTGTATCAAGAAATTCTGAGATAAAAGCATATCATTTGGGTGAAAAAGGTAAGGGTTTGCAGGTGGTGTCGCAGGAACTTTCAAAGCTTGCCCAGAGAATAATATCAAGTGCAAGGGTTATTTCTTCAAATATTGAGAACATTCAAAACAGATACACTTTTTTAAAGGATAAGCAAAGTAAAGTCCTTGAGCAGATAAACAGCTTAAAGAGATATGAGGCGAGTTTCAAAAAAATATTTGAGGAATTGAAAAATTCTTTAAAGAATTTCTCTGATACATTGAAAGACCTCAGGAAAATTTACTTTGAAAGAAAATCCTTACTTGATGAACTTTTCAGGAAAATAATAGAACTGGAGGTAAAGAGTTTAACATTATTCACCGATTCTGAAAAAGTTCTTATTTATTCTGAAATTTTTGAAGGTAATGAGGAAATACTGGAAGGGTTATACGAAATTCTGGATAAAGCTTCTTCAGTTCCTGAAATCTTAAAGAACAGAGTAAAGGGGAAAATTGAATTCTTCACAAATAATAATGTTAGAATAATGGAAGAGCTTAATGAGAAATTTGTCAATTTTGAGAAAATAAAAGAAGAGTGGGAAAAAAAACTCAAATTAATACAAAGCATTATAAGTAAAATAAAAATACAGGATGGAAATATAAAAAGTCTTGAGGCAAGAGTCTTGAGAGATTTTAAAATGAACATGTCATATTATCTTGATGAAGTGAAGAATTTGAACAATGCTGTTAAAAACTTTTCCTATCATATTACTTCCTATAATCAGGACACACAAATCGGACATTTTGGTGCTGATTTTCTCAGATTTTTAAAACTTATGAAAGAGGATTTAAAAGATGGTGAAATCCTTTCCCTTTATTCATCAGTAGAAACAGCCAGAGCAGGAATAATTGAAGACCCGCTCTCAAAAGAATTGAAAGAAAGGGTTAAGAATTCTATATATCTTTCTGACGAAGTTATAAAAATAGCTGAAAAAATAAATCAGATTACAAACAAAAGAAACGAAGTTCCAAATGAGGAGACACAGAAGTTTGTAAATATTGAAGATGACATTAGGCTTCTTGATGAAAATTTTGAGAGAATAAGTGAATTGACAGAGATTGTGAACAGGGATATAGACTTGTTTAAAAACAATTTTGAAGTAATGGAAAATTTCATAAGAAATTTAAGTATGAAATTCAAAGAAATAGGAGAGTTTTCTGAGGATATTAAAAAAGGAATAGTTGAGTTGAGAGACGAGATGATACATAAACTTCCTTCAAAAGAAGAACCAAAAGGTGAAAAAATTGATGAGATTGTACTGAGGTTACCCTTATCGTCAAATCCTGCGTCACTTGACCCTTACATAGCAACAGATGCAACAAGTAATACCATCCTTGAAAATATTCACAGGTCACTTTTCATGGTTTCTCCGAAATCAAGCAGAGTTATTCCTGTTCTTATTGAAAAATTTGAGATTAGTAAGGATGGAAGAGTTTATATTTTCATTTTAAGAAGAAATGTTAAATTTCATAATGGTGATTATATGACCGCCTATGATGTAAAAGATTCTTTATACAGAACATTGAGGGGTAACAGTAAGAATTACTTTGATATGATAAAAGGTGCAAAAGACTTTATAAAGGAAAGGAAAGGAGACGTTGAGGGAATAAAGGTTATAGATGATTACAGAATAGAAATTGAACTTGAGTATCCTTTTGTGCCGTTTATAAATAATCTTGCTCTTACAGGTGCTGCGGTGACAAAAGAAGAAGATGGTAAACTTTATGGTCTCGGTCCTTTTATTCTTGAAAAATATGAGAAAGATAAATTTGTTGAATTGAGAGTTTTTGAGGACTATTTTGCAGGAAGGGCATGTGTAGATAGGGTGATTTTTTATATTGATAGAACTTCAGAAAGTTTTGTTGAAATGTTCCTGAAAGGTCAACTTGATTTACTTGAACCTTCTTCAAGGGATGAAGAAATTCTAAGAGAAAAAGCCCCGGCTTATCTTGATAGAATAATGATTACACCTGAATTTTCAATTCAGAGATTTGATTTCAATGTAACAAAATATCCTTTCAATAATATACACTTCAGAAGAGCTTTAAATTATGCTTTTGATAAAGAGGGATTTATAAGAGAGAGAATGAAAGGCAGGGCAATAAAGGCAGAAGGGATTTTTCCTCCCTCATCTGAAGTTTATAATCCTAATCTAAAAGGTTATGAATATGATCTTGAAAAAGCAAGAATAGAGTTTTCAAAGTCAGGAGTTAAGCCTCCTTTAAAGTTAAGACTCACAATTACTGATAGTGAATCTTACAGGAGAAATGCTGAATTTGTTGAAGAGTGTTTGAAAAAATTGGGAATTGAATTTGAAATTGAAGAAAAACCCTGGAAAGAGTTTCTTGATGCTTTACATGAAGGGAAAACACAATGTCATATGATAGGATGGATAGCGGACACGGGTGATCCTGACAGTATAATTTATCCTCTTTTTCATTCAAGTTCAATGAAAACAGGCGCAAATGAAATGAGGTATTCCAATCCTATTGTTGATAAATTAATTGAAGAAGCAAGAAAAATAAGGATACCGGAAGAAAGAAAAAAATTGTATCAGGAGATAGAAAAAAGAATTTTAAATGATGCTCCATGTATATTTTTATACCATCCCTATGAAAGAATACTTTTGTCTGAAAAAGTTCTCGGAATATGGCCCCATCCCCTCGGGCATTATAGGATAGAAATTGCTTTTAAATTTCCCTGATAAATGAGAGCTATAAATCTTCCTCTTCATTACGGAAAAGCTCCAAGATGGCTTTTTGAAAGGATGAAAAAACTTTCAGGTCTTATTATTGAGTATATGCTGGAAGAATTTGAAACGGATGTTATACTTGAAAAATTTTCAAATCCTTTATGGTTTCAGAGTTTCGGTTGTTTTCTCGGATTTGACTGGCATTCTTCAGGCTTAACGACTACACTTACAGCAGCCATAAAAGAAGGTATAAGGGAAAGAAAAATTCCTATATTTATAGCAGGAGGAAAAGGAAGAACAGCTTTAAAAACACCTGAAGAACTCAAAAAAATAGGAGATAAAAAGGGTATTGATGCTGATAAATTTATTGAAATTTCAAGATTAACCGCAAAAATAGATAATATATGTGTTCAGGATAATCATAACATCTATCACCATACAATATGGTTTGATGAAAAAGGGAACTGGCTTGTTGTCCAGCAGGGGCTTAACTATAGAAAAAAAAGTGCAAGAAGATACCATATCTTTTCAAAAAAAATGAAAGAATTAACAAATGAACCTCACTCAGGTATAATTGCAGAAAAAAGAGAGAAAAATACACTTAACCTTGTCTCAGAAAAAAATAAGGATGTGAGAGAGAGTATAATGAAACTTTTCAGAGAAAAAGCTTTTGAAGAAATATACAGAATGCCTGAAAGACACGAAGTGAAACTCAGTGATGTTGATAAAAAAAGAATTTATCAGATTTCTCTTAAATTTTATGAGAAGAACATTAAAAAATTTGAAGACATATTACTTTTGAAAGGAGTGGGAGTAAAAACATTGAGAGCATTTACCCTTTTATCAAATCTTATCTATGGGACAGAGATTGAATTCAGAGATCCTGCAAGATATTCCTTTGCACATGGTGGAAAGGACGGATATCCTTACAGAATTCAAAGGAAACATTATGATAAAACAATTGAATATATTGAGAAAATTATTAAAAGTAAAAAAGGTTTTACCAGAGAAGAAAGGAGTAATTTACTGAAGAAATTATATTATTTTGTACTATGAAAATAGTTCTTGAGAGAGTTCAGGTTGCTGAAGTTAAAGTTAACGGAAGAAAAATATCTGAAATAGGAAAAGGTCTTTTGCTCTTTGTCGGAATCTGTAAAAATGACACTCCTGAGGAAATAAAATGGGCTGCAAATAAAGTTCTAAATTTAAGAATTTTTGAAGATGAAAAAGGGAAATTAAATCTCAGTGTTAATGACATAAAGGGTGAAATTCTTGCGATTTCCAACTTTACTCTATGTGGTGATGTATTAAAGGGAAATCGTCCTTCTTTTGATAAATCAGAGGAAAAAGAGAAAGCAGAAGAAAAATTTGAATTTTTTGTTTCGCTTTTAAAAGAAAGCGGTCTTGATGTTAAGAAGGGGAAATTCGGTGCTTTTATGGAAATTTATCACATAAATTCAGGTCCTGTCACTATAATAATTGACACAAAAGAAAAATTTAAAAAGGAGTGAAAAAATGAATAAATTTGAAAAATTAAAGAAATTAAGAGAGGAAGCTCTTAAAGGAGGCGGTGAAGAAAAAATTAAAAAGCAGAAAGAAAAGGGTAAAAAGACAGCAAGGGAAAGAATAGAGCTTCTTGTTGATGAGGGATCTTTTCAGGAAATTGATATGTTTGTAACTCATAGAATTCAAGAATTTGATTTGCCAAAAATTCTGGGAGACGGAGTTGTTACAGGTTTTGCCAAAATTCATGGTAGAGATGTTATGGTTTTCTCTCAGGACTTTACAGTTTTTGGAGGGACACTATCACTTGCTCATGCTGATAAGATAAAGAAGGTTCTTGACATCGCGATGAGAGCAGGTGTTCCTGTTATAGGGCTTAATGATTCAGGTGGAGCAAGAATACAGGAAGGTGTAGCATCGCTTGCCGGATATGCAGAAATATTTTTGAGAAATACACTTGCTTCTGGTGTGATACCACAAATTTCTGCAATACTTGGTCCATGTGCGGGAGGTGCAGTGTATTCACCTGCTTTAACAGATTTTATTTTTATGGTAAGAAAAACAAGCTATATGTTTATAACAGGTCCGGATGTGATAAAAGCTGTTACTCATGAAGATGTGACCTTTGAGGAACTGGGAGGTGCTGATGTGCACGCAGAAAAAAGTGGTGTTGCACATTTTGTTTATGATACAGAAGAAGAAGTAATGGGTGGTATAAGAACACTTATGACATATTTACCCCAAAACAATATGGAAGATCCTCCTTTTGTTGATACCGGAGATCCTGAGGATAGAGAAGACCCTGAACTTGATGATATTATTCCCGAGGACCCGAATGCTCCTTATGATATGAAAGATGTTATAGAAAAAGTTGTGGATATCGGAACCTTTTTTGAAGTTCATAAGAATTATGCACCTAATATAATTGTTGGATTTGCAAGGATGGGAGGTCAGACTGTTGGTATAGTGGCTCAACAGCCCATGCATCTTGCAGGGGCTCTGGATGTTGATGCCTCTATAAAAGGTGCCAGATTTGTGAGATTCTGTGATGCCTTCAATATTCCCATTATTACTTTTGAAGATGTTCCTGGATTTTTACCGGGTGTTTCACAGGAACACAGAGGTATTATAAAAGAAGGTGCAAAACTTCTTTATGCCTATTGTGAAGCAACAGTACCGAAAATAACAGTTATAACAAGAAAAAGTTATGGAGGAGCTTACTGTGTTCTATCCTCCAAACAGGTAAGAGGTGACATAAATTTAGCATGGCCAACAGCGGAAATAGCTGTTATGGGACCTGAAGGAGCGATTAATATAATTTACAGAAAAGAAATACAGGAAGCAGAAAATCCGGAAGAATTAAGAAAGGAACTGGTAAATATGTACAGGGAAAAATTTGCAAATCCCTATTATGCAGCAGCCTATGGTTATATTGATGACGTGATAGAACCGAGAAAAACAAGATGGTGGATAATAAAGGCACTCAAACTTTTGAGAAATAAAAGACAGGGATTACCACCTAAAAAACATGGAAATATTCCTTTATAAACTTGAAAATCTATTTTCAAAAAGGTATTAAATTATAGAACAAAATGGAAAATAAAAAACAATGGCTCGAAAGAATTAAAGAGGAGCTTATGGTGAATTATAAAGAGGCGGAAGAATTTAAAGACCTGTATACAAAGGCAATAGCTGATTTTAACAAGTATAAGAAAAGAAAAGAAATGGAATTGAGAGAAGCAAAGGATGATGGAAAGAAAGAGCTTATGGAGAAGTTTTTCAGGGCAATTGATGATATGGGTAGAGCACTTGAGGTAATTAATGAAAACGAAAGTGATACTGAAAATTTAAAAAAAGGAGTTGAAATGATATATAAACAGTTTATTAATATTTTTAAGGAAGAAGGAGGGGAGATAATAAATCCAGAGCAAGGAGAAGAATTTAATCCTGAGATTCATGAGGCAATTGATATTGAGTATATTGAGGATAAAAATCTTGATGGAAAAATTGTTAAAAGAGTTCAGAGAGGATTTAAGTTTAAAGGAAGAACAATTGTTCCATCAAAAGTAATAGTAGGAAAGATAAAAGACGAGAAAAATACGGGTTCAACTCCCGAAAAGGAAGAAAATGAAAAGGAGGAATAACAAATGGCAAAGGCTGTTGGAATAGACCTTGGAACAACAAACTCATGTATAGCAGTGCTGGAAGGTAATGAACCCAAGGTCATACCGAATAAAGAAGGAGGGAGAGTAACACCTTCAGTCGTAGCTTTTAAAGATACAGGGGAAATAATTGTCGGAAATATTGCAAAAAGGCAGGCTATTGTTAATGCCGAAAACACCGTTTATTCAATTAAGAGATTTATGGGAAGAAGGTATGATGAGGTTCTTGAGGAGATAAGAAGAGTTCCCTATGAGGTGGTGAGAGGTCCTCATGATGATGCAAGAGTTAAAATAAGAGATAAAGTTTATTCACCACCCGAAATTTCAGCAATGGTTTTAAGATATTTAAAAGAGTGTGCTGAGGAATATCTTGGAGAAGAGGTTACTCAGGCAGTTATTACTGTTCCTGCATATTTTAATGATGCACAGAGACAGGCGACAAAGGATGCAGGAAGAATAGCAGGTCTTGAAGTTTTAAGAATAATTAATGAGCCTACAGCTGCAGCTCTTGCCTATGGACTTGACAAAAAGAAAGATATAAGAATTGCTGTTTATGACCTCGGTGGTGGAACATTTGATATTTCAATACTTGAACTTTCAGAAGAAGGAGTGTTTGAGGTTAAGTCAACAAATGGTGATACTCATCTGGGTGGAGATGATTTTGACCAGAGAATTATTGACTGGCTTGTTGAAGAATTCCTGAAAGACGAAGGAGTTGATTTGAGAAAAGACAGGTCTGCAATGCAGAGATTAAAGGAAGCAGCAGAAAAAGCAAAAATTGAGCTTTCCACGATGATGTCCACAACCATATCATTACCTTTTATATCAGGTCCAAAACATCTTGAAAAAGAGCTCACAAGGGCAAGGTTTGAAGCAATGACAAGAGATTTAATTGATAGAACCATTGAGATTTGTAAAAGAGCACTTGAGGACGCAAAGATGAGTCCACAGGATGTTGATGAGATTATTCTTGTTGGTGGTATGACAAGAATGCCTGCTGTTCAGGAAGCCGTTAAGGCTTTCTTTGGAAGAGAACCCCATAAAGGTGTTAATCCTGATGAGGTGGTTGCAATGGGAGCTGCAATCCAGGCAGGTGTTCTTGCAGGTGAAATTAAAAGAGATATTGTTCTTCTTGATGTTACACCTCTTTCTCTTGGAGTTGAAACACTCGGTGGTGTTATGACAGTTATAATCCCCAGGAATACTACAATTCCTGTGAGAAAATCTGAAATATTTACAACAGCACAGGATAACCAAACTGCTGTTACAATTCATGTGCTCCAGGGTGAGAGACCTATGGCAAAGGATAACAGGTCTCTTGCTAAATTTGAACTTTACGGAATACCTCCTGCTCCAAGAGGTGTTCCTCAAATTGAGGTCACATTTGAGATTGATGCTGATGGAATACTTCATGTAAGTGCTAAAGACCTTGCTACAGGAAGAGAGCAGAAAATCAGGGTTCATTCTTCTTCAGGTTTGACAGAAGAAGAAATCCAGAAAATGATAAAAGAGGCAGAGGCACATGCAGAGGAAGATAGAAAAAGAAGAGAACTCATTGATATTAAGAATCAGGCAGATTCGTTTATCTATACTGTTGAAAAATCTCTCAGAGACCTTGGAGAGAGAATTGAAGCGGATAAAAGGACACAAGTTGAAGAAAAACTTAAGGCATTAAGAGAGGCTATGGAGAAGGATGATGCAAATTATATAAAAGATAAAATGAAGGAACTTCAGGAAGTATGGTATCAGGCAACAGAAGAGATATATCAGAAAGGTGGTGCAAGAGCCGCAGATTTTTCAAGTGGAACAGGAGGATTCACAGGAAGGGAGACACCTGGAACAGCAGGTGCAGGAACTGAAGAGAAAAAAGAGGACAAAAAAGAAGGGAAAGGTGATGATAAAGCAGTAGATGCAGACTATGAGGTGGTGGAATAAGAAATAGATGGCTAAAAAGGATTATTATGAGATATTAGGAGTTCCAAGAAATGCTACTCAGGAGGAGATAAAGAAAGCTTATAAAAAGTTAGCTTTAAAGTATCATCCTGATAGAAATCCGGAAAATAAAGAAGAGGCAGCAAAGAAATTCATGGAGATTTCAGAAGCTTATGAAGTTTTAAGTGATCCAAAAAAAAGAGCAATTTATGATAAATACGGTCATGAAGGTCTGAAAGGAGCGGGTGTTTTCAGAGAAGGTGATTTCACATGGAAGGATTTTTCTCATTTTGAAGACCTTGAGGATATTTTCGGAGATATAGGGAAAATATTTGAAGAATTTGGATTCGGAGGTTCTATTTTTGATTTTCTTTTTGGGGGCGGAAGGGGTAGAAGAGCAAGACAGAAGGAATATTTTTCCTCTTATCCTGGTGAGGATTTAAGAATAAAGATTCCCTTAACTTTGAAAGAGATTGACCAAGGAGTTACAAAAAAAGTAAAGGTAAAAAGATATGTTAAATGTGATGCCTGCGGTGGCACAGGTTCCAAATCAAGAGGTTTTAAAACCTGTGAAACCTGTGGTGGTTCTGGATTTATCAGGCAGGAAAAAAGAACCTTTTTCGGGCATTTTGTAACACAATCCACCTGTCCAACATGTAATGGAGCAGGAAGAGTGATAAAAGACCTTTGCACAGTCTGTAACGGAACAGGGAGAGTTTTAAAAGAAGAAACAATAAAAATAAACATTCCTTCAGGTGTTGAAGATGGTAATATTTTAAGATTGCAGGGAATGGGTAATGCAGGTGTAAGAGGAGGCAATTACGGTGATTTAATTGTTCAGATTCAGGAAATTAAGGATGAAATTTTTGAAAGACAGGGCAGGGATTTAAAAAGAAAAATAAAGGTTCCCTATCCTGTTCTTGTTCTCGGTGGAGAGGTTCTTGTAGATTCCTTGAATGGAAAAAAGGTAAAACTGAAAATTCCTCCCTACACACAAACAGGACAGGTGTTCAGAATAAGAGGACAGGGGATAAAAGATTTAAATGGCAGAAGAGGAGATCTTTATGTTGAAGTTGATGTTGAAATACCCCAGAGAGTATCAAAAGAAGAAAAAGAACTTCTGAAAAAATTACTTGAGTTAAAAAAATAATGGATATAAGATATTTTTATGTTCCGAAAAAAGATATAAAAGAAAATAAAGTTTATATTCTTGGACAGGAGTATCTTCATCTTTATAGAGTCATAAGAAAAAGAAAGGGTGATATGATAAAGGTTGTTGATGGTGAAGGGGGAGAATATACGGTTCTTCTCACTAAAGCAGGTGATGGATTTGCAGAAGGTGAAATAATAGAAAAAAGAAGAAAACCGAACGAGATTCCTTTTGACCTTGCTTTTGCATGTGGTGTATTAAAAGGTGAAAGAATGGAACTTTTGATTGAGAAAGGGACAGAACTGGGAGTGAATAGATTTTTTCCTCTTTTAACAGAGAGAACAATTCCTGAACCGGGAGAAACAAAGTTAAAAAGGTGGCAGAGAATAGCACTTTCAGCAATGAAGCAATCAAGAAGAAGTGTTTTACCGAGAATAGAAAGTCCTTTGAATCTAAAAGAATTCTGTAAAAAAGTTTACGATTATGATATAAAGATTGTTTTGAGCGAAAAATCAAAGAAAAGGCCCGAAATTAAAGGGAAGGACATAAGAAAGAGTGTAATTGTCGCAGGACCGGAAGGCTCATTTACAGAAGAGGAGTTTGATTATCTCAAAAAAGAGGGATTTATTGAGTGGAATCTCGGATTAAGAACATTAAGAACAGAAACAGCCCTTTTATTTGCAGGAATGATTTTCTTATATTTAACTCAGGAGGTTTAAAAATGGAGTGTATTTTTTGTAAAATAATAAACAAAGAAATTGAGTCAAAAATAGTATATGAGGATGAAAAATGTGTTGCCTTTGAGGATATAAATCCACAGGCACCTGTGCATATACTTGTTGTTCCGAAGAAGCACATTTCAGCACTGAGAGATGCGGGTGAAGAAGACAGGGAGTTGCTGGGACATGTGTTGAAAATTGCAAGTAAAATAGCACTTGAAAAAGGACTTGAAAAAGGGTATAGAATTGTTGTAAATGATGGTAAAGAAGCAGGACAAACTGTTTTTCACGTGCATTTTCATTTGCTCGGGGGCAGAGAAATGGGATGGCCCCCTGGATAAGGGTTCAAACCCCTAAAAACCTTAAGGAGGACAAATAATATGACAGGAGTTAAACTAAGAGAAGGAGAAAGCTTTGAAGAGATGCTCAGAAGATTTAAGAAAGTTTTGAATAGAGATAGAA
>Ga0209426_1001033_pt1 | contig 20590 bp, 18 predicted proteins | sample Deesub1362B_J571_FD_187697 | JGI IMG/M metagenome (GOLD analysis project Ga0209426, IMG submission 187697) | Deep oceanic, basalt-hosted subsurface ecosystem from Juan de Fuca Ridge flank, Pacific Ocean, CORK Borehole 1362B_J2.571 (SPAdes)... ...
ACCCGTTTCTGCTCGGTTACCTCTCCCATCTCATTCTCGATTCATTAAATCCTTCTGGTGTTGCGTGGTTCTGGCCAAAAAAGAGGAGATACGCGGTTGGAATCGTAAAGACCGGCTCTATGGCTGAGCGTGCGGTTCAAGTATCGTTGCTCGTCGCGATCCTGTTTTTGGCTTTGAAATAGGTCTCATGAGTGGTGGGCTGAGAGGGGTTTTTGCATTCAATTCGAGCTAGGAAGTTGATTGTTATCCCGTTGATCGTATCTCACTAACCGACCCCTTTGAGCAGTCCCCCTAAGTGTTAGGGTTGGATCAATGAAGTTCTCTTACAAGAACTCCATTATCAACTTTCCCGTAGAGTTTCTTATCCGCTGTAGCAAGAGGAACATTGTATTCCACAGAAAGGGCAGAAAAAAGGGAATCGTAGGCACTGATGTTCTTTTCTATGGCAATTTTAAATGCCAAATCGTAAAGCTCAGCGGAGTTGATCACTTCACAGACAGAAGTTACAAACTCAATACATTTCCTCAGCCCACTTTCGATGATTTCAATCGGTTCTTTCTCGAACATGACTTTCTTCCAAGCAACATTTGTTATTTCAGCAATGGCAAGATCGAGGGTGTAATAGGAGCTATACCTCTCAATGATCTTTTCCGCAACTTCGCTAACACCATCTTCCCTAAGGAAGATGGCTGCAATAACACCGGAATCGAGAGCAATTTTATCCGGCATCCCTATCCTCTCTTATCATCTCGGAAATGTTGGAACTCTTCATCTTCTTTCTTAGCTCTCTCGCCTCTTCCAATAATCTTCTCTTTGTTTCCTGTCGAACTCTCTCTATTATCATTTTCCGAATCTCCTCCTGCCAGTCAATGTTTTCTATCTTCTCCATTGCATCACGAATCTCCTTCGGAATCCGTACACTATAAACAGTTGTTGACATATTTTGTATACTAATTAAGGTGTATATATTACTTACTCCTTCTTTTTCTTTCAGTCTTTAATCCATCGTCCTTTCTCCCTTCTCCAATCGAAGAAAAGATAGCTGATACAGCCAATAAATGTTATAGCGGAAGTCATCAGTCCAATCTCGAACCAGCCATGTTTATATCTGAGGTTTACAGGAAGGTTAAAGATGGCAGAAGGATGATAAGCCTGAAGGACTCTTCATCGGCTCGGTTTGCTTGGCTCATAAACTGCCATGGTAACTCTCGACAAGGATTTCAAATGATTATCGCTGATTCTCCTCCGCTCCTCTTTCTCCCTCTTTCAAAACAAGAACTGAAAGGAGAAATATTAGGATTCCAGTTAGAATTGAGATCACGTAAGCTAAGGTACCTATGTTCTGCAGTTTATACCAAACGATTAAGGAGCCCGCGATTGATAAAACTCCTATGAAAATGTAATCGGACTTCGTCATCGGTTCGGCAATCATCTCCTCTTTTAAATAATCCTTCCTGATGAAGGATAACACGCCAGTTGCAATGACGAAGATGAGGAGATAGTTTAGATTAATGGACTCGGAGATCTTTCCTTCCCAAATTGTATCGATGAGGATTAAGATCAGATAGAGCGTGAGAAGGCTTGCAAAAGGATCTCCCAACAATTCCCCCAGTTCCTGGAATTTGGTTTTCTCTGATTCCGTCACCTGGTTTGATTCTTCTGTCTTGAATTTAAAAATTTATTCCACAGACATCGGATGGAGATTGAGATGTTGAAAAATGAAATCTCAAAGCCTCGATGCTAATCTAAACTCGTAAATTGTAAATCATCCAATTTTCTCCGTTTGTCAATTTATCACCGCAAATTATCACCGCAAATGATTTTATGTGGTAATGGAAAGCAGAATTGTGAAACCTGAAAACAAACTCAAAATTTTACAGACTCCGGTAAGATTCCACCCTTACATTGGAGGGGTAGAAAATTACGTTTACGAGCTTTCTAAGAGACTTTCAGAATTTGGACACGAAGTTATGGTTTTATGTTCAAATGAAGGTTATTCCGATGGAAAAGACAACCGAGAGCAAATTAAAGTCAAAAGACTCCGATACGTCTGCAAGATTGCGAATACGAATATCACACCTGCGCTACCCTTCAACCTGATCTTCAACGAGTTCGATGTGATACACACGCATCTCCCAACCCCCTGGAGCTCTGACTGGAGTGCTCTCGTAGCCAAGGCTAAGTGTGTTCCTCTGATTCTTACCTATCACAATGACATAGTCTCCTTTGGTGTATGGAAGGTTTTTTCCCGGCTTTACAATTCTTTTCTACTCAATTTCTTGCTGGAAAGATCCGAGAGGATAATCGTAAGTCAACCGGAGTTTTACGATTCGCCCCACCTAGCAAATTACAGAGAGAAAATCAAAATTCTACCTCCGGGTGTAGATACCAATAAATTTAAACCTTTAAAAATTGAGAGGGAGAACCTGCTTTTTGTTGCAAGTCTGGACGGCTATCACAGATACAAAGGTCTCGATCTGCTGCTTAAAGCCTTGAAGATTGTAAAGGGCAGAGGTAAAGAGTTTTCCTTAGTTGTTGTGGGCTCTGGAGAACTAAAAGAACACTACAGAAACGCGGCAAAAGGCCTTGGGCTGGAGAAGAACGTAAAATTTGTCGGAAATGTTTCCGAAGAGGAGCTCTTAGAATTATACAACAAAAGCCTCTGCCTCGTTCTACCATCCAAATCGCGAGCTCAGGAAGGTTTCGGGCTCGTTGCTCTGGAGGCACTTTCCTGCGGTACGCCGGTAGTCGTGTCCGAGGTTGTTGGAATTGCCAGGGACGTTGAGCAAAGTGGATGCGGCTTCACGGCCAAGCTTGAAGAAAAGGAGATTGCGAGGGCTATCGTTAACATCCTAGAGAGCGATGACAGATCGATGGGAAGAAGAGGGCGAAGACTGGTTTTGAAGAAGTACTCCTGGCATGCTGTTGCGAGAGAGATCGAAAAAGTATACTTCGAGGCTTTGGATCTCGTTGAAAGGAGGTGCTAAATGAGAATTCTTATTGTTTCGAATCTATATCCGCCTTACACGCTTGGTGGCGCTGAAAAATACGTTCATGAGATTGCTAACAAGCTTTCGGAGAGGGATGAAGTGTTCGTAATCACTACGGAAAGCTTCAGTTTTAGAAATCTTGGATTGAGGAGGGAGGGGAACGTTTACAGGTTTTATCCTTTAAACCTGTATCATACCTTTGAAGCGCAGAGAAAACCTGAAATTCTGAAGCCCCTCTGGCATTTCATCGACCTCTGGAATCCGCACTCGTATGCTGTTATTAAATCACTCATCAAGGAACTTGAGCCGGATGTTGCGTTTACGCACAACATCGGAAATCTTTCATCCGCCGTTTTCACTGCGATAAAGGATTTTGAGATTCCTCACGTGCACATGCTCCATGATCATTCCCTTCTCTGCCCTAGAGCGACTCTCTGCAAGGGTAGAGAGGTTTGCTTAAAGCCCAGAAAGCTCTGCGTGCTCTACAGAAAAATCAAGTCCGGATTCATTCTTAATCCGGATGCGGTTATCGCTCCATCACGTTATATTCTCGATGTGCACCTTAAGAACGGTTTTTTTGCCGATTCAAAACTTTTTAAGCTACCACTTCCCGTTGATAGGGTTGAGAGGGTCAAAAAAGACTACGATGCTCTCAAGGTTCTTTACGTCGGGCAGATAGCCGTGCATAAGGGGATAAGGGTATTGATTGAGGCCGTAAAAGATCTGGATGGCGTTTTCTTAGATGTGGTTGGTAGCGGAGAGAAACTGGAATTTCCGTCCAACACCAGATACCACGGGTATCTGGAGGGGGAGAAGCTGATAGAGCTTTACAAAAGGGCAAATGTCGTTGTTCTACCTTCCGTATGTCCTGAATCCTTTGGAAAGGTCATATGCGAGGGCTTTGGTTTTTCAACCCCGGCCATCGGCAGCAGAATCGGGGGGATTCCGGAGATCATTTCTGATGGTAAGAACGGTTTGCTTTTTACACCAAACGATGTCGGAGGGCTTAGAGAGATGCTGATGATGTTGAGAGACGATGTCTCCCTTTTGAGAAAGATGGAGAAGGGGGCTGTAAGAACCGCTACTGAGTTAAAAATGAGCGAACACATTCTTAGATTGAGAGAAATATTCAGCACAACTGCACTCAAAAATTAGAAGGAGAACATCTACGAAAAATATAAATTGTATTTTCCCAAGTAAGAGACGAAATATATTAACATCACCAACTACTGGGAGTGTTTGAGGTATGATCGATCTCAAGGGGATACAGATTTTAGGAGTTTTACTAGCATTAATCCTTATTCTGTATTCTCTTAAAAAATACAAGACGAAGGATTTCACCCCCAAAGATCTCATACTCTCGCTATCAATTTCATCTGGGCTGATACTCGTCGCTTTGCATCCCGGCGTTTTTGATTACATTTTGAGTTTACTATCCCTCAAAGAACGGTGGATGGCAATATTTATCATAGCAGATCTTATTTTACTCTCCCTGTTTTTCATTTTATTCACGTCGATAAGAAGAACACAGCAGGACCTCAGAGAGCTTGTCAGATCGCTGGCTCTGAAGGAGGCTAAAGAGAACTCCAAAGAACAGGCAAAACCAGAAAAATTCATTCAAGTTGTAATTCCAGCTTATAACGAAGCGGACAATATATCAGAAGTGCTATCAAAGATTCCCAATGAGGTTTTCGGGTATAAAGTAGAGCCACTAGTCGTTGTGGATGGTTCAACGGATGAAACAGAAGAGATAGTTAAGAAATTTGAGCATGAGGCGATAACTCACGTTGTAAATCTCGGTCAAGGAGGGGCGTTAAAAACAGGTTTTGAAATTGCATTGAGTAAAGGAGCAGATTTTATTGTGACTATGGACGCTGACGGTCAACACTTGCCCGAAGAACTTCCAGGGCTTGTTAAACCAATAATTGAGAATGATGCGGATTTTACAATTGGTTCCAGATATCTTGGAAAATACGAGAGGGATTCAAGGATACGGGATATGGGCATAAGATTTTTTACAACGCTGATCAACCTACTTACTGGAGTAAAAATAACCGATTGTACGAGCGGTTATAGGTGTTTTTCAGCCCAAGCTTTAAGAAAGTTGGATCTAAAGGAGGAAAGATTCAACGCTCCAGAGCTGATCATAAGTGCTGCAAAGAAGGGCTTAAGAATTAAAGAAGTTCCAATAACCATAAAAAGAAGAATTGGTGGTAAAACAAAAAAACCAAAATTAGGTTATGCGTGGGGACTGGGGACAACAATATTAAAGACTTGGCTAAGAGAATAAAAGGGCTGACATCCATGATATGATGGCTGCTGGGTGTTAATTATGGGAGGTAGTAACCAAAAAAAACTAAAAGATGTATGGGATGCTATAGCCACGACATGGGAAAATTCCTCAGAAAATTATGGAAAGACCATTCACAAAAAACTGCTGGTAAAATTTTTGGGTGATGTCACTAACAAAAAAATACTTGAGATAGGGTGTGGAGATGGTAGATATCTTAAATTTCTACAAGAAAGAGGTGCATACGTTATAGGATTAGATATTTCAGACGTTGCACTATCTTTAGCAAAAAAAAGAGGACAAGTTATTAAAGCAGACGCGAGAAATCTACCCTTTAAGTCCAATGTTTTTGATGCGGTTTTCTCATTTGGAGTAGTTGAACATTTTGATGAGACGCAAAAAGCTATTAACGAACATCAGAGAGTAACAAAAAAAGATGGCATAATAATTATCTCGGTACCAAATATTTTTTCACCATACAATATTTTAGCAGCACTATGGCACATTAAAAAAGGAACTTGGAGGATGAGACCCGCCTCCTATGGAAAAAGATTTACTCTAAAACAGCTTAAATCGATGTTAGAGAAAAGTAATAATACAGAAGTAATTGAGTTAAGTGGACTAAATATATTTCCCATTTATTTTAGCTTTCTTAACAGAATTGGTTTTATTTCTAGATTAGCGGAATTAGAATTAAAACTTAAAAATATTTCGAAAATTATAGCTTTAATGATTGTGGCTATTGGGAAAAAGAGGAGATAACATGGAAATTTTGATATATTCAGTCATTTTTATATCTATATGTTTTTTGTATGGATATCCAATGTATTGTATAATATTCAAGAGGAAGCAAATATCTTTAGCAGAAAAGATGGGATTAATTTTTTCACTAGGTATTTTCATCATTATATTAATTTCATTAATATTGACATCACCAGTTATATTTGTGGTATTGCTTAAGAAGTCTATTTTATCGATCTTGTCAGCGTCTTTTCTTTTTGCCGTAATGTTATCAATCTATAAAGATTATAAATATTCAAACAATTATTCAATATCTAAAAATATATTTGCTAGGCTTATTAACAAAGGTAATTTAATCGTAATTATTCCTGTTCTACTAGTTCTACTTCCACACATGGATTTAGGAATATACACACCCCCACCTTCAAATGTGATATGGTACTACCATTACCTTACCAAACAAATAGTAAATTTTGGTAAAATACCGAATAGCTTGTATGTATATGGTTTACTGAGAGATTACGATCTGACTTACATTTCGTATAATTTATTTAACTCTTTTTTTTATTGCATGCTACCTACCGATATTATTTTTTTAAAATCAATGAGACTAACATTAGTTTTTTTAGCTGCATTTTATTGGATTTTGATTATGAAAAATTTTGTAAATAGTAACTTTTTTATTTCAATTGGCTTATTGCTGCTCTTCTCGACAAAATTTATATCATATAAATTTTCTACACCTAGAACTGAAGCATTTTCAATAGTTATGGCTTTGATTTCTATATGGTTGATAATATTTTATAGCAAAATTAATATTCGTAGAGTATTATTTGTATCCTCAGTATTTTTAGGTTTTTCGTTTACATCAAACCCTATCACAGCTTTGATTTGTTTTATTTTTATTATATGTTATATACTATGTAATAAAAGTCCTCGCGAGGCAACTGATGTGAGCACTTATTTAGTAATTTTTGCAATAGTAGTTGTTCTTTTTATATATATTTTATCAGGAGCATCTCTGTTGACCTTATCTTTCATTAAAGGGATCACGAAAAATTCTATAGATTCCATTAATGTGGTTTATTCAAACCCAGTACAAGTTTTGCCATTAAATTCAGATTTGACTTGGGCTTTTTTACAGCTAATTGCCGATAAATCAACTGAACCAACGTTAAGAGATTATTTTCCTGGATATTTATATAGGGAGTTATTTTATAAACTTAACTTTATATTTTTAGTTGGACCGGTTTTTCTCTCATATCTTATAACAAGGTCAATTTATAGAAAAAATAAAGATATTTTAAATTTAAGCAAAATATCACTAGTTTTATTGCTATTTTGCTTTTTAATAGGTTTATTTTTTTACTTTTTTTATGACTCGTATGTCCCTCAAAGAGTTGGATTTCGGAGAGCTCTGCCGTATATCTATCTATCTTATGCTATTTCCTTAGCAATATTGATTTATATTATTTATATGCGATTTCGCAAAAATAAATTAATTAAAATTTTGCTAATTTTTCTACTCATTGGTAATTTAGTTATGAGCATTTCTTTAAACACACAATATTTTGAGAAAACCAAAATTAGTAGTGATGGTTTGGAGGCGCTATTATGGCTTAAATATCACACACCCCATAACTCACGTATATTGACAAATGAGTGGCCCTCTGGTACTTGTATGGGGGTGAGCGAAAGAACTTGTATTATTGATGGAGATGCCCCTTATTTGCATCCCAAAGTTTTAACGCATGTGATAAATTTACTTATTAAAACAAAAGAATTCTATCTTAACCCTAGCAGAAACTTAGACTTGATCGAAAGATATAATATTTCGTATATTGTGGTATCTAAGAACCGAGCACTGATGGGATATGATTTGCTTGATAAACCCAACCCGCAACTTGGTTATGAATTAGAGAAAATTGGTTTCAAGAGAGTATTCGTCAGTAGGGGTGGTAAAGTAGAGATATACTCTAGACATTTTCGGAAATAAAATTTAATTTCTAGAAAACCAGCGAAAATAAATTGATGTTAACATCGATCAGATATAAAAATGGACAAGGTGGTAAATTGTGCAATCAATCCAGAAAGGTACATTGTATATTGGAGTAAAACAAGTTATTTTCCTCTTTACTGGATACGCTATCCATATAGGGCTTGGAAGATACTTAGGACCAGAACTATATGGGATATATGCAATCACAATTGTTTTGCTCACAACTACTGTAAATAACTTTTTTATTTCAGGGATGCCGCAAGCAACATCTAAATTTATATCGGAAGACGTTTCCAGAACTGATGCTGTGAAAAGAACGGCTTTCGAGATTCAATTCTCAATAAGCTTTCTAGCTTTTCTAGTGTATTTCTTTTTTGCAACTTTTATAGCTTCACTTCTTAATGACCCAAAGTTGGTTACGTACATACGATTGTCTTCTATAATGATAATACCTTTTGCAATGCTTGCAGTCATAAGTGACGGTTACTTTAATGGACTTAGGAAATATTCCAAGCAAAGCATATCTTGGGCAGTGTCATATATTTCAAAACCAATCCTTATTTTTGGACTGGTCTTTGCCGGTTTCTCTGTTTTTGGAGCTGTTCTAGGTTTTGCCCTTGCACCAGTCATCGGCTTAATCGTCGCATTATATTTCGCTGGTCTTCCGAAAAGAGTTAAGCCGTTCAGCAGGAAAAAAATTCTGCTTTTCGCTTTTCCTGTCACGCTTCAGGTTGTCCTTACCCAATACATAACGAATATAGATCTTCTCGTGCTTAAAGCCCTAGTAGAGGTTCCGGAAGAAATAGGTTACTACTCGGCAGCCTCAATGATCTCAAAAGTTCCTGTTTCGCTTCTTGCAGCCCTCAACATGGCGATATTTCCGGCAATTTCCGCGACCACCTATCAGAACGATACAATAAGGACAAAAACGTACGTCTCTGAATCCCTTAGATACCTAATCATGCTGATTGTGCCCGCCTCGATAATGATATCTCTAACCTCAGGTGAGCTGGTTTCACTGCTCTACTCTTCTACATACATACTCGCGGGGGAACCGCTGAAAATTCTGATCCTTGGAGTTTTCTTCTTCGGACTCTTTGCGTACTTCCTGAATATAATCATAGCAGCAGGAAAACCAAAAATTTCGATGATCTTGAGCGCGATCATCCTTTTCATTGCCTTTATGCTAAACCTCTCCCTGATCCCGATGCTTGGCATGATTGGGGCTGCACTTGCCACAACCCTTTCGTGCTTGATCGGGGCTGCGATCTCTGCTTTATACACCTACAGGCTTTTCCATACCCTAACGTACAAACTAACGATTCTGAGAGTTTTGATAGCATCAGCTGCCGTCATACCTCTATTTCTGATCAAGGTATCGGGTATCCTCCTCCTCGGCCAGTATCTGATAGCATTTCTGCTCTACCTTGCCGTTCTCAAAATAATCGGAGAGCTGAGGAAGGATGATCTGAGAAACGTGATGTTCGTTTTCAAATAGCGAATCAGTAAATCAGACTTAGGATAAGAATAAAATTTAATACCATCCTTTTCTTAGCTAGATCGATGAATATAAAACTCTCAGAATATTTAACCCTCTCAATCGGCACATTCGTCATCTCTTCCAGCATAATTTTCGCAGTTCTCCTGCACACCATCCTAAACTTCAAAATTTTCGTGGGTGCTTTCATTTCCATATTTTTTACCGTGAATTTGATTCTCCTAGTACTCAAAAAAATAAAAATAGAGGCTCAGACAACGGAGAAGTACCTCTTCCTCCTCTTTCTTGTCTTAATTTTATTCTCAGCTTTAAGACATGCGGATCTAAGACTACCAGACGAATACATGTACTTCTACAAATCCGAGGATTTGCTGGAAGGTAATCTTATGAACGTCTATGCTCAAAACAGGTACGTGCTTCACTTCACATACGCCTCTCTTCTGAGCGTGCTTCCATTAAATTTTAAATCTGTGGAGCTAATCTCATCTTTCTTCGCGTTTTCAACAATCTTTCCGTTATATCTACTCTCCAGAGAGCTCTTCGATGAGAAAACCGGAATTATTGCCTCTTTGCTTTACGCCTTTAACCCTTCGATAATCTTCTACTCCATCCGTTTTTTGCCCCTCAACCTATCGTTATTCCTGCTTACATCCTTCATGTATTTCTTCTACCTGTGGATGAAAGAGAGGAAAAAAACCCATCTCTTGGTAGCTATCGCCTTCGTTATAGCAGCTTCAATGGTGAAACTCCACGGCCTCGCTTTTCTGGGAATCGCTTTGATATACATCCTTGCAAGCAGATCAAACGGAACAAGAACTACAGCCCTGACAACGGGTCTGATCGTAGCGATAGCGATAATGCTGGCAATATTCCTAAACGCTTTCAGAATAATCCAGTGGAAGGTGGGCAATATCGTAAACTTTGATATCCTTAGGACAGGATACTCCATCTACATAACCTATCTTGCCCCCGACTACTACACCCTTCCGTTTTTGTTCGCCTTTTTCCTCGGAATTTCAGCACTCTCTGCAAGTTCGGCAACCCCGGTAACCTCGACAACTCCGGCGACCCCGGTCAAAGAAAGGGGAAAACTACTCTTCCTCCTTACACCGATCTTAATTTACATCCTTATATTTACTGCAGGCCCAGGCTTAGGAGTACGGCATTTCCTGCCAGTATTTCCGTACATGGCGATTATAGCTTCGGCAGGGATTAAGAGTAAAGCGAACTGGAAGCTCTTCACAATCTTAACCCTCTCTTACCTAACCGTACTTTCCACTATGCTCCTTCTGGCACCAAAAATTCCCCATTTGATATACGTGATACCCGATCCAAGCTTACCACTTCGTTTATCGGTTATACTCTTAGGTATTCTGCTTTTGATCCTGAAAAAATTTGAGAAATCGCTCAAACCTTCGCTTGTAACCTATACAGCAGTTTCCGTGATAGTTGTCGCCTGCCTGATAAATGCTACGCACTTCATATACCTCCAGAAAGCGTATCCTGACAATTCTCGGGCGGGACTGGAAGAGGCGGGAATCTGGTTGGATGAAAATACACCGGAAAATGCGATGATCCAATCCACTACTGGCGAACTCAAATACTGGAAGAAAATACATCTAGCAGCCCATCCTAATAAATTCCCGAGATCGACCTACCTCGATTACTACACCTCCAGGAAAACTGCTGCGGTTCCAGACAATGAAAGTGAGCTCATCAAAAGAATACGTAACAGGGAGATCGATTACATAGTTGTCTTCACCCACTTCATCCTCACCCAGAGCGCTGAGGCAAAGCCCTACGATTACGTGAGGAAGTACGCTTACACACCACCTCCGAACTGCAAAGTCGTCTACCGTTGGTACGATTCCGAGGGGAATTTGGGTTTCGTCGTTTATAAAGTACTGATGTAGTAAGAAATATTTTACGTCGAATCAGAAAATAATTTAAGTACACCATAACTTCATAGATAACGTGGTGATAAAATGACTATACTCCTTACGGGCTGTGATGGTTACATAGGCTGGCCTTTAATGCTCAGGCTATCTAAGGAATTTCCTGACGATCAAATTATAGGAATTGACAACTTAGCGAGGCGTAAGTGGGTCGAAGAGATCGGTTCGACCAGCATGATCCCCATTGCAGAAATGGAGGCGAGGATAAAGAAAGCTCACGAGCTTGGATTTAAAAACATCAGGTTCGTTAGGGGCAATCTGGTTGATAAGGAATTCGTGAGAAGCATTATACGAGTCACAAAGCCCGAGGTTGTTCTACATCTCGCTGCCCAGCCTTCTGCCCCCTACTCCCAGATTAACCTCGACAAAGCTTACTACACCCAAGAAAACAACGTTCTAGGCACCCTAAATCTCTTATGGGCTCTGAGAGAGGAAGGCTTAACTAACACCCACTTCATCGAGACCACAACAACGGGCATTTACGGCGCCCCAAATCTCCAAATTCCAGAGGGGTTCATGGAGGTTTCGGACAAAGAAGGCAACAAGGATATTTTGCCATTCCCGAACATAGCTTCAAGCTTCTATCACGTCACCAAGGGCTTCGACGCGGTCAACATGTGGCTGGCTAACATGCAAACGGGCATGCCGTGCACGGATGTGAGGACGAGCATAGTCTACGGAACCGATACCGAAGAAACGATGCTCGATGAAAAGCTTGCAACCCGTTTCGATATCGATTTCTACTTCGGCACGCTCTTCAACAGATGGGTGGCGATGATAATCGCTGAGCATCCCCTAAGCGTATACGGCTCAGGCAACCAGATAAAGCCCTTCATAAGCCTCGAGGATGCATGCCAGAGCTTCATCAACATAATAAGGGAGGGAAACGATGGGGAGTACCGCGTTTACAACCAGCTTGTCGAATACGTGAGAATAAAAGACCTTGCAGAAGAGCTGAACAACGCTGCTGAGGAAATCTTGGGTAAGTCTCCAGGAATAGATTTCATTCCGAACCCCAGAAAAGAGAGGGAGGAAGCTGAATACAAGTTCGACAACTCAAGGTTCATGAAGGTCTTGGGAAAGCCTAAGCATGAAAGGATGGCGGAAACGCTTAGCGAGGTGGTAAGCAAGCTCAGCAGATACGCCGGAACGATTAACGCTTACCGCGACGCTTTCATCAGAAAGTGAGCAGGTGATAGCTTGAGAATCCTGGTAACGGGAGCAGCCGGATACGTTGGAGGATCTCTTATAAATTCTCTCCTTCAGGATGAGAAGTTTGCCGATTACGAGATCGTTGGAATCGATAACTTTGTCGTGGGTAGAAGGGAAAACTACGATTTGATCCAGAAAGATAAAAGGGTATCCTTGGAATACGGAGACATCTGCGATAAAGACCTGGAGGACTTCTTCAAGGACGTGGAGGTAGTCTACCATTTGGCGGCCATTTCTGGGGTGGCAGCATGTAACAAGTATCCTGAGATGGCCTTCAGAGTAAACGTGGAAGGTACGCTGAATTTGCTTGAACTTGCGGTGAAAGGCGACGTTGAGTACTTCGTGTATCCATCTAGTGCAGCGGTTTACGGAGAGATCAACGAAGATTTAGCAAAAGAAGATCTTCCTCTGAATCCCTTAAACAAATACGGGGCAATGAAAGCGAGCTGTGAAGCTCTTTGCAAAGCCTACCACAACTCCCACGGCTTAGGAACGGTGGTTCTGAGATTCACGAACATCTACGGGGTTGGAACCTATCCAAAGTGGAGAACGGCCGTTACGAACTTCATAAAGAGAGCTCTAAGTAACGAGAACATAGTCATCCACGGAAGTGGCGAGCAGAAAAGGGACTTCATCCATATCGATGACGTTGTTGAGATCTATAAATCCGTGATAAAGCCGCAAGCAAAAGGCCAGATTTTTAATGCGGGCAGCGGACACGTTGCCAGCATAAAAGAGGTTGCAAAAATAGTTCTGGAGATCGCTAAAAGAGAGGGCAGGGAGATCGGCATTGATTTCGTGGAACCCAGGGAATCAAAGGAAAGAACTTTTGGTTACGACATCTCCAAACTCAAGTCCATAGGCTTTGAGAGTAAGCTTAACCTTAAAAAAGGAGTGGAAAAAACGTTCGAGGATGTAAGGAGAATTCTCAAGAAGGGGTTTAGAGAGTTCCAGATGGAAATGTGATCGAAGATGATACTCATAACCGGTGGCAACGGCTACATCGGCACGGAAATCGCAAGAATTCTACTCAAAAAAAGGGAGGATTTTAGAATAATGGACAACCTCTCTGGTTCGAATCCTCTAAACTTACTTTATCTAAACCAAATCGACTTTTTCTGGGGAGATGTAAGAAATAAAGAAGATTTGAAGTCTGCTTTTAAAGATGTTGAGATCGTAATCCATCTGGCTGCAAATCTTCCTACAACTCCTGGGTTGCTCGACAGGGTAGAAGAGGTAGCAAAAATTGAAGATATAAACTATTTCGGCACCCTTAACGTTTTAGAGGAGGCAAGAAAAAGGGACGCAACCCTGATCTTTGCATCAACTTGCAATGTCTATGGAGTCGGAGAAAATCTCACTGAAGGAAGCAAACCTAACCCTTTGAACCCCTATGCGGAGTCGAAACTTAAAGCAGAAAGAGCATGCATTGAATACGCCGAAAATTACAGTATGGACATAAAAATTCTAAGGTTAGCCTCCGTTTACGGTTTCAGTCACGGTGTTAGATTCAACCTCGTAGTGAACTATTTCGTTTTGAGGGGACTGCTCGGCTACAAACTTGCAGTTTTTGGAAATGGTAGCAACTGGAGACCGTTTATCCACGTGTATGATGCGGCCATGGCATTTCTACACATCCTCGACAACGGAAAGAAAGGAGAGATTTACAATGCTGCTGAAAGCAATTTGAGAATAATAGATGTCGCAAAGACAGTCAAAGAAAAGGTAAATCCAAAGATAGAGATAGAGTTCATAAGGGAAATTAAACCTGAATTTAGCTATAGTGTCGATTCCTCAAAGTTTTTCAATTCGGGATTCAATCCCAAATACGATTTTGAATCTGGTATAGTGCACCTCGCGAACAGATTGATGAACCTAAAACAATCAAAAAGTGTGGCTGATTTACACTTTTGACCGCCCTTAAAATCGTTTACCCCGTCGTATCTCTATCTCCCAATACAATCTTCGTTGTATTCATAGCTCCATCATTTAATTGCTGGAATTTTGATCCCATCGAAACCCCCAATATGTAAATTCTATCCTATTTCATCGCCTTCCCTACTTCTCTCGACTAAAAGGGAAATACATTTAAACCACTAGGGGAGGCTCATGCCCTCTCATAACTTTTTTCAGTTTTATGTTGGTTTCTTTTTTCTGTGATATTCCGAAATAATTTCACCCCTCAAACAACCACCTCCCATAATCAAACACCCTCTCAGCGGGCAATCCTCAGAAAAGCTTGATAAGGAGTCTCCAGCTCGTCAAAATTAAGGCTCATATGCGGCTTAACATAGTTATGCCAGTAAACAAACTCATCCAGCGATTCAAAAAGACCAATTTTTCTGCTCTATCAAACCAAAGCCGTCTATCTTCCCGTTTGGCTGGGGATGGTTTATTCTGGCAAGAATATGCCTAACTCCATTCTCGACAAGAAAATTTTTAAACTTTATGCTTAGCTTTTTCTCTACTTTTTGCGGAAACAAACTGAGTTCCGTGATCTGTGAGAATCTCATCTGGAATGCCATACTCAGCGAATCCTTCTCTCAGGACTTTGATCGTGTTCTCAGTTGTGGCCGAATCGAAAGCACCGTAACAGGTTATGAAGCGAGAAGCATCATCCATGAAAGCTATTATCCACTTCTTTTCCTCATCTATCACAAGCCTTTTCCAGTCTCCCTGCCACATAGACATTGAATGCTCTCTTTCGTGGCCATTTCCTTCGCTTTTTCTTGTTCATGTCCCCCTCCACCAGATCGTGTTTGAGTAAAACTTGTATGGTGTTGTGTGGGATATGGATGCTGTAGTCTCTTTCTATCAGCTTTTCAAGCATTACTGGGCTTAATCTGTACTTTTAGTAGGGTTGCAGGATGATTTGCTCAGTTTCTTTGTCCATCTGTTTGGGTTTTCTTCCTGGTTGTTTGAGTTCTGGGATTTGCTTAGTTTCTTCGTAATGTTTCTTCAGCTGGTAGATTCTTCTCGGTGTTACTCTCATCACAGTGGCTATTTCTCTTATTGGGTTTCCCTTGTCGAGTTGTCTGATAATCCATCTGATCGTCTTGTTCGTTAGTTTTCTCACATGAAGTATGTGTTGGGTAGTGAAATAATTTAGGGATACCACATTGGTTTCTTTTTTCGGAAAAGAATATAACGTCTCTTTTGGTGAAGGGGCGAATCCATTGTTCGCTGGATGATTAAAACCAATAAAAAGAAGGTAGAGTGTAGATTCCGGATTGTGGATTCCGTAAGCACCTTTAAATAAACCTTGAAATATAATAGTAAAAAAGTTTAGGCAAACACAAATATGCAAAACCTAAAAAACAGAAATCTAGAAATATTTTTAATTCTCCCACCTAATAGAAAAACTGTGACTAGATGTCTTACAAAAAATAAAATTCTTAAACGCTCGGAATTTCTTGCAGTTCTTACAATATCTTCTTTGATGATCCCGATCTCCATCCAAATCTCTGCAGCAGCAAACCTCAACTTTATGGCTGAGGATGCCTCCAAAGAAGAAATAGCAACCCAAACCTTCCATGTAGACGGATACAGGAGGATTTACGCTTTCATTTCCACAGACAAATACGATTTTGCGAAAATAAGGATTAAGCTTCTAGCCACGAACGTTTCAGGCATTGGGCTTTTCGTAATAAACTCGCGTTACATCCAGCAGACAGAATTTGGTGAGGGAGAAAATCATCTTGAGTTTGACCAGCAACCATCGGAATACGAAAAGAGAAGAATTGAGCTTCAAATTAAAGGTAAGGGCCAGATAAGGATTGAGAAAGCTGAGATAACAAAGATCATCCCGGACTCCAGATACGATGGCGAATACTTCAACATCTACCTCTTCACGCAATCCATGGATGCGAACCAGGGCTTCGAGGGGAAGATGATAATCTACTCGAAAAAATCGTTCAGCGGCCTAAGCTATTCCATCAAATTGAGCTACTTTGGAAGGGAGATCTTCGAAGAATCCAAAAGCCTGACGTCAAAGAGCAAATTTGCCAGGGGAAAGCTGAGCGAGATCGAACTGAATGTCCCTGCAAGGTTCTTCATCCTTCCCGGAACCTACAGCATAGAGATAGCCTCGAACGACTGGAAGTTCAGCAAGACCATCACCGTGTGGCTCAGCATTTCGAGCATCGTTCTCTTCGCCATCGTAGCTTCCGTCATTTACGGGGGAGTGAGGTATAGGAAAGAAGTAGGAGAATGGCTGAACTCCCTAACCGTCGGCCAAAAGCTCGTACTCGTGGCGATCCTCCTTTTAGTATTTGCCACTCTCAGCATAGCTTTCGAGAGCGAAAAGAATGCCAACTCGATCTCGATTCTCGCGTTCCACTTCCTCGTTCTGGGAGTGGGAAATCTCACAGCAGAATACCTCCTCGAAAGGGGCAAGGAAAATGGGGGCATGGAAGATGTCTCTGATCCCCATCCAGAAGTGAGGGGAATCGTCAGCCTTTTAGCCCTATCCACTCTGATCCGTTTCACCCCGGAAATCCTCGAATCTTTCCCGTATCTGGATCTCGCCGCCCTTGTTTCTGCCGCTTTCCTTGCCGTACTTTCATTCAGAGAACGGGCTACACGGTTAACTTAAGTACTTTTTAGATTATTATTTGATTATTATTTCATTTAAATAAAAATTAGAAAGAACTGGAAGAATGTTGCCATCAAGGGAAAGAACCTCGAAAAACGGACGCAGACCGTAGACGAGCTGGTAAAAGGGGAGTTTTCTGGGTAGGGAGGGTATCAACGAGACTACGGGAGCCATGTTGATGACGAACACGCGCGGAGAGTAGCAGAAATCGAAGGTATAGAAAACGGAGGAACGTTCTACACCATCTTCTCTCTTTAAAAATGCTGTAAACGAAAGCGAAGAGAGGCAAACGATCGATGCAATGATAGAAAAAGAATTGTACTGCCCCACCGATCTGTACACCAAAATTCCGGGAAAATTGAAATTTAAAATCAGGCGATTTTCAAGCCGTTGGCTCTCACTTCTTCAATCATTCTTGCATAGGTTACATTTGAGGCAACGTGGATGTGCAGGACAACTCCGAGATCGAGAAGTCTTTCGATCTCGGTTTCCAGGAATTTGAAGTAATCCGGGCTATCCACGTAACCTTCTTTGGGAACTATCAGTACGTCGAGATCGCTCTCCCCAGCCGCTCCTTCAACCACCGATCCAAAGACGTATGCTTCCCTTACCTTACCTTACCTTACCTTCGAGCTTGGATGAAATTGAGTCCAAGATATCCCTTATCTCGTCCAAGGTTAGGATTTTGATCATCTCAAAACCTCCATAAGTTTTTCAAAAAATCTCTGAGATCGCTTTTAAATCATCTTCCCCGACAACGGGAACAACTCTGTAATCGCTACTCTTCCTAAGCATGTATCCTTGTAATTTGCTTGATTATGTCCTCATTCCCAATTTTTCTTTATTTTGCCACAGCCTTGCTATCAATCCAGAATGTGTCTTTGGGAGGTCTTGGTTATTTTTAATGAGCAGTGCAAAGCACAGATGGATAAGAGAGTAATAGTCCCGAGAAAGAGCATCTTCGTACAATCCTCCATTCCACAGTATTTTGAATGCTTTAAACGCCTTTTCTCCCCTTTCCAAGTAAGCAGCGATCTCTTCTTCCATGTCAACACTCTGCCGATGACTTAAATAATCTTTTCTGAGGTCCTTAAGACAAACTTCAGACACTTTCGAAAGTTGTTCGTTCAACCAAGTTCAGCCGAATAAACGTTCTCGATCTTCCTTGCTATGCTATTCCAGTCGTACTCGGCCAAACTCGGCCTTTCAGCCTCCCATTCTCCGGCCAAAACTTTTTCAGCAAAGTCGAGCATTTCGTCGAAGTTCTTGGCTACGAAGCCGTACATTTCTGCAAGCTCCTTGCAGGCGTTCATCCCATGCTCGACGGTCAGAACTGGCGTACCACATGCGATGGCCTCCAAAGCTGAGATGCTGAACCCCTCCCTCCTCGAAGGCAAAACGAATAGTTTCGCCCCCTTCAACAGAGAATAAAACCTCCTCTCGTCAACGAAACCCAGAAATTCCACATCTTCGTTTTCTTTTTTTAAACTTTGGAGCATCGGCCCCTCTCCAATCACCGCAGCCCTAAAATCGAATTTTTTCCTCAACTTCGCACATAATCGAACGAAAACATCAGCACCCTTCTCCTCTATCAATCTCCCCGCAAAAATCAGTTCATATTCTTCCGATGGTTCCACCGACTCAATAAATTCTAAATCAACCCCGTTCGGGATTATCTCCGCCTTGCAACCCTTCCTTTCCAGCATCTCGGCCGTGAGCTTTGAAACAGCGATATGCCTTGCTTTTAGCCTGGCAACCAAGCTCTCAACAACCTTGCCGAAAAATCCCTTTCTTCCAAGATACTCGTACCAGTAGTCATCCCACACCTCATGCCACGTGATGAAGAGCACGTTTCTCCTTAGAACGTTGCCAAATCTCGAAGAAAAGCACGAAAAGTAGGGAAATGCCGTACAATCGATCACGTCGTAAGCGTCGAGAACCCTTGGCAGGCATTTAACCGCGAAGTACACGGCCTCGCTTATGCTCCTCCTTCCGTTTTTGTAAAACCCACCCCACCTCCCGGCTGAGACGTAGGTTATTCCGTCCTTGCTCAGCTCGTTCTCTCCCTCCCACCACTTCAGCGTTATCCAGTCGACCTCATGCCTTTTTGCAACCCTTCTCGCGATCTCGTATATCCGCTTCTCTCCTCCCCCCTTCACGAAGGGGTAGGCTGCATCGTAGACGAAGGCTATTCGCAAGCTCAATCACCTTTCCAGCAAAAGCATGCTCATGAAAAACGCCGAATAGACGATGGTTAAGCCGGAGGATATCAGAACCAAAGATGTCACGGCTAAACCCATCTGACTCAGGCTTCCGTAGCCGGAGGACATCCATACGTACAGTATGTGGAGCCCGATTAAAATTCCTGAGAGTATAAGCACTATTCCAACGAACAGCTCTCTCTCAAGTGAATGGTAGCTTAGCAACTTCATCGAAAGCTTCGATGCCGAGTAACCGTGAATTCCAGAGTACGCAGAGATCATGAGCCCGAAGAGCGACGAATTCAGACCGGAGAGGAAGACGATGGCTCCCAGAATGAAGGAGTGCATGCTCCTCTCCTCAACGTTTCCCCTGGCGTAGAGCACGGCCATCAGCAGAAAACCGAAGATCGCGAGTACCAGACCCGGATAGATGAGGAAGGAGTGTGGGTTGTAGAGGAGCATGAGTCTCAGATGCCTCCATCCGTCCTTGAAGCTCCGGAGCTTCGAACTTCCCTTTCTCCTCCTGTACTCTATCCCGATTTCAGCGACCTTTAAGCCTTTCCTGAATGCCTCGATTATCATCTCGCTGGCGAACTCCATCCCGTCGGCCTTGAGGTTGAGTCTTTCGAGTGCCGATTTTTTTACGGCCCTGAAGCCCGATTGCGAGTCAGAAATACTCAGCTTGAAGGTTTTATTCAAAAAGTAGGTTAGCATCCTGTTTCCGACTCTGTTCAAAAAATTCATCGCTCCATCTTCCATTCTTCCCATGAACCTCGAACCGATTACGAGGTCGTAGCCTTCCAGAATCGGCTTGATCAAATCGGGGATTTGAAGGAAATTGTAGGTGCCGTCCGCATCCCCCATCACTATTACGTCTCCCTTAACGACCTTGAATCCTTGCAGATAGGCGTATCCGTAACCCTTCCTCTCACATTCGACAACTACTGCCCCCTTCCTCCTTGCGATCTCTGCGGTGCGGTCGGTTGAGCTGTCGACGACTACTATTTCATAGCCCGCTGAACTGCTTGATTTTAACCCCTCGATCCCCTTCCTTATCTCGTCTATGCACTCGGAAATGCTCTCCTCCTCGTTCAGCGTGGGGAGAATCAC
>Ga0209426_1001034_pt1 | contig 20570 bp, 17 predicted proteins | sample Deesub1362B_J571_FD_187697 | JGI IMG/M metagenome (GOLD analysis project Ga0209426, IMG submission 187697) | Deep oceanic, basalt-hosted subsurface ecosystem from Juan de Fuca Ridge flank, Pacific Ocean, CORK Borehole 1362B_J2.571 (SPAdes)... ...
CGACGCCGGCTTGGCCGGCGGCAGGGCGGCGGTCTCGACCGGGGCGCTGCTGACCGGAACGGCCGGGCGAGCCGCCGGAGCCTCGGGCGGGGCGGCGAAGGTCGCCGACGGGCGCGGCTCGTCGTTGTGATAGATCTGCAAGCCGGCGGCCGGATCCTGCGGCTGGCTGCCAGCGGGCGGCGGCGTCTTCATCTGGGCGACCTGGGAGCCGACCTCGCGCGGCGGCTCGTTCGGATTGCGAATGCCGCCGCGATAGACCAGCGCCACGCCCACGACGAGCGTGACCAGGACCACCGCGCTGATGATCAGGGTCATGGGCAGCGGGCGCGCGCCCCGCACGGGCTGACGCGCTTCGAACGACAACGGCGCGTCGGTGGGGGGCGTATAGGCCCCGCGGTGCGGATCGGACATCGAGGCAGGCTCCAAACTCTCGGGCGCGGATCGAACGAATCGAATCAGACGCGCGCGATCCTAGGTTACCCAACGCCGGCGCGTCCAAGAAGCGTCCGCCCCGCTCAGGCGGCTTACATCCCGCTGTTAACGCCTCGACGCGGAGCCAGGCCCGTAAGGCCTAGTTCCAGACGTCGAGATGGAACAGCTTGCGGTGCTCTTCTATCGCGAAGCGATCGGTCATCCCGGCGATGTAGTCGCACACCACGCGGGCTCGGCCGGCTTCGTCGCGGTTCTGCGACTTGGCGAACCAGACGGTCGGCAGGACCTCCGGCTCCTTGAGGAATAGCGCGAACATTTCGCCCAGAATGCGGCGAGCCTGGCTGCGCGTGCGATTGACGCGCCAATGGCGGTACATGCGCTCGTAGAGAAAGGCGCGCAGGCGGGCCAGGTCCTCGGCCATGTCCGGCGAGAAGGCGACCAGGGCGTGATCCAGGGCGCGGACATCGTCCGCCGACGACACGCCCGTGGCGGCGGCGCGCTGCAAGGTTTCGCCCATCACGTCGTCGACCATGGCCCCGATCATGCGGCGCACGGCCTCCAGATGGGTCAGGCGGGGATCGAGGTCCGGCCGCTCGCTCTTCACGGCGTAGAGGATCGGGCCGATCAGCGGCACGTCCATCAGCTCGTCCAGGGTGAACAGGCCGGCGGTGACGCCGTCGTCGACGTCGTGATTGTTGTAGGCGATGTCATCGGCCAGGGCCGCGACCTGGGCCTCGGCCGAGGCCCAGGTGTCGAGACCCAGGCCGTAGTCGTTGTCGTATCGCTGGATCGCCTTCCACGAGGGCTTGCCCAGCTTATTGGTCACCGGGCCGTTGTGCTTGATAATCCCCTCCAGCGTTTCCCAGGTCAGGTTCAGGCCCAGGAAATCCGGATAGCGGTGCTCCAATTCGGTCACGACCCGGAAGGTCTGGACGTTGTGGTCGAAGCCGCCGTAATCGCGCATCTGGATCTCGAGCTCGTCCTCGCCGGCGTGACCGAAGGGCGGATGGCCCAGGTCGTGGCCCAGCGCGATGGTCTCGGCCAGATCGCTGTCGAGGCCGAGCGCCGTCGCCAGCGAGCGCGCCACCTGCGCAACTTCCAGCGAGTGCGTCAGGCGGGTGCGGAAATTGTCGCCCTCGTGCGCAACGAAGACCTGGGTCTTCTCCTTCAGGCGACGGAAGGCCGACGTGTGGATGATCCGGTCGCGATCGCGGGCGAAAGGGGTCCGGGTGCGGCTCTCATCCTCCTGGAACCGACGGCCCTTCGACTTGAAGGGATCCTCGGCGTAGGGCGCGCGGGGGACGAAGTACGGAGCCTGGGACATAGACCGCCTTTATCGCGTTTGACCATTTGCCTCTTCCGAAGAGGCCGCGTCAGCCTCATATAGGCCCGAGGTGACTTTTCCACAGCCATGACCCAAGTCGACTTAACGCTTTCCGAAAACGCCGCCCGGCGGATCAAGGCCATCGCCGAGAGCGAGGGCCGCCCCCTGATGCTGCGCGTCGCCGTCGACGGCGGCGGCTGCTCCGGGTTCCAGTACCGCTTCGATCTGGTCGACACCGTCGAGGATGATGACCTCAAGGTCGAGCGCGATGGCGCGGCCGCCCTCGTGGACGTGGTGTCCCTGGCGCTGCTGAAGGGGTCGGAAATCGACTTCGTCGACGAACTGGCCGGGGCTGAGTTCCGCGTGCGCAACCCGAACGCCAAGTCCAGCTGCGGCTGCGGCGTCAGCTTCTCGATCTAGCATCTAAAGGGCGTGGGCGGCGGCGGCCCAGCCGCTCGCTCAAGCCCGAGCCTTCGCCTTAGGCGTCCTCGTCGCAGTCCGAGCGCACCAGGGTCGCGGTGCGATAGGCGAAATAGTGCGTGCAGCGCTGGGCGCCGCGCACGGTCCTATGCGGAACGATATCTCCGGCGGCGATCAACTCACTCAGCTGCGTGCGGCCATCGCCGTTCCAGTCCATCTCTTTCCAGTGATACCCCCGATCGAGGATCGCCGCGGCGATATAGGCGGAATACAGGGCCGGGGCGGCCGCGACGGCCAGCGCCGTGAACACCAGGACCTTCCGCATGGAGCGTTCCTTCTTCGCGAGCGGCGGCTTCATACACCTATCCTGAATTGAGCGTGGCGCGCGTTTTGCCGCACCCGGGTCGTGGGGTTTCTTTTTGGGACAGCGACCAATGCTTGGTGGGAAGAAGACGGTCAAGACGCTGGCGCGCGGGCTGGCGAACGAGGATGGCGGGGCGGCCACGGAGACGGCCCTGCTGATCGCTCTGTCGGCGTTCTTCGCCTTCACGTTGCGTCAGGCGCTGGCCGCGCCGCTACTGAGCCTCTTCACCCGCGCGGCCCGGGTGATCGGCGACGCGCTGGCGGGCTGATCTCGCCCCGCACCACCGTCAGGGACCAGCCCGGCAGCAGAACGGGCTGCGTCCCATCCTGGCTCAGTTTCAGCGGCGGCAGGGTCTTTTCCGGCCGGCTATGCTCGCCGTCGTCCTTCCAGACGTATCGCGTCCGGTCATAACGCCAGACTTCGACGGGACCCTTGAAGGTCATCGCCCGGCCGTCCTTGCCCTTGAAGGTCAAGGTCGTCAGATGCGCGGTGTCGGGATCGCGATTAACCAGCATCAGGGCCCACTTCCCGTCCGGACGCTTGACGGCGTAGGCCATGACCGGCGCGCGTCCCTTGGCGTCACGGACGGTCGAGGCCGCGGGCCAGACCTGGTGCTGGCCGTGATCGCCTTGAGTCCAGGCGTGGGTCAGCAGCCAGGCGCTCTGGAAGGTGGGGCTGGGCCACTTGGCCTGACCATCCTCGTCGGTCTGCCAGGTCATCATGTTGCCGTAGCCGGCGCAGGCCTGGTGCTGGTTGATCGGCGTGTTGGGCGTGTAGCCGAACAGGAAGGCCTGCTTGCCGCCCCGGCTCATGAACTGGCCCACGATGTCGGCGTTCAGCAGGGCCGCCGGCACCTCCGACATCACCCGGCCCGAATAGGCCGAGAAGCCATATTCGCTGATCACCAGCGGCGTCGTCTTGGGCACGCCGTCGTCGGCCAGACGGGCGAAGACCCCGTCCAGCATCGCCGTGTGGTCTTTGAGCTTCTCGTCGATCCGGCCGCAGACGTCGTCGAACGGATAGTGCTCGAACGAGACGAAGCCGAGGTCCCTCGGGCGGCCCCGCGCCTTCAGGTACGAGACGAAGCGCTGGTGCCACCAGCGGCTTTCGCCCTGGTCGGGCATCCACATCTCGGTGGTGGCCGACTGCAGGCTGGGACCACCGACCGTGATCTTCGGATCGACCGTCCTCACCGCGTCGGCGAATTGCAGATAGAGCGCGCCGTAATCCTCCGGCGAGCCGTATTGACCGTCGGCCTCCTCGCCGATCTCGACTTGGTCGACGGGATAGCCGCGACGCTTCAGCCAGCGGATCTCGGCGGCGGCGTTGTCGGGCGTGTCGAACATCGCCCCGACCGGCGTCATCATCGGCAAGCCATTGGTCAGGCCGCCGCGGAAGACCAGATCCAGGCCCGGCTGCTCCAGGTCCTTGTCCAGATCGACCGCCCGGTGCCAGGGATCGGTCGAGGAGACGTGCATGATGCTCTGGGACGTGCGCGAGCGACCCTTGCGGATCACGTCGACGAACTGGCCGTCCCGCGTGGTCCCGAAACCGACCTCCGCCAGAGCATAGCCCAGACCATCGCGCGGATCGGTCGAGCCCTGGGGCGCGGTTCCCGAGCCCCGGCTCATGATCACCCGGATATAAGCCGTCTTGATCGGCGCGTCGGTCAGCTTCAGCGTCACCTCGCCGCCCTGGCCGTCATGGATGTCGCCGCGCGGGAACGTGACCCATCGGCCCTGATGGTCGTAGTCGTCGACCCCGACCCAGTACTGCACCTTGTAGTCGACGGCGTAGGGCGTGGCCCACGACAGGCGGGCGGTGTCGATCTCGGAGGGCTTGCCCAGCTCGGCGATCAGCCACTGCGGCCGCGCCGGCGCGTGGGTGTAGCGGCTGTCCAGATAGGGGTTCGACTTCCAGAAGCTCGCCGGATCGCCATCGTCCAGGCGCGAATAGCCGTTGTTGTTGGCCTGGTCGTTGGTCATGCCCCGGCGCGGCAGGTCGTAACCGTGCGACAGCAGGATCGGCGCGCCGGGCTTGTCGCTGCCGGTCCAATAGCCCTGCTGACGGACGGGGTCGCTCCAAGTCCCTTCCGGGTTCCAGTGCCAGGCCTCGTTGCCCAGCTCGGTGCGCAGCCGATAGGTGATCTTCTTCAGCCCCGCCTGGCGCATGGCCGCGACGTTGTGCGGGGTGTAGGTCGCCTTGACCTCGTCGCGGCCCATGCCGTCCAGCCCCCCGCCGAACGCCTCGTCCGGGCGAAAGACATTGGCGGGCTTGGAGCCCGAAAGATCCACGACCACGCGATCGGGAACGGTTTGCGGGGCGGCAAGCGCGGCGGCGAGGGCGAGGAAGCTGATCACCGCCGCGTTTGAGCTCTATTTCAAGGCCGAGGCAAGGCGCCTATTGGCCGCCGCCGCCGCGCAGGGCGTCCCAGCTGCGGCCGGCGCCCGCCTGGCCCAGGGCGGCGCGCAGATAGGCCAGGTTGTTGGCCACCTGCTCGGGCGGCAGGTCGGCGCGAGCCAGCTTCTCGGCCTCGGGCAGGCGACCTTGCAGGCCGACCACCAGCGCCAGGTTCTGCCGGGTCTGGATGCCGGCCGACGGCAGGGCGGCGGCGCGACGCAGTTGGGCTTCGGCGCCGGCCAGATCGCCGCGCGCGGCCAGGTGCATGGCGTAGTTGGCCAAAGGCGTGGCCTCGCTGGGCGCCAGGGCGATAGCCTGGCGGTGAGCGGCCTCGGACTCGTCGTCGCGCTCGGCCTGTTCGTAGGCCACGCCCAGCAGGGTCAGCGGACGCCAGTCCTTGGAGTTCTGAGCGACGGCCTTGCGGGCCGGCTCGATGGCGTAGAAGCCCTGCCCTCGGGCGATGTGGGCGCGGGCCAGCTCCAGCAGCAGCGGTTCGTCGTCGGGGTGGGCCACCAGGGCCTTGGTCGCGGTCTCGGCGGCCTCGTCATTGCGGCCCAGGGCCCGCAAGGCCCGCGCCAGGCCGGCGCCCGCCTCGGCGTCGGCCGGGTCGATCTCGAACTCAGATCCCCAAAAGGCCGCTTGAGCCAGCGGGTCCAGCCGTCGCGCTTCCGCGCGCTGCTGCGGCGAAGCCTTGCGCGGCGGGGCCGGCGCGGCCGCCGGGGTCTGGACGGCGGGCGCCGACGCCTTGGCCGCGTCGGCGGCGACGGCTTGGGAGGCCAGCGACAGGAGAGCGGAACCGAGAACGGTTGCGAGGAGGGCGCGCTTGCGACACATGAGTGACATGTCTCCAGAAGGTCCCGCCATGATCCGGCGCGCTCCTCAAGGAATCGTTAAGCATAATTTTTAAGAGGTTCGCCGATGTCCGACGTGACGCATCCGATCCTGGACCAGGCCGAGGGCCGGGCGATCCCCGTCCAGCCGCTGGCCGAGGGCGAGGTCGAGGCGTTCCTGGCGCGAAAGCGGACCCCGGTCAGGACCTACGCCGCCGCCAACCGGTTCTCGGGCAAGGCGGGTCAGGTGCTGGCGATTCCCGGCCCCAGCGGCGCGGTCGAACAGGTGCTTCTAGGCCTGGGGAGCGGTCGCGCCGATGTATCGCTGCTGCGCGGGCTGGCCGGCAAGCTGCCCGCCGGCGACTACGCCCTGGCCAAGCTCCCCAAGGGCGTCGACGCCAGCCAGGCCGCCCTGGCCTTCGCGTTGGGGACCTATCGCTTCGACCGCTACAAGAAGCGCGGCGAGCCGATCCCGCGCCTGGTCGCGCCCAAGGGCGTCGACGCGGCCGCCGTCACCGCCATGGCCCACGCCTGCGCCCTGGCCCGCGACATGGTCAACACCCCGGCCAACGACATGGGGCCGCTGCAGATCGAAACCATAGCCGGCGAGATCGCCGAGAAGTACGGCGCGACCTTGTCGGTCGTCCGGGGCGATGATCTGCTGAAGGAGAACTATCCCGCCGTCCACGCCGTGGGCCGCGCCGCCGTCGACGGCCGCGCGCCGCGCATGATCGAGATCGCCTGGGGCGATCCTTCCCATCCCGTCCTGGCCCTGGTGGGCAAGGGCGTGGTGTTCGACACCGGGGGCCTGGACATCAAGCCCTCGGCCGGGATGCGGCTGATGAAGAAGGACATGGGCGGCGCGGCCCACGCCCTGGCCCTGGGGCGCATGGTCATGGACGCCGGGCTGCCGGTGCGTCTCGTCGTCCTGACACCCGTGGTCGAGAACGCCATCGCCGGCGACGCCATGCGCCCTGGCGACGTGCTCCAGACCCGCGCCGGCCTGACGGTCGAGGTGGGCAACACCGACGCGGAGGGCCGACTGATCCTGGCCGACGCCCTGACCCGCGCCGCCGAGCTGAAGCCGGCCCTGACCCTGGACTTCGCCACCCTGACCGGCGCGGCGCGGATCGCCATGGGGCCGTTCGTCATCCCGTTCTGGACCGCTGACGACAAGCTGGCCAGCCAGCTGGAGGCGGCGTCCAAGGCCGTGTCCGACCCCCTGTGGCGTCTGCCCTTGACGCAGGCCTATGGCGACGCCCTCGACAGCGACATCGCCGACCTGAAGAACGATCCCGACGGCTGGGCCCAGGCTGGCGCGACCACGGCGGCCCTGTTCCTGCAACGCTTCGCGCCCTCGGGCGACGAGGTCGGTCCCTGGGCCCACTTCGACGTCTTCGCCTGGAACCCCAAGAGCCGTCCGGGCTTCCCGGTCGGGGGCGAGGTCCAGGCGATCCGCGCCGCCTTCGCCATGATCAAGAGCCGCTTCGCATGACTTTCGACGCCCGCGTCACCCTGGCCCGCCCCGACCTGGCCGACCAGCGCCTGGAGGGCCTGGTCGCGGCAGAGCGCTATGCCCCCAGCCGCGCCATGGTCTGCGCCGTTCCCGCCGCGGCGATCCGCGCCGGCGCCGCGCGCGACGCCGAGCAATGGGATCAGCTGCTGTTCGGCGAGGTCTTTCGCGTGCTGGAGGAAAAGGACGGCTTCGCCTGGGGCCAGGCCGCCCGCGACGGCTATGTCGGCTTCGTCGAGACGTCCAGCCTAACCCCGCGAGCCCCCTCGCCCACCCACACGGTCGGGGCGATCCGCACCTATGCGTTCAGCAAGCCCGACATCAAGTCGCGGCCCGAGGGACTCTATTCGCTGAACAGTCTGGTGATGATCGAGGCCCGCGACGGCCGTTTCGCCAAGGGCCTGGGGACGGGCTGGTTCGTCGAGGCGCACCTGACGCCGATCGGGCGCGGCGAAAAGGATTATGTGTCCGTCGCGGAGCGCTTCCTGGGCGCGCCTTACCAGTGGGGCGGGCGCGAGAGCCTGGGCCTGGACTGCTCGGGCCTGGTCCAGCAGGCGCTCTATGCCTGCCAGCGCGCCTGCCCGCGCGACACCGACATGCAGCGCGCCTTCTTCCCCGAGATCGCCGAGACCGACCGGCGGCGGGGCGACCTCGTTTTCTGGAAGGGACACGTGGCGATCCTGCTCGACCCCGACACCATCCTGCACGCCAACGCCCACCATATGGCCACGGCGATCGAGCCGTTGAGCGAGGCGATCACCCGGATCGAAGCCGCCGGCGTCGGCGCGCCTCTGGGCTATCGGCGGGTTTAGGCGAAAGCCCCGGCGCGTCCGGCTTCTCGCAGATCGCTCGTCCGCCTTGAGCCCGCCCGTCAGGGCCTCTAGCTTCCGGCCGCTGTCTGGAGTCCGCGATGCGCATAGCCACCTGGAACGTCAATTCGATCAACGCGCGCCTGGAGGGCGTGCTGGCCTGGTTCGAATCGGAGGCTCCCGAGGTCGCCGTGCTGCAGGAGATCAAGTGCGTCGACGAGAAGTTCCCCACCGAGGCCTTTGAACGGCTTGGCTATAATGTCGTCGTCCACGGGCAGAAGACCTATAACGGCGTCGCTCTCCTCTCGAAGTTTCCGGTCGAGGACGTTCGCAAGGGCCTGCCCTTCCTATCCGACGACGAGGTCGACGAGCAGTCGCGCTATGTCGAGGCGGTGATCGGCGCGCCAGTTCCGTTCCGCGTCGCCGGCATCTATCTGCCCAACGGCAATCCGGTCGGGACCGAGAAGTTCGACTACAAGCTCGCTTGGATGCGTCGCCTGCACGCCCACGCGCGGAGCCTGCTGGCGTTCGAGGAGCCCCTGGTCATCGCCGGCGACTACAACGTCATTCCCGAGGCCGAGGACGTGGCCAATCCCGAAGCCTGGCTGGGCGACGCGTTGTTCCAGCCCGAAAGCCGGGGCGCGTTCCGGGCGCTGAAGAACCTGGGCCTGGCCGACGCCTACATGCAGGCCGACGGCGCGCCGGGCGGCTACACCTTCTGGGACTATCAGGCCGGCGCCTGGCCGCGAAACCTGGGTATCCGCATCGATCACCTACTGCTGTCGCCGCAGGCCGCCGACCGCTTGACCGGCGTGGTCATTCACCGCGACGAGCGCGACAAGGAAAAGCCTTCCGATCACGTTCCCGTCGTCGGACACTTTCGCGACTAGGGCTCTCGCGCGTCCAAACGGTATCGTTTTGACGCGATAACAAGCCTCTAAATCAAATACTTGGAGCGTGACGCCGAAACCGGTTCCCACTTTCGGCGTCACGCTCCAGTCGCCCCTGTTTGGGAATCGGGACTCCCGCTAGCCTGCCCTCATGAGCGAGCTCGCGCGTCTCCTGCTGTTCGTGGCCATCGCCGGCTCGGCGGTGACGTTTCTCGGCAGCCTGGCCATCTGGTATGGCGACGAGGATCGGCGGATCCGCCGCGCCCTGCGCCATGTCCTGAAGAGCGCGCCGGAGGGCGTGATCGTTACGCGGGGACGCGGTCGCGGCGCGGGCTTTTCGTTCTCCACGAACCTGATCGCCGTGGCCTGGGACCGGGGCGGCTGGTGCCTGATCTATCGGCTGGACGAGCTGATGGGGGCGGAACTGCTGATCGACGGCCAGGTTATGGGACGGGTGTTCCGGGGCGAGGGGCGCCGGGCCATCGACCACGTCTCCCCGCAGGCGCGGATAGTCACGCTGCGCCTGATCTTCGACGATCCTCGCCACCCCGACTTCACCCTGGACCTCTGGGCGCCCGAGGACGAGCAGCGCCGCGAAAGCCGCTCGCCGGCCGAGGCCGTGCAGGAGGCCAACCGTTGGCTGGCGCGCTGCGAGGCGATCGTTCGTCGTCCCCAGGCCCCGCGCCCTGCCGCCAAGCCCGCCGTCGCGCCCGCGCCGCCGCCGCCGCCGCCGCCGCCGCCGATCGAATCGCTGGACTTCGACGACGAGGACGATGACGGCGACCTGCACGCGCCGCCGCCGCCCCTGCCCGACACGCCGCCGCCGCTTCGTCGGCGCTCTTCGTTCGACTCGGCGCCGAGCGCCTCCGCGACGCCCGCTCGCCCCTCGCCAGCGCCGCCTCGGCCCGCGCCCGAAGTCGACGACATGTTCGGCGACCCGCCCTGGGACGACGACGATCACGCCGCGCCGCCGCCTAAACCAGCCGCCACGCCGAGCTACAAGCCCGTGTCCAAGGCCCGCCGCGAAACGAACGCCGACCAGGACGAACTGCCGTTCGATCTGGATGACTGAAGTCCGCCGACCTAGGACTCTCCGAGGCTTCCCGATCACGCTTTCGACAACCCGTACCGCTGCGTCGATTTTTTGGATTGCTGCGACGCGAACGCCAGCGTAAAGCGCGCGCCGTCGGCCCTGGAGCCGGCGCTTTGGAGCCTCGAGCTTTACATGGCGGGCAAAGAACCCCTCGCCGTCTCCGACTCTTCCCCCACCACATCCCAGACGCCCGTTTCCGCGCAAGCCGCTCCGCATGGCCACGCGACGGGACGTTTCTGGCCGCTGGCCCTGGGCAGCGTGGGCGTCGTGTTCGGCGATATCGGCACCAGCCCTCTCTACGCCTTCCGCGACGCGCTGGCCGAAGCCGCGCGCGACGGCCTGGTGCGGTCGGAGATCCTGGGCGTCCTTTCATTGGCGCTGTGGGCGCTGATCCTGGTCGTCACGGTCAAGTACGTCCTGTTCCTGATGCGCGCCTCGAACAACGGCGAGGGCGGGGTGCTGTCGCTGATGGCCCTGGCGCAGCAAGGCGCGCGCGGCCGCACCCGCATGATCTTCGCCCTGGGCGCCATCGGCGCGGCCCTGTTCTACGGCGACGGCGTCATCACCCCTGCCGTCTCCGTCCTGTCGGCCGTCGAGGGCCTGAAGTCCGTGCGCGGCTTCTCGGGCTGGTTCGGCACCCAGGAAGTGATCGTCGTCAGCCTTGTGATTCTGACCGCGCTCTTCACCTTCCAGGCCAAGGGCACGGCCAAGGTCGCCGGCATCTTCGGCCCGATCATGGTGGCCTGGTTCCTGTGCATCGGCGCCATGGGCCTGTGGCACATCCGCGAGGAGCCGAGCGTCCTTGCGGCGATCTCGCCGACCTACGCCGTCGGTTTCCTGGCTCACCACGGCCTGACGGGCTTCATGGTCATGGGCGCTGTGTTCCTGACCGTCACCGGCGCCGAGGCGCTGACCGCCGACATGGGCCACTTCGGTCGCGGCCCCATCCAGGTGTCGTGGATCGCGCTGGCCCTGCCGATGCTGGCCCTGAACTATTTTGGCCAGGCGGCCTTGGCCTCCAAGGCCCTGGCGGTGGCTCAGGCCGCCCACCAGACCCTGCCCAACGCCGACTGGTTCTTCCTGATGGCGCCGCATCAGTGGCGCTTTGGCCTGGTGCTGTTCTCTGGCCTGGCCACGGTCATCGCCAGCCAGGCGGTGATCACCGGCGCCTTCTCGCTGACCCAGCAGGCGATCCAGCTGGGCCTCTTGCCCCGCATGGAGATCAAGATCACCTCGACCACCGAGGCCGGCCAGATCTATGTCGCGCCGATCAACTGGATGCTGTTCATCGGCGTCGTGCTGGTGGTGCTGTCGTTCCGCTCGTCCAGCGCCTTGGCCCACGCTTACGGCATCTCGGTCACCGGCACGATGGTGGTGACCACCATGCTGGCCTACATCGTCGTGCGCCACGTGTGGAAATGGAGCCTGGCCGCGTCCCTGGCCCTGATCGTGCCGCTGTTCGCCCTGGACCTGACCTTCTTCGTCGCCAACCTGCTGAAGGTGCTGACCGGCGGCTGGGCCCCGCTGGCGCTGGGCGCAGGCCTGTGCCTGATGATGTCGATCTTCGTCAGCGCCACCGAGCGCCTGCGCGACAAGCTCAGCAAGGACGGCCTGCCGTTCGCCGATTTCCGCGAGATGATCGCGCGCCGCCCGACGGCCTCCACCCCCGGCACGGCGGTGTTCCTGACCTCGGACCCGGACACCACCCCGCCGGCCCTGATGCACAGCCTCAAGCACTTCAAGGTGCTGCACGAGCGCAACATCATCCTGAAGGTGGTCAACGAGACGAGCCCCTATGTGCAGGAGGACAAGCGGATCGAGACCCAGGCTCTGGACGAGCGCTTCTGGCTGGTGACGCTGCACTATGGCTACATGGAAAGCCCGAACATCCCCAAGGCCCTGGCCGCCTGCCGCAAGCAGGGCCTGAAGTTCGACATCATGAGCACGTCGTTCTTCGTCAGCCGCCGCGCCATCGTGCCGTCGGTGGCGCCGGACGCTTTGCCGACTTGGAAGCGCAAGCTCTTCACCTTCCTCACCCGGAACGCGGCCGACCCTACCACCTTCTTCCACCTGCCACCGGGCCGGGTGGTCGAACTGGGCACCCAGGTCAGCCTTTAGGCAAGCAAGAGGCCGTCGCTCCCCGGAGCGGCGGCCTTTTTCGTTCAGGCCACACCCTGGCTTCTGAGGTGCCGGGCCAGGGCGTCGATGAATAGCCGCGTCTTGGCGGGAACCAAGCGAGCCGTGGGATAGACGGCCCAGATCGACCACGCCTCCAAGGTCGCGTCCGTCAGCGGGATTTCGACCAGACGGCCGGCCGCGACGTCCTCCTGGATATTCCAGCCGGACAGCATGGCGATCCCCCGACCGCCCAGACAGGCCTCATGCAGAATCTCGACGCTGTTGGCGGTGAAGGCGCCGCTCACCCTCTGCTGGGCGACCCGCTCGCCGACCCTGAAGGCCCAGTGGGTGACGCCGGTGACCGTCAGGCACTGATGGTCGGCGAGATCCGCCAGGACGGTCGGGGCCGCGTGACGCGCCAGATAGTCCGGCGCGGCGCAAAGCTTTCTAGGATTGTCCGCCAGCCGCCGAGCGATGAGCGAATTGTCGCGAAGCACGCCAATCCGGATGGCGACGTCGATGCCATTGGCCACGATGTCCATGATGCTGTCGGTGGCCAGAAGATCGACGCGCAGGTCGGGGTTGGCCCGCATGAAGTCCGGGATCATCGGGGCGACGATCTTGCGCCCGAACGGCGCCGAGGCGGTGAGGCGCAGCACGCCCGAGGCGCCGGCGTCGGAGGGACGAATCGCCGCCCGGGCGGCGGCCTCCTCCTCCAACATGGCCTGGGCGTGCGGCAGGAAGGCTTCGCCCTCGGCGGTCAGCGACAGCGCGCGGGTGGTGCGGTGGACGAGACGGGCGGCCAGCGCCCGCTCCAGAGCCGCCAGCCGCCGCGAAGCCGCCATGGGCGGGATCCCCAGACGACGCGCAGCGGCGGCGAGGCTGCCCGCCCGCGCGGCCGCGACGAACACAGCGATGTCGGCGAGGTCCATTATATCCAATCTCGATATTCAGGCCCATCATTCGGCGCTGATTATCATTGATTGGGATATGCCGTAAGCCTCGGTCCGACGGGAGGACAAGACGCCTTCCCCTGGAGCCCATCATGACCTTCATCAGCGCTCGCACCGACGTCTCGGCCTCGCCCATGGGGCGGGGGCTGACCTTCGCCATGGCGACCGCCGCAGGCCTGGCCGTGGCGAACATCTATTACAACCAGCCGATGCTGGGCCTGATGCAACGCGACCTGCCCGGCCCGCTCACCGCCTTCGTGCCAACCGCGACCCAGCTGGGCTATGCCGCCGGGCTGCTGCTGCTGGCGCCGCTGGGCGACCGGATCGAGCGCAAGCGCCTGATCGTGATCCAGTTCACGGCCCTCGCCTTCGCCCTGGCCCTGGCGGCCCTGGCGCCCAGCGCGGCGCTGGTGCTGGTCGCCTCCCTCTTGGTGGGCATGGCCGCGACGGTCGCTCAGCAGATCGTGCCGCTGGCCGCGCACCTGGCCCCGGCCGATCGGCGCGGCGCCACGGTCGGCGTCGTGATGTCGGGACTGCTGTGCGGCATCCTGCTGAGCCGCACGGTGGCGGGCTTCGTCGCCACGGCCTGGGGCTGGCGCGCGATGTTCTGGCTCGGCGCGCCCATCGCCGCCGCCGCCGGCGCGCTGATGGCCGCCACCTTGCCGCGCAGCAGGCCCGACAGCGATCTGTCGTATGGCGCTCTGCTCGCCTCTCTGGGAAAGCTGTGGAGCGAGTTCCCGGCCCTGCGTTTGGCGGCCTTCACCCAGGCCAACCTGTTCGCCGCCTTCACGGCCTTCTGGACGATCCTGGCCCTGCACCTGCGCGAGCCGCGCTTTGGCCTCGGCGCCGACGTGGCGGGGCTATTCGGGATCGTCGGCGTCGTCGGCGTGCTGGCCGCGCCGGTGGCGGGACGGGTGGCCGACAAGCGCGGACCGCACCTGACGATCGCCCTCGGCGCGATCCTGACCCTCGCCGCCTGGCTGGTCTTTGGCCTCTGGAACGCGATCCCGGGATTGCTTATGGGGGTCGTCCTGCTGGACTTCGCCGTCCAGGGCGCGCTGGTCTCGAACCAGCACCTCGTCTATGCCCTGAAGCCGCAGGCGCGGGCCCGGCTGAACACCCTGTTCATGGGCGCGATGTTCCTGGGCGGCGCGGGCGGCTCGGCGGCCGCGGCGGCGGCCTGGACCTGGGGCGGCTGGAGCGCGGTCGCCGTGCTGGGCGGCGGCCTCGCGGCCATCGCGACCCTTCTGCAGATATCGGGCTTCCGGAAACGGTAGGGATCAGCCCTCGACCGCCTGCTCCACGGCCAGCGCCAGGTCCAGCGCGCGGGCGGCCTCCTCGCCGGTCACCACCGGCCGGCGGGCCTCGCCGCGCACCGCCTTCAGGAAGCCGGCGACCGACAGGCCCAGCGGGTCCTTGCCGGCCGGGGTCTCGGTGAAGTTCTCGATCAGCGGGAACGGCGTGGTGTTGCGGAAGGTGCGGGCCAGAAAGTCGATCTCGACCTCGCCCGACGGATAGACGACCTTCATGGTGCGCTCGCGGGCCTCCGCGACACGGGAGCTGTCGAACAGGGCCGTGAAGCCATTGTCGAAGGTGGCCTCGGCCTTGACCCAGTCCAGCGAGGTCGACCGGGTGATGGCCCCCTCCCCCTCCACCGCGATCGGCTCGCCGTCGCAGAGCGCGAGGGCCAGGTCGATGTCGTGGATCATCAAATCGAGCACCACGGAAACATCGAGATTGCGGTCCGAGGGCGTGCCGCGACGCACCGCCTCCAGCCGCAGCGGCTGTTCGGGGATGTCCAGAAGACCCATGGCCTGGAACACGACCCGCTCCTGGTGTCCGCAAGCGAGCGGGACGCCGGCCTTGGCGGCGGCGGCGACCATCTTGTCGGCGTCTTCCGGCGCGCAGGCGATCGGCTTCTCCGAATAGACCGGCTTGCCCGCCTTCAGCGCCGCCAGCGCCGGCGCCGCGTGGTGGACGGCCGGGGCGGCGACCGTGACCACGTCCACGGCGGCCAGGAAGGCGTCGATATCGTCGAAGGCCCGGGCGCCCAACGGACCGGCCAGAGCCTCCGCTCGCGCCAGGTCGACGTCATAGACGCCCGCAAGGGTCACCCCCTCCAGCTCGACGTACTTCTTGGCGTGGTAGCCGCCGAACACGCCGGCGCCAACGACGCCAGCCTTCAGAAGCGCGGAGGAAGAGCGGTCTTGGGTCATGGGCGGTGTCTACCCCGCTTCGCGGCCGCATAGAAGCACTGGAGCCTTCCGTAAGGGCGCGCTAAACATCCGTTTAAATACGCAACGCTCCGATCGGAACCAGGGAGATACATCATGACCACCTCGCGCGAGATCCGCCTGAAGAGCCGCCCGGTTGGACTGCCCAAGGCCTCGGACTTCGAGCTGGCGACCGTCGAGCTCCCGGCGCCCGGCGACGGCGAGGTCCAGGTCCGTAACCTCTGGATGTCGGTCGACCCCTATATGCGCGGACGCATGTACGATCGCCCCAGCTACGTGCCGCCGTTCCAGATCGGCCAAGCCCTGCAGGGCGGCGCGATCGGCGAGGTCGTCGCCGCCAACGATCCGGACTTCAAGCCGGGCGACATCGTCAACTCGATGTTCGGCTGGCGCGAGGCCTTCAACGCCCATCCCAAGTCGCTGGCCGCCGCCGGCCTGGGCGCGATCACCAAGATCGAGACCCACGGCCTGCCGCCCCAAGCGTTCCTCGGCGTGGTCGGCATGCCTGGCCTGACCGCCTATGTCGGCCTGCTGCGCATCGCGGCGCTGAAGGACGGCGACGTCGTTTTCGTCTCGGCCGCCGCCGGCGCGGTCGGCTCGATCGTCTGCCAGATCGCCAAGCTGAAGGGCCACACCGTGATCGGCTCGGCCGGCGGGCCCGAGAAGGTCGCGTTCCTCAAGTCGATCGGCGTCGACCACGTCATCGACTACAAGGCCACCCCGGACGTGGTCGCGGAACTGGCCAAGGTCGCGCCCAAGGGCATCGACGTCTATTTCGAGAATGTCGGCGGCGTGCACCTGGAGGCGGCGATCAACTCGGCCCGCCCCTTCGCCCGCTTCGCCCTGTGCGGAATGATCTCGCAGTACAACGAAACCGGTAAGCCGGAAGGCCCGTCGAACATCATTCAGGCCGTCGGCAAGAGCCTGCGCCTGGAAGGCTTCATCGTCTCCAACCACGCCGACCTGTTCCCGCAATTCGCCAAGGACATGGCCGAATGGATCAAGGCCGGGAAGATCACCTGGAAGGAGACCGTGGAGGAAGGCGTCGAGCGCGCGCCGGACGCCTTCCTGAAGCTGTTCACCGGCGAGAACCTGGGCAAGATGCTGGTCAAGCTCTCCTAGAATCCTCGTCGACGGCGGGCTCGGGCGCGCAGCGCTCGAGCCCGCCGCTCGCGCCGCTGTGATCGTGCGTGAGAATCTCGCCGCGTCGGCGAACGACTAGACGCCGCGACAGGCGAGTGAATGATGGGCCGAGGGCCATGGCGGCCGACGGAAAGGCCACGGCGACGGACTTTTCCGTTCATGCGGGGTGGACGCTCCAGCCGCGCCATAACCTTTATACTTTCATAGACTTAGAATCACACCACCCGCGAGGGGACGCCGTTCGCGCGCTGGGCTTCACAGGTTTTTTCTCGCAACTGCGAAATCGGCGTGATTTCTGGTAGCGAATTTGTGATCGAGGTTTTACTGTAGGTCCAACCGGCGGCTCTCCGCGCCGGAAAGTCCGAGATCTGACCGACATGAGCGAACGCTCCGCCTCCTTCGACGTGCGCACCTCCACGAGCGTGTCCCTCGATCAGGCGATGGGTCGCCGCGACAGCGTCGAGATCCCGGTCGAGGCCCCGCTGGCCATGCCGGTCCAGCCGCTGGGCTTCTGGCAAGGCGGCCCGCGCCGGGCCGGCGCCTTGATCCCGGACATGAAGGCCCGCCGTTGGGCGCTGGGCCTGATGACCATCGCCATGGGCTTCGCCGGCTGGAAGGCCTCCTACGACACCATCGCCCTAGGCGGCGTCACCCGACTGGAAGCCGTGGTGCTGGTGCTGCTGGCGCCGCTGTTCCTGGCGCTGTCGCTGTGGTTCTGCACCGCGTTCATCGGCTTCCTGGTGCTGATGGGCAAGCCGAAGGACCCGCTGGGCATCGACGGCGACGCGCCCATGCCCAAGCTGCACACCCGCACCGCCATCTTGATGCCGGTCTATAACGAAGACGCTTCGGCGGTGTTCGCCCGGCTGCGCGCCATGGACGCCTCGCTGGCCGAGACCGGCCAAGCCCGTAGCTTCGACATCTTCGTGATCAGCGACACCCGTGACGCCCAGGTCGCCCTGGCCGAACAGGCCTGCTTCGCCCGCTTCCGCCGCGAGGCGAACTGCAACGTCTATTACCGCATCCGCAAGGAAAACACGGGCCGCAAGGCCGGCAACGTCGCCGACTGGGTCAGCCGCTGGGGCAGCGCCTACGAGCACATGCTGGTGCTGGACGCCGACAGCCTGATGACCGGCGAGGCCATGGTCCGCCTGGCCGACGCCATGGAGCGCCACCCGGGCGCCGGCCTGATCCAGACCATGCCGATGATCATCAACGGCCAGACGATCTTCGCCCGCACCCTGCAGTTCGCCACGCGCCTGTATGGCCGCGTCGCCTGGACGGGCCTGGCCTGGTGGTCGGGTTCGGAGAGCTCGTTCTGGGGCCACAACGCCATCGTCCGCACCCGCGCCTTCGCCGAGACCTGCGGCCTGCCGCATCTGCCTGGCCCCAAGCCGTTCGGCGGCGAGGTCATGAGCCACGACGCGCTGGAAAGCGCCCTGCTGCGCCGCGGGGGCTGGAGCGTGCACCTGGCCCCGTATCTGGACGGCTCCTATGAGGAAAGCCCCTCGAACCTGCTGGACTTCGCCACCCGCGACCGCCGCTGGTGCCGGGGCAACGTGCAGCACGCGCCGCTGGTCGCCCTGCCCGGCCTGCACTGGATGAGCCGCCTGCACCTGGTGATCGGCATCCTCAGCTACGCCCTGTCGCCGCTGTGGTTCGTCTGTCTTTCGGCCGGCCTGATCTCGCGCGCCCTGATGCCCGAGCTGAAGAAAGCGGCCTTCACCATGGCCGACCTGAAGGCCGCGGCCCACGCCCTGATCGACTGGCGCGAGATCCAGGCCACGGCCTGGGCGATGATCATCACCTTCGTGCTGCTGTTCGGACCCAAGATCCTGGGCACGATCCTGGTCCTGACCCGCAAGGGCGAGGTCAAGGGTTTCGGCGGCAAGCGCCGCGTGGCCGCCGGTCTGGTCGTCGAGATGCTGCTCTCGGCCCTGGTCGCCCCGATGCTGATGTTCACCCAGACCCGCGCCATCGTCGAGATCCTGGCCGGCAAGGTCGGCGGCTGGGCGGCCCAGCGCCGCGACGCCGACAAGGTCGACTTCAAGGAAGCCTCTTCAGCCATGGGCTGGATCAGCGTCTCCGGCCTGGCGCTGGGCGCGCTGTTCTGGTTCACGCCGGACCTGTTCACCTCGACCGCCCCGATCCTGGCCGGCCTGATCCTGGCCGTGCCTCTGACCATGCTGGGCGCCAACAAAGTCGCCGGCCTGAAGGTCAAGACCAACGGCCTGTTCATGACCCCGGAAGAACGTCGCCCGCCGGCCATCGTGCGCGCGGCCCTGGGCGCGGCCTGCGAACCGCCGATCCGCTGGTTCGCCCGCGACGGTCGTCCGATCGGTCCGACCAGCGAGGTGCGCGACGCGGCGTGAGCGCCTCGTCAAGCACTTTCCTGCACTGGTTTTGACGCTGCCGGCGGAGTAGAAGCGCGGCTTCCTTCCCCTCGACGGAGCCGCGTGCCGTGTCGCGTCTGTTCAGCGCCTATGTAATCGTCGACTGGAGCGCGGCGGCCAAGCCGACCACGGGCGCGGACTCCATCTGGATCGGCGTGCTCAAGCGCGACGTGCGCTTCCGCCTGACCTTCGAGAGCTATAACCCCGCCACGCGCGCCGAGGCCGAGACGCGCCTGGCCGCCGTCCTCGACGACCTGAAGAAGCGCGGCGAGCGGGCCCTGGTCGGCTTCGACTTCCCGCTGGGCTTCCCGCGCGGCCTGGCCCAGGCCCTGGCCCTGCCTGGCGAGACGCCCTGGCGCGCGGTCTGGGACCAGCTGGCCAAGATGGTCAAGGACAAGCCCGACAACACCAACAACCGCTTCGGCGTCGGTTCGGAAATCAACCGCCGCCTGACCGGCGGCCCCTTCCCGTTCTGGGGCTGCCCGCCCAAGGACGCCCTGACGACGCTGCAGCCCAAGCGCCCGCGCGAGCATGGCGAAGGCGACCTGCCGGAGTTCCGCCACGCCGACGAGGCGGCCAAGGGCGCGCACTCGATCTGGAAGCTCTATTACAACGGCTCCGTCGGCGGTCAGGCGATCATGGGCATCCCGGCCGTGCGTCGACTGAAGGACGCGCGCGGCGAGACCCTGCGCGTCTGGCCGTTCGAGGCCGGCTTCAAGGCCCTGACAGAGGCGGACCTCGAGGGCGTCGCGACCGTGGTGGCCGAGGTCTATCCGTCGCTGATCAAGGCCGCGCCCGCCGCCGGCGAGGTCAAGGACCTGGCCCAGGTGCGCGGCCTGGCCGAACACTTCGCCAAGCTGGACGAGGCCGGCAAGCTGGGCGCGATCTTCGCCGCGCCGAAGGACCTGTCCGATGAGGCGCTGGCGGCGGCCGAGACCGAAGAAGGCTGGATCCTGGGGGCTTAAGCGCCCGTCTCGCCCGCTCGAGAAAGCGCGTCGCGCCGGTCGCGCCGGTCCAGCATCCGGAACCGCGCCACCAGGAAGCCGGCCGACAGGAAGCTGGTGACGATCACCGAGGTCACCACGCCTTCCAGGCCCATGCCGCGCGGAATAGCCAGCCACCAGGCCAGCGGGCCCATGACCAGGGCGTAGCTGATCAGGTGGGTGATCGTCGGGATCCACACCTCGCCGCGCGCCCGCAGGGCCTGGGCCGCCACCACCTGCACCGCGTCGGGCGCCAGGAACAGGCAGGTCAGCGCCAGGGCCGGCAGGATCAGCGCCCGCGCCGCCGGGTCGCTGGTATAGGCCAAGGCCACCCAGGACCGGGTCGGATAGAGCAGGCAGCCGGCGATCAGCCCGACGATGGCGATGACCGCGAAGGCGATCCAGCCGGCGCGGGTCATACCCGCCGGATCCCGCGCGCCATAGGCCCGGCCCACCTGCACGGCGGTAGCGGTCGAGACGCCCAGCGGAACCATGAAGATGATCCCCGCCACGTTCAGCACGACCGCCCAGGCCGCGACGGCCAGGCCGCCGATCCAGCCGGCCACCAGGTTCATGCCGGCGAAGGCCGCCACCTCGAAGAAGTTCGATGCCCCGGCGCCATAGCCGATCTTGCGCTGCTCGGCCTCGGCGGCGCGGTCGCGAGCCGGCTT
>Ga0209426_1001035_pt1 | contig 20543 bp, 14 predicted proteins | sample Deesub1362B_J571_FD_187697 | JGI IMG/M metagenome (GOLD analysis project Ga0209426, IMG submission 187697) | Deep oceanic, basalt-hosted subsurface ecosystem from Juan de Fuca Ridge flank, Pacific Ocean, CORK Borehole 1362B_J2.571 (SPAdes)... ...
CTCAAAAGATTAATATATATGGAGTATGGGAGAATAAAAAGGGTTCAAAACCCGTAAAATAAGAGGAGTTTAAATATGAACCTTTTAACTCTGGTATTTCTTTTATATTTGAATGAGTCAGGTCAGCCAGTAGATAAATGTTTGACTGGAAAGATTATTGAGGAATTCCAGAAGACCGGAAAAATTTCTGTACCTGCCCCGATTTTGAGTAAAAAAGCTGACTATTATACAACTCATTTTGTAATTCATTATGATCCTACACAGGTTTCGACCGCTTATGTTGAATCAACTGCAAAATATTTTGAATACTCATGGGAAATTGAGGTGGATACTCTTGGGTGGGATGCCCCTCCTATAGACCCGAATGTAGGTTATTATGAAGTTACGTTGAGTGATTTGAGTGGTGGAGTTCTTGGCTACACATCTCCTTATGCTCCTGGCCCTGATCCAAATCAGGAAGATTATTATTCATATATTGTAGTTGATATAAATTTACCCTATAGTACCTTAAAAGCTACTGTTTCTCATGAATTTAACCATGCATGTCAGTTCAGTTATACTGCCTTTGATGCAGTATGGTTTTATGAGAACTGTGCTACCTGGATGGAAGATTTAGTGTATGATGATATTAATGATTATATTGGATATTTACAATATGCTAACAACCCTTTAAATTTTCCTGATTCAGCTATCACAACTTTCAGTAATGGTCTTTATCAGTATGCAGGGTGTCTCTTTCCGATGTTTCTATCAGAATGGTTAAACACTCCTGATGTGGTAAGGGATATATGGGCACAAATGGGTATAAATTCTGGAGAGCATACATTGTCTGATATTAATTATGTTTTACAGAATAGTTATGGTACTTCTCTTGATACTGCTTTATTTTATTATGGTGAGTGGAGGTATTTTACAGGTTCCAATGATGATGGTTGGCATTTTGAAGAAGCAAGTTTATGGCCTTCCCCTTATATCCTTAATCAACATTATAGTTATCCTGCGTCAGGAGATAATACCTCCCGAAAAATTGGAGAACCAGGTGGAACACATTTTATCAAATTCAGGTTTCTGGGAGGTAAAAGTTTAATTGTGAATTTTGATGGAATGGGTTTAAGGGTATGGAATGTGAGATTAATAAATAGAGGAGGAACCCCTCCCTATTCTTTTGAAGATATGAATATAAATCAAACTACAGGTGATGGTGTAGACACAACAAGTGGTGGGGTGGCAGAGGTTGTGATGGTTGTAACAGATGCTAAATATTCTGGTTTTTTAAGAGAAGATGTAACTTTCATTTATTCTGCAGACAGGACTACGAATGTCTCAGAGAATAGTTATGTGAGCTCATCTGAATTGAAAGTGATCCCTGTCTCAGATAGTAAATATTTAATTCTTTCTGGTTTTTCTGGTTTAGTATATGTTTTTAATTCTGCTGGAAGAAAAATTAATTCTTACAGAATCAAAAAAGGTAGAAATCTGCTGAATATCCCTGTGGGTATAAGTTTTTTGATCTTTAAAAATAGGAATTTGAAAAATTATAAGGTGATTTCCTTAAAATAAAAAACTATGTTTGACTTAACACCCACGCAGGAATTTTTATATATTAAGCTTTCAAGTTATGTTTTGCTTCTTGCAGTTTTTCTCCTGTGGCTTTCTTTTCTTTTTGCAGGAATTATTGCAAGAAGATTTGAAAAAGTTCTGAGATTAAAAACCGGATGGCTCTTTATAATTATTGCCCCAACAGGTCTTTTTCTTTATGGTGTGTTCTTCCTGTATTCTACATTTCAGGGAAAAATAAAAATGAGTCCTGGAATGACATTGATTTCCTATTCTTTATTCTTTCTCGGTGGATTGCTCACATTTATAAGTTTCAGGAGTTTTTTGAATGTGGTTAAAGGAGGTTTCAAAAAATGAAATTTGATATAAGAGCCGAAATACTCTTTTTTATAGGAACAATTCTTTTTATGATTTCTCTTTTTTATTTTTCGGGTATTCTCTCCAGAATGCTAACACTTCTCAGAAAGCCAAAGTTCCTTTCTTCTTTTCCTTTAATAGGAGCTTTCTTTCTTCTTTTTGCTTCTCTCATTCATTTTTACAAAATAATTTTTGTATATCCACGACTCAAAGTTGCTGGTTTTGAGCTGTTTGATATTCTTATTAATTCCTTCAAATTGACTTTTGTTGAGAATTTACTTTTCCTTTTAAGCGCAATTTTTGCATTTTTTGCCACCTCAATTTATCTTTACTGGGTCTCAAAATGAAATATCTTTTTGGAAATAAGAAAAAGATTTTGTTTATAATTTCTCTGGTTCAACCCCAGAAAAACTAAACTATAAAAAGATAAAATGCAGGGAATACTTTCCTTTTTGTTAATCAGTCAGGAAGGTGGAATCATTCAGGGAATGGTTGATTACTTCCACAAAGGTGGAGGTATGATGTGGCTACTCTTAATTGTGGCTATTCTCTCTATAGTGGTGATGCTGGAACGTCTCTTTACACTTTTTAAACTCAGAAAGAACCCCAGAAAATTTGTCAATCAGTTGATAGATATTATTGAAGGAGAAGGTGTTGAGGCAGCAAGAGATTTCTGTGCAAGAGATGCTTCTGTGGTTGCCAAGATATGTGAAGCAGCTCTTGAGAAAGCAGGAGAGGCAAAGGAGATAATGGAAGAGAGTGTGGCGAGAAAGGCAACCTCAGAACTTGCTTTTCTTGATAGAGGAATGCTCTGGCTTGCATCTTTTGCCACAATAGCTCCCTTGCTTGGATTCTTAGGAACAGTTACAGGAATGATCAGGGCATTCCAGGCAGTTGCAGCTGCTGGTGAAGTTGAACCCACACTTGTTGCTGCTGGTATTTCCGAGGCTTTGATTACAACAGCAACAGGTCTTTTAATTGCTGCTCCTGTTGCTCTTGCGCATACCTTTTTCTCTTCCAGAATAAATGCTTTTTCACGGGAGATGGAGGAAGCAGCGAATACTTTGATTGAATATCTACTCCAGGCTAAAGTAAAATAAAATAATGCCTCTTATAAAAAAGAAAATTCATCACGAGGCAGAAATTCCGACTGCCTCAATGGCAGATATAGCGTTCCTTTTGATTATATTCTTTATGGTTACGACTATCTTCTCACGCGATAGAGGTCTGAAACTGATCCTTCCTGAAAAATCCGAGGAGAGTAAGGTAAAAATAAAGAAAGAAAATTTGCTTTCAATATTTATCAATCCAGAAGGTAAAATATTTTTAAAGGATGAATTAACAGAGACACCTTTTGAAAAAATAAGAGAAAGAGTAAGAGAAGAGATAATGAACAATCCTGAAAAACTTGTAATTTTTGTGAAGACCAATATAAATGCACCCTATAACAAAATGATTGATGTGTTTGATGAGGTTCTTCTTGCCTATGAGGAAGCAGATTCAATAATGTGGGAAAGAGGTCTTCTGGATAAAAACGGGAATGGAATTTTTGATAAAGATGAACATTTGAAGAAAAAGATATCCATTAAGGGAATCGGAGAAGGATCATGAAAATTGAAAGAATTGCAAAGGCAAAGGCAATTATTCCGACTGCCTCAATGGCGGATATTGCATTCCTTTTGATTATATTTTTTATGCTTACAACTGTGTTCAGAAAGGAGAAAGGTTTAAAAACAATTCAGTTTCCTCAGGCAGAACAGACTCAGAGGATAAAAAAACATAAACATCTTGCCTATGTATGGATTTCAAATACAGGTGATATTTTTGTACATGATTTACCCGTGGATACTACCTTTCTAAAAAGGGAATTCCAGCAGAGGGTTTTTGAGGATCCACAGCTCTTAACCATGATTATGGCAGATAAAAGGGTTCAATATAAATATGTCCATATGGTTACTGAGGCTCTGAGAGCGGTAAAAGCTCTTAGAGTGAGCTTCAGAACCGACTTTGAAAATAAATGAATTTACTTGACAAACTTTTTAAAATTGCTTAAAATTTAACCATGTTTGACCCAAGAGAAAAATACGATATAATTTTTCAAATCTCTATGAGTATCACTCTCATTTTATTCATTCTGCTTTTCCTGGGTCTGAGAGTTACTATAAATCCTTATGTTCCTAAAGGCGCAAGGGAAATAATAATGGAAAATATAGAAGAAAAACTTGAGGAACTTGAACTTCCAAAACCCCCTCCTAAGCCTAAAATTGCTGTTGAGATAGAGGAAGCTGAAGCCGAGGAAGAAAATGTTCAGGAGACAATTGAAGAGACAGCAGGGGATGTAGAAGAAATTGATATACCCGTTCCTGAACCAGGACAGGTATTTAATGAGTTTGAGGTGGAGGAAAAACCTGTGTTGATAAAGAAGGCAATGCCTGAATATCCGGATATTGCAAGACAACTGGGTTTGGAAGGAATTGCGAGGGTTGTAGTGATTGTTGGTCCGGATGGGAAAGTTATTAAAGTTGAAAGAGTTATTGCTGATAATGATATTTTTAAAGAGCCTGCAATGAAGGCGGCTCTTAAGTGTATATTCAAACCTGCCAAACAGGCAGGTGTGCCCGTTTCAGTAAGGGTGATTATTCCCTTTATATTTAAATTAACAAAATAGAAAAGGGAGGTAAAACTATGAATTTAAAGATTAAAGGTCTGTTCCTGCTTGGAGGGCTTTTAGTTTCTTTACTCTGGGCAGGAACAACAGGTAAAATTACCGGTCGTGTGACAGATGCCACGACCGGGGACGGGCTTCCCTTTGCTGTTGTAAAAATCAAAGGGACTCAGATGGGAGCATTTACTGATGATCAAGGTTACTATGTTATTCTAAATGTTCCACCTGGAACTTATGATATTGAAGTGAGCTATACAGGGTATCAGCCAGGAATTGTTGAAGGTGTTGTTGTGGAGGTGGATAGAACTATTGAAGTAAATATTGCTTTAAAACCTACCACTGTAGAGGTTGAGCCTATTGTTGTGGAGGCAAAAGAAAAACTTATAAGACCTGATGTGCCAGAGAGTAGGCAAACATTCAAAGGCGAACAGGTTGCTGCGATCCCGGTTACAAGAATTCAACAAGCCGTTTCGCTTTCTGCGGGTGTTATTAACAGGGGAGGACTTCATATAAGGGGTGGAAGACCGGATGAAGTGGTATATGTGGTGAATGGGGTGGAAGTTAGAGATCCGTATACTAATGCAACAAATGCAGGTGTTCCTCTTATTGCAATGGAAGAGGCATCTATTTCTAGGGGTGGTTTTGATGTAGACCAAGGAACAACTGCTTCAGGTGCTATTCTTCTTGTGACCAGAGGAGGAAGTGATAAGTATGGATTTGAGTTAAGAACTTCCACAATGAATTTTTCTTTCCTCGGGGATAAAATGTATGGATACTTGGATGAGAATATAGGAGATTATTATAGAGATTTCGTTTTGGGAAAGGTTAGGGATTGGAGTGCTGTAAGAGTCAAAAGACATAGAATTGGAGAATTTTTTAATGACTTTGCTATTTATGGACCACTAATCCCTACAAAAAGGGATTGGGCACAATTTTTCATTGGAGGAGAGTATATCACGGATAAAAATAGAATTCCGGTTTCCATGGATGAAGCATGGAAGGATAAAAACTATGCATTGAATGGTAAAATAACAGTGCCCTTTGGCAAAACCTTTAGATTCTTTACATCAGGGTTTTACAGATATGAAAAATGGAGAAACTGGGATGATAATTGGAGATTTGCTCTTGATAATTTTTATAGATTCGAGAGGAAACAATGGCAACTTTCTGGTGGTATAAACTGGTTGCTTGCAAACAAATTCATGAATGAGATAAGGTTTGGGTATTATTACAGACATTGGAAAAGAAATGTTTTGGAAGATGTTGATAAAGATGGTGTTGATGATTTTGATGATAGAGACGAGGATGGATGGGTTGAGGTAGATATAGATTATCTAAAACCTGTTTATTATGATTCAACACAAAATAGATGGGTGGTGGGAGATTATCGTGAAGGTCTTGATTCGTTATTAAAACTTTATAATGGTAATCTTAATATGGTGGAGATAAACGAAAGTGAAGGATATGTAGAACTTCCTTTCTATTGGTGGGAGGCAGGGGTAGCCAATCTCTATCCGGCAGTTTCTCAGGGGCCAGTATGGTGGCCTATTGATACAACTTATACAGCACCCTATAACAGAGCAGGATGGGGACAAAGGACAAGGCTTGATATTGAAGTTGTTGAAGTATACAAAATTGATCAGAATGGAAATATGGTACTTGATACTGTGATTAAGATGTCAGATAAATGGTATAATTATCCCTTTGTTCCTACTTCTGAGTATGTTAGAAGTGGTGTAAAAACTCTGGATGATCTTCTTGGAACAGGCTGGAAAGAAAAGAGGACTATTTTAAAATTGGGTAACCAGTATATGCCTATGCCATGGGTTTATCCGAGAGCTCAATGGGGAATAGGAGAAACAAGATTGCTCACTTTCTCCTGGAGGTTAACATCACAGCTCGTAAAAAAAACAAAAACAACCGCGGGGCATGAGTTATTAGCAGGATTTGAATATAAAAGGATGGATATAACCAGATATACTGTTGATTATGCTGGAGGGCTTTCTAATATTTATTTTGATTTTGTAAATCCTCCTTTTGAGAAAAGACCAGGTGACCCTGAAAATTTTGTTGATTGGCTTAAAGAGCACCCGACTAAGCCCTATCAGTTTGCTTTTTATTTGAGAGATAAGATTGAAATGGAAGGAATGGTTGCTAAGGTTGGTTTTAGATTTGATTATTATAATTCCAATGGTTATTATTTTACAGATTCTACTAATCCATTTGTTCAGGACCCTGTATATGGGGGACAGGGTATAAGGTACTTAAATGAAGCTAAAAAAGCTGGCGGAAAATGGTATATATCACCAAGAATAGGGATTTCACACCCCATATCAGAAAGAGATGTTCTTCATTTTACTTATGGACATTATTTCCAGGTTCCTCCCTATTATCAGATGATTACATCTTATGTGTTCTCTGGTGCATTTCCAATTGTAGGTAATCCACTTCTTGAACCTGAAAAAACAATAGCTTATGAGCTTGGAATTAAACATGGATTTACAGAAGATTTTATTATGGATATTACAGCTTTCTATAAAGATATTTATTACTGGTCCAGGTCAAATATGTACCCAATAGGACAGACAGGTGCAAACTATACCTCATATACAAATGAAGATTATGGGTATGCAAGAGGAGTAGAACTTTCCTTTACCAAAAGACCTGGTGGAGTATTTATGCCTTATTTAGGGCTTGATGTTAATTATACCTATCAGATTGCTCTTGGTTCATTCTCGGATCCTGAACAGGCTTACAGATGGCAATGGGCTAGATACCCACTCCCGCCTAAGGAGACATACTTAGACTGGGATATAAGGCATAGTTTAAGTGTAGTAGTTTCGTGGATTGTACCTAAGGGTGCTAAAGGATTTGCAATCGATGATTGGGGAATAACTGTTAATCACTCCTACAGTTCGGGTGCTCCCTGGACACCGCCTTTTAGAAGTTCAAGAGATGCTATGGAAAAGATAAATGCAGAAAGATTGCCCTCTACACAAAATACAGACTTGAGGTTATTTAAGAATTTCTCTATCGGAAGATATGGTAATTTACAGTTATTCATGGATATATATAACCTCTTTAATGTCAGGAACCTGAGTTATATAGCTGATGAGAACTGGTATGACCAGTTTGGTGATCCTGAAGGTGAGGCGAAGAATGTGGCTGTTTGGGGAGAAAGAAGAAGGGTTAGAATTGGGTTCTTTTTAAAATTTGCAGGTTTTTAAAAGGAGGTTAATTATGAGAATGCTAAAAAAATATATGAGATATGCAGGTGTAATAGTTTTGCTGTCTTTTTCTCTGTATGCAAGGAATAAAAATGTTTTATACAACAAAGGTGGAGATAACTTACTTACAAAGACCTCAGAGGACCTTACTTTTCAGATACTTACTCCAGAAGTTTGGAATTATATGAGTAATTATGGTTCTCTTGGTGGTGAATTTGGTGCTGGACTTTATGGTTATTCCTGGCCTGGAGGTGCTGCTGTAAATAACTACTATCTGTGGGGCAGTTACTTTGTTGTCGGTGCAAAAGTAGGTGGAAGATATTATACTACTTATACTCAGTACCCCCCAACAAATGGGATGTGGGAACCCAACCCAGATTTCATTGAATATTCTGGACCCGGTAAATCTGTTTTTGATGTTCTTGTTTCCTGGGATGATTTTAAAAGTAATCCAAGAAATTCTTCTGGTAGACATCTCGGTGTCAAAGTAATAATAAGAACTCTTTCTTGGCCACATGAGCCATATAATGACTTTATTGCCCATGAAATTTATATAATTTATGATAAAACTCAATCTGATATATCTGGTGCAGGAGATTACCTTGACTCTGTGTTTGTCGGTATGTGGTATGACTGTGATGTTTCAAATGCAGATGCTTCTAATCCCCATATTGATGACTTGGTAGGATTTAATGGATGGACTCATGGAGAATGGGATAATCCTGATTTTACTCAATTGTATGATAATATGGATGTTGTTACTCATTTATCAAATGATACATTTCTCTCAGAACCAGATGGTATCCCCGATTTTTACTTTATATGGGGAGATGAGCCAGAATATGAAAAAATAATAGATTCGACATGTACAACAACTATAAGTCAAAATGGTAATACCTATCTTGGCTATTTGATACCTTATGGTATGAGTTATATTTATGATGGAGATGACCCAGCTCAACCAGGTGATGATGTAGGAGAGGATGGGGCCTCTGCAGGGTATATAGGAGGTGTCTGGATTTATACTCCTCCTACACCTTCAGATTCTATTACAGTAAATGGAACAGATACTTGTAGAATGATAAGGCCATGGTCACATCAATGGTGGAACTGGGAATCAGATCCCGCAACTGATGAAGATGTATATGCTTATTTAAAAGGAAAACATCCGGCAACTCTGTTTTATAGATATGCTCCACATCCGAAAGATATTGGATTCAAAGAATTTGATTACAGATTCTTAAATACAGTAGGTCCTTTTAGGTTAAAGTCAGGAGATACTCTTAAGCTTGTGTGGGTAGTAGGTGTCGGACAGGGACTTGATGGAGGAGATGATTCTTACTGGGGAAGAGGATGGCAGAGAGGATTAAGGCATGTTATAGAATGGGCATTTAAGGCTTACTATGCTGGTGATGCTGGAGACCCATTACACCCTACACCACCTAAGTTTGATCCTAATAAGGATACCCATTGGAAAATTCCAGTTCCTCCTCCTGCCCCATTATTGAGATACTCTCCCTCTCCTCAAGGAGTAGCTCTTGCATGGGATAATACTGCTGAGAATTATATTGACCCCTTAAAGGGTAGAGCTGATTTTGTTAAGTACAGAGTCTATAGAGCTATTTATCAGCCTCTCAATTTTGAATTGATAGCTGAGATAACACCTGATGCTAATGGTAATATTGCTCATAGTTATGTGGATAATCAAGCAACCCCTGGTTATCCTTACTATTATGCTGTTACGGCAGTTGATGAAGATGGGCTTGAAAGTCCTACGAATAACTATTTGAAGGATGAATACAATAACCCTAAGGCTCTTATTATGCCTGTTTCTCCTACACTTGAAAATGATGTTAGTAAAGTGTATGTAACTCCAAATCCCTTTAAAGGTTCTGCAAAATGGTCTCAGACAGAGGTTCACAGTACCATTGCATTTATGAACCTTCCTCCATCTTGTAATATATACATATTTACTTTTAGTGGAAAGTTTGTAAAGAAGATTGTACATAGGTCAGGTACAGGTATGGAGACATGGAATCTGCTCAATGAAGATGGAATAAAAGTATCAAGCGGTGTTTACATTTATAAGGTCGAAGCTCCTGATGGAAGCTATAAAATGGGTAAGTTTGTAATTCTTGATTAATTAGGGAGGAAGAAAATGAGAAAATATATATTTGTTGGTTTATTTTTAACAATAATTGTATCCCCTCTATTTTCACAGAAAAAAGAGGGAAGGTCTGGGGCGGATTTTCTCTCTATTCCTCTTTTACCTGAAGCAACCGGTATGGGATATTCATATGTTGCTGTTGAGGGTGGTGCAAGGAATGTGTTCTGGAATCCTTCATTAATTGCTGAAGTTAGAGGTAGAGAATTTTATGCTGGTTATGTTGGATGGTATGTAGAGTCCAAAGTTCCTTATTTCTCTTATACAATGTCAAAATCACCGTATGGTAATTTTGCTGTATTTGGTTCTGGTGTTTATTCTCCTAACTTTCAAGAAGCTACCGAAGATGAGCTCTTGACTGGCAAGACTTTCTCCTATACAGCATATCAGTTGGGTGTTTCTTATGCAAGATATTATACTGATAAATTTGCTGCTGGAATTAATATAAAATTTATTCAAGAAAGTTATGGTCCTTATTCCTCTACAAAAGGATTTGCTATAGATGCTGGTTCAATTTTCCATACAGGTTTCGGTAGTTGGCGACTCGGTATGGCTGTTCAGAACTTGGGACCTGATTTGAAACCGTCTGGTGAGTATTTACTCTGGCAAACAGGAGAAATAAGAGAATATTCTGCTGCGCCTTTACCTGCTGCATTTAGGTTAGGTCTTGCTGGTGAAGTAATTGATAATCCTCAGATGAAATTGACTCTTTCTGTGGAACTTTATCACCCTACAGATTATGCAGAATCTATTTCTTTGGGTGCTAAATTAAGATATCTAAGTATTGGTTATCTTTCTGTAGGGTATAGACTTTTTGTAGGAGAAACTCCTTTTCCAAGTGACCTGAATATGGGTGGATTGGGATTTGGATTTGGTGTCAATTATGGTACAGGTCCAATGAAACTCGGTTTTTCCTATTCTTATTCTGATATGGGAATTTTACCCGATGTTCATAGATTTTCATTAAATTATGGATTTTAAAAAGGGAGGTTTTATAATGAAATTATTTAAAGTAACTTTATTATTTGGAATTATAATCTTGATTATTTCCTGTGGTACTAAAACAGGACCTACACCGCCTCCTCCTCTTGATTTAAGAGAATTATTGAAGAAAGGATGGACTGAATATGGAAAACATAATATTGATAAGGCATACGCAAACTTTGATACCCTTGTTTCTCAGGTTAGAGCAGATACAGGAGATGGTTATATTGGACTTGCTTATGCAGCAAGAGACCTTGGCTCTTATAGTGAATCCCATGCCTCAGATGCACTTGCACTTTCTCTTTTAAATGATCCTATTGTGAGGGTTTTAAATGAAAGAGCTTTAATTGTAGATTCTTCTTATACAATTTATCTTAGAAATCCTATTGGATTTCTTCCTGATACAGCCTTGGAATGTGAAGTGGGAATTGAGGATGGGAGAGGAGTTCCTGTAGGTTCAAGATTAAAATATGTGATTGTTAAAATAGATGGTAATTCAATGACATTAAAAGCAGATTTTACTCCAGCTGGTCCTCCAAGGGCACAGGATAAAATTTTTGTGACATATTATACTTATGACACTACAAAAACTATTAACGGCTTGCACCTCCTTGCTTACGCCAATGAAGTTGCTACATATTATGCAGAGGGTTCTTACTGGGAAGCATCAGGTATGTTTAGAAATTTTGAAATTCTTTTGGATAAATGGGGGAATAGTTTTGAATTCTCAAGTATATATCCTAACCTGATTGTGGATCAAAGTGCCTTATCACAGCTTGATTTAATGATTAATGAGTATAACGTAAAATTACTTGCTGCTTTTAGTTATTTTAACAAGGGAATGTATGCTAATTCTATTTTTATAGTTCGTAATTTGATAAATGACTCTAACTGGAATGACCCCGATAATCCAGACGTTCAAGCTTTATTTGAAAAATTACTTGAACTTTCAAATTAAAAGGAGGTAGAAAATGAAGCAAAAAATAAGCTTAGTTTTATTAGCTGTGCCTTTCCTTTTTTCTGCATATACGGTTGGTCAGGTTGACACAATTGCTACCTATATAGTGGGACCATTCAGAGGTCTTGCAGAGAAGGTTGTGATGTGCCAGGCTATAACAGACCATACTTATATTCTTACTGAAGAAGAATTCTTTAATATTAAGCAGATTGATGGTGTGGGTTCAGATATTTTTGCCTTGGGTGAAGATGGGGTACTGTATACCTTTGATGGTGTATCTTCTTGGTCTGTTGAGAATGGAGACTATTCTATCAACAGTTTTATTGTAAAAAGAATATCTTCAAGTAATTATCATATTATTCTGGGAACATCTGAAGGAGTTTTCTATAAAAGGAGAGGAGGAAGTTGGACAGATAAATCACCAGATTTTGATGCTGTTAGAAAGGATTTAAATATTGTAAAATTTGCAGCTTCTCCTGTTAGTGCTGCAAATAGTTATAATCTTTATTTTATGAATAGGAAAGGATTTTACACTACTACTGCTTCTGCTTTCGGTGGTCCTTCTCCTTCTTGGTCTATAATAAAGGGTATTTTTATTGATGAGGATTTTGAAAACTATACTCCTGGAGATAATATTTGGGGTGGAAGAGTTGAATTTTTTGAAGATACGTTACTACTCATTTCAACTAATGCACTTACGTTTGGAGATACTTCAAATTATTCTACAGATGTTTCCTTTAACCTCCCTGCTCAGGAGTTTACTGCCTATTTTACTATTTATACTGATAGTGTAAATACCCCAGAGTTCAGAATTGATTTCATAAGACAAGGAAATTCTGGTAGTTATGTAGCCTTTTATATTGAATTTAAGAATGGAGGAGTTTATCTTAATAATATCAGAGCAGGAAATATTAAGGAAGAAGATGGTTATAATTTTATGGTAACACTGCAGGATAATGAGGTTAGTTTAAGCTATTCTTCACTTAAAGGTGTTGCTGGTGAGGCTGGACCTGTCCCAGCAGTTCAGATGTCTCCTTCAGATAGAGTTAAATCTTTTAGTTTTGTTTTTAGTTCAACTTCTTCATCTAAATTTTTTGTAGATGATGTTTTTATTGTACCTTATGAAGTTAAAACTATTGCAGGACATGCTACGAATAGAAATTATTGTTTCTTCCTTCTTCCTTATAAACTTGCGATTTATGATAATATCCTCCAAGAGTGGAGAGAAGTAATTGCTATTTCTCCAGAACAAGGCAAATTTGAAGATCTTGTATCTGTTCCTTATGCTGACAGTGTTCTTTTTGTTGTAGAAAAGATTGGAACTGATAGTTTTGTAGTTTACAAAGTTGAAGATGTAACGGGAAGTTACTCTGGAACACCTATTTTAACTTCTATTTATACATTTACAGGAGAATATTTTGATTTCTATGCAAATCCTGATAATGTGAATGAATTTTTACTCTCATTCAAGGATAGAAACGGAACTTTCCATGTAATGTTTTCTTCTGATGGAGGTGCTTCCTTTAATGATATTTCATCAGGACTTGCGGAGGGTGGTCCTATTGACTGGACAGGTCATGTAAATTCTTTTTATGCTGAAAATGATTCTACATTTTTCGCTGGAACATACCAGGGTGTTTTTAGAAAAACAGGAGATGGATATTGGGAGGAAATTAATGCAGGTCTTTTAAAGAGATTCATTCCTAAGGATCAGATTCTGGCTTTTGACTCACTTATTGAGACGTTCCCTTGGAATGCTTTTTATAACGAACTGGGACCTCTTGGTAAGAATCGGGATAATGATGATAGGGTTGTTGTAGTACTTTCGGAAACAGGTTATGTTCTGTCAAGTGATGCAAGGATCCCTATAGGATACAGCTATTCAAATGATGCTATGGATATAAATAAGATGGAATTTATCCAGATTGATCCCCTTGATACAAAGACTGGAATTCCAAGAGACTTGGCATCACCTGAGATTTTGAGAGATGTTTCTATGGCTCTTTCTGGCCTTCATATGCTAACTTATGATCCTGCTGAGCCTGCATGGTTACTGGTAGGTGCTGAACTTGTAGGATATCACATATTAAAAACAGGTAGTCTTTCGGGTTCAAATACTCAGGATACATTTGTGATGCCAAGTGATAATATTCTGGGACTTTATATTGATACTGATATTGAAAATGAAAGACAGTATGCTTTTCCTTTAATTTACAATTTATTAGAAGAAGAGGGAGCAACAACTTTTAGGAATTGGTGGCAGGATAAAAATTATCATGGACTTCTTGGATTGACAATGTTTGCCAAAGGTAACTCTGATACTTCTTCATATTATGAAGAGGTTCTTTATAAGGCAATGACAGGTGGATTTAATAATATTGTAGTTTCACTTTCCTATAATGATTTCTCTAATTCCGGATTCTGGGTAAAAGGTTATACTTTTAGTATGTCTCCTTTCACTTACAAAGCCCTAATCCTTAAAAACCCTACAGATTATGGTATTGTTTCAAGCTTTAAATATAAAGGTACTATTTCTAATGGACTCTACATACATCCTGAAGGTGAGGCCTTAATAACTACTGCCCCTCCAAGAGAAGGTACTCTTACGTTACCTCAGGATACTCTCACAGCAAAGAAATTTCTGTTTGTAGGATATGATGACGGAGATATAGGTGGTTCAGATCAGTCTTCTTTCAGTGTAGCTATCGGTGTAGATAATGATGCGCCAGAAATTTTAACTGGGTTTTTCCATACCTCCTTCCTGAATAAGAAGGTTAGAATTTTTGTGTTTTCTTCTGAAAGAATATTTACTGATCCATCAAATTCGGGACCTTCTATATTTGTAATAGGCGGTAATGATACTGCCCAGGTGGAAGTATTGGAAAGTTCAAATCCATATATAGATACACTTCCATCAGGGACTCCAGTAGTAAGAATGTATGTGGCAGATGTAGATTTAAACTTTGTAAATGGAACATCGGAAATACTTATAAAAGGAGCTGATCTTTTTGGAAATGATTTTGCGGACCAGAATATTGTCTTTAGTGAATGGATAACAACTCAAGGAACTTTTGTTTATAATGACGGTTCCATAATCATTAACACCCCGGAAGGAGCATTTCCAGAAGTCAGAAATGTAGTTGTAGGAAAAACCGATTTTGTACCTGTTGAAGGATATAAGAGAGTTGAGTCTCCTTATTATGTAATTGGTACACAAAACCTTTACTCTATTAAGCCATGTGTGATTAAGTTAAAATATCCTGGAAGAGGAGAACTATATAGATATGAAAATGGAAATTGGATTAAGGTTAAAGGTGGATTAGATAATAATGGATATTATGTGGCTTCTGTGAATAAATTTGGTATATTTGCTTTTCTTGAGAATTCACCTTCGGAAAGCTATAAGTTCAGTTTTGACATTCAGAGGAATGTCCTGAAAGGTGTAGATTTTATGTTTATAAATGTTTCTATACCCGAAGCTGGAAATGCAAAGATGGTAATATACAATTCAGCTGGAAGAATTTATAAAGTTATTCATGATGGATTTCTTAAGGCTGGTTCACATGTATTTGTACTTGATACCAAAGGAATGCCTTCAGGAAATTACTTTGTAATATTTAAAGGTGCTGGTAGAGAAGTGAAAAAGAAAGTTGTTAAAGTTGATTAAATGGAGGAAAAATGAGTATAATAAAAAAGGGTTCAAATCCCAGTAAATTATTTAAGGAGGTTTTTTATGTGGCGTAAAGCTTTAGGTGTGCTCCTTTTGACAGGGGCACTGATGGCAGGTGAGTTTTTCAAAATGACACCTGCCAAAAAATCAACTGGAAGGAGTGATTTAATACCCTTAAAATCAGTGAAGGCAAAGGTCCAGACAATATGGAATAATCCTGTCATCGCAAGGTGGGGTAACGGTCTTGGTGCCGCACTTGTGCTTGGGCCCGCAGATACCCCTTTAATTGACTGGGGCAACGTTCTTGGCTATACCGGTGATATAGTATATGGAGCATGGAATAATTATAATCCTAATAATCCAGCATATATTTTATCAGGAATTGATGCACTTGACACATTTGCTGCTTACTTCCAATCACCTGCTGCTTGTACAGTTGTTGCCTTTGGAGTTTATGTTTATAACAGAAGTACTGATCCGACAGCAGATTTTGATTTCTTTGCAGCTTGGACTGCTCCTGGGGTTGATCCTGAACCTGAAAATCCATGGGGCCTAGGTTCAGGGACATATCCTGATACAATGGGTTCAGGACTCGGATGGTATCTTGATTATCACTATGGTTATGATTATCCCGGTCCATCTCCTTTCTATGATAAGAACTGGATAACTGCTCCTGTGACTCAGACAGGTCCTCCAAGTGATTCTCTTATACATGCTTATGTCTTTTATCCTGATGCAGGTGTGATTGATAATGCATCAAATGCTCCCTTCTGGATTGGATGGACACCTCTTACTTTTTCAAATGTAGAACAAAATGCTGAACCATGGGTTCTGATTGATGCTGGTTATGGACAGGGTGATTGGCATTGCTGGATTTATCAGCAGGACCTTTCTGGATTTGGTGTTTCACCTGGATGGTATAACCAGTGGCACGGTTATTGGATGGATGCTTTTGTATGGGTTTATGAGGATCCTGCTCCTGTAATTGTTTCAACAGAGCAATTACCATGGACATTTTCAACAGGTCCATTTACAATTCAATCACACATAAAAGACATTTTGGGAATACCTCCTTCCAATCAAGGAGTAGAGGCTTGTACACTTGAAGTTTATGCAGTTCCCAGTTCACCGACTCCTCAAAAAATTGCTGGAACTCTTGTTTCTGGAGATTCAACAGATGGATATTGGGAGTTTAGCTTTGGACCTTTCAGTGTAGGGGATACAGTTAGATATAGAGTTTATAAAGCAGTTGATTATTCCGGAAATATTACAAGCGAAGCAGTTTACAAGAGTTTTGTAATAACTGCTCCTGCCCCTTCTGATTCAATACTTTTTGTAGATGAAAATCAAGATGCATGGGCTGCTTATGCTTATGATATTTTGAATTATCTTCTTGATTTTGCAGATGGAATACCAGGAAACGGAAGCCCAAGTGCATTTTTCTGGGATGCAACAACAATGGGTTATCCAGATGCTTCAGTACTTGATGCAAGTAGGTTTAAAGCGATTTTCTGGACTGCATGGGGACCTGAGATTTTAGCTTTTGATACTGTTAATGTAAAGAACTATCTTGATGCAGGTGGGAATCTGTTTATTTCTTCACAGGATTTGGTTACAGGTGGTTTTGGACTTGGTGATTGGACTGTAGAAGTTAACTTCCCAACAGATTATCCTAATCATTTCTGTAGAACATATTTAAAAATTGGAAGATCCCTTGATGATGTGGTTGGTGGTCTAATACCAAATGCAGATACAGTTGTTTCTTTCTATGGGTTTGCAACAGATATAATTTCAGACCCTGCTCCTACATACTGGGCACCAATGGATTCTGTACTTTATTATGGATTTGAAGGTTTTAACTATGCTGGTTATGTATATCCTGATGATGAGAATAATGCTGTTTTTGACACTCTCTTCCCCTGCTGGTTCTATGAACCTAATGTACCCGACAGGCAAAGTGGAACACCATCTGGCTATTGGTATGATGGACCTAATTATGGGGATGCTTATAAGTTGGTGTTATTCTATTGGAACTATCAGTATCTTGTAGATTCTGTATCTTACGATGGTTCAGGTAATTTAATATATTATGTATTTGACAAATGGAGAGTGAATGAGCTTACAAAGAGAATCCTTGACTTCTTTGGTATGACTGTTGATGTTGAAGAAATGTCAAAAGTTAAACCTTCTGGTCTTAAACTCTCTCTCAGGGCACCCTCAATTGCTGGACTTGGAAAAGTGACTGTTCTCTATACACTTCCATCCACAGGTAACGTTAAAATTGGACTCTATGATGCTTCAGGTAGATTCATAAGGGATATTTTCCAGGGTAGGAAAAAAGCAGGTGCTTATGCAGTCAGTTTCTCCACAAGTGAACTTAGAGCCGGAACATACTTTGTAAAACTTGAATTTGGAAATAAATCCAGAACACAGAAACTGGTGTTTGTAAAGTAAATTAAGAAAGTTATCTTTGAAAAATACCCCCCGGTTAAATCCCGGGGGGTATTTTTATTTTATAATTAAAATATGAAAATACTATTTGTTTTTTTTATATTCCTATCAGGTTCAGATGTAAAGGAGGTGGTTAAAGAGGTAAGTAAGTTAATAAAGCAAGGACATTTCAAAAAAGCAGAAGAAATTTTAGAAAAGGTTAGGAAGGAGAAAAGAACGGAGGAGATTGATTATTTATTTATCTATCTCAATTATAAGAAAAATGAAACTGATTCACTGATTTTAAATAGTAATTATTTTTTGAAGAATTATCCTGGAAGTAGCTTCAAAATTGATGTACTTTATATGTTGGCTAAGGGGTATGAAGAAAAGAAGTTTAATATAAGAGCTTTCGAAACATATGTTGAAATATTAACCTATGGAGACTCACCTTATCAGAAAGATGCAGAAAAAAAGGTTCTTGAACTTTCAAAAAAGGTGTCTTTAAGGGACCTTCTCAGGAATCTCTCAAAATTTCAGAACCTTAGAATTTATCCTGACATTCTTTCTGTTGCTTTTGATAAGGCAAGACAGGAGGGGGATGTTAAGGCTCAAGAGGAAATTTATGCAATACTTAAGGAGTACTTTCCTGAGCACAGAAAAACAAAAGAAGCAGAAAAGATTTTTGGAAGAAGAAAGAAAGTTTTTTCATTTTTTAGGGAAAGGGTAAGTAATGTTTTTTTATATCTCCCACTTACAGGTCCTGATAGTATTTATGGAAAGGATTTTTTAAGGGGATTCAAACTTGCTTTTAAATTTGAAAATTCTTTTAAAATTTTTGATACAAGAGGAGAGCCAATCTACACTTTCAAATTACTTGAAAATCAATTTAATTATTTTTCTGAATTCTCAATTCTTATAGGACCGCTTTTAAGGAAAAATGTTTACTTAGCACTTCCTTATTTTGCCAGGAAAAAAGACAAGGCTTTTATTGTTCCTGCTCTTTCATATGTCAGAGCAGGTGAGTTTGGTAATAATATTATAAATCTTTCAAATTCTGTTTATCAGGAGATAAAAGCGATAGTAGAAAGATTTGTGAGCCCCAATAATTTTGACAGTATCTGTGTTCTTATTCCTGAAACAGAAGAAGGTGAGAGCATTTATTCTTTGCTTTATGACCTTTTATATCCGAAATATGGACAAAGGGTCTTATTTCTTACCTTTTCTCCGGATACTCTTGATTTTCAGCCTAAAATTGATTCAATGACGAAGTTCTTTAATGATACACTTGGTCCTGATCTTATAATTTTCCCCACAGGAACAGATGAGGCACTTCTCTCTCTTGCCTCTCAGGTTGTTTTTAAAGGTTTAAAGTCATTGATTATTACAACAGGAAAATTCACAACTGAAGATTTTGCTCTGAAATCAAATAGATATATTGAAGAAAAGGTTATATTTGCTTCTGCCGGATTATGGGATAGAGCCATAGCAGAGAAGTTTTTGAAGGAATTTAAGAATACTTATAATACATATCCGGGTGAAGCAGCCTATATAGGTTATGATATAGGAACTCTTTTAAGTTTTGCTTATGAAAGAAATATGATGGGTACTTATTCTTTTCTTAATTTTATGAATAATTTATCTTTTTATAAAGGTGCATATAAACTTTATATGTTTAGAAGAGACGGTGTCAATGAGATAAGATTTTACGGATTAAAAGAAAAGAAATTTTATCTGCTTGAATATTAAAATATTTTTATATTAAAATCAATTATGAAAGATTCCTTACCTTATAAAAAAGAAAATTACATTTTAATATTTGCTGGTATCATCTTTGCATTAATCGGCTTTGTATTCCTCTGGTTCGGGGATAAAACCTTCTCCGTTATTTTTATGGTTATAGGTTACCTTGTTTTGATCCCTCTTGGCCTTTTATTAAAGTTTAAATAGTTGTATTAAAAATTAATCAATCCAACAAACTCAATAAATACAATGAACGTGTAAACACATTAAAGTTTTTTATCTATTTCTTCCTGCAGTTTTTTAACGTGTTCTGCTGATTTTTTGAGTGCTTCAAGTTCATCAGGTTCAAGTTTCATTTCAACCACTTTTTCAGCTCCCTTTGCTCCGAGAATTACAGGAACTCCAACAAACACATCATTTATTCCGTATTCACCTTTGAGTAAGACAGATGCAGGAAGCACCCTCTTTTTATCTTTTATGATTGCTTCAACCATTATTGCACCGGAGACACCCGGTGCATAATAGGCACTTCCTGTTTTTAAAAGTGAAACAATTTCTCCACCTGCTTTCCTTGTTCTTTGAACTATTGCGTCAATTTTTTCCTGAGGTAAAAGATGCGTCACAGGAATTCCCCCAACGGTTGCATATTTAGGGAGTGGAACCATTAAATCACCATGGGAGCCAAGAGTTATGGCAGAAACATCCTCGTATGCGACCCCCAGTTCCATTGCCAGAAATGCCCTGAATCTTGTGGAATCAAGAACTCCTGCCATTCCCATTACTCTTTC
>Ga0209426_1001036_pt1 | contig 20539 bp, 22 predicted proteins | sample Deesub1362B_J571_FD_187697 | JGI IMG/M metagenome (GOLD analysis project Ga0209426, IMG submission 187697) | Deep oceanic, basalt-hosted subsurface ecosystem from Juan de Fuca Ridge flank, Pacific Ocean, CORK Borehole 1362B_J2.571 (SPAdes)... ...
AGATTTGTTTGACATTGGGGTCTGATGCTACTGTGACAACCTTATCCGCGGGGATCTTCGCGGCTAATCCGGTCACATACTTGTACTGGTAAGTGACCTCGCCGCCCATGTTAACGATTTGAGAGACTATGCTTTCATAGTCACTTGTATAGGTTTCGATGATTACGTTAACGGATTCGAGTCCTGAGGCGGATATGTGGTCGAAGAGGGCGGGGGATATCTTAGTAACGGGCAGCAACACCTTGCCGGTTGAGGTTGCCGGCACGAACATCGAATAGCTAAAGATGAGCAGCCCGACCAGCAGCGGAACCGCAAAACCATACTTGTTCAATGTTTTGTTAAGTTGTGGCAAATTGAAAATTTCCACTCTTTCTCCTCCTTTATCGAGTTGCAAATTATTTTGATAATGATCTAATTAATTTAATTTTATGGTATTATCTTCTATTCATTCTGAAAGTTTGCGACAAATAAAATACTTGATCAGGCTTGTTATAAAGGGGGGTTGTACTGGATAATGAATGGAATGGGAGCAATGTCAGCGTTGTGAACTTTTGCGCTTTTACTGAACTTTTATCTTTTAATCGTTTGTATAATGTTTATGGAGTGCTTAGCCTTGAATGAAAGTTCTAGCTCTACGGAGAAAAGAGGTTTCACTGAGGGATATTGGAGTGAAAAAGAAATAAAAGATATTTTCCTTGACGAGCAGCGGAGATATATTTGGAAAAGGATTATTGGAGAAACGTTATAGTACCGCTGTTTAGGTTGAAACAGAATTCTGTGGTTTTGGATGTTGGATGCGGATTAGGTTTTCTCGGGCGGAACCTTGCAGAGTTTGTCCCCCACGGAAAGGTAATTGGTGTTGACTTGGATGCGAAGCTTATAGAAGCCGCGAAGAAAATGGTGGAGAAAAGTGACTTCAGCGCAATTTTTGATTTTCGTGTTGGCAATGCGTATGATTTGCCAGTTGATAGCAATAGTGTTGACCTTTCCATTTGCCAAACATTGTTAATGCATTTAGAGGATCCAATGAAAGCGATTTCTGAAATGCAAAGGGTAACGAAAAGTGGCGGAAGGATAGTTGCCATAGAGCCTGACTATGCAGGTTTTTCCTTTTTTGACTCAGCATATGACAAAATGGGCTTCTCCTTAGAGGAACGCGTGAAGTTATGGCGTTGGAACTGTATATTAACAGCTGGAAAAAAGAAACTTGGCAAAGGAGACAATGAAATTGGCTCGAAAGTGCCTTACCTATTCTTTAAAAACGGATTACGCGTTGTGGATGTTCGTTGTTTAGACCGTGTATTTTGGATAATTCCGCCATACAAAGGCAAAGAATTGGAATTAAAGCACTTAATGCTGCCACCAGAGTTCCTGGTTGAAAAACTGGATCTGCGCACCGAGTTTCTTGCTGGAGGAGGAACTGAGAAGGAATGGGAAGAATACTTCAACTTCATGAAAAAATTACATGAAATACATCAACAGCAAATTAAAGAAGGAACATTTGTTAGTTCATCATCAACCACGGTTATAATTACAATAGCAGAAAAGATCTAGCATACGCTTCTCGATAGAAGAAGACTTTAACCCCTATCATGGTTTAATTAAAAAATGGTAAGCAAAATGGGTTCAAAAGGATGGGATAGAGGGTAAATCTTCTGTTTCAGAGAGTTAGTTAATGTCCACCCTAGCAGCATTTTCTGTTTTCTTAACGCTTCTGTTTCTGTACAGAGAGCTTCCAAAGAAATATCAACTCACCTACCATAATCCCTGCTGTAAACCCTGCAACCAGTGAAATGCTTAGTAAATAAACCAGAACTTTCTTGGGCGATATGAATGATACCGATATTATCATTATTATTACTATGAAAGTGCTGAGGATCATGAACCATTCGACATTGTTCATTCCCTCTTTCTTCAATATTCCATTAAGAGTCCTTAGTCCTGTAAATGATACCGCTAGAAACAGAGCGAAAGCTATCGCGCCTACTAAAGCTTTAATTGAGAGGTCAGTAGATGTCAACATAATCATAAGAATACAGATAACGAAGATAAGGAGCTTAGCAGCCAACACGACTGCATATCCTGTTTTGAAACTCACCGAAAGTGTTTTTTCTTCTCTTTGCATTTTTTACACACCCTAATTTTCTGATGCCGTGAAGAAAGATACAAGTTTTGACATTTCAAATTCACTCAACCAAACTACCCGTTAAGAGTAAAATAACACCGTTTACTCAAATAATAATTGACTTGTCAGTTTTGCCGCTCACTTAAAAATCATGTTTAAAATCCTCAAAAAGCCAAAAGGTAAGTTAAGCTATTATGTAAGCAGAAGTGAAGGAATCAAAGTTTATTTCAAAGTAATATTATGGTGCTGAGGGCTGGATTTGAATCTTCCATGGCTTGGTGAAAGCTCCAGTTTTCTGGGGCTTAAGTTTTTTGTTAACAGCCTTTATCTGCGGTGAAAAATCTTTTACATCTTTAACTAAAAACACGCGTATTATAAGCTTAGGTTAAACTGAGAAGGTTAAAAAAGCTTTTTTCAATCTATTTTACGTTCAGCTTCGTCGTTTTTCGTGTTAAAGACGAACATTTTCGAACCTTTAGATATTTCTAAATTTAGATTTTGGATAACTTGACTTTAGAGAAGGGAGGATTGTGATGCATATATTCAATAAAATCTCCTCAGCCCTCTACGGCGTTTACACAGCTTTTATTGTAGTTCTTTTGATTGCCTACTTGTTTGGCGTCTTAAATCTTAATTTAATTTTATCGGTAGCGGGAACAGTGTCCGTGTCTATGCTTTTGATTAGTCTACCTCTGGAAATTTTGGGAGATCTCTTAGAAAAGCAGAAGCCAATTATGGATAAAAAAGGTAAAACTATCTTAGTTGCATGCTTGCTAAACAATATGCTTTGTTTAATATGGGGAATCGCTTACTCATCACTCGTTTACGACTTACTCGTCGGGATACCATTAACAATCGGCGGAATTATCGGAACCATCATCTCCACCAAAACGCTACGAATGAATAAGTTGATTAGGGAAGCAGATCTTAAATGAGTGTAAGAACCAATGTAGTTTTGAGTTATATACGCAGAAACGTTACCTTAGATAGGGTCAGGGCAGCCGAAAGGTTTCTTTCCGGGTGGTGGATCTCCGTGGACCTGGCTGAATTTGAAGGAAATATTTCGATGCGGTGTTGATGGAGAGTGTCTACCGTAGCCACAAGGGTAGCCGTAAAATAGATGCCAGCAAAGTTAGGGGAGCCAAAATTTGATCCAGACCGCGTCTTAAGCAGAGAAAACGAAATGAAGATAGGGAAAGTTTTAAGAAGGCATTTTGAAAAGGACAGCTATTTTCTAAAGTATTCCCTATGTTACTTGGCTACAAAAACTGGTGATCGAAATAAGAGAAGTGGACGGATAAACATAGAACCATACGTCTATCCTTTGCTGGGTGGCGAAATATTCTACTACTGCACTCTCACAGCCTTAATCAACATAAGCAAAAAAGCCCTAACCGACGAGAAATACAATTATTTGCCAATGATGAATTGGAAAGAAGGAATAGTTGAATATTTGGTAAGCGAGCTGGCAGAGAAGGATGCCATAAAGTTGTGAGTATTGAAAAGGGGTTATGAGTTGAAAATTTTGTTTGTATGCGGTCGTAACGTCGATCGCAGCCCAACGGCTGAAGAAATGTTTAGAAAAGTTGAAGGCTTTGAAGTCAAATCCGCAGGTGTTTCTTTCGGCGCTACCGTCCCCGTTACAAGGGAACTGATTAACTGGGCTGACAAGGTTTTCGTAATGGAACACAAACATGAAAAGGCGATATTGAAGATTGACCCTTCAGCATGGCAAAAAATCGAAGTTCTCAACATTCCAAACAGATTCTACAAAAATCAACCCGAACTGAAAGTATTACTGAAAGAGAGAATGCAACCGTACCTCAAAAGATATAAACTCTTGAACAAGCTTCGTTGAGCTTAGTCATTACAACATACTCTTCTCTACAAAAGCGGTCACAAAGGGAAGCTAAAAACAGATTCCAGCCTGAAATAAAAAATTTAGCCTGATTCTTTTCTTGAATTTGTTGGATTCCGTGGAACACACGTTTTTTCAGATCGTCTATTAGGGCTGCTAAACAAAGAGTTCAGCAAGACCAGCGAAAAAGCGGCGTTTAGATAAGAGCCCATCGTTCATTCTTCGTAAACCAGCAATAGTTGCACAGAACAGAAGATATGGAAAGAAGATCCAAATGCACCCCTATGTGCCAGCGCGCTATGCTTATCATGGAAGTAGTTCCATAAAAGCTACACAATGGCTTGAAACGAACGAGATAGAGCTCAAAGGATTTCGATGGCTTAATAGAGCCGTGGCGCACCCTATCGGAAAATACGATGTTTCTTTCAACGATGATGATACTGGCCCAATTTCTGACAACACCCCATACTCTCAGGTGATGCACCAAAGGAGATGGAAAGATACCACTCCCTTAAAGAATTTTAAAACCATCATTTGTTTCGGAAGCCAGCTTTATCTTGAAAAAGTAAAGAACTCATTCAGAAGCACTGATGCTCAAGTTCTTGATGGTTACACTCTTGAAGAATTTCGTAGGTTTCTCCGAAGTTAACATTTCTTTGTCGCAGGTTTTACTTTAACATGTAAACTATCACTAAAATCGCAGCAACAATGAGAACACTAAAAGTTATTGCTGGCAATGCTATACGCCTCACCCAATTACGTTTTGAGTCAAAACGTCTAAGCAGAATTAAACTGACTACTGACCACAATGAACCAACTAGTGCTAAAATGAGACCGTACATCAAATTGGGGAAAATCCATTCACCAATTGTGGGTAAGAAAGAGGGATGATACGAGTAAAAGATTTCGTGCTCCGCTGTAGCAAAGAGTAGAAGTATTCCGACACTTATGAAAAAACGCCAAGCATCCGAGAAAGCTTACCGTAAAACTTGCGGTCTTCAGTTTTTTTGTTCAGAGGGGATCTTGATCGCAAGATGTAAGCTTAATAGGGAAAGAAATCCGCCAAAAATGAACAGATATAGGAAGATATCCGAAAACATGAAGAAAATGAGGCACATCCATTCCTTAGGTATTAAAATACGGGATACAGTGGGCGCCGTCATACATGAGGTCCCTATTACAAATAGAGTGAATATAGACGCAAAACGTTTTTCATAAGCATCCTCTAATCGTCGTAGAACATGGATGCCGTAATATCCGGTAATGACCCACAAGCCGGCCGTGACTACGACTAGAATCCAAGTCTTAACAAGGGTTTCATATATGAAAGCGTCAGTTGGAGTTAAAGGAGTAATCACCATAAGAGACGTTAATCCTGTATCAGCTGGGGTGTAAGGTATTGGAAATAGACGGTAGCCTGTGCAAACCCAATGAGGCCCAACTAAGATAGGTGGTTCTTCATAAATTCTCACAGATTCAGCTACTTGATAAATCTTCCAAGTATATAGGCTGAAAGAGAATGCAAGAATTATCAGAACTTCGAATATACACAATCGGATTCTGTGACACATGACTATCAAAATGCAGTAAATAGATACCAACAACTAAAATCATTTACTCATTCAAAATAATTATTGGGAAAAGAGGGAAGAACCGTTGGGGGTTAAAATTATTTTCTCAGATCTTTTAAGAGCTGTTAAACTGCTTGACCAATGTAGATTACTTCGTTGAACCTTTTGAAATGTTCATCTCCCGTAACAATTTTAGCCCTAAGAAGCTTTCCTGTGGCCAGTACAATTCCGTCGGTTAAGCTTGGTTTTTTAAGTTTTTCTGCCTTGGCTTTTTCAAGAAGCTCCAGATAGGCCTTTGCTGCAGCTATGCTTAACTCTACATCAATCTCTGCCACAGCGCTGTTTGCCGCAATAAAATTAAGTCTCCTGACGACCTCCTTTTCTTCCATACCTTCACGTAGGTATTTTCTCGCGATTTCAGCCAGCACAATGGAGGGAGTAACCACCTCTTCAATGTTGATATAGTTCTTCACAATTTTTCCTGAATTGCTGCCCAAGAAATATTCGATCCAGGCGTAGCTGTCGAAAACTATCAATCCCTGTCTTCCAGCCTATCCTTTTCGGTGAACTTTGTAATTCGTCCCTTGTCGATGCCGAACATGTCGCTTGGCACGCCAACCTTTTCTTCAAGCAACCGTTCAATAACCTCGTCATAGCTTCTCAAACCCATACGCTTCTTTAGCATTTCTAACAACCTTAGATTACGCCGCTTCACCTGTATAGTAGTCGACATCGCTTATCAACTATAAATTATAACCTATAACTTATAAGTTTTACGAATTATCCCCCAAAAGCTACCAATTATAATATTAATGTGTGCTTCCCTTAACTTTCCAAACGTTAATCGAAACTAAATTCGAGTTTATTTATAAAAAGGATGGATTCGCATACTTCAGAAAGAGAATAACAAGATTCAATATCATCTTGGGCTTATTCAAAATTAACATAAAAGTGCCGAGGGCCGGGTTTGAACCGGCGACAACCCGGTCTTCAGCCGGGCGCTCTCCCAGGCTGAGCTACCTCGGCTAGTTTTGGAATGACCTCAGATAATATTTATAACTTTTCTGGATTTATTTACGTTTCTTGAAGAACGGCAGTCCATCCTTTTCACACACTTATTGAAATCATGCTTCAAGCAAGTCTTTAATCTCCTCCGGTTTATCGAAGTTTGAATGCGAAACGCTTTCTTGTCAGTTGAAGATTGCTTCATTAAGTCATATGTTGGGTTGCCGAAGACTGTTGGACTGTTCTTCGGCGGGTTCTTTAATATTCCAATCAGTTTTTAGCTGCCTTTCCATATGAGAGGGTTGATGCCTTTCTCAGGATCATTCAATTATTATAATGCATCTTTCAAAGTTTCTGAAATCTGTTACGAAGAAGCTTAAGTCTGGTGAGAACTGAAGGGATCCTTTAACATCCAGTCAGGCAAGGGCTATGTCTAAATAATGTAACCTTAATGTAAAAACTTCGACCCAGATTAGTGAGTGTATCTAGAAAATCGTTTCCAAAAATACATAAATATATTAATAAGATCGTTACTTATGTATTAGTTGGTTTTATGCGAAAATAAGCACATAAAACCTGGAGAAAAGAAAAAGGAAAAGAAAAAAATTGAAAAGAAAAGCATTTTCTGTAATAATGGCTACATTGCTGTTAATAAGCACGTTATTTTCGGCTTGCAATATTTCACAAGTTAAAGCTGATGGAGCTACAGGTTTTGAACCTTGGTACTATTATGTGACGGGTATGATAAATTCTGCAACTGGCAACTTGTTCTTTTTTGCAAAGGATATTTCTATTAGGGGAAGAGGATTTGACATAGCAGTTGTAAGGGCATATAACAGTCATCATAGCAGTATAGATGGTCCTTTCGGTTTTGGTTGGACGCATAGTTACAATGTTCGACTTGTAGAAAACCCAGATGGTTCGGTCACCGAGTTTGACGAGGATGGTTCAGTTTATACCTTCACGCGTGTTGATGGAAACGAGTATGTTTCGCCTCCAGGAGTACATGCACGGTTAACTAAAGCTGTTGACGGTTTTGTCCTCAGGTTTATTGATGGAAGAAGATACGATTTTAATCTTAGCGGTAAGCTGTTGCGTATTACAGATAAGAACGGTAACAGATTGACTCTAAGTTATGCAGATGAAAAACTTTCAAGTGTAAGTGATGATTCTGGTTTACAGATATTGTTTAATTATAATGGAAATCGAATCAGCAGCATTGTAGATCCGTTGAACCGGAGGATCGAGTATAAATACGATGATGGAAAACTCGTCGAGGTGACGGATGCCATGGGAAATTCAACTCTTTACTTTTACTACGACAACTCAAAACTAAAGAGTGTTGTTGATCGTGTTGGTAGGATGCTCACCTTTTCATACTATAAAAGTGGAAAAGTCAAAGAGATTTGGAATTCGCTGTATGAATACCATGGAAAGTCCTATCTTAATCCCTTCAAAGTCTGTTACATCGAGTACGGTGATGGCGTTGCCTATGCATCAGATGCGATGGGATACACAACTACGATACAGATGAACGAGTTTGGCAATCCCGTAAACATCACTGACCCAACGGGCAATTCTACCCTCATGAACTGGGACAGTGACATGAATATGGTCAGTTTCACAGACGCCAATAATCATACTCACTTCTACGAATACGATGCGTATGGAAATATGATCAATCATACAGACCCGACGGGTAACTATTCGCTTTATGGTTGGGAAACAATCTCTGATGAAACAAGGTATATATCTTTACTTAAAAATGTCACAAACAAGTTGGGGTATACAACCTTTTATTACTATGATGATAGAGGAAACTTAAATAAGACGATAGACGCCACTGGAAACTATTCAAGTGACTTCTATGATGACCATGGATACGTTGTGGAATCAGTTGATTTTCGGGGTTATTCGGCATACTACTTGTATAACACCCACGGTTTTATGATTAGATATACAGATGCTACTGGAAATATTACGAGGTATAGTTATGACAGTGTGGGTAGATTAACAGGTGTAACTGACGCGAATGGGCACACAACTACTTATGTGTATGATGAAAATGATAGGTTAACCAAGATAATAGATGCATCACACAATGAGACAATTTATAAGTACAATGCAGAAGGGGAATTAACAAGTATAATAGACGCAAACGGTCATAAGGCAAGCAGTAGAACTAACATTCTCGGCGAAGTTGACACGCATATGGATGCCTTAGGTAACAAAGGTTTCTATAGATATGACCGGAGAGGAAACTTAATTAGGGTGGTGGACGCTAGAGGGAACAAGATAAGCTATACTTTTGACGCGTTGAATAGGCTTAATATCGGTTACTGATCCTTTCGGAAACACTGCGCGGTATAGCTATGATGCGGTTGGGAATCTCATTTCTTTCACCGACAAGAATAATCATACAAGAACTTACCTATATGATCAGTTAAACAGGCTAATAAAGGAGACAGATCCTCTTGGCAATAGTACTCTCTATGGCTATGATGCCGTTGGGAACCTTATCTACATAACAAACGCTAGAAATCATACAAGACTTTACCAATATGACGAATTGAACCGTTTGATTAAGGAAACTGATCCCTTTGGAAACTCCATCGAATATGCGTATGATGAGGAAGGAAATCTGGTGAGCCGTAAGGATAGAAATGGATATGTAACAACTTGGACGTATGATGAACTGGGGAGGGTGATACAGAGAAAGGATGCCTCTTGGAATGAGACCTATTATTCCTATGATAAAGTTGGGAATCTTATTGCGGTGAAAAATGCTAGAGGATACACTACAGAATATTACTATGACGAACTGAATAGGCTTATAAAAATGAAAGATGCTAATAATAAAAGCACAAGTTACATCTATGATGGAGTCGGTAATTTATTAAGTGTAACTGACGCGAATGGGCACACAACTAGATATGTATACAATGGGTTAAACAGGGTAATAACCAAGATCGATGCACTGAACTTTTCTACGTCCTATGGTTATGATGCTGTTGGAAATCTTGTAAGTATAACTGATGCAAACAATCACACAAGGAGATATGAATACGATGCACTCTTTAGACTAACAAGAATTGTGGATGCTTCTGAAAACGAAACTGTTTATGAATATGATGCAAAAGGTAATCTGAAGCTAATTACGGACGCAAATGGCAATGTGATTCGATATGAATACGATGAATTAGATAGACTTGTAAACATTATCTCGCCGCTTGGATATGAGACCCATTATTCTTATGACGAAGTGGGAAACTGCATACGGAGAAAAGATGCAAATGGCGATGTTACTCACTATGAATATGATGAGCTGAACCGTTTAGTGCTCACTTCCTATCCTGATGGGAGCAGTGTATCTTATGAATATGATAACGAAGGAAACATCGTTAAGGTTGTCAATACGGGAGGTATAGGAGACGTTACACGCTACAAATATGATAAGCTCTACAGGCTTGTGTCCCTCACTGTTGATTATGGTTCATTCAATCTAACAATCAACTATTCTTATGATGAGGTTGGCAATCTTATCCGTATGGGGGATCCATACAATGTAACTATCTATGGGTATGACGCTGTAGATAGGCTGAAAAATGTCACCTCGTTCGTCGGTGTCACAACCTATGAATATGACCCTGTTGGAAACAGAATCCTGAAGAGTTATCCAAATGGTGTTAATACCACCTACTACTACACCGCTACAGATAGGCTTGCAGGAGTCATAACTAGAAACTCGACTGGGGACATTATCCAAGGTTTCGCCTATTTCTATGATAAGGTAGGAAACTTAAAAGAAGAAGTCCGGGAATTACTTGTGGATGGACGTTTAATACACGAATGGTTAGGGTACGAGTATGACGCTGTGGATAGGCTGATAAAAGTTACGCATTCTCCCTCGGGAGCTACAACGGAGTACACCTATGACGCTGTCGGTAACAGATTGACAAAGGTAGTTAATGGAACAGATATCACTATGTATACTTACGATGAGGAAAACAGGTTGATACTAAGAGAATCAGACATAATGAACTACAGTTATGACAATAACGGCAACCTAATCAGCACCACTGATTCTTCGGGCACAACATTTTACGAATATGATTTTGAGAACAGATTAACAAAGGTAACATTTCCATATAATCGTTCTTATAGCTATGAGTATTCGCCTACAGGATTGAGACTGCATCAAGAAAAACGTGTAAATGGATACGTTTCTGAAACATATTATCTTTATGCTCTATATGGAGTGGCTGGCGAGTCGCCGCTGACATCTCATGGAGCGACCCTCGCAGAAATACATGAATGGGGAACAGTCTATTTTGATCCGGAGATCGGGTTGGTTAGTAATTGGACAGACCCGGTTTATATCCATACGGATGGCTTTGGCAGCAGCGTATCATGGACTAATGAGACACAGAGTTTAGTCGCTGCTGTTGCCTTTGACGAGTTTGGCGGTATCAGGGTCATTGAAGATGGATGGCCTTGGCAGATCTCCTCAAAGTGGAGATACATGTCATATTGGTCGGCGATTGGGTGGTATAATTCTGAAGCAAGAAATTACAATCCAGAGAACGGCAGATTTGTTGTTAAAGATCAGTTCCTAAAAATTACCGACCTGAATCCATACGTGTATGCAAACAACAATCCCAAGAGCGATGAGTTCTACGATAAAATGGAAGATGAATTACGCCCACTCGGGTTAGATGCCATAAGAAAAGAACTGGAAAAACTTCAGCAGCTACTGCGTCAGTATAAAAAGCTTAAAGAGGAGGTTGAAGATGAGAATTTAGAACAAAAGTTATCTGCAATAATAAAATTACTAAATGCCCTCATAGCGAAAATGGGCAAACTTGAAAAGATAGAGATTGAGATAGAGAGAATTCAGAAAGATGGAAAAAATGAAAAACGAAGAAAACATTGGGAGGAATTAAGAGAATATTGCAAAAAAACGATTGAGAAGTTGAAAGATGAATTTTATTCACGTGCAAAACAATTACTTCTTGAGAAGCTTAAGATTGAGGCTGGTTGGCTTGAGGAACTACCTGAAAATCTTGAACCATTGTTTGAACTGTGGATGGCACTACCACCAGATCTGAAGCTACGACTACAGCCTATACTGAGAAATCTAATTAAAACTGGCCGTATAATGACTTTACTAATGATAATACAGTATTGGGAATTGTTTGTTGCCTGGATTGCTGTTTATTGGCCAATAATATTTGTTGGTGGATTGATTATTGGAGGTGTGTGTGCGTTAACATACCTTATTGTTTTCTTAATTGAGCACTTACAAAACTATCCGTGGAATGAAGTTGTCTGGGAGCCGCTCACGCGTGTGAAGGATTCGTTCACATCACCGCCATATTGTGGTCATTGTATAGGATATCCTGGCCCATATCCTGTTCCATAGGAATAATGATCGGGTGGTAAAATGAAAAAAGTAATAATGATAAGATTGGTTTGGATGGCAACCATTGTGCTTGTAATAGCGACTTTAGCCATTTATGAATACGTGTGGTCTGAACGACTTCCTCATCTTGAAGTATCTCCAGTATCAACAACCTTAGGGCCCTATCCTGCTATAGACCAGGAATTTGACATAAGTGTCCTAATCAAAAACTTAACCTCAAGTAAGCAACTGGTTGGAGTCGAATTCAAGCTAGGCTATAATAGTAGTCTGCTAGAGTTAGTAAATGTTACTGAAGGACCGTTCTTGCAAGACCCCAGATGGAACTGGTATGGTACCTTTTTCCCATTTTTCCAAGAGCCTGATTATATCCTCGTAGACAATATCCTTTTGCCAAACTCCTCCGGCATTTATGACCAAACTGAATTCCCGAATGGAGATGGAGCAGTTGCCATTTTCCGATTTAAGGTTATATATCAAGGGTTTTTCCCACAAGAGGATATCAGTCCTCTAAACCTTTTCGATATCCAGTTCGTAGACCTAGATGGCGTATTAATTCCTCATGCCCCTCCTGCGAATGGCACAGTTAAAATTTTGGGCAAACCGGAACACGCAGATGTAACATTGTTCAATGAGCAGATCCAAATAGTTTACACAGATGAAGCTGCTGCCATCGCAAGCTACATGGACGACACAAAAGAGCCAACGGGCTGGGAGCTTCTCCCATCCGTCTACTGGGACAGTAACAAAAATGGAGAATTTGAAGCTAACGAAACCATAGGACACACAATAGCCCCAAGCGTTCACTTCACCTATAACGACCAAACACATCTTTTCTGGCCACTGTACCAAAGCATAGTCCAGGACCCAGGAGACCCTCACATCATTTCCTCAGGTTGGATTACCTATCCAAACGTATACCGATCAAAAGTTGAAGATCCTGCCAAACTAATAACAATAGAATCTACCATTAGCGTCTTCGATGGAAACAGCTTCTTCGCACAAGATATCAAAATCACATCAACAGCCACATTTCCACTAACAAATGTCACGCTAACAACCTATATCGGAATCGACATCAACGGACCTTTCAACGATTATGCCTTCATCGATACAAGTCAAAATATGCTTAAGGCATGTAACAATGAAACCGGCATCTGGTTTGGAGCACACCCACAACTTCCTATCCACAACTTCGAGATAAGCGAATGGAACGACGGACCATACGAAGCAAACGACCTTTGGCAACACATGTTAAACAATGTTCCAGACGAAACAAACGCATCGTGGGGAGATATTGAAGGAGCACTGAAATTTGATCTAAACCAGATCCAACCAGGGGAGAGCAAAAGTTTAACGATTCATTACTCACTTGGAATGAACGAAACCGATCTATATGTGCCTCACGACTTAGCAGTTACGAATATAACACCATCTAAAAAAGTTGTGGGGCAAGGATATTCCACATTGATCAACGTCACAGTTAAAAATCAAGGAGGATTCACTGAAACCTTCAATGTGATAGTTTCCCATGACAAAATTGCTAACCCCACACCTACACAATGGGACGACTTCTGGAGCATAGGAGACGTGAACAGAAACGGTTACATCGACGAAGTGGATGCCGAAATAATACAAGCCAGCTTTGGTTCTTATCCCGGACATCCAAGATGGAACCCCGACGCTGACATAAACAGCGATGGCAAAGTAGGTATCGCCGACGCCTACATCTGTGAAAGTAACTTTGGCTTAGACATCTGGACATACTACGGGCTGTCTCCACCGCCCATAGGTAAAAAAACAATCACCTTAACAAGCGGGAACTCAACAACTGTAACTCTCATCTGGAACACCACTGGTTTTGCTAAAGGCAACTACACAATAACAGCCAAGGCTACTCCGCTACCAAGCGAAACCGACATAACAGACAACAACTTCACTGATGGCTGGGTTATTGTTGCTATGGTTGGCGACATAACTGGCGGGTCTCCCAACCCCTGGGACTTTATTCCCGATGGGAAAGTTGACATTACAGACGTAGCTGTAACAGCCATGCTCTTCGGCGTCAATTATCCAGACCCAGACTATGAAACGAACTGCGATATAAACAACGACCTAAAAATAGACATATTCGACGTAGCAATAGTCGCCAAACACTTCGGAGAAATCGACCCATAACCCCTTTCTTTTTTTATTATTTACGAAACTAGTCCATGATTTAGGGCAAATCAAGTTTAGGCTTAAACATTAAAAATGACAAGTTTGCGGGAGATATATCAATTTCCAGTTTAGAATGAGTTACCTGGGCATGAAATCCGTTTAAGGTGTTTAAAAGTTTTCTGAAATAAAAAGTTGTTTCGTTGAAGGGGTGCAAGTTCTCTCCCTCAGGTTTTTAGAAGGGAGCTTACTGGGAGAAGGGAGAACTCCTTTTCAAACTTGCACCCCTAAGGAAAGTTTGAGGTTAAGTTTTATAGAAAAAGCTTATGTAAAATTTTTACATGTAGATTCATATTTGGATTCTAAATTTTAAATACATCTACCTGGGAACATTGTTTAAACGTTCAATCAGTCTGTTTAACCATAGAAAAAGGGGTGTGTGAAAACATGGAGAATAAAATAGTAGAGATTTTAGTTCGACTCGTGGATGAAAGCCGCCTAGAAAAAAATGAAAAAGTTGAGAAAGAAATTTTAGAATGGTTTAGGGAAAATCAGGGTTTTATTCCATGGGTTGAAAGTGTGAAAAGCGTGAAGGTAAGAGAATAATAAAGAACCAGTCTTGAAGAAGATTCGTTCACGTTTTCTTTTAGGCTTACTATTCCAGAAAAATATAAACGGACTCATCTTCTTTTACAGTAAATGTTAACGGGCCCGTAGTCTAGCGGTTAACTCCAGTAAACAAACGGAGGCCTAAGGACGCTTCCCTCACGCGGAAGAGGTCGCCGGTTCAAATCCGGCCGGGCCCACCATTCATTTAAATTAGAAAGAACTATAGTTTTTCACTCCAAACTAACCATCCGCCAACAATGCACCAAAAGATGATTAGACCGATCCAAAAAGGGTGCATATAAGTAAAAATAAGCCATTCAAAAATCGGCTTTTGGAAAATAAACGCGTAAATAATGGGAGAGAGGACACAATAACCCACCCAAAGAATCATGGATATTTCCCTTTTTACTTTTTTATAAATTAGCCCTATTAGACATAATGGAACAATAAATGGAATACTAAACGTTAAAACCATCAAAAACAATAGCCCTATCAACATTCCTATAGCAGCGATCTCAAACAAAGGGTCAGTTGACTGCGCTAAAACAGAAAGAATAGCCTCAACAGCTAAGCCATACACCATTCTCACAGCCTATTCTTTTTGAATAGCCCAAATAAATAAAGTGCCAACCGCCCCTACAACCCAATAAACACTATAGCCAAGTAAAGCTACCATAATAGCAGTTTCTATAGGAGAAGGAGCGTATGGCGGAAGGATCGCGATTGCTAATACTCCCAATATGATGAAAGGAGTGGAAACCACAAACCAGTTGCGGGTCCAAATTCTCAACAACCGTTTTAGGTTTTTTTCGTCTTTTTCACGCCATGTCCAGTATAACCCTAACCAAACTGGAAACAGAAGAAACATAATGGGCAGGAGAATGAAAAAGAAGAATCCCGCAGGCGCAAGGTTCCACATTATTCTCCCAACCTATTCCTGCAATTACTCTTATACAGAATTTTTCCGGTTTTATTTTTTTCTTTAAAAAGGAAAAGACGCGAAGTAAGTTAAGGATTGGAACGTTGTTAATCTATCTCAAACTGGCTTGACATGAAGGGAATACGGAAATAGTTGTGCGGTAATCTTAGTGATTAGATTGCTAGGCGTTTTGCGAGTTTTAGTATTTCCTTGTTTAGTGGTTTTTGATGCTTGGCCGTTTCTTTTAGGTTTAGTGTTGTAATTTGGTTTCCTTGTATGGTTATTATCTTGTTCTTCTCTTCGTTTAGCAGTATGCGTACAGCTTTTTCTCCGAAGAGACAGGCAAGCATTCGGCTTCGGGCTGTAGGATGCCCGCCTCTTTGAACATGCCCAAGCACTGTGAGTCGAACTTCGCATCCAGTTTTCTTTTGGATCTGTCTAGCGAGTTTTCTTGTGCCTTTTACGCCTTCTGCTGCGACGATTATGGTGGAGCGTTTTCCTTTTCGAATGTTCTGGATTATGTCGTTGCATATTTCTTCTATGTTAAACTTTAGTTCGGGGATGAGGATGTTTTCGGCGCCTACCGTTAGGCCTACTGCTGAGGCGAGGAAGCCGCGTTTTCTTCCCATGACTTCTACAATGAAGACTCTTTCATGTGAAACCGCTGTGTCACGGATTTTGTCAATTTCAAAAACCGCTGTGTTCACCGCGGTGTCAAAGCCTATTGTTTCATCTGATCCATACACGTCGTTATCGATGGTGGCTGGTACACCTATTATTGCTGTTTCAGTTTTTTTGCTTAACGCGTAGGCACCCCGGAAAGAACCGTTTCCACCAATAACGATTAGTCCATCAATCCTGTTTTTTTCCAGGGTTTTTATGGCTTGTTCCATTCCCTTTTTTGTACGAAACTGGGGGCACCTCGCCGTTCGAAGTATGGTTCCACCTAGGTGAATTATTCCACCTACAGCGCGGGCGTCCAACTTCATAAATTGGTTATTAATTAACCCTTCATAGCCCCGGAGGAAGCCTAAGATTTTCATTCTATGAGAGTGAGCTGTTCTTACTATGGCCCTTATGGCGGCGTTCATTCCCGGAGCGTCGCCGCCACTCGTAACTATACCAATTCGTTTCATAATTGAACATTCCTCTATTATGGATAGATGCTTATTCCGCATTTGGAAATATGTTACTTAAAGGCTTTATTGGACTAAAAATGCTGGAAACGATGGAAATCGTGTATGGCGGATTTTACTGTATTCACTTCTAAAAACTTTCAGCGAGTTTCTCCTTAACTTCCTTAATCCTTCTCTCTAGCTCTTCAACCTTTTCTGTTTTATCTAGTTTCTTGTAGCAGTCTCTTGCGTATTCAAGCGCGCTGACGGCAAAACGGTCGAAGCCCTTGTCGAAGGATATTTCTGCAGCTTCGAGGAAACGTTCCGCTGCCAACTCGTAGTCTTCAAGCAGGAAGCTGCATTCCGCTGCCTTAAACAATGTGTAAGAAGCGTCGAAAAAGTTTCCAGATTTTTTGTAGAGTTGGGAAGCTTGAAGAAACTTTTCAATGGCTTCCTTGTGTTTTCCAAGGTCACTAAGCGTTGTTCCTTCCCGATGAATTTTGATAGGGTCTTCCTTTTCAGCCATAACTTCACGACCTTTTCGCTATACATAAACCGGTATCATTTAAAAGTTTACCCACCCAAGTTTAAATAGAATGTGGAAAGAAAACGTTCTTGATAAGCTTCCAAAGAGAGGCGTGTACACGTTGATAATCGAGGTTTCGAAAGAGAAAGAAATAGAAATCGGCGCCTTAGGCCGGAAAAATTTTGCTGAAGGTTATTATGCGTACACTGGCTCTGCGCTGGGCAATTTTTCAACAAACCTGCAAAACCGCATCTTGAGGCATTTGAGGAAAAGAGGAAAGAAGAAGCATTGGCATATAGACTTTCTTTTGGCAGATAGGGATGTACGACTTGAAACTGTAGTAGCCGTGTACACGAATCATAAGAGAGAATGCCAGATTAATAAACAAATAAAAAAACATTTGAATGCGAAGATTCTGGTTCCGTGGTTTGGAGCGTCTGATTGTAAGCAGAGATGCATCAGTCACCTATTATACTTAGATAAAAAAGACGTATCGGAGGAAATAAGCAGGATTCACAGAAAAGAAGTAGGAAAAGCTGTTGTAGTCAGCTTTTATGGATGAGAAGGCAAGGTTTATCCTCATGTCTTTGAAAGATAATTTTGGTTAAAACATGCGAGTGAGTATACGGAAAGCCTCTGTAACTGATATCGAGGCATTGTATGAAATTGAAAGGGAATGCTTCACCTTTGAAGCGTTAACCAAGGAGCAGCTTATATCCCTTCTTCATGATGCAGACTCGTTTACGCTGTTAGCTCAAGTTAACGATGAAATAGCAGGATTCATCATAGGGAAAACCTACAAGACTAAAGATCAACTGGTCGGACATGTAATAACTATTGATGTTGCATCTAAACATCGTAGAAAAGGCGTGGGAAGAAAGATGCTGAAAGCCTTAGAAGAAATTTTCATGGAAAATGGTGTGGAAGTTTGTTGCCTTGAGGTTCGAGAGGACAATATTTCTGCTCTAAACTTGTACCGGAAAGAAGGCTACGAGGCTGTTGGAAAACTTGAAGGTTATTATGGAAGGGCTCATGGCATACTATTAAAAAAACAGTTAAAGACTCCATAGGCGTAAACCAGTTTTCTCGTCTAGAACCCTTCTTAAGGGGATCTGAGCGCATTCCACCAGCACCAGCTCAGCCGTAAAGCTTACAACGCACCCGGAGAGCAGGTGACCGCCGAAGGCTTCGCCTTGCGAAGTGGAAACAACCATATGCGCGTGAACAACCACATGGTTTTCCTCGTCTAAGGAAACATTGCCCATACAGGAAACAATCTCCAAAGGCCTATCAATTTCCACTGCTTGGTATTCTTGCCCGTTAAAAAAGCCTAGCCGCGCCTTTTTCAAAGATCCTATCAGAAAGAAGAAACCAGCCTTCACCTTTGCTCTTTCTACACGTTTAATTACTGCTTCTAACAAGTCCTCGTTCTCCATTAGACGCGTGAAAAATACACGTTCAACTTTGGATTCCGCGGTACTCATCTTCTCAACTCCGAATCTAACATATAGTGGGGAAGTTAATAAGAAACTTTCAGTTGCAAGAAGCCACGACAAATCAAAAAACTTTTAAAACCGAAAGGGGGAAAGTTAAGTTTGCTGGGGATTTTATGTCAAATGAAAATGGGAAGCCCAGAAGCCTCGTTTCTTCCATAGCTATTCTTTTAAGGAATACCACATGGAAATGCGGTAAAGTAGAGAGGCTGATAGTGGATTATTTAAGAAAGCGTGCTCAGAGGTTTGGAAAGTTTCATACACCAGTAAAGGAAATGCTAACCCATTTTAGGGTTAACGGTAAGAAAAGAAACGAGTTTCTAGACGCTATTCGAAGGTTGGAGAAGAGAAGGATAATAAAGATCGAGATAAGCCACTGAAAGAAAGAGTGAAACTTGAAACAGTTTTGGAGGCTTGTTCAAGTCTTTCAAGATTTTTTAGTTAATTCTTTAGCGTTAGTAATCCACCTTTTGGTTATTTTCGGGGAAATCTTAAGTTTGGCGGCTAGTTCCTTTGCTGAAGCGTTTGCTAGGTCCTCTACGGAATTTATGCCTAAGTCTTTAAGTTGTTCAGCTCTTTTAGCGCCTATGCCCTTAACTTGTGTAAGCTGGCTCATGGGCGTTTCAACCGTTACCGTTGTTTTCTCCACGATTGTAGGCTTTTCCACAGTTGCTGCTGCCTGAGCAATTTCCGGCGTAGATTCTATAATAGCGGTTTCAGCTGGTTTTTGTAGGTATCCTATTCCAAGGAAGATAAACCCCAGGATGGCGAGGGTTACTATCCAAAGTTGGGTTTCTGCTGCTTGAAACATTGTTATGGAAGCTGCCGCTATAAAACAGACTATAGCTATGACGTAAAGGATGTAGTCTATCCGCATACGAATCCTTTCCAAACCTATACTTCTCACGGTTAAGCTTAAATAATTTTCCGACAAAATGAAGTCAAAAACTAGAAAATAAGGGAGAGTTTAAGGTTTTTCACGAATCCTACTTATATTTGAGTTCTCAGAAGCTCCTCTTCAGATGGCGGAAGCTTGATCAACCCGGCTTTCATTAAAGCTTCAACAGATTCCCTTGCGTTTTTGATTATTGCAACAGCTCTATCCCAAAGCTCTTGACGGCTAGGCTTCACTCGGGCAACGCCTTGTTCAATGGATTTCAACGCGCAAGCCACGGCTTCTCGTGGAAAAACTTCCCATTCATCCATTCGTGGCACGATGTCGCCTTCGTGGATTCCTCGTTCTTCAGCGAACTTAGCCAGCTCTTGCGCTGCGGCGATACACATGTCGTCGGTAACTGTCTTAGCCTTAACGTCCAAAACTCCCCGGAATATGGCTGGAAAGCCTAGGCTATTGTTTATCTGGTTCTCAAAGTCGCTTCTTCCTGTGGCGATTATCCGTGCTCCAGCCTCTTTCGCTTCCCAGGGCCAGATTTCCGGTATTGGATTGGCGCAGGCAAAGACTATGGCATCATCAGCCATGGTTGTTATCCATTCCTTTTTGATTGTACCTGGACCAGGTTTGGACGCGGCTATGACGGCGTCCGCGCCTTTGAAAGCTTCAGCGATCGAGCCAGTTCTTCCTTCCCCATTGGTTTTTTGGGCAAGTTCGTATTTCCACGGATTTCTCTCTTTAAGGGCTTCCATATCCTCTCTGCTTGAATGAATTATTCCTTTGGTGTCTACCATTATAATATTGCCAGGCTTTATTCCCCATCTTATAAGTACGTATGCTGTTCTAATGT
>Ga0209426_1001037_pt1 | contig 20523 bp, 21 predicted proteins | sample Deesub1362B_J571_FD_187697 | JGI IMG/M metagenome (GOLD analysis project Ga0209426, IMG submission 187697) | Deep oceanic, basalt-hosted subsurface ecosystem from Juan de Fuca Ridge flank, Pacific Ocean, CORK Borehole 1362B_J2.571 (SPAdes)... ...
ATCTTTTTCAGATTCAATCAATAATTGAACCGATCTTTCTCTGATTTCAGGGGTATATTTTAATTTTGTCATCGGGGTAGTCTCTCAGAATATTGACTCTCCGACAAACCCGGTACGGTTCATTGAGACACGTTATGCTCAAGCTTTGGATATTGCTAAAACCTCTTTACCTGAGCTGATGCAGCAAGCGAAAGAGCACTACAGTAGTAAATGGCAATATGAAATTGACCGTTTAACTTATCTGAAGCAATTCAATCCAAGTATTCGCCAAGATGAAATTGAGCGCTTACAGAAATTCCAAAAAGAAGGTTTAGGACTACTTGATGGACTTTCTGTTACCCCAGAAGCGATTCAGGTACTGGTTGTGGTTAAACCATAATTAGCGCTGATAAAAAAGAGGACTGAATTGTCCTCTTTTTTTGTCTTGAATAAACCAAACTTAGTTTTGGTCAATATTGGCTTCTAAGAACCATAAATACTGATCTAAGTCTTCTAAAGCTGCATGAATAATATCTTCTGAAATTGGGTCTTTAATATCTTCGATCGTATCACGTAGATGATTTGCGACTACACCATAACGATCTGCCAATTCTTTCAAATGGTCTTGTACAGCATGAATCGCGACAGGATACGGTTTAAGATGTGAACTTTCAGCAACTGTTTGGGTTGTACCCAATGCTGTTCCACCAATTTGCACAGCACGCTCAGCGACATTGTCTAGATGGGTAATGATTGAGGTGCGGAACATATCTAACATTTCATGGACTGCAATAAAATTACTACCACGCATATTCCAATGTGCTTGTTTAGTAAGTAGTGATAAATCAATCAGATTCGCAAGAATTTGATTTAGAATTTTGACCGTTGCTTCTTTAATCGAATCATCTAAATTATTACGTGTATATACTTTTAGAGCTGCTGAAGAATTCATAGTTACCTCATTCAATTATTGTATGTGAAATTTGATGAATTAAACGAATGATCTATTTCAAGTTTCAGCTTAACCCGCGCTATGCAGAAGGAGTGTTTTAATTCTTAACCCTTTTGTAAATTATGGTGAGTTTAAATATTTTTTCTATTGTAATTACATGGTGTTAGAGTAAGGTTGAACTAAGCATGATTTAAATAATCAACCAAAAAGTAAATTAGGACTTTGCATGAAACTTCTGTTTATGAAATGAGTATAAAAACAATGGAAAATGAAAAAGATAAACCCACAATCGTCATTAATGATCATCCTGAACAGGCTCATATAGAACGTTTAAAGGAAAAGCTTAGATATAAACAAGCCTTAAGAGAAAATTCTAGGAAAATTGATCATAAGCATGTACGACTAAATATTCAGGCAGATGCTTTGCCAACCAAAACGTATTTTATTATGAATGCCTTAGCTGCAGTGATTGCTGGTTATGGATTGTTGGCAGACTCAGCCGCAGTTGTAATAGGAGCAATGCTGGTTGCAATGATGTTGGGGCCCATTTCAGGCATTGCACTAGCATTTATTGATAATCGGTGGATTCTATTACAAACCGCTCTGAAAACCCTAGCACTGGGCGTGGTGATGATTTTTAGTATTGGTGTCGTATTGGGTTTGATTAACTTCAATATGCCTTTAACTAGTGAAATTTTATCTCGAACTCAGCCGACAGTAATTGACTTGATGATTGCCTTAGCAGGCGGTGCAGCAGGGGCGTTTGCTTCAATTTCACCAAGATTGTCTGTAGCGGTGGTTGGTGTTGCTGTGGCGACTGCATTGGTTCCACCATTAGTGGCAAGTGGCATATTGTTAGCCCATGCGGAATTACGTCATTCAGCAAATGCATTTTTATTGGCTTTAACCAATATGGTTGCTATTCAGATTAGTTCTTCACTCGTGTTGTGGATTGCAGGTTTCAGACGTGGTTCAAATGAACAAGTACAAAGTAATGTTTTGGAATTTATCAAAAGAAATGTAATCAGCTTAATTTTCCTTTTGATACTCGCAATTTATTTATCTGCTAATTTCATACATATGTTGCAAAAAAAAATGTATGAAACTAAATCTAAAACTGCGATTGAGCAATTACTAAATCAAAAAAATAATATTATTGACACTATTCAGTTCGAGCAGCAAAAGCAATACACCTTAATCCGAGTTGTGGTGCGAGGGGATACGGTACCTACGCTCAGTCAAATCAAGCAACTGAATCAGATGATGCCAGCAGATGATCGAAGTAATCCGACTGTCGTGCAGGTTCGATTTATTCCTGTAGAAATTATTGAAGAGCAAATTCGCTTTAATACTGAGATTTCACCCGATGAGGCGAAGCGGCTTGTCGTGCAGTGATGAACAAGTATTATCGAATACTTGATTCATCTAAATGACGTGCACCTTCCAAGATCATACGAATCATAAGCATGGTTTGTTCAGCAACTTCGGTGCGCTGTTCAGCAGGTATCTCAATAACTTTTGCACCCATATTAAATACGAGTTGTGTAATCGCTTTCGCGGCAATATCAGCATGACTAATTTTGCCATTATTCATTTGTTCTAAGCGGATTAAATCTTCTTGGAGTTCTTGTTGGAAAAAATTGAGTTGGCGATCAACAGCAGCTTTGTACGATGTTGAACCTGTATAACCTTCACGCAACAACAAACTTAAGTTGCCTTCATCTGCATCCAATTGCTGGATAAAGACTTCAACAGAACTGCGAATAATACTTTGTTGTTTAGAGGCTTGCAGTCGAGCTTCACGAATGATACGGCGCAATACCAAACCAGAGCGGTCTATCAATGCAATCGCAAGTTCATCAATGTCTTTGAAATGACGATAAAAGCTATTTGGTGCAATCCCTGCTTCACGGGCTATCTCACGCAGACTAAGAGAAGCGATACTTTTTTGAGGACCGATCAAGTTTAAGGTCGCTTGGAACAATTCCTCACGCGTAATCGTTGCTTTTCTACCAACCGAACGTACTTGAGATTTCATTTGGATGACATCTTGTTCATTTACTGTGTCATTGCCAAGCGGTAAAAAAGAAGAATGAACCATTGTTTTCAAAATATAAGTTAGCTAGTCAGGATTATAGCTGTTGTACATAGACTTGTGAAATGTAAATTTTTATACGAGTGTATATACAAATATATATACATATGTATAATAATTAAAAAACGATCAGAGTTCCCGATCATGCAAGCACTCCAAAAGAGAACTTCATTATTTAATTCATTGGTTCAAAGCGTAATAGCACATCACGATGCTGATTTTTGGCTGCAAAAAGTTAACCCTTTATGGTCAATCAATCAGTCCCTAGCACGTGTCGTAAAAAAACAAGTTGTAGCAAAAGATACAGTTAGCCTTATTTTAGAATGTAATCGTCATGTAGCACGTGGACTCGCAGGGCAACACCATCCTGTAACGGTTGAAATTGCAGGTCGTCATTACGAACGGACATATAGTCTGATGCAGTTAGATGCTGATCATTTGTGCTTAACAGTCAAAAGAGTTGATCAAGGTTTGGTCAGTTCATGGTTGGTCGAAAAAAGCCAAGTTGGAGATATCCTCCGTTTGGGACAACCATATGGTGATATGCAACAGAGTATTCAGACACCAAAGTTACTTTTACTTGCTGCGGGCAGTGGTATTACACCGATGTTGAGCTTGATCGAAAGTTTGAGTCAGACCAAGCAATTGAACAAAACACCTGTACAACTTATGTACTGGGTCAAAACTTATCAGGACGCTGCATACACAGATTATTTAAAAGAGATCGCAGAAAACTTTCCAAATTTCAGTTATCAGATTTTCTATACCCAAGAACAAGATCAACGCCTAAACCAAAATCATGTCGAAACTTTGGGTGCGTTAAATGAAATTACCGTTTACGCATGTGGTCCTTCAGGATTTGCTTCAACAGCAGAATCTTTATTTGCTGAGGCTGCCGTCGTACAGACTGAGGCTTTTAGCTTAAGTCAATTTAGTGCTGAGCAAACAGATATTGGCTTCATTAATGTCACGTTGACTAAGTCCAATAAAACAGTCGCCATTCCTAAAGGTCAGTCCATTTTATCGAGCTTAGAACAGCAAGGTATCAAGCCAAATCATGGTTGTCGTATGGGAATTTGCAACAAATGTGCCTGTACTAAAGCCCAAGGTGCGACAAAGAACTTGCTGAATGGTGCTGCAAATCAAGAACCGACTCAGTTATTAAAAATTTGTGTGAATTCAGCTCAATCAGATCTTGTGATTGATCTATAAGAGAGATAAAGATTATGAACATGCCTGTTAAAGTTCAATATTTTAAAAATCCAAAAAACCGTGATTTAACTGCTGCTGAGTTAGATGCTTTTGCCCGTGAATTAGATCAAATCAAACAAGAAGTCCTGAATGATTTAGGCGAGAAAGACGCGAAGTATATTCGTCGAGTTTATGCGTCTATTCGATATAGTAGTTTCTTAGGTCGTGCATTACTCTTTGCTGGATGGTTTCCACCAGCTTGGTTATTAGGTACTGGCTTATTAGGCTATGCCAAAATCATGGAAAATATGGAATTGGGTCATAATGTGATGCATGGGCAATATGACTGGATGAATGATCCAAAATTTAATGGTCAAACCTACGAGTGGGATACAGTCGGGACATCGGATAACTGGCGTCAAACTCATAATTATAAGCATCATACTTATACCAATGTTAAGGGGATGGATGATGATGTGGGTTATGGGGTATTTCGTTTATTTCCAGAACAACGTTGGACTAAATTTACTTTAATTCAACCAATTTATATCGTGCCATTTAGCCTATTGTTCCAATGGGGTGTTGCGATTCAAAATCTTGAATTAGGTAAAGTTGTCTACAAGCGTAAGACCATGGACGAGTTTAAGCAGGAATGGAAACCTGTGCAAAAGAAAATCGCGAAGCAACTGTTTAAAGATTATGTGTTTTTTCCATTGATTGCTGGTCCATCGGCGATTCCTGTTTTCACGGGTAATCTTGTTGCCAATGGTCTTCGTAATATCTGGACATTTAGTATTATTTTCTGCGGACATTTTACTAAAGATGCTGAAGTTTTCCCTAAAGCAGTTCTACAAAATGAAAGCCGTGGTCATTGGTATATGCGACAAATTCGCGGTTCTTCGAATTTAACAGGATCGGAGGCTTTTCATATTTTGACGGGTCATTTGAGTCATCAAATTGAGCACCACTTATTTCCTGATATTCCAGCACGCCGTTACCGTGAAATCGCACCAAAAGTTGAAGCGGTTTGTAAAAAATATGGTTTGAATTACAACAACGCAAGCTTTGTAAAGCAATTTGGCGAAGTTGTGGGACGTATCTTCAAATATGCATTACCTTTTAAAAAGTAATCCCTGATTTAAAAAAAGCCCCGATATGTTTTTATATCGGGGCTTTTTTTATTTCTTTTTAGAAATCCACATTGTAATTTTTGCGTGGAAAACTTTTTCATTTGCTTTGTCGAAAACATCGACATTGACAAGATATTCACCTGCTTTATCCCAATCATAATTTTGTTCAACAGGTGAGGCAATTGCGATCAAATCAGTTTCTGCTTTTTTCAAATATTCAACAGTCATTCCTTTAGGAATCCAACGATGTGTTGCAGGAACGGTAACTTCTGTCATTGTTCCTCCAGCAACTTCAGCCATATTACACATCGCGATCGCGTGTACAGTTCCTATATGGTTGAGCACTGAACGTTTTTTCTTAATCGAAATTTTGCACGAATTCGGCTTTAGTTCTTCAAATAGCGGAGAAATACTACTGAAATATGGTGCTTTTAGGCAAAGCATGCGTGTAAATGTCCATTTGCCTGCGGGTAAAGCAGAAGCTTTGTTCCACAAATCTAGAGTTGAAGCCATGTTAAATTACCTTGATGGAAAACAGAATATAATTCTGTTTACAAGTTGTGGTCAAGTCATTCACAATAGTTCCGACAATCGGTGAACTCAAATTGAATATGCAAACGGCTCAACAATTATTAGAAAGGTTGTATCCACAACGAAGATCTTTGTTAAAGCGTCAAATATTATTTGATGCGTTATCGTGTTTTTTAGAGTTTGGATTAGATGCCACTAGCATTGAGATGATTAGAGAACGTTCAGACAGCAGTGTAGGAGGGATCTATCATCATTTCAAAAATAAAGAGGGTGTGATTGCTGCTTTAGTGTTTGCAGCTTTAGATGATCAATCAAGATTAAGAGATCAATACTTAGAGCAGACGCAATCTTTAAAAGAACTGATCTATAGCTTGATTTATAGTTATGTTGATTGGGTTGCTGATCAGCCAGAGTTCGCTAAATTTTTATTACTTGCACATTACAGTGTGATGAACGGTGAACACCGTTCGGTTCTAATTGAAAAGAATAAGCTCAGAAATAAAACGCTACGCAACTACATTTCACAGTATTCTGAAGCATCTTTATTGAAATCAGCTCCAGCAGAGTTAATGATGTCTTTAGTGATTGGTGCAACAGAAAACTATTGCCGTGCTTGGTTGTTTGAAAAGGTTGATACGAATCCGAAAATTTATCGAGAATTGTTGGCTAAAGCTGCATGGGATTCTTTACAAAATTTAGCTGAGATAGAGTGAAGAAAAGGCATATTACATGCCTTTTCTTGTATTTATGCCCATTCAAATTATTTGAATTGAATCGAACCATTAGCATTTACGATAATTTTTGACTCACCCGCAGCCATATCTTGAGCAGGAGCAGCTTCTGCCATTGCAAATTTTGCAACGCCACCACGCATCATGGGTTGAGGGAAGTAATTGCTCGTATTTAAATTTAAACTGACAAGATTATATTGTGCTTTGTTCCACGCTTGCGTGATTGATAGAGCACGCTGTTGAAAGTTTTTAGAAGCCTCAATCATTAACTCATTTTCAACTTTCTTTCGTTGCTCATCAGATACGGTAAAGTTAATAGATTGAGTTTGAAAATTTTGTTGCAGTTCACTGATTAGCTGACTTGCCGCCTTGAAGTCCTTACTTTCTAACTGGATTTCTGCACGTGCACGCCATTCTTTTAATTTATTGTTGTCATTGTCATAAATAGGATAAGTGCTTTGAGCACCCGTTTCGACTTTGACTTGAGGATATTTTCGAGAAAGAGCTTGAGCTTGATTCATCAGTTGATTGATTTGATTTGAGAGTTCTGCAGGTTGCTTATGACTCTTTTCGATGTACAGAACTGCCTGCATTTGATCATTGGCAACTTGGCGTGATGCATCTGCTTGGATATTGACGATATTATAGTTTAATTGGTTGGAATCTTGGGCAAATGCGCTTGAACTGAGAGCTGCACCTAACATCATCGAAGCGAGTGCTAAAGTACGCATAAATTTTTCCTTAAAGTGACGATTAACAAATTATTTTTACAACTTTCATATTAAAAAGAACTGATGTTGAACTTCTGCAGATTTTGTGGTGTCTTTGTAATAAATTTGAGATGTTTTGCAATGAGAAAATAAAATAAAAATATTTAAATAATAAATAGTTATGATGATGGTTTTGACCATTTATCTAAAAATTAATATGTAGATAAAAAAAGCATACTTTCTTTCGCTTGTCACATAGTATGATGATAATTCATCATAGTTAATTGAAAGAAACATTTTTTCAATAATATTAGATGAATGTCAGGCATAAAAAGAGTTTATTTTATTTCAAAATTAGGTATCATCTCGCACCTAGTTGAAAGATATAAAACATTTTGTCTGCACTAGATTCTAAAAAGCACCGAGTCAAACGACCGCAAGTCACCAGACTTATTTCTTTTACCCATATCAGAGATGGTAATTCGATATGAGCGTTACTTCCGTAAACCCTGCCGCTAATGCATCCAACGAATATTATTTGACTCGCCAAAGTCAGATGGAATCAAATGTTCGTAGTTATCCACGTAAATTACCGTTAGCGATAGCGAAAGCACAGGGCTGCTGGGTTACAGATGTTGAGGGTACTCAATACCTCGACTGTTTAGCTGGGGCAGGAACATTGGCTTTAGGTCATAATCATCCTGCGGTGATTCAAAGTATTCAAGATACATTGGCAAGTGGCTTGCCTTTGCATACTTTAGACTTAACGACTCCTTTAAAAGATGCTTTTACTGAAGCACTTTTGGCTTACTTGCCAGGCGGTAAAGAAGAATATTGCTTACAGTTCTGTGGACCATCTGGTGCAGATGCTACAGAAGCGGCGATTAAACTTGCTAAAACATATACTGGTCGTAGTTCTGTGATCAGTTTTTCAGGTGGATACCACGGTATGACTCATGGTTCACTGTCTATGACAGGTAACTTGAGTGCTAAAAATGCCGTGAATGGTCTTATGCCTGGCGTTCAGTTTATGCCATATCCACATGAATATCGTTGCCCACTTGGTTTAGGTGGTGAAGCGGGTGTTGATGCTTTGACTTACTTCTTTGAAAATTTCATCGAAGACGTTGAAAGTGGTGTAACGAAACCTGCTGCTGTGATTCTTGAAGCAATTCAAGGTGAAGGCGGTGTCGTAACTGCACCTGTTAAGTGGTTACAAAAAATTCGTGAAGTGACTGAAAAGCACAACATCGTTTTAATTTTGGACGAAGTTCAAGCTGGTTTTGCACGTTCAGGTAAAATGTTTGCCTTTGAACATGCAGGTATCGAGCCTGATGTTGTGGTGATGTCAAAAGCTGTAGGTGGTGGTTTACCATTAGCAGTGCTTGGTATTAAGCGTAAGTTTGATGCTTGGCAGCCAGCAGGTCACACGGGTACTTTCCGTGGCAACCAGTTGGCAATGGGTACAGGTTTAATGGTTCTAAAAACTATTTCTGAACAAAACCTTGCTCAAAATGCGCAACAGCGTGGTGACTTCTTACAAGCTGAATTCAAAAAGTTAGCTCAAGAATTCCCATGTATTGGTAATGTCCGTGGTCGTGGTTTGATGATCGGCGTTGAAATCGTTGATGAGCGTAAACCAGCTGATCATATGGGTTCACTTCCTGCTGATGCACAATTAGCTGCGGCAATTCAAACAGCTTGTTTCAACAATAAACTTTTACTAGAGAAAGGTGGTCGTAACGGTACTGTAATTCGTTTACTTTGCCCACTTATCATCAATCAAGACGAATGTGTTGAAGTAGTTGCACGCTTCAAAAAAGCGATTGCAGAAGCTTTAAAAGCAGTACGAGGCTAATCCATGGTTGATTTTGCAGAACATCGTAAAGCGTTACTCTGCAATGATGCACAATCCATTGCTGACTATCAGTCAGCAATGGGCGAAGCGGTTAAAGCCGTTTCAGCATGGTTGCAAAATGATAAAATGTACACAGGTGGAAGCATTAAAGATTTGCGAGCAGCAATTTCTTTTAATCCATCAAAAGAAGGTTTAGGTGTACAACAATCATTACAACGTATGGTTGAGCTTTTCCTCAACAAAAGTTTAAAAGTACATCATCCACACTCACTTGCACATTTGCATTGCCCAACGATGGTGATGAGCCAAATTGCGGAAGTGTTAATCAATGCAACGAACCAATCTATGGATTCATGGGATCAAAGCCCAGCGGGTTCATTGATGGAAGTTCAGCTTATTGATTGGTTACGCCAAAAAGTGGGCTATGGCGCAGGTCAAGCAGGTGTATTCACTTCGGGTGGAACACAGTCTAACTTGATGGGTGTATTGCTTGCACGTGACTGGTGTATCTCGAAAAACTGGAAAGATGAAAATGGTAATCCATGGTCTGTTCAGCGTGATGGTATTCCTGCAGAAGCAATGAAAAACGTCAAAGTCATTTGTTCTGAAAATGCACACTTCTCTGTGCAAAAGAATATGGCAATGATGGGGATGGGCTTCCAGTCGGTCGTGACTGTTCCTGTCAATGAAAATGCGCAAATGGATGTCGATGCACTCGAAAAAACCATGGCACATCTTCAGTCTGAAGGCAAAATTGTTGCTTGTGTTGTTGCTACAGCGGGTACGACAGATGCTGGTGCAATCGATCCACTCAAGAAAATCCGTGAAATTACCAATAAATTTGGTTCTTGGATGCATATTGATGCTGCTTGGGGTGGTGCGCTGATTCTTTCTAATGATCATCGTGCAATGCTTGATGGAATTGAATTGTCAGACTCAATCACACTTGATTTCCATAAGCATTATTTCCAAAGCATTAGTTGTGGCGCTTTCTTGTTGAAAGACGAGGCTAACTATCGCTTTATGCATTATGAAGCTGAGTATTTAAACTCTGCTTATGATGAAGAGCATGGTGTACCTAACCTTGTGTCTAAATCATTGCAAACGACTCGTCGTTTTGATGCATTAAAATTGTGGATGACAGTTGAAGCATTAGGTGAAGAGCTTTATGGTTCAATGATCGACCACGGTGTGAAATTAACACGTGAAGTTGCAGACTACATCAAAGCAACCGCAGGTCTAGAATTGTTGGTTGAACCACAATTTGCTTCTGTTCTGTTCCGTGTTGTTCCAGAAGGTTATCCAACTGAGTTTATTGATAGTTTGAACCAAAACGTTGCAGATGAATTATTTGCACGTGGTGAGGCGAATATTGGTGTGACTAAAGTTGGTCAGGTTCAATCATTGAAAATGACAACTTTAAGCCCAGTTGCAACGCTTGAAAACGTTCAAAATCTACTTGCACTTGTGCTTGCAGAAGCTGATCGGATTAAAGATGCGATTGTTGCAGGTACTTACGTGCCACCTATTGATTAATGATTTGTAATCTAAGGCCACCAGAGTGGCCTTTTTTTTCACACGAGATTTATCCATTAATTCTATCTACAGCTATTTCGAATAAAACTTTTGATGGGTGCTCATTAATTCCATCACAAAAAAATTAAAAAGAAACTCCTCCAGTCGATAAGACTTTAAACTTAAGGCTAAATATTGGTTCTTTGGTTTACAATGGGTTTTATATTTAAACAGGTAGTCCATTGTTTTTAAAAAATTTGCGTTAAATCTAGATACATTTTTTGATAAAAAAACAACCACGATAAAATTGATATTTGAAAATAAAGATTCAAAAAATGTGATTATCATTAAAACGTCATAATTTAGTAACTTAATTGCAATATTGCAACTGCAAAATGCAATTCATCGAAAGTGTGACTACCAAACTTTACGTAACGTACACGCACACTATATTGCATTTCATGAAGAGAGAAAAGAATGCGTTTAAATACACGTCAAATCGTAATTGCTTTAGCGGTTTCTGGAGCGGTTGTTGCAACAACGGCGAATGCAGCTCGCGATACGATTCAAATTGCGGGTTCATCAACAGTATTGCCATATGCGAGTATTGTTGCAGAAGAGTTTGGTAATACTTTTCCACAATTTAAAGCTCCAGTAGTAGGTTCAGGCGGGTCTTCAGCAGGATTAAAGCAATTTTGTCAAGGTCTTGGTGATAATACCATTGATATCGCAAACTCATCTCGTAAAATTAAAGATGCAGAACTTGCTGCTTGTAAAAAAGCGGGCGTAACTCAAATTCAAGAAATCAAGATTGGTTACGATGGTATTGTTTTTGCGTCAAACTTAAGAAAGCGTTCTTATGAGTTAGATGCAGTACAAGTTTTTCAAGCTCTGGCTGCACAGCTTCCATCGGGTGGGAAATTGATTCCAAATCCTTATACGCGTTGGAGTCAAATTGATAGTGAATTACCAGACGAACCCATTACTTTAGTGATTCCAGCATCTAACCATGGTACACGTGAAGTCTTTCAAGAAAAATTGGTTGATGTTGGATGTGAATCTTTTGCTTACTTTAAAAATTTAGAGAAAGACGATCAGAAAAAAGCATGTTCATCTTTCCGTAAAGATGGTCGAGTCATTGAGATTGCGGGTGACTATACTGAAACATTGACACGTTTAAAAACTTCTCCAAATGCTATAGGTGTTTTTGGTTTAGGTTTTTATGATCAAAACCGTGATAAGTTACGTGTTGCGACAGTAAATGGAGTGATGCCGAATGAGAATACGATTTTAAGTGGTCGTTACCCTGTTTCTCGTGCACTTTACTTCTATGTAAAAGGTCAGCATTTAAAATCAATTAAAGGTTTACCTCAATACGTTGAATTCTTCCTAAATAAGAAATTTTCTGGTAAAGGTTCAAAATTAGAGAAAGCTGGTTTAATTCCTTTGAGTGATAAAGAACGTGCAAAAATTCTAGCTGATTTTAAAGCTGGAAAAACAGTGAAGTAATAGTTGTTTTAAACAAGGCTGATGATAAGGATTTATCATTGGCCTTTTATTAAATTCAATGTGTTAGAATAATTTATTCTGAATAAATTGCATATTAGACTAAATCGAGTTTGGTAGGTGATAACAGTAACGTTTGATCGATTTCAAGCCCTTGCAAGAGAATGAGGTCTACGTGATCAGATTACATTTTTTTGAATAGAATTCACTATTCAGAAATGTCTAATTTATCCTGATGTATATGTGTATCAAAAAATAGGTAAATAAACAAAGCAACATAAAAGGTGATCGAATATTTATTAGAATTTATTTCACAGATAACGTAAATGAGAACAATATGTTATGTTCCAAGTATAAATGTTCAGCGATTAAAATTGATAAATATATAGAAAAGTTTGATTATAACCAAAGCGTCACAAAGTTGTAACCTATTTGTCATATTATCTGATCAAAATACAGTTAACCAAAGTACAACACTTGAAGTTAAAAGAGTTGTAAATCAAATTGTATAAATGAGAGAAGACAGAATGCGCTTAAATCCACGTTATATCGCACTTGCATTGGCTGTATCTGGGGCAACTGTAGCAGGAACTGCTAACGCAGCTCGTGATACGATTCAAATTGCTGGTTCATCAACTGTATTACCTTATGCAAGTATTGTTGCAGAAGAATTTGGTAATACTTTCCCACAATTCAAAGCACCAGTTGTTGGTTCAGGTGGTTCTTCAGGTGGTTTGAAACAATTCTGTCAAGGTGTTGGCGACAACACAATTGATATCGCGAACTCTTCACGTGCTATCAAAGATACTGAAATCGCTGCATGTAAAAAAGCTGGCGTAAACCAAATCCAAGAAATCAAAATTGGTTATGACGGTATCGTATTTGCATCAAATGTAAAAAAAGCTGCGTATAAATTAAAACCTTATCACGTATTCACAGCATTATCTGCTCAATTGCCTTCAAATGGTAAATTAGTTCCAAACCCATATACAACTTGGAACCAAATTGATAAATCTTTACCAAATGAGCCGATTACTTTAGTTATTCCTGCATCTAACCACGGTACTCGTGAAGTATTCCAAGAGAAAATGGTTGAAGCAGGTTGTGAAGCTTATGATTACTTCAAAAACTTAGATAAAGAAGCTCAGAAAAAAGCGTGCTCTACATTCCGTAAAGATGGTCGCGTAATCGAAATCGCTGGTGACTATACAGAAACTCTTGCTCGCTTAAAGACTTCACCAAGCGCTGTAGGTGTATTTGGTCTTGGCTTCTATGACTTGAACCGTGACAAGTTACGTGTTGCAACTGTAAACAACGTTGTTCCTTCTGAGAAGACAATTTTAAGTGGTCAGTACCCAGTTTCTCGCCCATTGTTCTTCTATGTGAAAGGCGAACACTTGAAGTCAATCAAAGGTTTACCACAATACGTAGAATACTTCTTAAACAAGAAAGTATCTGGTAAAGGTTCTAAGTTAGAAAAAGCTGGTTTGATTGCATTGAATGACAAAGAACGTGCAAAAATCCTTGCTGATTTTAAAGCTGGTAAAACAGTTAAATAAGTTTACTTAATAACGGAGGCTGGTGAGACTTAGATTCATCGGCCTTTTTGTCTAGCTAAGTTTTTTCAAATGATGAAAATTGAGAAAACAGTGGAGATTACATGAATCTGCTACTTATCGGTGTGTTATTAGCCCTTGTGGCAATCGCATATCAAATCGGGCTGAGTAAAAGCCGTAACCTAGCAGGTAAGGGGAATAACTCAGTAGCACTACATTCTCGTCCTGTGTATTACGGGGCTTTGGTTGCCTTGTGGTGTGGTATTCCTGCTTTTTTAATTTTGATAATTTGGAACTTGGTTGAGCCGAGTGTTTTACAACATATTATTTTTAATAATATCCCAGCATCCGTCAGTGCAACTTTAGATGAAGCAGGGCGTGATGTATTAATTGATCGTGTTCAAGCCATTGCTTCAGGTTTTGGTGTCACGGATCAAGCTGCGGCTTATGAAGTTGCTGCTGCACAACAATTAGCAAAATTTCAAACCATTGGGACTTTTGCTAAGTTAGCTGTAGTTATAAGCGTTGCGTTAGCTGGTTTAGTTTGGGCAAAGCGTAAAGTTAGTGAGCAATATCGTGCACGAAATCAGGTTGAAAAAACAATTAACGTTGCCTTGATTCTATGTTCTGGTGTTGCGATTTTAACAACTATTGGTATCGTTCTTTCGATGCTGACAGAAGCATTACATTTCTTTAAATTTGTCAGTCCTACTGATTTCTTCTTCGGTACAGAATGGAACCCTGGTTTCAGCACAACAGGAAATGCTGAAGGCAGTTATGGAATTTTGCCATTACTTTGGGGGACATTAATGGTCAGTGGTATCGCATTACTTGTTGCGGTTCCGATTGGCTTAATGATTGCAATTTACTTGGCAGAATATGCATCTCCAAAGCTACGTGCTTGGGCAAAACCAATTATTGAAGTATTAGCAGGTATTCCTACTATTGTTTACGGTGTATTTGCACTTATGGTCATCGGACCATTCTTCAAAATGGTAGGTGAAAGTGTTGGTATTAATATCAATGCGACAAGTGCTTTGACTGCTGGCTTTGTTATGGGAATTATGATTATCCCATTCGTATCATCATTATCAGATGACATCATTACTCAAGTTCCACGTTCACTCCGTGATGGTTCTTTAGGTTTGGGTGCTACAAAATCTGAAACGATTAGACAAGTTGTTTTACCTGCTGCACTTCCTGGTATTACAGGCGCATTTTTACTTGCTGTTTCTCGTGCTGTTGGTGAGACCATGATTGTGGTACTCGCAGCAGGGAATAGCCCATTACTACATGCAAACCCATTAGAAGCTGTTTCAACAGTGACGGTAACGATTGTAAAACAGTTAACTGGCGATACAGATTTCGCAAGTCCACAAGCATTGGTTGCATTTGCCCTAGGTTTAACGTTGTTTGTGATTACTTTGGGTCTAAACATTATTGCACTGTATATCGTGCGCAAATATCGTGAGCAATACGAATGAGTTCATCAAAGACATCTCCTTTGGATCCAAATGCGTTTGATCCTCAAGTGGCTGCTGAACAACGTGAACAGCGCAAAAAAGTTATCCAAAGCTCGTTGGCAAAACGTCATCGCAAAGAAAAAATGTTCCGTCTGGGAGGTTTTTCTGCAGTCGTGATTGGTTTGGCATTTGTTGCTTTACTATTCGGAAGTATTTTAGCGAGAGGCTTACCAGCTTTCTGGCAGAGTAGTATGACAGTTCCTGTTTATTTTGACCCTACGATCATTAATGCAGGACCGAAACCAAAACCAACTGCGGGTGAGTCGCCAGCTCATTTTGAAGAGCGCTTTGTTGCTTGGCAAACTGAGATGGGTATGGTGGATTGGGATGCATTGATCGTAAATGGTATTGTTGCTAAAGACCCAGCACTTGAGTCGCAACGTGATTATTTGACTGGTATGTATACTAGCTCTGAAGCATACCGTTTACGTGATATGGTTCTTACAAATCCAGCATTAATTGGCACTAAGCAAGAACTTAAATTCTTGGCAGATGCCAATGTCGATGTATGGTTATCTGGAAATATTGATCGTTCATTGCCTGATGATCAGCAACAACTTGATCCAGAAGTACGTCAACTCGCTGATCAATTAGAAGCAAAAGGGATCATTGAAAGTACGTTTAATACCAACTTATTTGTTAGCCCTGACTCTCGTAGTTCTCCTGCAATCAGTGGTTTGGCAGGAGCATTCATGGGTTCATTGTTCATGATGCTCATCGTGATCGTGATCTCTATTCCAATTGGGGTTGCAAGTGCCATTTACTTGGAAGAATTTGCGCCGAAAAATATGATGACAGACATCATCGAAGTAAATATTAATAACTTGGCTGCTGTTCCTTCGATTGTGTTTGGTTTGTTAGGTGCTGCTATCTTTATCGGATGGATGCAACTGCCACTTTCAGCTCCGTTGGTGGGTGGTTTGGTTTTAAGTCTAATGACACTGCCAACTGTAATCATTACCACACGTGCATCATTGAAGGCAGTACCACCATCTATCCGTCAAGCTGCATTAGGTTTAGGTGCATCGAAAGTACAAACAGTGTTCCATCATGTATTGCCACTCGCGCTTCCTGGCATTATGACAGGTTCGATTATTGGTGTAGCACACGCATTGGGTGAAACAGCGCCATTACTCCTGATTGGTATGAGTGCCTTCGTTGCAAGTGTTCCGACATCACCACTTGATCAAGCAACAGCATTGCCTGTACAAGTATATTTGTGGCAAGGTAATGAACTACGTAACTTCTTTGAAGGACGTACAGCAGCAGCGATTATTGTGCTTCTAGCATTGATGATTGGTTTAAACAGCCTTGCTATTTGGCTACGTAAGAAATTTGAAGTGCGTTGGTAATTGAGGAGAGTACAATGAATACGATTGAAATTATGAACGCATTAGAAAAGGATAAGTCAGTGAATCCACAGCAAACAGAATCGAATTCATCTGAAGCACAAGTTCAGCAATCTAATACTGCTTTTGTTTCTCAGTTTGAAACGGCTTCATCAAATAAAAAGCCTAAAAGCAATGAAGTAAAAATCATGACCAAAGATGTTCATGTTTACTATGGTGAAACTGAAGCGATTAAAGGTATTGATCTTGATATCTATCAAAATGAAGTGATTGCTTTTATTGGTCCATCAGGGTGTGGTAAATCGACTTTCTTGCGTACTTTGAATCGCATGAATGATACGATTGATACTTGTCGCGTAACAGGTAAAGTCACTCTAGATAATCAAGATATTTATGATCCAAATCTTGATGTGGTTCTACTACGTGCGCAAGTTGGTATGGTATTCCAAAAACCGAATCCATTTCCTAAATCAATTTTCGATAACGTAGCTTATGGTCCTAAGCTACATGGCTTAGCTCGTGATAAATACGATTTGGAAGAAATCGTTGAAAACAGTTTACGTAAAGCTGGTCTGTGGGAAGAAGTGAAAGATCGTTTGAGTCAGCCAGGAACAGGTTTGTCAGGTGGTCAGCAACAACGCTTATGTATTGCACGTACAATCGCAGTAAGCCCTGAAGTGATCTTAATGGATGAGCCGTGTTCAGCACTTGATCCAATTGCAACTGCGAAGATTGAAGAATTAATTTCTGAACTTTCTGAGCAATATACGATTGCCATTGTAACGCACTCAATGCAACAAGCAGCTCGTGTATCTGATCGTACTGCTTACTTCCATTTAGGTGATTTGATCGAAGTGAACTCAACTGAGAAAATATTTACTCAGCCAGATCATCAATTAACTGAAGCATATATTACAGGTCGTTTCGGTTGATATTTTTACAGTGAAAAGAAGAGCCTTCGGGCTCTTTTTTTGTATAGGCAGATGAAAAAGAATCTATTTTTCAAAATCACTATTGAATTTTAACTCAACTGACCACATCTTAGACGGATAAAAGCCGAACTTAAGAGCACTTATTTTATGTTATTCCATTTACCTAAATTTCCTGCTGAGATTCGTATAAGTCATTTAAATGCGCGCGTGAATGAGCAAAGAAAAAGAATTGCGCAAACAACAGCATCTCGTTTGGAACTTTTACAACTGGTGCAACAGCTTGCAAAAGAAGCGAAAATTCGTAAAAAAAATGATCAGAAAATTTATGTGCTCGATTTCAAAGGTGATGTACAAGCCTCTGCTGTAGATACGATTCGTGAGGAAATTACCCTTATTCTAGCAACCGCAAAAGCAGGGCACGACCGCGTTGTAGTTCGTTTAGAAAGTCCTGGTGGAATGGTACACGGTTATGGTTTGGCTGCTGCTCAGTTAGTTCGTTTACGTGATGCGGGTTTTAATGTGACGATCTGTGTAGACAAAGTAGCTGCAAGCGGTGGCTATATGATGGCTTGTATTGCCAATGAAATCATTACAGCACCATTTGCTGTGGTCGGTTCAATTGGTGTGGTTGCACAGGTTCCAAACTTCAACCGTCTTTTAAAACAACATAACGTTGATTTTGAATTGTATACGGCTGGTGAGTATAAACGTACTGTGACAATGTTCGGAGAAAATACACCTGAAGGCAAGGCGAAATTTGAAGAAGAATTGCAACAAACGCATTCTTTATTCAAGCACTTTGTTGAAAAATATCGTCCTCAATTAGATATTTCAAAAGTGGCAACAGGTGAGCATTGGTATGGTGAAGATGCTCTCGCATTAAATTTGGTGGATAAGTTACAGACTTCGGATGAGTATTTACTTAGCTTGTTACCAAAACATGATGTATACGTGATCAATACTCGCAAACGTCCGACATTTGGTGAGAAACTTGGATTACAAGCAGCGCAAATGGCAGAAAGTTTAATTCCAGCAGTACTTGGGAAAATGACTGATACTCTAGTAAAAGCAAACAATACGCTCGTTCAAATGCGCGATCCTAAATTCTAAGTTAACAAAGAAATCTTTAAACCAGCTTCGGCTGGTTTTTTGTTTTATGACATCTGATTTTAATTGATGGTCAATTAAATAAAATGACAAAACTCAGCTTTGAATAGATTATTCTAAATGATTGCATTTGATATTTTAACGAACAGATTAAGTGCTTAATTATTCATTAATCTAAAGTTTTTAAAATAAAATTGATCAGTGGGTATAATAATGACAAGAGTTATCGTTTCTTCAAAGACGAGCCTAAACATTTTACAAGATGGAAAAATCAAGGATGTCATATTAAGTCAGCCATCTATTATTCAATTAGGTATAAACCAAGAGAGTATAAAATCCATCATCAAGCAAGGCGATGATTTAGTCATTACTTTAAAAAATGGCGAGAAAATAATCATTCGTGACTTTTACAATGAAATGAATGCCAGTGAGCATACATTGGCCTGAGCAATGATGATGGTAGCTACTCGATTGCCGAGTTCGAAGATTCGGGCAAATTTGTTCGTTACACATCATCAAGTCAAGCTGTACCTCAAGTTTCGACAGAGTTACCTACACAAGTCTCTTCAGTATCAGAACCCGCAGATGATCTTGGGATCACTAAATCGCAATTGATTAAAGGTGGACTGAATGCTATGGCTGCTGAAGGTCTTTATTTGTTGGCAGTAAATGATGATGACGACAATAATAATGATAAAAATGATTCGACGGATATGATTGCTCCGATAACACCAACGGCAGTACTGAGTTCGGATACACAAACGATTACAGGTAAAACTGAAGCCAAAGCAAAAATTGAGATTAAAGATTCAACAGGAAAAGTCATTGCCACGGGTCAAGCTGATCAGGATGGAAACTATACTGTAAAACTGAACGAACCTTTAGTGAATGGAAGCAAAGTGGCTGTCTCTGCAATTGATAGTGCTGGTAATGTTTCGAAATCAACAGTTGTGACTGGAACTAAAGATACATTACACCTGATTCACCTTTGGCACAGCTTAATCAAGATGGCACTATTGTGACAGGCAAAGCTGAAGCAAATGCAAAAATAGAAGTTAAAAGTGCAGATGGTCAAACAACTATTGGCTCTGGAACAGTTGGTGCGGATGGTAAGTTCAGTCTGAGTTTGTCACCTGCTTTAACAGATAAAAATATTGCCAAAATTTATATTATCGATTCTTCAGGAAATCGTTCTGAACCTACAGATATATTTGGTGCTAAAGATACAATTGCACCGACTAAGCCTCTGCTACAAACGGTAATGGATGATATTGGCGCAGTTAAAGGCGCTGTTAGTTCAGGTGGAAGTACCGATGATACCAAGCCAACATTATCAGGAATTAGTGAAGCAAAAGCAGTACTCACAATATTTGATAATGGCTATCCGATTGGGACTGTTACAGTTGGAGATAATGGTAAATGGAGTTACACCGTAACGAATGATTTAGTTTTAGGCTCACACAAAATTACTTTAACTCAAACAGATGTAGCTGGTAATACCAGTGAACTCAGTGATGCCTTTAATTTCACAATTGTAGCTCCAGCTCAACCTAGTGCGCTGATGTTGAGTGATTCCTTAATCATTGAGGAGGTTCAAACTTCTTTTGTGGACTCTGTTAATTTAGATCGTCTTTTAAGAGCTCCAAACATATCGGATAGCTTTGTAGATGAGGAACAATTATCAATTCCGCTAGAGCATTTATTAAGTGCAGAAAAGTTGGAAACAGATGTGATAGATCAATTATTAAATGAGTTTGATCGTAAGCGTCCGCTGAACCCCACTTTTTCTAACTCATTAATACCGCGATAGTGTCCACTTAAATTTAAGTGGACACCTATTTATGGATTTAAAGACAGT
>Ga0209426_1001038_pt1 | contig 20502 bp, 14 predicted proteins | sample Deesub1362B_J571_FD_187697 | JGI IMG/M metagenome (GOLD analysis project Ga0209426, IMG submission 187697) | Deep oceanic, basalt-hosted subsurface ecosystem from Juan de Fuca Ridge flank, Pacific Ocean, CORK Borehole 1362B_J2.571 (SPAdes)... ...
TAACAAGCCAGAGCGGGAGAGATATGCCGGGCAGAATCTGGCTGATCTTGCTAGGCGTATCCTGAATGGTGAGCTATAAGCTCCCAAACCCATTAGGATAACGCAAAACACACCAATAGCAAAACCTATCACAAAACCATTATGGCTACTTTTTTATAAACATAAGTTTTATATATTTGCAATTCATGTAGGTCACATGTATACTAGGAGTTTGGCTCTGCTGTGTGGAATTGAAAAAGGAGGTGATGTGTATGGATGATTTCTCTGTGAATTGGGATGTTGAGGCCAAAACAGTATTGGCTGTCCATGAAATACCTGAGAAGTGTTGCCAGTGTGATCGGATGGAAATACTGAGAAAACTCGAACATGAACTGAGACCCCTAAGTGAGTATGAACTCCTACAAGAGGGCGTACACCTCGCGAGGGATATGAAACTCAGCATACCAAGGGTAAATGGGCATGCGGTGATGCTGCTCTACCTCACAAAGATAGATGATTTCGACCGGCTCCGCCCACTTTTCATCCCCTGCATCCCGCAGATTCTCCGCGCCATTCAAGACCCTCGCGTAGACGACCATGACAGGAGTGCCCCCAAAGACCAGCTGAGGAAGGTAATCAGGAAACTATGCGGAAATGAGCACGACATAAAGGCCATGCTGGCGGATGTGTTCAGATATGCCCGCGAGTCCCAGCTTCGCGCCCCCATGGCGGAGGTCATCTACAACATTTCGCAGACCGAGTATGGGATATACCTGCGCCCCTGGCAGAGAGAGCTCGCGGAGCTGGCACGCGACCCGTCGCCAGATGTCAGGATTTATGCACTGCGAGCCGCCGCATCCTCGCTGGAAGACCCCTCCACGGAGATCATAGACGCGTTCATCGGCGCCCTCGGCATCCCGGATGACGGGGTGCTGGACGCCGCTATGGCAGGGCTATCGCGCTTCCAGAGGTATGTCAGCAACGTGGAGCCGCTTCGGGATGTCGCCGAGGATATTATTACTAGGAGAAATGACAGGCATCTTCTGAAGTCGGCCCTCCTGCTGCTCGGATCCGTTGCACACAGGACGAAGGGCATTTCCGGGCACACCGTGAATAGGATATGCGAGTTCGCCTCATCGGGCGACGAAGAGCTGAAGATAGCAGCTTTCAGGGCGATTGGTGACCTGGTGAGGGCGGGAGCCATCAGCGAATACGGAAAAATCCCGGATGTCGTGGAGAACGCGCTTTCAACTCCGGGGCTGTCAGAGAGCGTGGTAAAGAGCGCACTTAATGCCGCGATTCGCTTGATAGAGCGGGACGGGGGCCCTGAGTCGCTGAAGGAGCTGGTTCTGAGAGGTATAAAGGGGGAATTGGGAGAGGATGTGCAGATATGGTTTATAGAGAATCTTGAAAGTGCAGAGGAGAGAAATGCCATTCTCTACTTGAAATACTGCGCCCTTTTGGAATTGATCTCTATGCCAAAACTTCGCCAGAAACTATATAAACCCGTCGGGCAATTAACACAATAAGCTGGCAGGTGATATTAATATGGGGAATAAAAGGTTGATAGAAACAGTTCATTTTCCGCTCAGCCTGGTCAACGAGGTCTCCGCCTCGGAGAAGTCGGGAGGCGGGCGCCCTCCGTTCTGGGAAATGGTGTTCTGGTGGACCAGAAAGCCCCTTTCAAGCGCGAGGGCCGTGATAGCGGCGTCCCTTCTTCCCGCGGGGGTCAGCGTTGAGGAGTTCACGCGTAACCTGAGGCTCGTCGGGGTGAAGAAGAAGCCCCATAACTACAATCCGCATATTCCCCCATCCTGGAACAGGTATTTCAGCGGGAAGAAGCTTCTGGACCCCTTCGCGGGATTCGGGTCCATCCCGCTGGAGGCATTTAGGATGGGGCTGGACACCACGGCCGTGGAGCTCCTGCCCACCGCATACGTCTTCCTGAAAGCCGTCCTTGAATATCCCGCGAAATACGGCAAAGACCTCGTGGGGGATGTGGAAAGGTGGGGCACGTGGATAACGGAGAGGTTGCAGGAGGACCCTGAAATCAGCGAGCTTTACGACGATGATGTGGCGGTGTACATCGGCACGTGGGAGGTCCGGTGTCCGCACTGCGATGCGTGGACACCCCTCATAGGGAACCACTGGCTTGCGAGGGTGAAGAGCGGAAACTCCTACAAGCGCCTGGCGTTTATGCGCCCGCGCGTCTCGGACGGGAGGGTCGAGATAGAGGTCGTGGATATAAACAGGATGGCGATGGAGGGAAAGATAAAAGGGCTGCCCAAGGCGAATATCTCGGAGTACGCGAGGGTCAGGGGCCAGACCATAACGCTCCAGGGCAGCGATGGGGTCTATGCGGAATTTGAGGTCCCGGAGAGCAACATACACGCGAGGAGGTCGCAGGTGCAGTGTCTGGTGTGCGGGAACACCATACGGTTCTGGGACGAGAGAAACGGGAGGCATTACAACGACGCGAAGGACCTAGAAAAGACCCTGATAGGCGTGGTTCCGCGTGACAGGATGGAGGAGATGCCAGGCGGTAAGGAAAACCCCGTTCCCGAGTTTCTGAAGACCGCTCTCTCCGAGCTGGGTATAAACGTGGGCGATGAGGCCGTGCTGTCCAGGAAGAGGAAGGGTGTGTGGCACATCTACGACGAGGGGCGCATTTACCTCCTCCAGCTGAAGAGGGCGGGGCTGGAGGTTTACTCCACGTCATCCGTGGAGTGGTACGTCAAGTGGGCGCTGAAAAAGTACCACGAGGGCGATGAGAGGTTCGCGAGGCAGCGGCTGCTGGTGAAGGTAAAAGTTGTGGATGGCGATTTAATCTTCGAGCCGTGCACCGAGGAGGACAACGCCAAACTGGAGAGGGCAAAGGAGAGGGTTAGGGAGTTGATTGAGAGAGGAGAGCCGGATGTTCCGACAGAACCTGTTGCTCCTTGGGGTTCAAAAGGGATGGGAGGGGATATTAAGACCATTACTTGGGGTTTGACCACTTGGGATAAACATTTCAACCCCCGACAGCTCCTCACCCTCGTCAAACTTGTCAAGTTGATTCGTGAAGTGGGCAGGAAAGTTGAGGAGGAGAAAATCCGTGAGGGGTGGAGCGAGGAGGACGCGTTTGCCTACGCGGAGGCGGTGGCGACATATTTGAGTGTGGGGTTGTGCAAGCATCTTCAGTATAATGCATTACCCACAGGATGGAACCCTGGATTTTGGGGTATTTTAAAAATAAGGGATGTTATGGGGTTCAGAGGTATTGCTATGCAATGGAATTGGATAGAGGTCAATACAATAAACAGAGATATTCCACTGTCATATGATGGTGTATTTACTTCTTATTTATTAAATGGGATGAAATACCTTACCTCAACCCTTAGCTCTCAAACACAGCAGAGGATTACTGAAATTGAAAGTAGAACAAAAGAAATTAAAGCTCTTCTCGACGACGCCACAACCCTCTCCAAACTCAACGACGAAAAGTACGACGTCATCGTGACGGACCCGCCGTACGCGGATGACGTTCCATACACGGAACTGAGCGATTTCTACTACGTCTGGCTCAAGAGGGCGCTGAGCGACAGCGACGGGAGGAAACTCCTGCCGAGGTTCCATAAAGAGGCGTTCTTCAAGCCCTTCGGGAGGGCGTGGAGGGAGATAAAGACGCAGTGGCAGGAGTTCGCGAGGAAGGAGGTTTCCACGAATCCCGGGAGGTTCATGGATGCGGAGAACAGGAACGAGATCGCGGACGAACACTTCCGAACCCTCCTCACACAGGCCTTCGCCGCCATGGCGGAGCACCTGAAAGACGACGGAATCATCGCCACTTACTACGCCCACACCTCGCCGGAGGCGTGGGCAGCGCTCCTTGACGCGGGGTGGCAGGGGGCGAAGATGCGCGTGACGAACGCTTTCCCCATAGTCACCGAGTCCGCCCAGAGGGTCACAAGCCGGGGGAAGCTCGCGCTGGACACGGCGATAGTGGTGACGTGGCGCAGGGGCGTGAAGGGGAGTGTGGACATACGGGATATAGCCCCGGACCTCGTGAGGGCTTCGGCGGAGAGAACCCTCGCGCTTCTGCGGATGGGACAGGACCGCAAACATAGGGAGTACTACGGCTTCAAGGGCAGGGACATAATGGTGGGTGCGATGGCGGCCACGCTCTCGGTGCTCACCAGGTACGAGGAGGTCTATGACCTCAGGGGCAAACTCTCCACGCAGGAAATCCTCACCGAACACGTTTACCCGCTGACGACGAGGGGCATGATCGCGGGGCTCCTGGAGGAGCTGAAGGTTCCGGAGGTTCGGAACCGGTATGCGGCTTTCTACCTCGTCGTCAAGGCGTTCTTCGGCGCCACGTCCAACGGCGAGAGGTTTGAGAGGTTCAAGCCATCCCGGACGGACATAAGCATACTGTCAATCTCCCTCGGGATGGACTACAGGACGCTCATGGAATCCAATCTTCTCAAAAAGGTGAAGGGCGGAAACGAGTACGTGTTGCTGGAACCCACCTCAACGGAGCCCTCAAAGCTTGAGGAGTTTCTCCGGATAGAAAGGCGCGTGGACCCCTCCGACCCGGAGATAAGAAATCCCGTGGACCTCCTCCACCTGATGGAGTACCTGGCCGCGACGCTTCCCGTCTCCGAGTTTGCCCGTGAGGTGGAGCGGTTCAGGGAACAGTATCCGGCTTTCGTTGACGAGGCGATCGCCCTCGCATCCATATTCTCCAGGATACTCCGGGAGTACGACCCGGAGAGGAAACTGTCGGAAGAGCTCCTCGCGAAGTATCGCGGTGAGAGGCTGGAGGTGTGACGGACATGGGAATAAAACAGCAATGTGTTCTGTGGGATGATGTGTTCGACACGCAGCTTGACGAGCAGCTTGCGCCCGAGATAGGCAGCGTTCTCGACGGGCTGGGCGTGAGCAGCATATACACTGACCCCGTTGAGTTTTTCAAACGCACCTATTTCACCGACAAGATGATAGATGCCCTCGAGAAGATAGTCGCGACGCTTCGCGGCGAGGGCAGCGCTAACACCTACACCATATACTCCCTTTTCGGTGGCGGCAAGACCCACACCCTGCTCACCATCTACCACGCGTTTCAGAACCCCTCGGCGCTCAGGCATCCGGACGTGCTGAAGGACTACGACCCCAACACGGCACAGAGACTGAACCAGATCGCGAGCGACATTGAGAGCGTGAAAGGCGACACGAAGATAATAGTGGTCTTCGGAAAGAGCGAGAAGTATTCGGGGGGCAGACCGGAGCGTCCCTACACCTACGACGACGGCACCACCACGCGGACCGTGTGGGGATACATCGCGTACCACCTCGGAAAGTACGAAATGGTCCGCATAGACGATGAAAACCACACAAACCCCGACCTGAACGTGCTCACCAGGATGTTCCTGGGAGAGAGGGTGCTGATACTCATGGACGAGATTGTGGAGCTCGCCCACAAGTATCAGCAGTCCAGAAGCGATGAGGAGAGGCGGTATGCGAACCTGATTCCCACGTTCCTGGAGATGCTCACCAAGGCTATCCACGGCACGGAATCCGCCCTCGTGGTCACGATGCCCGTTGAACTGAGCAGGGCGGAGATAAGCAAGATGGAGCACTGGTACGACCAGACGCTCATCGCCTCGTTCTGGCGCGCCCTCAAGAACGTGGGGGACAGGTTTTCACCCCTCGTGCACAGCCAGGAGAGGGACGACCTCCTGATGGTGCTGAAGAAGAGAATATTCAGCCAGGTAAACCTAGACCAAGGAGCGGTGAAGGAGCTGACGGCGAAGTACCGGGAGTTTTCCAACGTCTTCGGCGATGCCCCCGAGCCGGGGCTGGAAGAGTCGTATCCTTTCCACCCGACGTACCTGAGGGTTGTCCGCGATCTCGTGGAGAAGGCAAACCTTCAGAAGACCAGGGATGTCCTGAAGATAACGAGAATTGTAGTGAGGCAGATATGGAATGGGAGCGAGGACCCCTCCATGATCATGCCGTGGCATATAGACCCGGGAGACACGCTCCTGCGCTCTTACCTCTTCCTGAGGGACCTCGCGCCTTACGGGAACGTCTATGACAGCGACGTGATAGAGGGTATAGACAGGTCTTTCTCCAGGGACATCAAAAAGAGGGACCTGGCAAAGCTCGTCGCGCGTGTGATATTCCTGTCCACGTACTTCTACGACACTCCGACCGCCAGACCGTACCTTCCCACGCGGGATAAAATCGCCAGAATGGTCTATGAACCCGCGTTCTTCTACGACAGGGGCCTCAGCCCCACGCACATAGTGGACGTCCTCAACTCACTCACGAGCTCCATGGAGCTGACGCATTTCTACTCCTCCGAGTCCCATTACTGGTTCTGGAGGAATGCGAACGTTATGGAAATAGTCAAGAGCGAGGCGAAAAAGCGGGCATCCAACAGGACCGCTCTGGAGGAGTGCTTGAAGGATTTTGCCCAGAAACTTCTCAGAGGGCAGATGCCGAAGACATCTGCGCCAACAATTAAGAAAGTGCTCAATGTGGACAACGCCACAGTGGTTACCAGCGTTGAGGGGGTGGAGGTTCAGGACACGCCCAAGTACAGCGTCCTCGTGGTCTTAAGGGATGACTTGGACGAGCGAACTCTCAAACGTCTTATTCTTCAGTCCAGAACGGGGTCGCGCAACTACAGAAACACGATAATAGTGGCGTTTATGTCCTCTGGATACCTGCAGAGCGCATATCAGGACGCTGCCATCATAGAGGCGTGCAAGAGCGTGTCCACCAACCTGATGACGTTCTTCCCCGATGCGGACGATGCGCTAATAAAGGTTCAGAAACACATGATTTCTAAAATCAGGGACCACTCCGAGGAAAGGCTCATAAAAACGCTGATGAACGGCATCAACAGGGTCGCGTACCCCGTGAGGAGGGACGGAAGGGACGATGTGAAGATCATAGATGTGGCCACGACCGCCTCCAATATTCTGGACAACATATATCTTGCCCTCAGGCACCCACATCACCAGAAGATAATGGATGACTTGGGGGATGACTTCGACCTGCTGAACAACATACTCAAAAGATGCCTCAGCATAGACCTCTCAGAGGGCACCAGGGCTTACAGGGTCGGCGAGATCATGGAGTGGTTCAGGGTGAACCCCGGCTTACCCATGGTGGACGATACGGACCTCATATACTCGCTAAAGAAAGGGGTAGACATGCTGAAAATAGGAATGGAGAATGAACGGCTCTGGTACAAAAAGGTGCACGAGAGCCGCCACACCATGGACCCGTACAGGGATGGTGAACCGCCTGCAACGGTGAAGAAGAGCTACAGGGTTCTCCCGTGGCGTATGGCGATTGAGAAGCAGGTCGCCCATCTGATGGAGCAGGACGGCAAACTCCATGGGAACTTTATACACAGGTACATGGTGGTTCAGGATTCGGACCAGACGCCCCTGAGCGCACTTGTTTCTCAGCCCCCGGATGTGTGGAGGGATGTGGTGAAGGACTGCTTCATATTGCTCGTCACGGAGGAGGTGCGGGAACCCCTGCCGGAGATAGAGGTTCGTCTGGAACCCTCCAGCGTGTCCGGAAAGGCCGGAGAAATCGCCAAGGTGAAATATGAGATAGTGGGCGACGTCCCCACAGACATCACCGTTAAAGTTGACAGGGGGTCCGTATCTGCAGAGACAGGTGCGCTCCCGCTCGCGGGCGAATGGGAAATGGTCATCCCGGAGGGCGATGGAACCACCTACGCGTACATGCACGTCTACGTCGGCGGGAGAGAAGTGTGCTCAAAGCCCGTTGTCATCTCCATAGAGAGCGATGTTAAGGTAGTAGATGAGCTCACGAGTGACCTCAAGGGCGCGTACCTCCTGGAGATTTCACGAATAGAAGATCCGGACCTATTAGAGAAAGCCGTTACCTATGGCACCGGCACCATAACGGGCAACGCGAAGTTCTCCAGTCGGGAATACGGCGAGATTGATATGGCTTTCAGGAACACGGAGGGCAGCGTGGCTCTGGAAACCATCCGGATTTTGCAGGACGCCGTAGGTCTCAGCGGGATGAGCGTGACAGTGACGTACACGGAGCCCAAGGTCATAAACGAGGGCACCATAGCGAGCTTCAAGGGATTGAAAGCCAGATACAGGGTCAAAGTAAGGTGATGCCACCATGGTTAAAAAGAAGGAGGAGAAGGTGGAGTACGTTGTCAGATTGACCTATGCCAAGAAGATGAAAAGAGGCCCCCTTCAATACGATGCGAAAATCGCGAATTTCTTTGCAAGATACCCTCAGAAGGGCACAGATACCGTTTTCTACGGTGATGTTGTCCTTCGCGCAAGGGTGATAGAGAAGACCTTCAAAAAATTCCTGATGGCGCAGGGGTTCAAGCTAAAAGACGGACTTTACATTACAACGGACTCCGAGAAGTTCTACCGGGCCATTGTCTACGCCTCCCTTATGCAGTGCACGAGACACGACGCTGGCTGGGACCTCGTGGAAAACCTACCATATATTCACGTAAAATACTGGTCTTCGGTGCTGTCTGAGTACTATATGAGGCGTGGGTGGAGGAAGGACCTCTACCGCCCCGTGAAGGCTTTCAGGGAGGTGTATGAACTTGAGTAATGAGCTTTCCTTTCTGAAAAAGGTGCTGGATGTGCTGAAAGGCGACCCCTTCATTTTCCTCGCTTCGCAGCATCCAGCCCTCCCAAAGGAGAACCACATCTCCATCTACGCGCATCAGGCGGCTCTTCTCCTTTACATAATGCCGAGGTGGCCTGTCCGTGTTTTAATAGGTGACGAGGTGGGTCTTGGGAAGACCATAGAGGCTATATCTATTCTGAGATACCTCGAAGCGCGCGGGAAGATAAAGAGGGCGCTCATAGTGGTTCCCAGAATTCTGCTTAAGCAATGGGAGTTCGAACTTATGAGAATGGGCGTCCCTGCTGGCGCCATAAAACGGCTTGAAAAAGAGGACGTTCTAAAGATGAAAGAGGAGAACCTCGGAAGCGGGTACTTCTTGACGTCAATAGATCTGCTCAAGAGAGACGACAGGCTACCACGCTTCCTGGATATTAAATGGGACGTGCTGGTCGTGGATGAGGCACACAACGCCACACCGGGCACCAAGAGGGGCAAAGCCGTGAGGAGGCTGATTGAAAAAAAGAAAATTTCACATGTAATCTTTCTATCGGCCACGCCCCACAGGGGCGATGCCTACGGATATCTCTGGAGGCTCGGATGCATAGACCCCGCGCTGGGCGAATTTCTCAGAGATAGGAAAAACCTGAAGTACGTTGATGACCGGAGTTTTTACAGAACAACGCACGATGTGATAGTAATAAGGAGGAACAAAGGGGTTGTGAACGAGGTCGAGGGCAGAGAGGTGTTCAGGAAATGTGAGTTCAACACCGTACTGGTGGAACCGACGCCTGCGGAGTACAAGTTCATGGATAAACTGATCACCTTCCTCCGAGAGATACTTGAAAGGAGCGATAACAAGGCAATTGAACTGCTGGCTGCGATAATGCGCAAAAGGGCGGGCTCAAGCCCCCATGCGGCCCTCAAAACGTTCCAGAGCATATTAAATGGTATAGCTTCAAGGCAGAAGATGATAAATTTCAGCGAAATAAACCTAGAGGAAGTCGTGCTCCGCGAGATAAGTCCACAAGAGCTCTCAACTATGGAGGAAACTCTCCTCAGCGATGCGTACACCTCGATGGAGGAAATAGAGGAGGGGAAAGACCTAGACGACGTTCTTCAGGATACTGTAAGCAAACTGAGTGGGGTACTCACGCCGGTGGATTCTGAAAGGATAAGAGAACTGTTAAAGCTCGCTGTTGAAATAAAGAGAAAGGACTCCAAACTTGAAGCCGTCAAAAACATAGTGAGAAATACGATAGCCCGTGGTGATAAACTAGTCATCTTCACGGAGTATCAGGACACGCTGGATTATATATACCCAGAGATAGAGCGGGTCGTGGGTGCGGGCAGGGTCGTCCACCTTTCAGGCCGGAACAAAAAGGATTTTGATAGAATTCGAGAAAAATTTGAAAAGGATCCTACGGTCCGGGTGCTCATAGCCACCGATGTGGCTGCTGAGGGACTAAATCTGCAGGTTGCAAATGTCGTCATCAACTATGAGCCCCCTTGGAGTCCGATAAAGATAGAGCAGAGGATCGGAAGGGTGTGGAGAATCGGACAGAAAAAGGATGTCCGGGTTTACACGGTGTTCATAGCGACGGACGCAGACAGGGATGTGGTTGATAACCTCTACAGGAAGATAATAAACATGCACGCGGCTCTAGAGGATACGGCGCCTATACTGGGGCAGAAGGCGCAGGTTTACAGGAAAGTCGCAACGCCCTCTGAAGGGCTCTGGGATGCGAACTTTGAGGTTCTGGAGGTGGAGATGGACGGGAAACGCAAGAAAATCAACGACCACACGCTATCCATTGCAAACATCAGAGGAAACCTCTCGGAGTTTGCGGCTGCCATAATTCAGACGCTTCGAACTCTTAACATGGAGCTGGCGCAGAATGAGATATACCCACACATAAAGGGCGACACCATAAGGAATATGCTACAGCTTGCCTCCAGAACCGTGAGGATAGATGATTACATCCCCCCTCTCCGCAATCTCGTTAGGGTGGTCGCACAAAAACGTTCCAGCACTCCCCCTATGGGCCTGGAGAAATGGGATGCCGGTCGATTGCTGAAATATATTGATGATATTCAAGATATTCCACAGCCTGAGGATGCCATAATTCTCTGGTCCAAGACGCCCGGACTCATAGGCGAGCGTTACGTCCTCTCCGTTGGAAACGCTTACTGGAGAACTCTTGCAATCTATGACCCGGATACAAAGGAGATTCTATTGGGTGCTGGTGCGCTGGAGTACATCTCAAAGATTTTTGTGGGTGAGGTTATTGCCCCCGAAACCACAACGGAGAGTTTTAAAATAGATATGATAGCAAGAACGAAGGCGAAGGAAGCAATCAAAGATATCATTTCCAAGGTCCATGATAAGTGCTACCATTATGATAGAAAAGTCAGAGAGTTGGGATTGAGAGATACACCCCTCTTTGATTTCGGGGGCGATGTTCAGGTCGAAATGATCGGTAAGATCATACACCCCGAGGGTGACCTGCCCACCCCACCTACCGAAGAAATTAAAGATGCCGTAGAAGAAGCCGCTATGCAAATTGCAATGGAATATGAAAGGCAAAAGGGGAATGAGGTCAGAGATGTCCACATGTCAGAACATTACGATTTAGAGAGCTACAGCCCGGGTGGCACGGTGACCTACATCGAGGTAAAGGGTCATATCGGACATGTCATTGAGGCAGAGTTGACCGAAGCGGAGTTCCAGACAGCCCAGAAGCTCGGGAAGAGTTACTCAATTTACATAGTGTATAATCTGAAACGGGATGTATACAACAGAATAATAAAGCATGACGCAAAAATCGCGGTGTTTCCAGACCCCCTAAACACTATGAGTTACTATGTGAAAGGAGAGAGGCGCTACATATTCAGGCCAAAATGAGCTTTATGTTCCCTCATATAGACATGCATCTCCTTGCATCTCTGCAGTACATTTCCTGGAGGTCGTTGAATAGCTTATCTAATAGACCTCTCTGTCTCGCACATATACATGCCGTCTTATACATGAGACGTCTTATACACGGCAGAAAAATCAGTTCTGAACGGCATTTGTACATCTCATGGTCGGTCTTATACATGAGACGTGTCTTATACATGAACATGATACGCGTTGTTTTATATGCAAGCCGCCAGATACTTGCTCTGTTTCAAAGTATCGTTGTCTAACATATTAGACGATGGGCTGCTTGGTTCCGCAAAATAAAAATATTGTCTTATAGATTATTCAATTGTATAGATATTAATTTTTCGCATCAGACTGCATTATTTTCAGTGTTTATAAGCATACTATGTGAACGTTTTTCGTATATTAGACATCTAGTAGATCTGCAATCTTGTCTTGTATATTTCGTTCTGATCCAATATTAATCAACGCATACCGAACCCGTTATTTACAGATTTTGTTCCATATAACATGTTCCCATTTTTCGTCTAGTAGATCTAACATGCGCATGGTATATTCGGTATGTAGTGAGATACGGCAAACTCCGTTCGGAGCGATTTCCATGGGCATGTTATATCATCTGTTAGATCTCTAACATGCCCTTGGTTTCAGCCAGTTCATCCCCCACCTCGGTCCATGAAAACAATCATCTCAGGTGTCATTCATGTCATGATTGTTTTATAAACGGATTAAAACAGGAGCGGGCGCCCCTCACACCCGCCCCTTCAGGATGGTAAAGGTCTTCTTCTCGCCGATGTAGAGGTTGAACTTCTCCCCGCAGGTGGGGAGATAGGCGGGACTCAAAATTTTTATACCTGTCAGGTATTATACCTGTGTGGTATAAAATGAGATTCTACGACAGGGAGAAGGAGATGGAGATACTTCGCAAAGCGAGGAGGGTTGCGATAATAGGGCGCAGGAGAGTCGGCAAAACGAGGCTGGTGGAAGAGACGTTAAATCCGATCACCCTCTTCGTCCCGGCGGAGAAGAACGAGGCCTTGATTTGCAGGGACTGGATTAAGGAGATAAGGACGACAAGATACATACCAGAGGGCCTGAGCACAATGAGGGACATCGTGGAATTTCTGATGAGGGAGAAGGAAGTGATATTCATAGACGAATTGCAGAATGCGATAAAGGTCAATCCCTCTTTTCTGTATGATCTCCAGAGGTTGCTGGATAAGTACAGGGAGGCTAAAGTCGTAATCACGGGCTCTTTGATAAGCGTGTCCAAGAAGATGGTTGAGAACTATCGTGCGCCTCTGTATGGCAGATTTGATTACACCATAAAACTGCGAGAATTGGGATTTGGCACCGTGTATGAGATTATGAAGGATTTGGGATACGGAATTGAAGATGCCGTGCTCATGTGGTCCGTATTTGGAGGTCTTCCCAAATACTACGAGACGCTGGAGCAGTTCGGGGTACCTGTTTACGTTTTTATAAGGATGATGTTCTACGAGGAGCCGTACCCTATGCTCAGCGAAGTTATGTTGATGCTCAAGGAAGAACTGGGGAAGGAATACAAGACATATTTCAGCATACTTCAGGCCATAAGTGATGGCAATTACACCATCGGAGAGATAGCGGGGTATATGGGTGTGAGGAGCACGGACATAAGCAAATACATGGCCTCATTACTCAATGATTACGAGCTGATTGCCCGGAGGAAGAACGCCTTCGGCAAGGGCAAGTACAGGTACTACATCTCTCAGAACCTCATTGATTTCTGGTTCCGAACGGTGTGGAAGAAATATCCGAATTATGAAAGAGGACATGTTGAATTCTCAGAAGAGGAGATAAACAGGCATGTGGGCAGGAAATATGAAATGCTCGTGGAAGATATCGCGCCCAAATTGCTTCCATTCAAAGTGAAGAGTATCGGGAAACTGTGGGGGAAGTACGGGAATAAGGAGAAAGGAAAAGAGAGCTTTGAGATTGATGTAGTGGCGGTGGGTGACAAGGATATTGCGTTCTTTGAAGTTAAGTGGGCCGATTTGACGGAGAGGGATGTAAGGAGAGAAATGGAGAAGTTAAGAAAGAAAGCGGAGGCGGTGAAGGATAATCGGGATAAGCATTTAATACTCGTTGCCAAAAGCGTTAGAAAGAAAATGGAAAATGTTTATGATTTGCGAGACCTTGAGAAGATTATCAGAGGGTAAAATATATTACCCTTCTTTTTGTTTTTGAATCTTTATTTTATAAGTGTGGGCTATGGGACATTATCATATCCGCCCCTTCGGTATGGTGAATGTCTTTTCCTCGCCGATGTAGAGGTTGAACTTCTCCCCGCAGGTGGGGCAGAGGTAGCGTTCCACGGCGTAGTTCCTGAACGTCCACTCCTTGAGCGGCCTGCCCTCAAACTCGTGCTCGCATATCGGACATTTAACCATGGGGATCACCGCATTATATAACGGAGGGAGGTGATATAAACCTTCTCCGCCCCGCGTCACCGAAACTGTGATAACCCCCGGTTCCTTTATATTTCCGGGAGGTGCGTTGAAACGGGGGGCGGCAAATTCAGCGACGGACGGCGGTGGTGGAGGACCTTATTCACCCGTAGGGACGCTGCGTTTTTCCTCATCGCCGTTCCGGCCATCCTCACAGCCATACACTTTCTGGTACCCGCGGAGATGAGACTGAAACACTTCGTTCTATACGTCCAGGACCCGAACATCTGGGCCCTCTTCCTGTCCCACTACGCCCACAACGACGTGGCCCATTTGCTCAACAACCTATTTGCGTATGTCATCGTAATGTTCTACATTCTCCTCTTTGAAACTAGCAGGAGAAGGTTCTATATGGTCAGCATTTCGATTTTCTTAGTGCTACCGTTTCTCCTCTCCTTTATAAATCTGGTGGTCTTCAGAGACCTCTTCGTGACCGTGGTGGGGTTTTCCGGGCTGGCCTCGGCGTTCTTCGGCTACTTCGTCTACGCCTTCTACAGATACGTCAAAGAGCACCACATACACGGGCTCGGGTACATGTTCCCTCTCACTATTTTCCTAGTAAACAATCTCATCGCGATAGTTCTCTATTATCCCTCGCTCATCCAGTACGCGGCTCTCGTCCTCGTCTTCCTGGTCATTTGCCTCGCCGTGTATCTCATAGCGGACCGCCCGGGCGTGCTGAAAATGTTCAGACTTATGAAAACAGCCCTCGTTGACTCCACGCTCATAGGCTGGGTGCTGTACGGGGGGCTGATCCTAATCCTTTTCCTTGAATATCCTTTTCTGATAGAGCCGCCCACCCCTGGTGCGGGTGCGGTGGCGAACATCGCGGCGCATTTCATGGGATATCTCTTCGGATTCTTTATGCCCCTCGCGACCTTTGAAATTTACGATTATCTGAAAAGCAGGTCATACAAGGACATTCAACTCTGAATTTACCCCCGCGCCACCTCCACCGCCCTCCTCACCACCTCCACCTCCTCCTCAAACTCGTCCGTCGCGTCGGACCTGTGGTAGGCGAGCCACACGTGCTCGCCGGGCATCTCGGTCATCCCCGCGTGGACGCCGAAGACGTGGGTTGCCAGACCCTTCAGGTCCACGACGCCGAAAACGAGCGCGAGGTCCCCTATCAGAGTGGGGAGATTCCACGGGTCCACGGTGAGCACGTCCTCCATATCCTTTGGCGGGTGGACGTACACCCCGCCCCACCCCCTCGCGTTCGCCCTGTAGAACACGTCCTTGTCCGCCGTGACCACCACGGGGTGGTGGCCCCTGGCCGTGAGTGATTCCACGGCCTCCATAAGGGCATCGTCGCCCCGCCCTGCCTCGCCGACGTCGATCATCCTGCCGCCCCGCCTGAGAACCTCAATTTCGTGGGCAGCGACGAGTGCCTTCCTCGCCGCCTTGACGTGGACGTGGCGGAGGTTCTGCAGCATATCTCTACGCTTCACGTTCAACCTTTCAACGTCCTCGTACTTCCCCGCTATCCTGCTCTCAACCTCCTTCACCGCGCACCGGGGGATGAAGACGCGGTTCACCTCCGGGGCGTGCACGGTGAAGAACCTGTAATACAGCGCGCTCGTGTCCGCCACCACTGCGGTGCTCCACCTCTCATCCCGGAGCATGTCCGCGTCCCCGCCAACCTCGAACCGGAGGGCTCCCGAGGAGATGAGGGCGCTCCGCAGGTCGTCGTAGTTCGGCAGTTCCTCATCCCCCCACATCATATCGGAGGGGCGCACGAGCACCTCCACCTCCGCCGGGTCGGACAGCCGCACATGCAGCAGATCCACCTCCATCAGGGGGTATCTCACCGTGAACCCCCTCACGCCCCTCCTGTAGTGCTCGTTGAGCAGGATCTGCAATTCATCCCTCCTGACCACGCGCTCCCTCACCTCCTCCGACGGCCTGGCCGGTGCCAATTCCCTCTTCAGGTCCTCCCCGTGCAGGAACTTGAGCTCCTGAAGCGCGAGGGGTATCATGCTGTAGGGCCTGTCCGCATTATCCAGCCTCCTTATGTAGAGGTACATGATGTGCGAGGCCATGCCGTCCACGGCGGCCATCACCTGCGCCACCACGATGGCCTTCCGCCCGGGCGTGACGTCCATCACCACCTCCGCCCCCTCAGCAACATCCTCCCACAGGACGCGGCTCACGATCATCCTCCGCGCCCCCTCGAAGTCCGCCTCGGGGAGCATGTGGTATATGGGTTCCTCCACTCCATAGTGCCGCGCGAGCATCCTCAGGTATTCCGGGATTTTGCCGAGGTCCGTGCCGTCCTCGTAGAGCACGACGATCTTCTCGGGGCGTATCCCCGTCTCCTTGAGAAAGGCGTGGACGGAGTTGACAACCGCCCAGAACGAGCGCCCCGTGTCCGTGACGAGAACGTACGCCATGGGGAAGATATGTTTCTCCTTTTATTTCAATATGCCCCTTCTCACCCCTCCCCGCACATCCCCCTGTACCCGCACCACCTGCACAGGGGCGAGGGGTTTGGTCCGAATTCCTCGTCGCGCCGTATACGCTCCACGGTGTCCACTATTTTACAGCGAACCCTCTCCACGTCCTCCCTCTCCATGCGCACCCTGAACTCCCTGTCGTGGACGAGGTAGTGCCACACGAGTTGCACCTCCTCCGCATCGGGGAAGTGGTGCTCAACGGCCATCTGGTACACGGTGAGCTGCATGTCCCCCTTCAGGTCCTCCTCCCGCGGGAGCGTCCCGGAGGTCTTGTAGTCGTGGACCTCGTAGCGCCCCTCGCCGACCCTATCCAGCCGGTCTATCCTGAGCCGGAGGGTGAAGCCCTCCTCTTCAAAGGGGATCTGTGTGAACTCCTCCACCCACACGACCTCTCCGTGATCAAAGGGTGCGTACCTTCTGTAGTAATTCCGGAGGCACCTCTCCCCCAGTTCGTAGTAGTGGTCCGGGTCGCAGCCCTCCCTCACCACCCTGACCCTGTCGCTCCAGCGCCTCCCCCACATCCACTGATAGCGCCTCAGGAGTTCCTCAAGCGATACAATGCGTCCATCGCGCAGATAAGTCCGATACAGGGATTTCAGCGCGGCGTGGACGGCGCTGCCCATCACGCCCTCAATGCTTTCAAATTCCGGTTCCATCCTTTCAACGTACGCATAGAGGTACTGGCGGGGGCATTGGAGATACATGCTCAGGGACGAAGGGGAATACGAGTCCGTTTTCCGCATTTCCACCACGCTGTTCAGATTATGCGAGGGGCTAATATAAAAAGATTTTCACGAAGGTTGGACGGTGCCATTTCAAAGTTAATTGAATGATTTCATAATCTTTATACCCAATAGTGGTATCACCCACATTGGAGGGACTGGAAATGAAAGGAGCGATTGGGGCCACGACTATTGTGATGGTGATAGCGGGGCTGGCGCTGTTGCCGTGGGCCGCCGCGGGCACGGCGACAGGAACGAGGAACGCCTACGATGGGATCTATGTGGGCACCGTGACGGCCGTATCAACTACCGGAGGCATCATGGGTGCACCCGCACCCAACGGGGTGAGCCACCAGGGGTTCGGCGAAGCGGGTCTTTCCTGCGGTTTCGATTCCAGGCAATATAAAACGCCGATTATACAGCTTCAGGGTTCAGGCCAGCTTTCATGGATGTCCTCCGACATAGGAATAATCGTTAAAGGGGCTGAACAGTATCAGCCTGACGGAGATCTGCAGTTTGCATATACCCGCGTGTGGGTGTGGGGAGTGAGCTTTGACGGCGGCTGGTATTATCTGGGCCCGAATAGCGATTGCGTATCCAGCACCTGCGACGCGGGCTCGGGGATAGGCTTTCAGTGATGTGGAGGGTACTCTATGGAAGGCATCCGCCTGATAGGGACCGCGTGCTGTTTTCTTCTCCTTTTCTCTATCTTTGGAGTGCCCTCTGTTAGGGCCTCTGGCATGCCTGAGTGGATACGTGTCGGGGCCTATGCAAACTACACGGCCGGAGGGGAGGTGGTCGTGGAATGGAAGGGCAAATATTACCTTCTCGGACTCACGAACGACATGACAAAGGACAGCTACATGAGATGGGAGATCACAGATATAAGTGGGATGTGGCCACATTTCATTTTGAGATTTACATTCATCTGATGGATACGGGCGGCGGAAGCCCATGGGGCGGCCTGCCGCCAGAGCTGGACTCGCTGCATTACAGGATTGAGAAGGATGTGAGGGTGAACGTGAGGGACAGGACGCTTGCGGACGGGAGCGGCGTGGTGCACCTCTGGTCCGTCATAGAGGACGACGTCGTGTGGCACTTGGACATGCGTAGCCCCGTGGACGTGCAGAATCACCCAAAAGCGAGGCCCTTCTACACATCGGACATAACGAACATCACGCCAAAGGGCATCACCGTTCGCTGGGACTATCCCCTGAATATACCCTACAAGGGAAAGAACTTTACGGATGTGTTCGTTATGACGGGCGCCACGTACACGAATGAGAGTCTGTCGGCAAATCTTGAGTTTTCTCGGGATCTCTCCATATATGTTGAGAATCTGTATGGGGCTTGGGGTGGATGGACGCATATGTTCCATGCGGGTTTCTCACTGATGCAACTCTACGACGGTGATTCGGGTCTAATGATAGCTGGGTGGATGGACGACATAGTGATAGAAGAGCTGAATTTTGTGAGTCCTCTGGGAGTGGCGCTGAACGATACGAACATCTTTGATACACAGCAGGTATTCCCGTGGGAGATACTCCTGCTCCCGCTCGCGGGTGCTATGGCGGGTGTGGCTATATGGGTCTGGTGGAAATTCAGGAAGTGAGGAAGGTATATAGAACGCTCTACGGACCCGTGGTGGCCCTTGACGGGGTGAGCATGCAGATAGGAAAGGGCGTCACGGCCCTCATCGGTCCAAATGGAGCCGGGAAGACGACCCTCATAAAGGTAATATTGGGTCTGGTGAGACCGACATCCGGAACTGTGAGGGTGCTGGGCCGCCCACCCGGCCGGATGGAAGGGATATCCTACCTGCCGGAAAAACCGTTCTTTCCGCGGGGTGTTACAGTAAGGGAGATAGTGAAGTTTGTCTCTAAGGTGAGGGGTGTTCCGCCCGAGGAGATGTTCTCCCTGCTATCGGAGCTGGGCATGGAGGCGTGGGATAGGAGGGTCGGTGCGCTTTCGGCCGGGATGCTGCAGAAGCTGGGCATAGCACTCGCCCTTACATCCTCATCTGAGCTCATAATACTGGACGAGCCCACGGCGAACCTGGACCCCGTGTGGCGTAAAAGAGTGCTGGAAATGATACGCGAGAAAGGAGAGGGTGCAGGTGTGCTGGTCAGCACGCACATACTGACGGAGATTGAGAAGGTGGCGGACGCGGCCACATTCCTCGTCAACGGAGAGGTGGTCTTCAGCGGATCGCTGGTGCCTCTGCTGAGCAAAAAGCGCTACCTGATACGCCTGAGAGACGGGAGAACCCTGGAGACCGAGTCGCTTGAAAACTTTGTTATGGAGAACGTGGAGGATATAGACGTGGTCAGGAGAACGCTGGGTGATGTCTTTGAGGAGTCTGTTACTGTGGTACATGAATAATCTAACCTCGTCGTACGCGTGGCCGGTGTTCGTATCGCTGATGTACCTTCACCACCTCATGAGTGTCCATCTCGGGTGGAGCGACAATCTGATCACGCCGGAGTTTCCCTACCGGATAGGTGGGATCGGAATCATCTTCGTGCTTTATGTCGTCATAACGCTCTTCAGAGCCCCCATGGAAAGCGCCCAGTACCTCTTTGAACATACCCTGCCATTCACGCGGACCACCATATTTATGGCGAAGTATCTGGGGGGATATCTGCACCTTTTCTTGACCTTTGCGATATTTTACGGGATCTTATTTCCCCTCACATATGGATACTTTGACTTGTACCACTTTTCAGTGTTGTTGGCGTCCCTTTCCCTTTCTCTGGTGTACCTCTACAGTATGGTGGTACTCTTCGCTCTGGTCACCCGCAGGAACGTGGGTGCGATCATAGGTGGACTCCTGCTTATGGTGATGCAGCCGGTGGTTCTGTATCTCAATATAAACTTTCCACCGAATCCTCCCGTGTGGACCGGCTATCTCTATGCCGTTCCCATTGGATTAGTATCTCTGGCGATTGCATACATGTTCTACAGGGGGGTGGACCTATGAGAGGAGTGCTGAAAACATTTCTTCTCTTGGGTTTTGGAATCTCCGTGGTAATGTTCGTTTACGGCTTCACTTCACCGGATGATCTATGGATGACAGGTCCTGCAGAGGGAACAGATTACCACCTCATACAGCACTCCGGCCCCTATCGCGTGGTCATTCAGACGGCAGGCAACTGGACCATGGTGATTGAGCACTCATTCTGGTACGGCGGCGGCTACCAGGTGATATACAGGGGCAACGGAACCGGAAACGCAGCCATAAAAATAGACGTACCAACACGCGGGTATCTGAGAATATACATAAATCATGCGGA
>Ga0209426_1001039_pt1 | contig 20496 bp, 18 predicted proteins | sample Deesub1362B_J571_FD_187697 | JGI IMG/M metagenome (GOLD analysis project Ga0209426, IMG submission 187697) | Deep oceanic, basalt-hosted subsurface ecosystem from Juan de Fuca Ridge flank, Pacific Ocean, CORK Borehole 1362B_J2.571 (SPAdes)... ...
GCCACCAGTTGGAGGATGTTGACCCGCTCGATGCCCGCGATCTCGTCGCCGAACCAGCCCTCAAAGAAGGAGAACAGTGTGCGGGTCGCGTGGCCGCACTCAGGGTAAGCGATCACCTTCACTCCTAGCCGCTTGGCTTCCTCCACGATCCAACGGGCAGCCTGCTTCGCCTTCGCCATGTCGCCCACGAAGTAGGAGTGATTGGTCGCGGTGAAAAGGCTTAGAGTCCAATCTTCTCCGGCAGCGTGGAAGATCTTGGCCGCGGGGACGATAGCGTGCTCACCGACCAGAGGGACGTAGAGGACGCGGGCCCCCTCCTTCTCCACCGGGATCTGGAGGTCGCTGGCGAACTCCTCCTGCAGCCGGGCCTCCAGCGACTTCACCTGCTCCAGGTAGAAATCCTTGATCATATCGATGATCTCGCCCTTGCTGACCTCGGCGTTGCCGATCTCGGCGATCATCTCCGGTCCGATCCCCTCCTGGAGCAGCGTGTATCGGCCGGCCGAGATCATCAGCGCTGTATCCAGGTCGAACGGGCAGAAGACGGCGCAGCGACGGCAGCCGGTGCACTCCCACATCGCCTTCTCCAGTTCCTCCACCGCCCGACCATCAAGCATCCCGAGGTCCCGGTACCAACGCACCAGTTCATTCGACCCGTTCCCGCCCTGGGTCAGCCGCTTGGCGAGCATCACGCGGTAGGCCGGGATGTGGGCCGGATCCCGCGAGTAGGAGTAAAAGTGGCAGGCATCGATACAAGCCCCGCAGCGCACACAGACGTCGTAATAATATTGCAGGGGCCGGCTGATCCGTTGTCGAAGGTTCTGTACCAGTTGTGTCAACACACCCATCGCCGCCTCCTAACTCCGCGCCACCATCTTGGAGAACATCCCCCCGATGGTGTGCATCAGTTTGCTGAACGGGAAGTAGACCATCAGGATCTGAACGAAGGCGAAATGGTAGATGAAAGCCGTGCCTGTGCTGGTCGGGGCTGGCTGCCACTGGAAAGTGGCAAGACCGCGGAAGAACGTGTGCAGTTCATCGACCGCCACACGGGTGAGCAGTCGCATATGGAACCCGGTCAACGCGATGGTGATCAAGAGGAACAGGAGGAAATAATCCTCAGGGGTCGAAAGCCACTTGACCGGACCGCTCCACCGCCGCGCCAGGAGATAGAAAAGGGGCACGGTGAACAGGATCCCGGCGATCGTCCCGGCCACGGCGGAGAACTGGTGCTGCTGCTCCTCCCCCCACTGGAGAAGGTCCCAGAGGAAGTAGAAGTCGGTGAAGGCGCGGATATGACCGATCAGGATGAGAAGCAGCCCCAGATGCATAACGAATCCCCCGATCCAGAGCGGTTTGTTCACGCGGAGCAACCCCTTCAGGGTAAACACGTCGACCAGGGCGTCGAGCAAACGGCCTGCCCGCCCGCGCGGACGGGGATAGAGGGAAAGGTGGGACGTCACCGGCGGCCGTTTCCACCACCGGTACAGCCGATAGCCGATACCACCGAAGAAAACAGCGACCGCTATGTAAGGCGTAATGTAGTAGAACAGGAAGGCAACCACTTCCATTACTCGCTGACCTCCTGAAGGAAGGGGGGAGAGAACGCCGCCGGCATCCCCTCCCCCTCTACAACGGGACTAGTTGGTACGGCGGATAAAGAAGACGAACACGCCCTCGCCTTGCTCCATCTTGACCAGTTCGTTGCCGGTGCTCTTGCACCAGGCCGTGATGTCGGCCATCGATCCCGGGTCGGTCGCCATCACCTTGAGGATGCCACCGACAGAGACGTTCTTGATCTCCTGGCTGGTCTTGACCACCGGCATGGGGCACTGTAAACCCCGCGCGTCCAGTTCCTTTTCCGGAGTCAGTTCTTCGCTCATCCTATCCTCCTCTCTCAAAACTTGAAACCCTCTGTGTCCTCTGTGTCTCAGTGGTTAGATGAACAGCGTAATATCAGCCTGCTGTGCCTCGAGGACGTAGGTGGCGGCACCGACCACGTCGGCCACCTCGTCGATCAGGTCCTCGCGGTCGATCTCCATCACGTCCATACTCATCTGGCAGGCCAGCAACTTGACCCCCATATCGATCGCCATCTGGCGGAGTTCGGGCAACGAGGTGACCCCCTTGTCCTTCATCATCTTCTTGAACATCCAGCGGCCCATGCCGCCCATGTTCAGTTTGCTCGGGCCAACGCCGTCGATGTCCTTGAGGAACATGCTCAGCATCCGACCGAAGAGCCCCTTGCCGGTTCCCTTCTTCTTCTTGATCGCCTGAAGGCCCCAGAACGTGAAGAACATCGACGTCTCCATCCCCATCGCAGCGGCCGTCGTGGCGATGATGAAGGCCGCCATCACGCGGTCCATGTCGCCGCTGAAGACGACGATCGATGCTCTCTTGGTCCCGTTCTCGCTCATTCTGACTCCTCCTGATGGATTGGTTTTCCGCTCGACAAGCCGCGCAGCGCGGCCTACTCACTTTTCTGGGGGACGACCTGATCCACCAGATCGGCCTGACGAGCCAAAAGGTCCGCCAGGACCGCCCGCAACAAGTCCAACGCCTCGATGACCCGACGGTCGGTCAGCGCGTAGTAGACCTCAGTGCCCCGCCGCTCGCTCTGGACGAGCCCCCGCTCGCGGAGGATGCGCAGGTGGTGGGAAACCGTCGGCTGCGGCAGATCGAGGGCTTCTGCCAAATCGGTCACCCGACGGGGGCCATCGGCAAGGTAATAGAGGAGCAGGATCCGCTTCGGATCCGCCAACCCGCGGCACACCTGGGCATGCAGTAGGTTCACTTCGTTGCGTAGGGATCTGTCTTCCATTGCTGTGAATATCTAAATATCTCGATATGTAAATTATACTACAACTCTTAAATCGCGCAAGTGACAGGTCCGGGGTTTAGTGCAGAGAGGTCAACCAGCGGTCGCCAACACTCCCGCCACGAGGCCGAAGCAGCCGGTAAGCATCATGTCGCCGTAAGGGGCGGCGAAGTGGTACCCCAGGTCCTTCGCCATATGTCGCTGCGGGCCGGTCACCGCCACGAAGGTGAACCCATCGCCTGGCCGGTAGTCCGGCGAGATGAAAGCGCCGTGCCCGTGGTCTGCGTACACCTCCTCGTCCGTCAACACCCCTTCCCGCAACCGGTTGACCAAGCGGGTCAATTTCTCCGGGTCCATCAGCACCGTGTGATGCTCGAACAGGCCCAGGATACGATGTCCCTGCAGCAACACGCCCAGCGTGTGCTGGTTGCCCACGTTGACGGCGATGAACCCCTCATCCTGATGGGCCGCCGCCACGGGGTCCTGCAGGATCCCCCACAGGGCCGCCGGGCCGGTATCCATCAGGACCGCGCCGGGGACGTCCTGCTGGACCGCCTGCATCCGCGTGTAGTGGTCCGGCACGTCCCAGTAGACCAGATCCTCCATCCGCCCGCCCGCCTCGAGGAACTGCCGCCAGAGTCGGAAGCGGAACTGCCGGTTCGACCCCTCCAGGCACCGACCGTGGTCCTGCACCGCCACCGCCACCGTCTCCGGCAGGTCCACATCGAAAGGGGTCAGCGCCCGTGCGATCACCTCCAGATCCACGTCGCGGGTGCGCAGCGTCAGCAGGTCGGGGTCGTCCGGCGGCTCCTCGACGATGGTATACCCCCGCTCCCGCACCTGGTCCAGATTATCCCGGATCGTCAGCGCGGCCCGCGGCGTCACATAGACCGGCAGACCAGCCCGCAGGTGGCGCTTCATCGCGCTGACGACCGGCCCGCCGCCCATCAGGTTGCCGGTGAGAAAGATAGGCCGCCCCTCCCGCGTAGCCTGCTTCACCCGCCGGGCCAGCACTGTGGTCCAAGAGGGCAGCACCAACTTGACGTTGTTCTCCATCGGCTGCCCGGCCTCCCAGAGCAGGATGTCCTGGGTGCCCGCGCCGACGTCGATGGCCAAAATCCGGTCGATCTTCACGGCATCCTCTCCCATCGCAACCACAACACCTCCACCTCGGTCCCGGCGGGGAGAGACGTGATCCCCTCTGGGATCACCGCCAGGCCGTCGGCCAGGACCAGGGAGTTGAGGATCCCCGAGCCCTGATCTCCGGTGAGCCGGGCCTCGTACCCGTCTTCCGTCTCCCGGAGCACCACGCGCACGTAGTGACGCCGTTCGTCCTTGCTGGGGATGGGGTCGAGCAACCGGGCCCGCACCGTGGGCCAGGGCCACTCGGTGAACCCTTGCATCTTCAGGAGGGCCGGCCGGGCGAACATCAGGGTGCCGATCATCGCCGAGACCGGATTGCCGGGCAACCCCAGAAGCGGCACGCCTGCCACCACTCCGAAGGCCAGCGGTCGCCCTGGCTTCATGTTCAGCGACCAGAACCGCATCTCCCCTTCCGCCGCCAGCACCTGCTTCACCAGGTCGAAATCGCCGACCGACACGCCGCCGGAGGTGATGATGAAGTCGGCCCGCTGCTCCAGCGCCCGGCGGATCCCTTCCCGCACCAGCTCCTCCTGATCGCGGGCGACACCGAGGGGGATGGGGATGCCCCCCACGTACCGGACCAGAGCGGAGACGGTGTAGGTGTTGGCGTCGTAGATCTGGGCGGGTCCGGGCTCCTGACCCGGCGACACCACCTCGTCCCCGGTCGCCAGGATCGCGACGCGCGGTCGACGGATCACCGCCACCTCCGTTCGCCCCAGCGCGGCCAGCATCCCGATCTCCTGGGGACGGAGCACCTTGCCCGGCGAGAGAACCTCCTGCCCCGCCCGCACGTCCTCCCCCGCCGGCCGGACGTTCTTTCCCTTCGAGATCGGCACCAAGACCTCGACCCAGTCCCCTTCCAGACGGGTGTCCTCGAACCGGACGACGGTGTCGGCCCCCTCGGGGATCGGAGCGCCGGTCATGATGCGGACCGCCGTCCCGGGCCCCACCCGCGCCTCGCAGACGTACCCCGCCGCCGCCTCACCGATCACGCGCAGTCGCACCGGAGCCTGGGCGACGTCCTCCCCCCGCACCGCGTACCCGTCCATCGCCGAGTTGCCCAGCGGCGGGATGTTTCGGCTAGCGACGACCGGCTCAGCCAGCACCCGCCCCAGCGCGTCCAGGATGGAGACTCGCTCCGGCTCCAGCACCCGGACCGCCTCCAGGATCCGCTCACGGGCCTCCTCGACGCTCAGCGTGGGCCTTCGTCCGTGTCGCTTATGCATGGTGTGCCTCCCCGTGCGGATGGTGTTCCGTGTCGATCCCCCGCGCCATCTGGACCGCGTGGGGGAGGATCGGGGCCAGGATCCGCAGCCCATCACGGACCGCCTTGGGACTGCCTGGCAGGTTGATGATCAACGTCTGTCCCCGCAGCCCGGCGACCCCCCGAGAGATGACCGCCATCGGGGTCTGTCGGTACCCCTCGAACCGGAGCACCTCCGCCAATCCAGGCACCTCCCGGTCGATGACCGCCCGGGTCGCCTCCGGCGTGCGGTCCCGCGGCGTCAGTCCTGTCCCTCCGGTGGTGAGTACCAGATCCAGGTCCTCCCGATCCGCCCATTCGACCAGCACTTCCTGGATCTGTTGGGGCTCGTCGGGGACGATCGTCCGCCGCACCACCTCGATCCCCATCTTCGCCAGGAGATCGGCCATCATCGCACCGCTCACGTCCTCCCGCTCTCCGGCGTACCCTTTATCGCTGATAGTGACAACCCCCGCTCGAATCCTCATCCCTCCCTGACCTCTGACGTTTGACGCTTGACGTATGACGCTTGACGCCCGACGTTTGACGCCTGATTATACGATGGGAAAGAGCGGATGACAACCGAACGGTTGCACATAGACCTCGCTGTAGTATAATGAGTGCACATATCCACGACCGGAGGCAACCCGGATGCAGAAGCAGAAAGCACTCCCCGGCCTGGTGCTGATATTGTTCCTTCTCACCGCGTGCAGTCCGGCAGTCTCACCCCCCACAGCAGCCCCACCGCCAGGGGGAGCCGTCGCCGAAGGGACCGTCGCCCCCACGCCGATCCCTGCCTCCCCCACCGCCGACCGCCCACTCGCCGCCCGGGTCAACGGCCAACCCATCTACCTGGTGGATTACGAACGGCAGGTCGCCCGGTACGAGGCGGCGATGATCTCCTCCGGTGTGGACCTCTCCACCGAAGAGGGGCAGGCTCAGTTGCTCCAGCTCCGCCAGGATGTCCTCACCGGCATGATTGAGCAGGCCCTCGTCGAGCAGGCGGCAGCGCGGGAAGGGATCACGGTGAGCGACGAGGAGGTGGAGGCTGCGCTGGCCCAACTCATCGAGGAGGTCGGCGGAGAAGAGGCGTTCCAGCAACAACTGGAGCAGAACGGCCTCACCGTGGAGGAGGTGCGCGAAGGCCAGAGGGCGACGATGCTCTACCAGAAGGTCTTCGAATGGGTCACCTCCTCGGTGCCCGAGACCGCCGAGCACGTCCATGCCCGCCACATCCTGGTGGACACCCGGGAGGAGGCGGAGCAGTTACTGGCTCAGCTCCAGGCCGGTGCGGATTTCGCCGAACTGGCCCGGCGGTACTCCCAGGACGAGAGCACCCGGGAGGCAGGAGGCGACCTGGGATGGTTCCCCCGTGGCGTCCTGCTGGCCCCGGAGGTCGAAGAGGCCGCCTTCAGCCTCCAGGCTGGCCAGATCAGCCCGGTCGTTCAAAGCCCCTTCGGCTACCACATCGTCCAGGTCCTCGAGCGGGATCCCAACCGGTCTCTCAGTCCGGAGAACCTGCAACTGCTCAAGAGCCGGGTCTTCCAGGAGTGGCTGGATAACCTGTGGGCGGAGGCGCAGATCGAACGGTTTGTGAATCTCTCCCCTTAAAGAGGGGACCAGAGGGCGGAGGGCGAAGCGATGAAAACCGGCGGCTCGACCGTCCTGAACAGCCTGAGCATCGGCCTGCTGGCTCTAACTTTGGTGACCCTGATCGGCTACCTGGTCATCTTGATCAACCCCTACATCTTCTTCAACCCGTTCCCGCCTCCGCGAAGAGCAGCGGTCTCTCCGACCCCCTTCGTGCTCCCCACTCCGTCGCTTCCGCCGACCTGGACGCCGACGCCTACCTTCACCCCCTTACCGACCGCTACTCCCCGTCCCACTCGCACGCCGACCAGCACGCCCACCGCCACCGCCACCTGGCCCCCCACCCCTACCCCCACCCCACGGGTCACCCGAGCCCCCTATCCCTTCACCTGCGAGGTCATCTACCGCCGTCCAGAGTACGACCACTGGTCGGGCGTGGCCGGCCATTTCCAGGACCTGGACGGCAATCCCCTCCCCGGCTACCGTGTCCGCGTCCAGTGCCCTGGCGTTCCCCAGATCTTTGACCTAGTAGCCGGTGCGGACGCCCGGTTCAACCTGATTTACGGCAACGAGGCTGCCTGGGAGCGCTCCTGCGACCCCACAGCCTACCGCATGATGCAGATCCAGGTACAGGTGTGGTGCAAAGAGCCCGACGCCCAGGGTAACTGCGCTCCGCTTTCCGAGCCAATCACTGTGGAACTGGGAGGATACGCCAGCGCATCCCTCGGGTACGTCGTTTGCACCCTGAACTGGGAGAATTGGCGCTGAGCCGCACAGGGAGCATCACTCGTTTTCAGCAGGCACAGGAAGCAGGAAGGAGGGAACCGTTGACCAAGAGACGCGTCCGCACGGGCGTACCCGGCCTGGACGAGATGCTGCACGGGGGATTCCTGCCTGGATCGGTGGTGCTTATCCGAGGTGCTCCTGGCACAGGCAAAACCTCCCTTGGGCTGCAGTTCCTCATCCACGGCGCGACCGAAGAGCACGAACCCGGCTTGCTGATCTCTTTTGAGGAGTTCCCCCGTTCCTTGTATCGGGACGCTGCCTCGTTGGGATGGGACCTGGAGAGCCTGGAACGAGAACAACGGCTGCACCTGATGTTCACCTCGCCAGAGGTCTTTCTCGCCGGTCTGGAGACGCCGGAGAGCATCATCGACCGGCTGATCAGGGAACACGACATCCGTCGGGTCGTGCTGGATAGCATCACTCACTTTAACCGGCTGGCCCACGACCCCCACGAACTGCGCCAGATCTACACGCGGGTAGCCAACGGCCTGCGGCGAGAGGGGATCACGAGCCTGCTCCTGGGCGAGGAGGCCCGCTCCGAAGCCGTCCGGGCAGACAAGGGCGGCCTGGCCTTCGTCGTCGAGACCATCATCCTCCTCCGGTACGTCGAGGTGGAGAGCGCGATTCGGCGGGCGATCGTCGTCCTGAAGATGCGGGGCTCCGACCACGACAAAGCGATCCGGCAATACGAGATCCACAAGGGCGGACTGGTCATCGGCGACGTGTTCGAGGGGCGACAGGGGCTCCTGCGGGGGATCTCCTACCGGGCCACGTAGCCGAAGGAGGCGACGGTGGGCACCCTTTACCTCGTCGGCACCCCCATCGGCAACCTGGAGGACATCACCCTCCGCGCCCTCCGGGTGCTACGGGAGGTCCCCCTGATCGCCGCCGAGGATACCCGCCGAGCCCGCATCCTGCTGGACCGGTACGAGATCACAACGCCGGTCGTCAGTTACTTTGAGGGGAACAAGGCAGCCCGGGAGCATCAGTTACTGGAGGCGCTGGAACGGGGCGATGTGGCCCTCATCTCCGAGGCCGGGATGCCGGGCCTTTCCGACCCCGGCTACGAACTGGTCCGCGCCGCCGTCGAACGCGGCCACCGGGTGGTACCGATCCCCGGTCCCTCGGCGCCGATCGCCGCCCTGGTCGCCTCCGGCCTCCCCACCGACCAGTTCGTCTACCTGGGCTTCCTGCCGCGTCGACGCAGCCAGCGACGGGCGCTGCTGGCCGAGGTGGCCCACGAGCCACGCACGCTCGTCGCCTTCGAGACCCCCCATCGGCTGCAGGAGGCCCTGACCGACCTGGAGGAGGTGCTCGGCGACCGGCCGGTCGCCATCTGCCGCGAACTGACCAAGCGGTTCGAGGAGATCTGGCGGGGGACCCTCTCCCAGGCCCGCTCCCGATTCCAGGGGGAGGAGCCCCGCGGGGAGTTCACCCTGGTCATCGGCGGCGCACTCCGCGGGGAGGAGAGGTGGGACGCCGAAACGGTGCGCCGGGCCCTGGAACAACGACTGCGGGCGGGGATACCCCGCTCGGAGGCCGTCCGCGAAGTAGCGGCTCTCTCCGGCTGGAACCGCCGTGAGGTCTACCAACTGAGCCTGGAAGAGCCCCGAACCCCGAACCTCGAACCCTGAAACCCGCATACTGAGGAGGAGAAATGCGAACGCTGGACGACGAAAAATTCATAGCCGAAATCGATTCCCAGGGAATGCGTGACCGGATCCGGGAACTGCCGGATCAATGCGTCGATGCGTGGAAGATCGGCAAGGAATTCACCTTACCGCCCGAGTATCGATCGCCGCAGAAGGTCGTCATTCTGGGGATGGGCGGGTCGGCAATCGGTGGCGCGCTTCTCGCCGGGCTGGTCGCCGACGAGTGCCCGGTCCCTATCCTCTCGGTCGGCGGCTACGACGTGCCGGCCTACGTGGGGCCATCGGACGTGGTGATCGCCTCCAGTTACTCCGGCAACACGGAGGAGACGCTGAGCGCCACCACGCAGGCCGCCGAGCGGGGCGCGCGCCTTCTCGCCGTGACGACCGGGGGAAAACTGGGAGCCCTCGCCAAAGAGCAAGGATGGCCCCTGCTGCGCTTTGAGTACAACGCACCTCCTCGCGCCGCCCTGGGCTACTCCTTCACCCTCCTCCTCGCCCTGCTGTATCAGATGGGGCTGATCCGGGATTACTCCGCCGACCTGGAGGAGGCGGTGGAGGTGATGCGGGCGTGGCAGGAGGAACTGACACCCGACGTGCCAGTCCCACGCAACCCCGCCAAGCGGATGGCCGGCCAGTTGGTCGGGCGGCTGCCGGTGGTGTACGGGGCGGGGTTCCTCGCGCCCGTGGCGCGGCGGTGGAAGGGGCAGTTCAACGAGAACGGGAAGAACTGGGCGGTGTGGGAGGAACTGCCGGAACTGAACCACAACGCCGTCGTCGGCTACGGCCTGCCGGATGGGGTGCGCGAGCGGATCTCGGTGTTGATGCTCCGCTCCCCGCTCGACCCACCCCGCATCCAGGCCCGGTGGGATGTCACCAAAGAGCTGCTGCTCCAAGAAGGCGTGATGGTCGACGAGGTGTGGGGGCGAGGCGAGAGCCGGTTGGCCCAGATGCTCTCGACCATCCACTTCGGCGACTACGTCAGCCTCTACCTGGCGGTCCTCAACGAGGCCGATCCGTACCCTGTGCCACCCATCGACTATCTGAAGCGACGACTGGCCGAGATGGATTGATCCTACCACAGAGGCACGGAGGGCACAGAGAGTCCTCAGTAAACCTATGTTCCTCAGTGCCTCTGTGGTTTTCCCTACGACCGGGCCACCGTGCGGCTTCCCCGCAGGATGGCCCACACCTCCCGCATCGTCGGCCGCTTGCCGTAGATGAGCAGCCCGATCTCGAACAACCGCCCGCCAAACCACAGGGCGGCCGGGATCGAGGCCAGTAACACCAGGATACTGACGACGATGTCGATCGTCGGCACGTCGGCCAGCGGCAGCCGCATCATCATCATCGTCGGCGCGGTCAGGGGGAAGTAACTCAGGGCGCGGGCCAGGCCGACGTTGGGATTGGCAAACAGGAGACCGCTGAGCATGTACGGGATCATCGCGAACATGGAGAAGATCCCGGCCAACTGCTGACTCTCCCGCATCGTCGTCCCCAACGCGCCGACACCAGCCATCAGCACGGCGTAGAGCAGAAAGCCCAGCACGTAGTACACAGCCGCGAGCAGGAAGACGCGGGGGGCGACCAACGTCGCGGCCACCGCCAGAAGCGCCGCCGCGCCGCCGCTCAGGAGCCAGACGCTACCCAGCCACACGCCGACCTGTGTCAGCCCCAGCGCGCCCAGCCCGATGACCTTGCCAGCCATCAGTTCGATCGGGCGCACGGACGAGACGACGATCTCGATCACGCGGCTTTCCTTCTCCTCGGCCACGCCCTGCAACAGATAGCCGGACGAGGTAAAGATGGTCATCACCAGGAAGACCGCCAGGAAGTAAGGAATGAAGAAGCCGAAGACCACCCCCCATCCTCCCGACACGCCCTCTTTCCCTCCCAGCATCCTGAGCTCCGGCTCGATCGGGTCGATCAGACGGGCCCGCAGTTCGGGATCCACCTTCCCGTCCAGCAGGTGATCGACGAAGAAGGCGTGGATTGTGGGCGAATCCTCCACGACCGCCGCGTCGAACCCGCTCCCCTTGGTCAGCACGATGACGCGCCCCGTCTCCAGGTAATCCTCCGGGACCACCAGCACGATCTCGACCTCGTCCGCGTCGACGGCCGCCTCCGCCTCCTCGTCGCTGGCGAAGACGGTGAACGTATCCTCGTACTCCGGGAGAACGGGGGTGAACTCGCCGGAGTGGTCCACCAGCCCGATCCGCTTGCCGCCAGTGTCGAAGAAGGAGGCAATCGACTCCCCGATCTGACGAGCCTGTGGAGCCAGCAGCGCTCCGACGAGGAGGGCGATCAGACCCAGCGTCGGCACGATGGCCGTCATAATGATGAAGCCGGTCCGACGGACGTTGGTCAGGTACTCATGCCGAGCAACGACCCACACTTTACGCCAATCGAGTTTCATTCCACCCCCTCCTTCACCGCGGCGATGAAGATCTGCTCCAGGGGCACCGAAGCGACCTCGAACGCCTCCACCTCTACATCCTGCGCGATCAGCGCCCGAAGAATCTCATTCGGCTGTCTCCCCTCGATCAGCGTGAGGTAGAAACTTCCGTCCTCCGACCGCACTTCCGCAACCCCGGGCAGGTCCGGCGGGAGGAACGGGGCCCGCACGCGGACCGCGTTGGGAGCGTACCGCCGCTTGATCTCCGCCAGATCTCCATAGAGGACCCGCTTGCCGTGGTTAACCAGCAGGATCCGGTCGCACAGCGCCTCGACCAGGTCCATCTGATGGCTGCTGAGGACGATCGTCTTCCCCTGTTCGTGGAGCGCGAGGATGAGCCGCTTGATCCGGTCCACGTTCAATGGGTCGAGTCCCTGGAACGGCTCGTCGAGGAAGAGCACCTCGGGATCGTGGACGAAACTGGCGATGAACTGGAGCCGCTGCTGCATCCCCCGGCTCAGGTCGCGCACCTTCCGGCCGGCCCAGTCGGCCAGATCGACCTCCTCCAGGAGACGCATCGCTCGCTCCCGGGCCACAGCCCGCTTGACCCCCTTCAGTTCGGCAAGGTACACCAGCGTATCCAGCACCTTCAGGTTTCGATAGAGGCCCCGCTCCTCGGGCAGGTATCCGACCCGATGCTTCGCCTCGCGGGGAGGGAGGCCCAGCACGCGGACTTCCCCCTCGTCGGGACGGAGGATGTCCATAATGACGCGGATCGTCGTCGTCTTGCCCGCCCCATTGGGGCCCAGCAAGCCGAACACCTCCCCCCGCTCCACCTCGAACGAGAGGCGGTCCACCGCCGTCACGTCACCGTACCGCTTCACCAGATCGCGTACCTCGATGACCATCCCTGCCTCCTGCTTCTTGCCTCCCGTGTTGCCTGGAAAAGTATACCTCAATCCGGTCCTTCAAGGATGAACTTGCACAGACAAGAGGCTGACAGAAGGCTGACATCGTTAACGCTCGTCGTCGAATTTCTCACCTCCTGCTTCTTACCCCCTGCCTCCTGCCGAATTATATCCCTTTCCCGTCATCCCTCAACCTGCAGACGTCCTGCAGGCCAACACAAAGCCCCCGGCCTGTCGTCGGCCTGGGGGCGGGTTTGAACCCCGACGTGAGACGGGTTTCCCTCCGCGTCCGCCCTCCTCACGTCAGGATGTTCTGCAGCCGCATCGCCATCGACATGTCGCCACTGACCTTGAGTTTGCCTTGCATAAAAGCGTTCATTGGACTGAGTTCGCCCTTCGACAACGCCAGGAAATCCCGGGCGTCCATCGAGAGCGTCAGATCGGGCGTGGTGGTCTCCCCCTCCTCCACTTTGATTCCATCCGTGCTGAAGGTGACGGTCCACTTCCCCCCATCCTCACCGGACAGATCGAAGAGGACCACACCGCTGAACCCCTGAAGGCGCGCCGGATCCAGCCCCGCGAGCCTCTGGAAGAACTCCTGCACTCCCATCAGTCCACCTCCTCGAGTGTCGTAAAGAAACCTTCGGAGCACCAGCGAACAGTATAAGCCGAATCTATGTGAGTGTCAATCGAGGTGAGCTGCTGACCTTCGGACAGGAGTTCGGACATCAGGCGTGGGACCCCTTCTCGGCGGGCCTAGCACCGGCCTGAAGCGCCGGTGCTAGGCCGATTTCCCGCCAGCCCCGCCTGTTTACGGCGGGGCGGATCAGGTGTGTCCGAACTCCTGTCTAAACCCCAGAGAGGTAAACCTTGCGCGATAGGCAATCAGTGGTAAAATTATAAAAAACAGTGGAAAATAGTCATAGTTAGAGAAGGGTAGCAAAAACACAGCCTTGACGTGGACAGCAGGCAGTCTACGAGTTAGTCGGCGGTAGGGAGCCTCTCCGGCGCCCCCCAAATCACCCCCTAGGTTTCGATCCATCCATCCGGTTACACTGCTTCCATTTGGTCGTTCCCATTCACCCCCGCTGATTCGTAAATCTCTCAACCCAACCGCCGTTGGTGGAGTGACGTAAGATGGGCGGGGTAGCACCTCCAAAACGGTCTGCGATACAGCGGACCGCTTTGATAGGAGCAACAACGGCAGCCGCAGTCACCGGGCTGTACCTCATCAGCAAGTACAACGTCCTCCTCTCCCACACCTTAGCCGAAATGTTCGGTATTGTCGTTTCCTGTGCCATCTTCATCGTCGCTTACAACGCACGTCCATTCCTGAAAAATGACTTCTTGCCATTCCTAGGCGTCACCTCCCTGTTCATCGCTGGCTTCGACGTGCTCCATATGCTAACCTATGCGGGTATGAGTGTGTTTCCAGAGCGAAGGATCGATCTACCCACCCAAACCTGGATCGCTGGTCGGTATCTGCAGTCGATCTCCTTCCTGCTGGCTTCCTTCTTCACTCGTCGACGGATGAACCCACTCCTCGTCTTCAGCAGTTACACGATAGGGTCGACTTTGCTCCTTGTCGCAGTTTCCTCCGGCTTTTTCCCCGCCTGCTACGTCGAAGGCACAAAACCCACCCTCTTCAAGAAGATCAGCGAATACCTCATCTCCCTTACATTCCTCACCTCAGCGGGATTGCTGATCCGCCAGCGTACACAGTTCGAGCGCAGAACGCTTCGATTGCTGGTGGCTTCCATCGTGGCGAGCGCTGGAGCAGAGGTGTCCTTCGCCTACTCTGTTGCCCCTTATGACCCGTCCAACCTCGTTGGGCATCTCCTCAAGGTGGCTGCGTACGTTCACCTCTGCAGTGCAGTGGTCATCACAGGCTTGCAGAGACCCCAGGCGTTGCTGTTCCGAGAATTGAGCCAGGATAAGGAAAGACTCCAAGTACAACATAGAAAACTGAGAAACCAGATTCAGAAGCGGATGGCTGAATTAGTCCGTATCAGCAATGCCCTTACCGCAGAGGCCCTTCAACGGGAGCAAACGGAACGGGCCTTGGCCGAGTCCGAGCGGCGCTTCCAAGAGATCCTGAAAGGGGCTCGGCTTCTGGCAGTGGTACTGGACACCCAGGGCAACATCGTCTTCTGTAACGACTTTCTGCTACAATTGACCGGGTGGCAGCGAGAAGAGATCCTGGGACGGAACTGGTTCGAACTGTTCATTCCCCGACATCATACCGCTCGAAAGATGTTCCGCCGGAGTGTCGAGCGAGAGGAGATCCCCTCTCATCGCGAGGATGAGATCATCACCCGAGAGGGAGAGAGCCGCCTGATTTCCTGGACCCACGTCGTCCTGCGCGATTCTCAAGGCATAGTGACCGGTATCGCCAGCATCGGTGAGGATATTACGGAGGCCAGACAGACCGCAGAGGCTCTGGAACAACAAATCAAGCGTCTCTCCCTCCTCAACGAACTCACCCGCAGTATCCTGTCCAGAGACGACCTGGAAAGCATGCTGAGAGCAGTTCTGCACCGCCTGAACGACGGGCTGCCAGCAGATTTTGGCACAGTGTTTCTCCTCGAAGGAGAAGGAAAGCGGGCCACTGTGGTCGCCTGCGCCAAGAGCACGGACATCCTATCTGAACAGGTAAGCATAAGCGCAGGAACCAAGATATTGGTAAAAGAGACCGGCTTCTATGAGTGCCTTCGAGGGCAAACTGTATCAGTGATCGACGCGAGCCAGGCTCAGGCTCCTCTTCTGCAGCAGTTTGCCAAAGCCGGGCTGCTCTCATTGGTCGGTGTGCCACTACAGACGGACCAAGAAGTGCTGGGGATCCTAGTAGTGGCACGGCGAGGGGTAAGCGCGTTCCAAAGCGCAGAAGCCACTTTCCTGCATCAAGTAGGTGATCACTGCGCTCTGGCAATACGCCATGTGCGCCTTCTTGTGGAGCTGCGAGCCACTTACGAGGAACTTCGTCGAACCCAGCAAGAGATCGCGCTGCAGGAACGTCTACGCGCATTGGGCCAAATAGCCAGTGGCATTGCCCACGACATCAACAATGCGATCTCCCCAGTTCTGATCTTTGCCAACCTACTCCTGAAGGACCCAGATCTCGGTGAACAAGCAAGAGAGCGACTGAGACTCATCCGGACCGCTGCCGAGGATGTAGCCAAAACAGTGGACCGCCTACGCGCGTTTTACCGCCGCCGCTCCCCTAGCGAGATGCCGCAACCAGTGGACCTGAACGAGGAGGTGCGGCAAGTCATCGAGATGACACGTCCCCGCTGGGAAAGCCTACCACAGCAACAGGGGACCGTCATAGAGGTACGAACCGATCTGCAAAAGGACCTTCCGCTGGTAATGGGTATCAGCCAGGAGGTCCGGCAGGCCCTCACCAATCTGATCTTCAACGCCGTGGACGCCATGCCTGAAGGCGGAACGCTGACTCTGAGTACGTATGAAATTGGGACCGGAGAGAAAGGCCCTGAGATGGTGTGTGTTGAGGTGAGCGACACCGGCGTCGGGATGGACGACGAAACAAAAGAGCGAGCCATAGAACCCTTCTTCACGACCAAAGGAAAACGAGGCACCGGGATGGGGCTGCCGGTCGTTTACGGAATTATGCAACGCCATAAGGGTCGGATCGAGATCGAGAGCGCGCCAGGGGAGGGCACAACTGTGCGATTGATCTTCCCCAGACAGTGGGCCGCGGGAACGGAGCATATAGAGGAGACAACAGGAATCACTGCTCCCCTTCGTATCCTATGCATAGACGACGAGCCCCTGGTGCGTCTAGCACTGAAAGAGATGTTGGAGAGTATGGGACACACGGTTGAGGTCGCTGATGGAGGTCAGACCGGCTTAAGAGCCTTCCGTGCAGCCCATGAGCGTAACGAACCGTTCGACGTGGTGATCACCGATCTGGGAATGCCGCATATTAGCGGTCGGGAAGTCGTGAGAAGGGTGAAACAAGAATCCCCGGGGACGCCGGTGATCGTGCTCAGCGGGTGGGGGATGCTCGTGGGAACCGAGGGGGTACAAGACACAGCAACCTGCGAAGACGCCATACTAAGCAAACCACCCAAACCCGAAACACTCCAGCAGGCCCTTGTGCGAGTGTTGAAGGAAAAAGAGAACGGGAACCTTACCTAAAATCAACAAATCAACGTCACTCCCCACAGCAGCTGATAGACCCGACAGTCTCACTCCAACACAGAAACACCAGTAAGGAAGAGATGAGATGGACTATCACTTGGCGCAAGTCTCACTCTAAACAACATCCCCTCTGCAGACGAGTAGAGGGAATGGTTAGTCGATTTCTCAAACTGTTACAGACGCCCTGCCGATCTGGCACGTTTCACAAAACGGCCCCTCTGGTGTATAAAGAGCTATGCCCGGAGGTTCTCAACGCAAACCCGCCCGAGCCCCCTGGACCTCCGTGGTGAAACCCGAGGGGAGGTCATACAATGAGACGAACGTCGACCGCGACGCTGTTGATCCGGGGCGGGACACTGGTCCTGCCGGAGGGAACGCTGAAGGCGGACCTGCTCGTGCAGGGAGAGCGGATCAAGGCCATCGGCCGCAACCTGCCTCCAGCCCACGACACCCAGACCATCGACGCCGAGGGCTGCCTGGTGCTCCCCGGCGTCATCGACGCCCACGCGCACATCGCCCTCGACACCGGTATCTACCAGACCCCCGACGATTGGTTCATCGGCACGCGGGCCGCGGCTTGCGGGGGAGTGACCACAGTAGTGGACTTCGCCACCCAGTTTCCCGGTCAGACCCTCCGTGAGGCGGTGGAGAACCGGCTCAAGGAGGCCGAAGACGCCGTCATCGACTACGCCCTCCACGTGATGGTCACCGACCTTCCCCCCGGCCGAGAAGGGGAGTTGGCCGACCTGGTGGAACTGGGCACGCCGAGCGTCAAACTGTACACCACCTACCGGCCCAACTACTACGCCGACGACGCGACGATCCTCCGCCTGCTGTCCGCCGCTGCCGACCTGGGGATCCTCCCCCTCATCCACTGCGAGAACGACGACCTGGTCACCGCCCAGACTCAGGCGCTGGTAGGCGCAGGCCAGACCGGCTGGCGGTTCCACGGCCAATCCCGCCCCGCTCTGGCGGAACAGGAAGCGATCCAGCGCATCCTCTTCCTCGCCGAGGCCGCCGGTTGCCCCGTCCACATCTGCCACTGCTCCACCGCCCGCTCCGTCGCCCTCGTCGCCGAGGCGCGAGACGACGGCCAGGAGGTCACTTGCGAGACCTGTCCCCAGTACCTCCTGCTGGACAACACGGTCTACGAGGGACCCGAGCCGTGGCGGTACATCCTCCAGCCACCGCTGCGGGACCCGGAGGAGCCAGCGGGTTTGTGGACCCTGGTGGAGGCAGGCGTGGTGGACCTCATCGCCACCGACCATTGCGACTACACGAAAGACCAAAAGGTCGCCCAGGACGATTTCACCCGCACGCCAGGGGGATTGCCGGGGCTGGAGACGTTGCTGCCCTTGATGTACACTTACGGGGTCGCCGAGGGGCGGCTCACCTTGCCCCAACTGGCCGGGCTCCTCTCCGCCAACCCGGCCCACGTCTGGGGGCTCTGGCCCCGGAAAGGGCACCTCCTCCCCGGAGCCGATGCGGACATCGTGGTGTACGACCCACGACCGGAGAAAACCCTCCGCGCGGAGGACCTCCACCATTTGGCAGGCTACACCCCCTACGAAGGAATGCGCGTCCAGGGGGAGGTCAAGGCTACCATCTCTCGTGGACAGGTCATCTACCGGGAGGGGCGGTTCCTCGGGCGCAAGGGCCGAGGCCAGTTCATCCCCCGCCGCGGATAGTTTAACCATAGAGACACAGAGAGCACAGAGGCCGCTCTCAAAATAGAGAACCTCTGTGCCCTTTGTGTCTCTGTGGTAAAAAACCGATCTTACCCTACAAACAACGGGACAAAGTCGAACTTCTCTACGTCCACCAACCCCTGGTCGGTCAGCCGGAGGGCGGGGATGACCTCCAGGGCCAGGAAGCCCAACGTCATAAAAGGATCGTGCAGGGAGGACCCCAGCGATCGCGCCGCCCCGATCAGGCGGTCCATCTGGTGACGGACCGTCTCGACGGGCTGGTCGGACATCAGACCGGCGACGGGCAAGGGCACCGAGGCCAACACTTCCGCCCCCTCGACAGCGACCAGTCCACCTCCCATCTCCGCCACCGCGCGCGCAGCGGTCATCATCGACCGGTCGTCACATCCGGCGACGATCAGGTTGTGAGCGTCGTGACCGACGCTGCCCGCCAGCGCACCCCGCTTCAGGCCCAGCCCGTGGACGAACCCCAGGCCCACGTTGCCGGTCCCGCGATGCCGCTCGATCACGGCCATCTTCAGGAGATCCCGCCCCGGATCGGCCACCACGTGCCCCTCCCGCATCGGCAGGTCCTCGATCAGGTGCTCGGTGATGATCTGGTCGGGGACGACGCCGATGACCCGCGCCCGCACCGAACCGGCGGCGGGGTCGGGAGCAGGCACGTCGAAGTGCAGGCGGGTCCAGTCCACGTGGACCGTCCCACGGACGGCGGAATCGTCCGCCTGTGGCTCCGCCCACTCCCCCACCGGCTCCCCGGCCTGGGCCACCAGCCGCCCGGCGGCGAAGACCATCTCCGCCCGGAAGTCTTTCAGGTCGGAGAAGACCACCAGGTCGGCCCGCCTCCCCGGCGCGACCGCCCCTCGGTCCCACAGCCGGAAGTACTCGGCCGCGTTGAAGGTCGCCATCCGGATCGCCGTCAGCGGGTCCAGCCCCTCCGCCACCGCCAGCCGGATCAGGTGGTCCATATGCCCCTCGTCCAGCAGATCGGCCGGGTGGCGATCGTCCGTGCAGAAGGCGCATCGGCGGCTGTTGTAGGGAGTGACGCCGGGAAGCAGGTCGCGCAGGTTCTTCGCCCCGGTCGACTCCCGGATGAAGACGAACATCCCCAGCCGGAGTTTCTCCAGCATCTCGGGGACGGTGGTGCACTCGTGGTCGGAGCCAACCCCCGCGCCGACGTAGGCCTGGAGCCACTTGCCACCGAAGCCCGGCGCGTGGCCGTCGATGACCCGGCCCTGGAAGGCTTCCACCTTCGCCACCACGTCCGGCACGCCGAGGACCAGCCCCGGCACATTCATCATCTCCGCCAGGCCGAGGACGCGGGGATGGTCGGTCAGGGCCAGCAGGTCGTCCGCCCCCAAATCCGCCCCTGCGGTGCCCATCGGCGTGGCGGGGACACAGGAGGGGAGGTTGACGTACACCGTCAGCGGGAGGCCCTCAGAGGCGGCGAGCATATACCGGATCCCCTCCGCGCCGACGACGTTGGCGATCTCGTGCGGGTCGCACACCACGGTGGTCGTGCCCCGCGGGACGACGGCGCGGGCGAACTGGAAGGGGGTGACCATCGAGGATTCGATGTGGACGTGGGCGTCGATCAGGCCGGGGCAGACGTACCGCCCCTTCAGGTCGATCTCCTGGCGGCCGATGTACCCCCCTCCCACGCCGACGATCCACCCCCCGGCCAGCGCTACCTCCGCCTCGATGATCTCGCCGGTGAAGACGTTGATCACCCGTCCGCCCTTGAGCACCAGGTCGGCCGGCTCGTCCCCGCGAGCGATGGCAAGTCGCTGAAACAGGTCCATACCCCCTCCTTTTAAAACGTTCCGGTGAACACGGTGGTTGCGTCAAAGGGATTGTAGCACATCCAGGGGAGGAGGCAAGATGCCGGAAGGTAAGGTTTGGACGTGAGTTCGGACGTTTCTTCCCCGGCGGCTGAAAGCCGCGGCTACGGATGGCAAGACTGCCCTTCGGCGGCTTTCTTTCCTCTCCACGGGCGGGGGGAAGCCCGGCCTCCGCCGGGCTTTGCCCCTTGTAGCCCGCGACTTCCAGTCGCTGGGCGAAAGGGAACCAAACGATACCCGAACTCACGTCCGAAGC
>Ga0209426_1001041_pt1 | contig 20408 bp, 23 predicted proteins | sample Deesub1362B_J571_FD_187697 | JGI IMG/M metagenome (GOLD analysis project Ga0209426, IMG submission 187697) | Deep oceanic, basalt-hosted subsurface ecosystem from Juan de Fuca Ridge flank, Pacific Ocean, CORK Borehole 1362B_J2.571 (SPAdes)... ...
GCGTTGGGGTGGGGGACGGGCGGGAAGTATCGCTGGAGGCGGGGGGCGGTGGAGGGGGTTGCGTGGGCGTGGGGGTGGGAGTGGGGGAGGGAGGGACGGTGGGCGTGCTGAAGACGACCGGTGGTACGGTGACGATGGGGCCGGATTGGGTGAGCCCTGGTTCCACGTCCACAGGGGGAAGCGCCAGTACCTCCGGTCGTAAAGGTCTGAACGGTTCCTCCGGAGGTGCGTAGGCCACCTCCGGCACCAACCGGGAGAGCATATCGGTTTGGACCTGCCAGGTTGGTGGAGGCCGAAAGGCGATGCCAGCGATCGTATGGAGGAAGAGGAAACTCAGCAGCAGGACGGCCGCCAGCATCACCAGGTCCGATCGTGCCTCCTGGGAAACATTAGTGTAGAGGGGAGCCTTTTTCGCCACCGCTATTTGTCCCCTTCGCCGTCGGATCCATCCGATATGGGGAGGAAGATGCGGAAGATGCTACCTCTCCCCTCCTGGCTTTCAACCTGGATCCATCCGCCGTGGGCCTCGACAATCGCTCGGGTGACGTAGAGTCCTATCCCCAGACCGCGGATCTCATCGTCGGCCTGGTTCATCAACCGGAAGAAGCGGTTGAACAGTTGGTTCTGCAGTTCAGCCGGAATGCCTATGCCGGTGTCTGTGACTTCCAGGACGAGGCTCTTCTCCTGGCGGAAGAGTCGAATCGCTACCTCTCCTCCTGAGGGGGTATACTGCCAGGCGTTCCGCACAAGGTTGATGATCGCCCAACGGAGTCGATGGGTATCGGCGAGGATAAGGGGGATTTCGTCGGCGATCTCCGTCCGGAAGTGGAGGCCTTTCCCTTCCATCGTGGGGCGCCATTCCTCGGCGATCTCTCTCACCAGCGGGGCGAGGTCCGACGGTCGGCGTTGGATCCCCAGCCGCTCTCCCGCTTCGATCTCCGAGAAGTCGAGCAGGCTGTTGATCATCCCGATCAGACTGTCCGTGTGGCGGTTGATCGTCTGCAGGAACCCCCGCTGCTCCTCGGTGAGCGCGTCGTGGGCGAATCGTAGGAGGAGGGTGACATACCCCTTGATGGCCGTCAGTGGGGTACGCAACTCGTGTGAGACATGGGCGATGAAAGCGTCTTTCAGCCGTTCTGCCTCCACCGCCGCGGTCACGTCCCGCAGGACGATCACCGTGCCCAGGTACTCCCCCTCGTCTGTCCTTACGGCGGCTGAGTGGGCGCTGATGACCTTCTTTCCCACCTCGAACCGGCGGCTCTCCAAGAGCCATGGGTTGGCGTCGGGGTCAGTGGTGGTCTCCTGCTCTTCGCTGGCGCTCAACTCCCGCAGCGGTCCGAACTGGAAGTTGGCTGCCAGTTCTTCCAGCAGGGTCTCCGCGGCCTTGTTGAGAGGGATCAGATTGCCGTCCACGTCCTCCAGGATGACGCCGTCGCCGATGCTGGCGAGGATGGAGCGCATACGCCCTGCGGACTCTTTGTAGGCGTGTAGCAGTTCCTCCAGGGCGCGGGTTCGCTCTGCGAGCCGTTCGGTCATCTGGTCGAACGTGGCGGCCAGCACGCCGATCTCGTCCTTGCTGTCGATGCCGGTACGCTGCGCGAGGTCGCCCTCGGCCACGGCTTGGGAGGTGCGTACCAGTCGGCTGAGCGGCCCGGTGATCCGACGGGCGATCGCGTAGCCGATGAGGATCACAGAGACGATCGCAGCGGTGAAGAGGAGGGCGTAGGTGTTTCGGCTGGTAGCGCCCGCACTGAGGATGAAATCGATCGGCAGACCGACGGAGAAGACCCCTATCCGGTCGCCGCCGATGGCGATGGGGCCGTAAGCGATGCGATACGGTCGTCCACGAATGGTGATGTTCTTGCCGACGGTGATGTCGGTGCTCCGCAGGATCTCCTGGTAGGTCTCCGGATTGATAGAGAGGGCCTCCAGGACTTCGGCGGTGGTACTTTCCTCTTCGGGGAGGAGGAAAGTGCTGTTCACGATCTTTACCGCTTCATCCTCGTACAGGTAGATCGTCACGTGGGCGAGGGAGGTCTGTTTAAAGACGGGCAGGAGGGTGTCCAGGGCCGTGCCGATGATCGCAACCCCCACCAGTCGGTCGTTCAACCCTACGGGGAGCGCGGTGAAATAGTAGTACCGCTGGTCGACGGGGTGGAGACCGATCCCACGTCGGGGGGGACCGTTCGGATCCTGACCGGCGAGGATGGAGCGGACAAGCCACAGACCGGAGAGGTCCGCCGGTTCCCGCAGGGAGACCACCGATCCGTCCGGCTGTTTGAGGGCGTGGAGCATCAGGCGACCGTCGGCATCAGTGAGAATGAGGCACTCCGCCTCCCATCCGGCGAGCAGCGGCAAGCCCAGGTGGGAGACCCCTTCGGCGTCGTGGGCGGCCAGGGCTTCGGCCATGCCCTGGGTGAAGGCTGCGACCCGTCCGGCCCGCAGGTGTTCTTCCTCTTTGCCAACCCAAGCGTCGGAGACTACCCGGCCTGCCTCGAGAAGGTGGTTGGTCAGCCGCTCGTCCAGCGAACCGGCGACCAGGTTGGTCACTACGTAGGTGCCGACGGCGGCCACGATCAGCGTGAGGACCACGTAGGGGAGGACGATCTTGTTGCGGATGTTCAGCGTCGGTAAGAGCCGTGGAAGGGGCGTTTTGGTCCGTGGCCTCTCCATTCCCTGTTCTTCCTTAAGCCCGGTACGGATATCTGGCGTTGTGTCAACCTGTGGCCGGGTTGTTGGGGGGCTCCTTTTAAAAAATTTTACAGAATTTGCCCCAGCGTGGCATTACAATCCCGTTACGAACCGGTTGCGCGGGGGCGGGTGTCGGGGAGAGAACGGAGGGGGGTACTACTCTCCTTCAAAGGGGATCACGTCGCCGTTGGGGGTCAGTTGGCGGATCTTCAGTTCGGCCTCGTCCAGTTGGCGGTTGCAGTGTGCGGCCAGGGCCTGCCCCCGCTCGTAGAGGGCCAGGCTCTCTTCCAGGGTCAGCCCTCCCGCCTCCAGTTTCCGCACCGTCTCCTCCAGTTCGGCGAAGGCTTCCTCGAAGGTCAATTCCTCAACGGGTTTCATCATACTCCCTCATCTCTGCATCAGCGCCGTGGCGTCACGCGCCGGGTGGAGCCAGACGGGGCTTCGCCAGCACCTCCATCACCCGCAGGTCGAAGAACGTCTGAGCGTTGGCGGGGACCAGCACCATCGCGGTGTCGGCGCCACGGCCGGTGCCAGCGATGGCAATGCACGGCTCGCCGACCCGCACCAGCCCTGCATCGGCTGCCATCAGAGCGATCTCCAGGCAGACCTTGGTCCCCTCCCCGAAGACGCGGAGGGTGTAGGCGATGATCTCGTCGGTCAGGTAGGTGCCCAGTTTCTTCCGCACCGCCCGGTTGACCCCCCCGAAGGCGTGCTGGCAGGTGAGGATGCGTCTGCCCTTCGACTCGATGGCGGACCGGTGCGCCGGTCGGAGTTCCTGTTCGTTGGGCTTACGGAAGCCCGTGGAGTGGGTGACCACGATGACGTCGTATCCCTCAAAGACCTCCACGGCTTGTGCGCCTGTCGCACCTGTGGTCGTGGCGACAAGGATGGTCCGGATGCCCAATTGCTCCGCCCGTTGCCGGGCCACCTCCAGGGTACGATCGGTGTTCTGGGGACCTGGCTTCTCAAAGTAAACGGTGGGTACGGTTATCTCGGACATCTCTCAGGCCTCGTCTTGCTCATCCACTCTGCCGGAAGCGGAGGGGTAGGCCGCGGGCTTTACCCCGCGGCCTACCCTGGGTCCATTTGGACGGTTGGCTACTGGGAGGGCGCGGCCTCCTCGAGGAAGGCGTTGCACTCCTCGACGGTCTGGGTCAGCCAGGTCTGCGGGTCCTCGCCGTTGGCGACGGCGGTGAGCATCTCGTTGATGGCGTCGCGGCACTCGTCGTAGCCAGCCACGCCCGGCTCGATGGCGATGTCGTAGTTGAGGAACTCAAACGCTTTGGCGTACTGGGGGTTCTCGTTGAAGTAGTCCTGCAGGAGTTCCGCCGCCGACTTGCGGACCGGGAAGTAGTTGGAGGCGCGGGCCCAGCGAGCCTGCTGTTCCGGCTCGGCGAACCACTTGATGAAGAGCCAGGCCGCCAGCTGCTTCTCCGGCGTGGTCTTGAAAATGGAGAGGCTGGCGCCGTAGATGTTCACCTTGGGGGTGTCCAGCGAGGTGGGCAGGGTGGAGATGGACCAGTTGAAGCCGGCGCCCTCAGCCACCGCGCTGCGGTAGTAGGGCAGGCCGGAGGTGCTGCTGATGGTGAAGAGGACCTTGCCCGCGCCGAAGTCGGCCTGGTCGCCGTACCGCTCCGTCTCCAGGATGGCGCACCCTTCGTTGAACAGTTCCTGGAGGAAGGTGAGGACCTCCAGGCCCTCGGGGCTGTCGAAGATGTAGGCGGTGGCGTCTTCGTTGATCATCTCCCCGCCCCGGTTGAAGAGCATGTCGGCGAAGGTGGAGGTGTCGATGGAGAACTCGTAGCCATAGGTCCCGGCCTCGGGATCGGAGGCAGCGCAGGCCATCTCCTTGAACTCATCCCAGGTCCGCGGCGGATGGTCGTAGCCCAGTTCGTGGAGCCAGTCCTCATTGTAGTAGAGGACCTCCATCGAGCGGTTGGGCGGGAAGCCGTACCGACCGTCGAACTGGGGCAGGTAGTCACCCCGGTGGACGAAGGGGAAGAAGTCATCCATCTCCTCCGACGTGAAGCCCCACTTCTCGCTCTCGATGTAGGGGGTCAGTTCGACCACCGCGCCCTGGGTGGCGTAGGTGGCCGCCTGGTTCTGGTAGGCCACCGCCATGTCGGGCACCTCGCCCGAGGGGATGCCGGCGACGATCTTGTTGTAGATCTCACCGTAGTGCCCGGCGTACTCGCCCTGCACGGTGATGCCCCACTCGTTGGTGGAGTTGAACTCTTCGATCATCGCCTGGATCGCCTCCTCCCGGCTGCGGGAGTGCTGGTACCAGTAGGTCACCACCTGCCCGCTGGGATCGAGGTTCTCCAGGTCGCCGTAGATCTCCACGTCGTACGGCGGGGGTGGAGCCTCCGTGGGAGCTTCGGTCGCCTCCTCGGTGGGTGCCTCCGTGGGGGCCTCCGTCGCCTCCTCGGTGGGCGCCTCCGTGGGTGCCGGGGTGGGCGACGGCTTGCAACTGACGATCAGAATGCCCACAACGACCACCACGGCCAGCAAGGTCAACCAGTTTCGCGTCTTCATGTTTCAGTTCTCCTCCTAGACAGTTTTCTCTTCGTGCGACAGTAAGGTTGTCAACCCAACCTGGTAGTTGCGGTCCTTACCAATGGATCAACGATAACACCACCTCCTTTCACGGTAGTTTAGCGGTGTCGTTACCCTTTCAGCCCGGTTGTAGCGATGCCTTCGGTGAATTGTTTCTGGGTGAAGAAATAGAGGATCAGGATGGGGATGATCGTGATCGCCGCGCCGGCCATCATCAGGTGGACCTCCGCGGCGGCCTCCATCGTGAACTTGCTCAGGCCGACGGTGATGGGTCGCCAGGTCTCGTCCGAGGTGACGATGAGGGGCCAGAGGAACGCGTTCCAGCTCCAGATGCCGTTGAGGACGATCACCGACATCAGCGGTGCCTTCGAGAGGGGAAGGACGACCTGGAGGAGGAAGCGAAGGTGTCCACACCCGTCGATCAGAGCGGCGTCGTACAACTCGTCTGGGATCTGGGCGAAGAACTGGCGGAGCAGGAAGATGCTGAAGGTGGAGGCCATGAAGGGGATCGTCAGCGCCGTCCAGTTGTTCAGCCATGCGTTCTCGATGTGGAGCACCCGCTCGAAGAACCGGTCCAGTTGGATCACGATGGCGTAGTTGGGGATCAGGGTCACCACCTCCGGCAGCATCAGCGTCGCCAGGAAGGCGGTGAAGATGGCGTTCCTGCCGGGGAACTGCATCCGAGCGAAGGCGTAGGCGGCCAGGGTGGAGAAGACGACCACGCCGGTGACGCTGATAAAGGTCAGGCGCACGCTGTTCCAGGTATAGCGGGCGAAGTCTGCCTCGTACCAGGACTTGATGTAGTTGAAGATCAGCATCACCGTCGGCCGCCAGGTCTTGCGGACGACGAAGTGGTTCGGGTCGTTGTCCACGACGATCAACTGAGGCCCCCATCGCTCCATATCCGGCGCGTTGATGTAGTACGGAGCCTTCCAGCCTTCGCCCAGCCGGGCGCGCACCGTCTCCTGTTGGATCACCCGCGACCCGACGGTGAAGTAAAACGTGTCGTATCCCTCCACTTCGGAGTCGACATCGGCTACCAGGATAAAGACCTCCAGGGGAGGGGCTTCCCCTCTGCGGGCCAGTTGTTCAGCCACCGGTGCGCTCACTTGCTCGATCGGGATTCGCCCTTCCATCAGCGGTTGGGCGGACCGAGGTGCTCCACCCCAGGTCCCTTCCTCGATCGGGTACAGGTCCACTACCACGTCTTCGGTCGGTGGCAGATTGCGGTACGGGAGCAGGGTCAACGCTTTGGGCCAGGGGTCCCGGAGGGCGTACTCCCCATAGGTCTTGAGGGAGGTGAGGACCATCCACAGGAAGGGGAACACGGCGATGACCGCACCCAGGATCAGAACGAAGTAGATGAACGCCCGCGTCAAGCGGAACCGAAGCCGGATTCGGGTGGAGTCGGCTTTACGCATAGTGTACCCTCTCCTCAGCCACCCGGTTCTGGACCCAGGTGAGCAGCAGGATGATTCCCAGCAGGATGAAGGCGGCTGCGCTGGCGACGCCCCACCGGTTCCCCTCTCGGAACTGCTTGAAGATGTAGATGGCCGCCGTCGTCGTCGTGTCCTGCGGCCCACCCAGGCCGACGATCTGGGTCATGATGTAGATGTGGTTCACCGCCTTGAAGGTGCCGATGATGCCCATCAGGGTGAGGAAATAGGTGGTCGGCGAGACCAGCGGCAGGGTGATGTGGCGCAGCAGTTGCCATCGCCCCGCTCCGTCGATCTCCGCCGCTTCGTATAGTTCGTAGGGAATAGCGCCCAGCCCCGCCAGGTAGATCACGGTGTTGTAGCCGGTGAAGACCCAGATGTTGTAGATGCAGACGGCGACCATCGCCAGGCTGGGCCCGCTGAGTACAGGTGAAGAGACCACCCATTCCGGCAGGCTGATCCCCAGCCACTCTCCTAGCAGGACCACGACCCCCTGCGGCTCCAGGATCCAGCGGGGGAGGTTCTCCTGAGCCACGCCCAGGAAGGAGAGCAGGGTGTTCGCCAGTCCCTGTCGCGGTTCGAAGATGATGGCCCGCCACACGGCAGCCGTCGCGACCGTTGGGGTGATGTAGGGAAGGAAGTAGAGCATGCGGAAGGTGGACCGGCCGCGGATCTGTTGGAAGAGGAGGTTGGCCAGGAGAAAGGCGAAGATCAACTGAAAGGGAACGGTGCCGGCGGAGTAGAAGACGGTGCGGAGGACGGAGAGGAGGTATTGGCGGACGGTGCGCTCCTCCGCGGCGTAGCGAACCATCCCGTCGGCCCCCAGCACCAGTGTGAGCCCGCCGATAATGAGAAGGGCTGCCAGGATGGCCCGCAGCCCGACCTGCCATCCCCCGCTCTGAAAGGAGATGGCTCGCCACACGTAGTAGGCTCCGATCAGCAAGCCGATCCCCACCAAGAGCATCGCTACTTTGGGGCTCGGCCCTAGAAGCCGGGTGTAGTTCGCCAACCCGATGAAGTCGCCTTTCTGGATGCGCCAGCGGTGCAGGCTGATGTAGAAGGCGTAGCCTACAGGTAGGATGCCGAAGGCGAAGAGGAGGATGGCAGCGGGAGACAAGAAAAGGTACGCCTCGAGCGCTTCACGGATACGCCGTCTGCGTGCTCCGCGCCCTCTTGCGCGCTCTTGAGGGCTCCGCGCTACGCCGGTAGTGTCGGGCATTGGTCTCTTTACCTCAAATGATGATCGAAGGCTTTGGCAACGCGGCTACGCGGAGGATTATACCCCCTGTGGAAGAGGTGTCAAGGTGTGCTGCTCAGGGTCACGTCGCCGGCCAGCAGCCGGTGGAGTGTCCCATCCTCGGCGCGCAGCAACAGCGCTCCCTCCTCGTCCACCCCTTCCGCGACGCCGACAAAGGTGGCGGTGGAGGTGTGCACCTGGACCCGTTGACCGATCGTGGCGAGACGGGCGGCCCACTCCCGCTGTGGACTCTTTCCCGCCTGAAGCGGGACGTACCGCCGCTCGACCTCGTGCAGGAAAGCCGCCAGCAGGGCGGCGCGGTCCGTCTCCCTTCCCGTTTCCGCCAGGATGCTCGTAGCGTTGGGGGCCAGCCCCGGCAGCAGGTCCGGTGGTATGTTGACGTTGATCCCGATGCCGACGACGACGAAGTCCAGATGCTCTTCCCTCACCCCAGTCTCCGTGAGCACGCCGGCCAGTTTGCGCCATGCCCGGGCTTGCCCGTCGGCCCCTCGATCGGAGACGACCAGGTCGTTCGGCCACTTGAGGTCCACCCGAAGCCCCGTCTGTTCCCGGATGGCGTCCGCTGCCGCCATCGAGGTGAGCATCGTCAGCCAGTTGGCTCGCGAAAGGGGGAGGGTGGGGCGGAAGAGCAACGAGCACAACAGGCAGGTCCCCGACGGCGCGACCCACCGCCGTCCCAGTCTGCCCCGCCCGGCGGTCTGCTCCTCGGCGACGACCACCGTCCCCTCCGGCGCACCTGCCAGCGCGGCCTCCTTGGCTACGTCGTTGGTAGAGCCGGTCCGTTCCAGGAGGATCAGGTTCCGGCCCCAGCGGGCCGTCCGTAGAAGGGCCTCAATCCGCGCGCGCTCCAATCGCTCCAATCGGCTTTCCCGGAATAATGGTGGGGAAGATTGTACCGCTCTTCCACCAGAAGGCAAGTCCACCCTGTCCGCGGCTCCCGATTCGTGGATCTGACCCTCGGACAGCGGATTGGGTATGTCCGAACTCTTGCCCAACCCCAGGTGGATGGCTTGACTTGCCGCTGGGCCGATGTTATGATTGCCTCACATTCCGTATCGAGAGAGTCGTCGATGTACATTCGCCCGCGGAAACGGAGACGGTCCAACCCTTGGCGCGTACTGTTCCTGCTCATCCTCATCGCAGGGGCACTCTACGCCTACACCTTGATCCAGCGCCGTCAGATCGAGAACCCCTTCACGCCGACGCCGACACCGACCCGCTCCGCGTATTTCTACCGGGAGGAGGCGGAGGCGCTGTACATCCAGGGCGATCTGGAAGGAGCGATCCAGGCCTACGAGCAGGCGGTTCGCCTGGCCCCGGATGACGTCGATCTCTACGTTCCCCTGGTGCGGCTGCTGGTGCTCAAGGGGCGGCCCGACGAGGCCGTCGTCTGGGGGGAGAGAGGGGTCGATGTTGCTCCCGAGTCCGCGCCCGCGTGGGCGGTGCTCGGGTTGGCCTACGACTGGGTCGGTCGGGTCCCAGATGCCATTGAGGCCTGCCTGCGGGCAGTGGAACTGGGTCCTGCCTATGCCGAGGCCTACGCCTATCTGGCGGAGGCGTACACCGACGATAGGCGGGTGGAGAAGGGGCTGGAAGCAGCCCAAAAAGCGCTGGAACTGGCCCCACGCAGTGTGGACGCTTACCGGGCCTACGGGTACGTTCTCGAGCACCTGGGAAACTGGAGTGGAGCTATCGAGGCGTATCGGAAAGGGCTGGAGGTCCATCCGTACCTCGCCCATCTCTATCTGGACATCGGCCGAAATTACCTGGCCCTCGCCGACACGGCCAGCGCCCTTGAGGCCTTTCGCCGCGCCGTCGAACTGGATCCCAACCGGGCCGATGCGCTGGATCAGTTGGGATGGGCTTACTTCGCGATCCAGGATTATGAACTGGCCCAGTCGTACCTGGAGCAGGCGATCGAGGTGGACCCGAACTACGCCCCGGCCTACGGTCACCTGGCGACCACCTACTGGGTCCGGAGGAACTACGAATCGGCCATCCCCAACTTTGAGAAGGCGATCGACCTGGCCTACCAGGCGGCTCGACGGAAGGCCTACGGGTTTTCTATCACGGTGGAATCGGCTCAAGAGCCCTCCCTCTACCCGTCGCCCGACGTGGTGCTGGAAGGGGAACTGGCTTGGGGGGACGAGCGGCGGACCCGACTGGCGGCGACGCTGGAGCCCTCAGTCTATCTGGAGGGGAATGAGGAGACTGGCGGGCGGGTGACCCTGGACGTGCTCTCTGGGCGGTACTCCCTCTTCGTGCATGGACTTCCCTCCCTCCCGGCCGATCAGGTGTACGTGGGGTGGTTTCAGGGACTGGAGGCATTGGATGGCACGCCGTTCAACACAGGTCCGCTGCCTGTGACGGCGGACGGAGGTGTGGAGTTCGAAGGGAGGGCGGAGCCGGTGCGGGGTCCCCGTATCGAGCATTTCTACACGTTGGGGCTTTGCTACTTTTATATGGCCCAATGCGAGCGGGCCTATCCCCTCTTCGACGCGGCTCTCCAGATCGATCCGGAGGAGCCGAACGCGCTGGAGGGGATCCGCCTCTGTCAGGAGGCGGAGGGCACGCCTGTACCCACACCGACGCCTTGAGGAGGAGGAGCCGGTGGAGTGGATCGATGGGCTGGTCATTAAAGCGCAGAGTGGCTTCTACACCGTCCACACCGATCAAGGGGACGTCCTGTGTCGGCTGCGAGGGCGGTTGAAGCGGACCCGGTTGGACACCGACCCCGTAGCGGTAGGGGATCGGGTGCGGATTCAGGTGTTGCCGGATGGGACCGGGGTGATCGAGGAGGTGAGGGAGCGGGAGCGGGCTCTCGCCCGACTGGAACCCCCTCCCGGCGGCCGGGGGTCCCGACGGTGGGACCGCAAGGGGTTCCTCTCCGAACGGGAGCAGGTGATCCTGGCGAACCCCGATCAGGCGGTCTTCGTCTTCGCCTGCGCCGAGCCGGAGCCACGGTTGCGGATGCTGGACCGGCTGCTGGTGGGCGCAGAACTGCAGGAGATCCCCGCCATCATCTGTGCGAACAAGATCGACCTGGTGGAGCCCGACGTCCCGCGCCGGCTCTTTGGGATCTACGAGGAGATCGGCTATCCGGTGATCTACACCAGTGCGGAGACGGGCGAGGGGGTGGACGAACTGGCTGCTTGCCTGAAGGATAAGGTCTCCGCCCTCGTCGGACCCTCCGGCGCGGGGAAGAGCAGCCTGCTCAACGTCATCCAGCCGGGGTTGGGGCTCAAGGTGCGAGAGGTCAGCCACGCCACCGGCAAGGGGCGGCATACCACCGTGGTCACCCAACTGTTTCCCCTGGATCAAGGAGGCTGGGTCGCCGACACGCCGGGCATCCGAGCGTTGGCCCTCTTCGATGTGGAGCCGGAGGAACTGGACGCCTATTTCCCGGACATCGCCCCCTACGTATCCCAGTGCCGCTTCTCCGACTGCACCCACACGGTGGAGCCGGGGTGCGCTGTGCTGACAGCCCTCGAGGAAGGGAAGATCCACCAGCACCGGTACGAAAGTTACGTCCGTCTGCGCCAGGAGCATCAGCGACTGGCCGATATGTACTGGTGGGGTATTCAGTCGGAGCCGGAGTGATGGGAATGGATGTCGCTCTAGACGCCTTGCTCATCTTCGTGCTGCGGGTGGTGGGGATCACCGTCAGTACCCTGGCGACCATTCTCACGGTCCAGGGACGGAAGTTCCCGGCGATCCTCACCGGCAGTGTGAGCACCCTTGTCTACGTGATTGCCATCGGGAAGGTGGTGACCAATCTGGACAACGCGCTGAACATCGCCGCCTATGTGGGGGGCTTTGCGGTGGGGACCTGGCTTGGGCTGGCGGTGGAGCAACGGCTGGCCCTGGGGTACGCGCAGATCCAGATCATCTCCACTGCCCACGGCGGCGAGGTCGCCGACGCCCTTCGAGCGGCCGGGTTCGGTGCTACGCAGTTGTACGGTCGGGGTAAGGAGAGCCCCGTCGTCGTCGTCGAAGCGCTGGTGCCCCGCAAGAGCGTGCCGGAGGTGATGCGGATCGCCGAGGAGGCGGACGAGAGAGCGATCGTCGTGGTCTCCGAGGCGCGCACGCTACACCGAGGGTACTGGCCGAGGCCGAATCGGCGGCGGTGAGAGAGCGCAAGAGGCAGGAAGCGGAAGAGGCAGAGAAGCGAGGGGGAAGAGATGATTCCGATTTCGGACGAGATTCGCAGTCTGCGGGTGCCGGTGGTTACATATGTGCTGATCGGTCTTAACGTCGCGGTCTTCCTCGTCGAGTGGCTGCTGGGGCCGTATGTGGACGTTTTGTTGATGACGTTTGGTGCGGTTCCCTACTATATCACCCATCCGACGCAGTATCCCTGGGCCCCTCTCACCCTGGTCACTTCGATGTTCCTCCACGCTGGGTGGGCCCATCTGATCGGCAACATGCTCTATCTCTGGATCTTTGGTGACAACGTCGAGGATGCCCTGGGGAGGATCGGCTACGTTCTCTTCTACTTTGCGGCCGGGATCGCGGCGGGCCTGGCGCAGGTCCTTGTCGCCCCCGACTCACAGATCCCCGGCGTGGGAGCGAGCGGGGCCATCGCTGGCGTACTAGCCGTGTATCTGGTCCTCTACCCCGCTGCACCGGTGCGGGTGCTCGTCCCCGGCTTCTACTTTATGCGCGTCGCCCGTGTGCCAGCCCTCATCGTGCTGGGGATGTGGTTCGTCATCCAGTTGTTCAACGGTTTCCTCAGCCTGGGGGCGATGACCCTGGCGACCGGGGGCGTGGCCTGGTTCGCCCATATCGGTGGTTTCGTCGCCGGGTTGGTCGTCGGGTTCTTGGTGCGGTTGATGGGACGGGCGGGTAGGGCATGGTAGGATTGTGGGATGGAGGCCCCTTGATGGCTTGCTGCAGCCAACCGCGGCGCAGCGTTGAAGATGGGAAAGATCGCTAGAGTCTCCTCGCTTCTCCTGCTCATCTTCTTGGCCTTCGCCGTCCGTGTTGTCTCCCTGGAGGCCCAATCCCTCTGGCGGGACGAGGTAGACGCCCTTTGCTACGCCTTCGGCTTCCCCCAGGCGTTGCTCCGGGCGGTGAATCCGGCTTATGTCCCTTCCACCTCTCCTCCCTGTGCCTGTCCGCCGACGCCCCTCCCCGTGGTTTCGCCGGCCCTCTCCCTTCGGGATCGGGTGGTCAGCGTTGTGAACGGCCTGATCCGCCACAATGGCCCGTTGTACTACTTCCTCTTGCGGGGATGGATCGACCTGGTCGGCACCTCGGTGACCAGTCTCCGCTTCTTTTCTCTCTGGTTCGGCGTGCTGGCTGTGCCGTTGACCTACGCGCTGGGGGCCCGGCTGATCCACCGCGCGGCGGGAGCGGTGGCCGCCTTGTTGACCGCCTTCTCCCCCTACCTGACGTGGTACAGCCAGGAGGTCAAGATGTACACGCTGGTGCCAGTACTGGTCCTCCTGGCTGTCTACGCACTCCGGCGCGCGGTGGAGGAAGGAGCGGGGCGATGGTGGGCGACGGCGGTCGTCGCGACGACCCTCTCTTTCTACATCCACATCTGGAGCGCGCTGCTGGTTCCCCTGTATATTGTCTTCCTGGTGCTCTGGCGTCCCCGCGGGCGGCGTCGCTGGTTGGGGGCTGTCGTCACCCTGGCCCTCTTGACGCTCCCCTACCTGCCCCTCGCTGCCTGGGAGATCCGTCACGCGCTGGTGCCGCGTGAGACCGGGTTCCCCCGCTACACGCTGGGTCAGATGGTGGGCATCCTGTGGACCGGGTGGACGATGGGGATATGGGCCTGGGGGCGACCGTGGGGGTTCGTGCCGTGCGGGATGGCCGCGCTGCTTGGATTGGCTGCGCTGGTCGGGGAGCACGGTGGGCGACGGGAGAGGATCGAAGTGGCGCTGAGCCTGATCGGGTGGATGGCGGTGCCGCTCCTGGGGATCTGGGCCGTCTCGCTGCGGCAGCCGCTGTTCACCGACCGGTATCTCATCTGGACCGCCCCCGCGCTCTACCTGCTGTGTGGGACGGGGGGCGCTTTCCTGTGGAGATGGAAGAGGTGGTCGGCTGCACTCCTGGTATTGGCGCTCTTGGTCGTCTTCGGTGGCAACCTGTGGATCCAATCCACAGTTCCCACCAAATCCGACCTGCGAGCGGCGGCGGCCTTCGTCGAGGAGCGGTACGAGCCGGGGGACCTCCTGATCTTCCAGATCCCCCACATCCGTTACACTTTCGACTATTATTTCGGTCCCGCCGTCTACAGTTGGGCCGACGGCCCCTACACCAACTACCGTTCGTCGGATGGGGAGTACCAGGTGGACGAGGGGCAGGTCGCTTATTGGATGGCCTTGACGGTTCGTGGACGGGAACGGGTGTGGTTCGTCGCTTCCGAAGTGGAGATGTGGGACGAGCGAAATCTGGTGTGGGAATGGTTGGAAGCCAACGGCGAGCGGGTAGAGGAGGCCCACTTCCTCTGGGTAGATGTTTATCTTTACCATTTGGACCGCCGAGGCGCAGAGGACGTGGGGAACTTCTGATAAGAACTCTGCGCCCTCTGCGCCCCTGCGGTGATAACTACAGATCAGGTTCGTGGGTGGTGATTCGCTCCCGCCACTCGGTCGGGATCGGCCTGGAGCGGCCTGCTTCGAGGTCGTAGCACACCTGGACCGTGCGGGCGGTGGCTGCCAGTCTGCCGTCCTCCCCTTCGACCCGATACTCGAAGACGAAACTGGAGTTGCGCAGTTCGCTGACCCGGATCCAGATCGTGACTCGCTCTCCCAGCGAAAGGGGGGAGAGATAGGTGCAGGCCGCCTCGGCTAGGACGAAGCCGATGTCTTCCGGCGCGTCGCCGATCCCGCACACATCGCGCAGGTAGTGGAATCGGGCCAGTTCCAGGTAGGTGAAATAGACAGCGTTGTTGACATGCCCCAGCGGGTCCAGATCCCGCCAGCGCACCTCCAAGGTGGTCGAGAAGCGAAAGCGGCCTTCGCTCATCGTCGGCGTCCTCCCTCGTGAAGTTCGATGAAGCGAGTTTCCCCGGTCTCCAGGTCCAGGATGCAGAAAGAACGGGGCTCGCGGCGGGTGCCCCCCAGCGCGCCGGGGTTGATGACGCGCGTGGTCCTTACCCTTCGGTCGTCCCGGCGATGGGTGTGACCGTGGATCACGTAGGCGTGCTCGCCGGACCGAACCAGGTGGCGCAACAGCGGCTCCTCGTCGCCGTGGAGGAGGGCGACGGCGAAGCCGTCGAGCACCAGGCTGTGCCACCGTGCCAGCCGTCCGACGCCGCAGAGGGTCTCCACTGCCAGCCCCAGGGCCGGCATTCGGTCCACGTTCCCCAGGGCGACGTAGAGGTTGAAGCCCGCCAGGGCCTCGATAACCGCGGGGCCACAGACGTCTCCACAGTGGAGGAGAGTGGCGATCCCCTCGCCGTGAAGGATGTCCGCAGCGGCTTCGACGTTCTTTAGGTTGTCGTGCGTGTCGGAAAGGATGCCAATGCGCATAAGCCGGTGGTCGCCTCGGGTGATCGGAGAGTGGTTGACAACCCCTGGTCCGCGTGTTATACTTCCCCCCGCATGGGCCGTTAGCTCAGCCTGGTAGAGCAGGGGCCTTTTAAGCCTTTGGTCGCAGGTTCGAATCCTGCACGGCCCACAGCCCTCGCTCTCGGAGGTCCCGGACGGCCTCCGAGTTTATCATGAATGGGGGAATTGAGCAATGGTGCTGCCGGCGTGGGCCTTCTGGGTGGCCCTGGTGGTGATGCTGATCGGGCTGGTCGGGACGGTGGTGCCTATCCTGCCGGACGTGGTGTTGATCTGGCTGACCGCTCTGGTCTACGCGATCGCCGAGGGATTCTCCACCATCGATCCCCTCACCTTCGCCGCGCTCACCGTCCTGGCGGCGATCGGCGTCACCACCGAGATCTGGGTCAGCCAGTTGGGAGGGAAGCTGGGCGGGGCCTCCTGGCAGGCCCTCCTGGCAGGTATGGGGCTGGGGGCGGTCGGTTTCGTCGTCGGGCTTTTGGTGGGAGGGATCGGTGCGCTACCCGCAGCGCTGATAGGTGCCCTCAGCGGCGTGATGCTGGTGGAGTACCTCCGTCGGCGGGATTGGAAGGAGACCGCGCGGGCTGGGGCGGGTTGGCTTGCGGGGTGTCTGGTCTCTGGAGGGATCAAACTCCTCGTCGGCTTGGCGATGATCTTGCTCTTCGTTTGGCAGGTGACAAGGGGATAGATCGCCTACAACGGCACAGAGGACACGGGGCTGTGGAAACCCCGTGTCCTCTGCGTCTCTGGCTATCTCACTCCTGCTTCTCCTCCACCCGGCGGAGAAACCGCTCCTGGTCGACAATGACCCGCTCGTGGGTGGCCTCACCGACCTTCTCGATCTCATCCCAGGCCTCGATGTGGAAGGTAAGGCGGCGTCCGTCCACCTTCACCAATTGTGCCCGAGCGCGCACACGCATCCCCACGGGAGTGGCTGCTAGGTGGTGCGCGTTGATCTGCACTCCCACGGAGGTCTTTCCCGCAGGTAGGTGGCCCTCCAGAGCTGTCACCGCCGCCTGCTCCATCAGCGCGACCAACGCGGGGGTGCCCAGCACAGGCACCAGGCCACTGCCCCATCGGGCAGCGGTCAGTTCCTCTGTGACTTCCCGTTCCGCTTCGCCAATCAGCCCCGGCTCCAACGTGGTCATCGCTTCACCTCACGGTCCGTAAGTCTCGGCAAGGTATTTGAGCAGGATCGCTCGTTCCTCGTCGTTCAATTGAGCCCCTTTGGCGATCATGCGGTCCACGCTCTGCGACCACTGCTCGTAGGTCTTCTGGGCTCGCCCCACCCGGTCGAGAGTGTGGCAGGCGGTGCAGCGCTCTTCCAGGAGGGTAAGGCCGGCGGCTGTGGGAGGTGGTTTGGTGGGCCTCTCCTCCTGGGGTGGGACGGTTGGTAGGGATTCCTGGGTTGGTGATGGGCTCGTCGCGGGGCCACCGCAGGCGACCAGCAATCCGATTGCCGCTAGCACCGTCACAAAGAGCAGTAGCGTGTCTCGTGATCGCTTCATCTCGAATCTCCTCGCAGGTGCGTAATCCTGATCAGTAATCGGTGATCTCCCCTCCGTCGATCTCCCTCGGCGCTCCGATGTCCAGCGGGAAGTCGCGGCCCGGCTGGATGGTGCCGTCGGCCGAATAGGGCCCTACGGTGGGCCAGTAGCCCCGTTGTTGGTGGGTCTCGAAGCGCATACGGACGATCACCTTGGGACCCTTATAGCCGTACTTCGGCGGGACGATGAGGCGAAGCGGCGCGCCGAACTCGTCCCGTAGCGGCTCCCTGTCCATCTCGTAGGCGAAGAGGACCCGAGGCTGGGCGAGTTCGTCGACGGAGAGGGATTCGTAGTAGCCGTCGGCGCATGCGAAGAAGACCCAGGTGGCTTCGGGGAGAGGCCGGACGACCTCGGCGAGTGCAGCGTAGGTGAAACCGGCCCAGTCGGCCCGGGCCGACCAGCACTCCACGCACTTCATCCGCGTGTTCTGCTCCACCCGCGGCAGCGCCACAAGGTCGTCCATAGAGAACGATCCTGGGGCCTCCACCAACCCTTCGACGGTCAATCGCCACCGGTCGTGGTCGATGGGGACGTAGGGTTGGAAGTACCGGATGTTCCAGTTCGGTTTGAAGGGAGGGCTGTTCTGGTTGGTCAACGGAGGACGGCCGGGCTGAGTGGGGATGGCTTCCGTCTCAGGCGTTGGGGAAGTGGCCTCCCCGGTCGGACGCACACCGCAGGCGGCCGCCAGGGCTCCCAGCCCGCCCAGGGTAGCAGCGCGGACGAAGCGCCGGCGCGACCAGCGGTTCATCGGGCTGCCTCAGGTGCGCTTGCTCAGCAATCGGGCCAGTCGACGGACGTGGGCTTTCTCCTCGCGGATGATCTCGGTCACAACGTTCTGTTCTGTCTCGGGCATCATCTCCCGCAGGTCGTAGAAGAAAATGAGGGTGTCTTTCTCGAAGCCCAGGGCCATCCGCAGCGCTTCCTCCGCGGTCTGGACCTGGTTGGCGGCCGCCAACGCCTTGTCCGGCCCGGCGAAGAGGGCGTTCTCCAGCGCGGTCTGCACGTACTCGTCGTACTCCTCCCACTCCGGTGCGGAGAGCGTGGGCGGCGCGCCTACCCGGTCGGCCAGTTTCTGGAAGGCCTTGTAGTGTCGTCGCTCCTGGAGGGCTAGGTCCTCCAGGACGGCGCGGATCTCCTCGTCCTTCACCTTGCGAGCAGCGGCCTCGTAGAAGGTCTCGCCGTTCCGTTCGATCTTCAGCGCCATATCCAGCGCTTCAGCGGCGGTAAAAACGGCCATCTTTCACTCCTTTGGGTGCTAATCGATACGCACGAACTTCTCTCGCCTTGCCCCACAGATGGGGCATTCGTCGGGTGGTTCTCCTTCGACTACGTACCCGCAGACGTCGCAGACGTAGTAGGTGCAGGGCTCCTCCCGCAGCAGACAACTCAACGCCCGCTTGTAGAGGTCGGCGTGGGTCTCCTCAACATCCCGTGCCTGGCTGAAGACCAGGGCCGCCCGGCGGTCCGCTTCCTCCTCGGCTTCGCGGATGAAGCGGGCGTAGGCGACCTGGCTGACGGTGGTCTCCCGCTCGAAGGAGGAACGCAGGTTCTCCTCAGTGCCTTTTACCACCGCCTCGCCCAACAGCCGCAGGGCCCGGTCGGCGTGGATGCCCTCGGCGTAGGCAACGGCGCGGAAGAGGCGGGCGACGTCGGGATATCCCTCCTCGTCGGCCTTGCGGGCGAAGGCCAGGAGCCGTCGGTGGGCCTTAGCCTCGCCGACAAAGGTCTCGTAGAGATTGCGCTGTGTCTTTTCCCCCATCTCCCCTCACCGAAAGACGCCCTGGTAGGGGCGCAGCGTCGCTGCGCCCCTACCAGGCGTGTTCCCTAGAACTTGCGGAAGGCCTCCCGCTTGGCCCCACAGACGGGGCACCGGTCGGGCGGCTCCCCCTCAACGGTCCAGCCGCACGCGTCGCAGATGTAGATGTCGCTCACCTCGGCGTCCTTGCCAGAGAGGACCGCCTGGCGGGCTCGTTCGTACATCCCGGCGTGGACCTTCTCCGCCTCCAGCGCCCAGGTCATCGTGCGGGAGGCTTTGTCCTCCTCCTGCAGTTCGGCCACCGCGCGGAAGGCGGGGTACATCTCGTCGACCTCGTAGGTCTCCCCGTCGATGCCCGCCTGCAGGTTCTCCGCCGTCTGGCCGATCTTGCCCAGGGTGCGCAGGTGGTTGGTGGCGTGGACCTGCTCGGCGTAGGCAATGGCGCGGAAGAGGCGGGCGACGTTGGGGAAGCCCTCTCTCTCCGCCCTGTTGGCGAAGATCAGGTACTTCATATGGGCCTGGCTCTCGCCAGCGAAGGCCGCCTCCAGGTTGGCTTTCGTCATCTTGTGCATATCGTCCTCCTTTCGCTACACTGTGATCTCCCGACCGCTCTCCCACAGGCCGTGGATGTTGCACAGGGAGAGGGCGATCAACGTGCCTGGCTTCTCTACCTGCATCGAGAAGGTGGCCGTCGGGTGGGCGTAGGCCGTCCCCTCACCGTGGACGGTAAAGTCGAAGTGAGCCACCTGATAGACGAACTTGTCCCCCTCCGGCTGGAAGTAGACGTCGATCCAGCGGATGTGGTGTTCGATGGTGTTGGGGTGGGGGATCTCCTTGCCTACGGTGACCGTCACCTGGAACGGCTTCCCGGCTTCCACTCTCTCCGGTGCCTCGATGACGGGCACATGCTTCTCTGCTTTCCAGTCTGCCGATTGGATCTTCTCACCGATCCTCATCTTTCACCTCCCAGTGTCGTGTTCTAAGTTCTACGTTCCGTCAGGCCCCTCGGCTCTTCATCAGGCTGATGTCCTCCACCAGGGCCTGGAGATCCTCTTCGTGTTCGACCTCGTCGGCGAGGATCTGGACCACCATGTTGTAGGTGATGGGATCGGTGTCCTTGGTAGCCTCCGCCAGTTTCTGATAGACCTCGATGGCACACTGCTCCCCCTTGATGTTCTGGTCGAGCAGCGTCTCGACGTAGGGGTCCTCCGGCGGCTCGTAGCCGCAGTTGGTCATCTTGTACCAGTCCTGCGGGCTGATGGGGGGCGTGCCGCCCAGTTGGATGATGCGCAGGGCCAGCATCTCGGCGTGGGCCAGTTCCTCGGTGGCGTGTTGCAGGAGTTCCGCCGCCACCGCCTCCCGCATCGGCCCCTTCGCCAGTTTGGCTCCCATCCAGTATTGATAGTAGGCCAGCCACTCGTCGGCGAAGGCCTTGTTCAGCAATTCGACCAGTTCCTCCACGTCCATTCCGATGATGGAACGACCTTTCGTACCCATGTCGTACCTCCTCTCAAAAGGTGTATTTTGTGTCCTTAATGTGACAGGACTTACGCAGTTGAACGGCTAGCACGTTGACAATATGAAACGGGACGCCCCCGAGGTAAAATTAGGGTATCTAAAACCATCCCCTCGGGAGGTGTTTCC
>Ga0209426_1001042_pt1 | contig 20396 bp, 21 predicted proteins | sample Deesub1362B_J571_FD_187697 | JGI IMG/M metagenome (GOLD analysis project Ga0209426, IMG submission 187697) | Deep oceanic, basalt-hosted subsurface ecosystem from Juan de Fuca Ridge flank, Pacific Ocean, CORK Borehole 1362B_J2.571 (SPAdes)... ...
GGTCAGCCAAGCCATTAATATAGCCCATTCAAACTCTTTTACGCCTAGATATTTCGTGGCATAAAGAACCAAGTATGCATCCATCAAAGCATAGGAAAAGCTTCCTATAATGTTTATTATAAAAAGGAATAGCATGGAGCGAGGAAGAAGTCGCCACACAGCAAAACCTTCTCTCACAGCTTGCGGATAAGCCCTTAACAGCTCTTTCCATTCCTTTCTTTGAGTTTTCGCATCAGCCAAGGTTTCTTTAAGCTTAACCCGGATGATAGCAGCTATAAAATAGAAAACAGTTACTAGAATGAAGCCTATTTGAACGCCTTTAAGTGTTCCGTAATATAGGAAGAGCATTCCAGCAATTAAAGGCGAAGCAAGTGATGCAGTGTTAGAAAGGAACGTTATAAGAGAAAAGCCTATTCCTCTCTTTTCAGGAGGAATCGAATCTGCGGTAATTGCGGAAAGAGCTGGCTGGTAGATTAGACACAAGTTTTGGATGAGAACTGCGATGATCACGTATTCCCAAGATGGAGCGAAGGCGAAGATTAGGTTAGAAAGAGCTACACCGAAGGTCATTGAAACTATAAGCCATCTTCGCCCATAAACATCAGCTAGATAGCCGCCTAAAAATTGAACAGAAGCTAAGGCAGCAAAGGACATGAAATTTATTATCCCTATTATGAAAGGAGTTCCGCCCAGCTCTTCCACGTAAAGGGAGAAGTAGGTGTATGGAATGCCTCCAACCAGATTCATGAGTATCCAGCTGGCTATTAACACGCCAAGATTACCACGAATGAAACTGAATTCCTGCCTAATCTTATAACGTAAACCCAACAAAAACCACCCGCGAAGGTGACACTTTCAGACAGCAGATTATAAAGCTAGGCTAGAGAGCGGATGTTACACTACGCGAGGTGGAAGGATCATTAAGTATCACCTTTTCGACAAAAACAAAATTTTGCAGAAGCTAGCTTATAAACTTTTCACAAAGTAGAAAAACGCCGCCAAGAAACTCCTACCGGGAGAAGAGAAGGACTAGGGAGTTGTTATACGAAAAGGTTTTTAGGGTTGGTTATCACATTCAGAAAGGCAGTAAAATAGTTGAAACCATTGTATTGAGGTGAAGGTATTGTCAGTGTTTGCGGCTCCGGGCGCTTATGACCGTGCGATAACTGTTTTCTCGCCGGATGGGCGCCTATTTCAAGTTGAATACGCCATGGAATTAGTTAACCGTGGAGCAACCATAATGGGAATCTCCTGTGCCCAAGGGATAGTTTTAGGAGCTGAAGAAACAATTGAAACATCGTTAGAAGACCCAAATTTTTCATGGAAAATTTTTGAGATAGACACCCATTTGGGAGCAGCAATAGTTGGTTTAAGCTCAGATGCGAGAGTGTTGATAGATAACGCAAGAATCTACGCACAGAGCAACAGGCTAATGTATGACGAACCAATCGACGTTGAAGTGATAACAAAGAGAATAGGGGACATAAAACAGCTTTATACTCAACATGCCGGCGTAAGACCCTTCGGGGTATCCATAATCTTCGGTGGAGTAGACAAAACAGGAAACCGACTTTTTGCCACCCATGCCAGCGGCGCATATAGAGGATACAAAGCTACTGCCCTAGGCGCAGGACGCGAAACCGTAATTAAAATACTTAAAGAAGAATACCGAGAGGACATGAGCCTCGAGGAAGCCATAAAATTAACGATAAAATGCTTAACCAAGGCCCTTGAAGCACGGGGATTGTCACCACGCATGAAGGTCGCAGTGATCCCATCTACGACCAAAAGGTTAAGAATGCTCAGCGACGAGGAAATAGAGGAACATATAAAAACAGTCAAATAAGTGAAAACGAATGGGTGAAAAATACACCACAGCACGGATAACAAGAGAAGGAGAACACTTCGAAATTCTTGTAAAACCCCAAAAAGCCTTGGAATACAGACTTGGGAAAAATCTACCTCTATCTGAAATTCTTATAGCAGAAACAATATTCACGGATGCAAACAAAGGCACAAAACCATCTGAAGAGAAACTGCGTAAAGCCTTCGGAACCATAGACCCCTTAAAGATAGCAGAAATCATATTAAAGAAGGGAACAATACAGCTTACCACAGAACAGCGCAAAAAAATGATTGAGGAGAAACGCAAAAAAATAATTTCTATCATATCACGACAGTGTGTTGACCCCAGAACCAATTTGCCTCATCCACCTCTACGAATTCAACAAGCAATGGAACAAATCCATTTCTCCATAGACCCGTTCAAAGATGCCGAGGAACAGGCAAAGGATGTGATTAAACTGTTAAGATCTGTCCTACCCCTAAAAACGGAACAAGTCTTAGTTGCAGTTAAAATACCTGCCGAATACGCTGCAAAAGCCTATGGCACAGTAAAGGGGTTCGGCACTATAAAGCATGAGGAATGGCAAGCAGACGGTTCATGGCGCTCAACCCTTGAAATGCCAGCCGGACTTTTCGGACCTTTCCTCGAAAAACTTGGGGAGATAACCAAAGGAAGTGGAGAGGCAAAAATAGTAAGTTAATTGGTTTAAACATGTTTAAAGGTGAAAATATTTGCCCACGTTTTTTGAACCTAAAGAACTTGTTACGCCTGGAGATTTGTTGGCTGAAGGCAACTATATGGCTGGCGAGAACGCCTATTGTGAAAACAAGAAGGTTTTCGCCGCTAGGATAGGACTCGTTGAATACGACAACCGTAAAGTCCGCGTGGTAGCTTTAAGAGCCTTCTACATCCCGAGAATAGGCGATATAGTAATCGGCATAGTAACCGAGGTTGGATTTAACGGATGGGAAGTAGACATAAATGCTCCTTACACGGCAGTCCTACGCGCATCAGATGTGCTTGAAAGAGGGTTCCGACCTCAAAAAAACGATTTGCTCTCCATACTAGATATAGGCGACCTAATAGTAGCCAAAGTAGCCGCTTACGACCGCGGAAGCAACCCAATAATCAAGATAAGTGAACCTGGACTTGGCAAGATCTCCCGCGGACAACTAATCAAAGTTACACCCACAAAAATCCCACGAATAATCGGAAGGAAAGGCTCCATGATAACCATGATAAAAAGGGAAACAAACTGTCGTATAACCTTAGGACAAAACGGACTAATCATAGTTTCCGGCAAAAATCATGAAGACGAACGACTAGCCATAATGGCGCTCCGCAAAATAGAGGAAGAATCCCACACCTCAGGGCTCACAGATAGAATAGCTGAAATGATTAGAAAACAAAAGGAGGGAAGGAAAAATGTCTAAGCCTGAAAAATTGCTTGATAAGAAAGGGTTAAGACTTGACGGAAGAAAACTTGATGAATTAAGACCCATAAAAATGGAGGTAGGCGTCCTAAATAACGCTGATGGCTCAGCCTACCTTGAACAAGGGAAAAACAAGGTTTTAGCAGCCGTTTATGGGCCTAAAGAGGTTCATCCTAAACATTTAGCTCTAGCCGACAGGGCAATATTAAGGTGCAGATATCATATGGCCCCTTTTTCTGTAGAAGAAAGGAAATCCCCTGCACCGTCCAGAAGGGAAATTGAGCTCTCCAAGGTAATCCGTGAAGCCCTAGAACCCGCTGTTTTCTTGGAGTACTACCCGCGAACTGCTATTGACATTTTCATAGAAATACTTCAAGCCGACGGCGGAACAAGATGCGCTGGAATAACCACAGCTGCACTTGCATTAGCAGATGCTGGAGTACCCATGCGAGATCTTGTGGTCGCATGCGCCGCCGGAAAAGTTGATGGAAAACTTGCTTTAGACCTTATGGACTTAGAAGATAAGTATGGCGAAGCAGACGTGCCCTTAGCTATGATGCCAGGAATAAACGCAGTAACCCTTCTCCAAATGGACGGAAGCCTGACGCTTGAGGAGTTCCAAAAAGCCGTAAAAATGGCCATGGAAGGATGCAAGCAAATATACGAAATGCAAAAGAAGGCATTAAAGGCAAAATATGTAGCCATAAAGGAGGAAATACAAGAATGATTTCATCCATTGTTTCGAGAGTTAAACAAAAACAAATAGCGCAGCTAATAGCCAAAGGCATAAGACTTGACGGAAGAAAGCTAACAGACTACAGAGAAATTAAGATCGAAGCAGGGATAATTGAAAGAGCAGAAGGCTCAGCACGCGTGCTTTTAGGCAAAACACAAGTGCTTGTTGGCGTGAAAATCGAAGTAGGTGAACCCTTCCCAGATGTCCCAGACCAAGGAGTTTTAACAGTAAACGCAGAGCTCGTCCCACTAGCTTCACCAACCTTCGAGCCAGGACCCCCAGACGAAAACTCCATCGAACTTGCCAGAGTCGTTGACCGAGGAATACGAGAATCAAAAGCTATAGCCCTTGAAGAATTATGCATAAAACCCGGCAAAAAAGTGTTCATAATCTTCATAGACGTATACGTATTAAACCACGATGGAAACCTAATAGATGCCTCAGGTTTAGCCGCCTTAGCCGCACTGCTAAACACAAAAATGTACAATTACGAGTTAGAGAATGACGAAATAGTAAGGAAACCCGGATATACGCCCCTTCCGATAAGGAATCATCCAGTAGCTGTAACCTTTGGGAAGATAAACAACCAACTCGTAGTTGATCCATGGTTAGAAGAGGAACAAGTAATGGACGCTCGACTGACCATAACAACCGACAAAAACGGGAACATATGCGCTATACAGAAAGGAGGCTCCGGATACTTTACAACACAACAAATATTAGACGCCACAAAAATAGCGAAGGAGAAAGCCGAAGAACTACGGAAACTAGTGGTGGAACCCTAGAATGGGAAAACGAGTTAAAAAAATAGGGCCAACAAGAGGATTTGGCGCCCGTTACGGGAGCACCGTTAGGAAGCGCTATATAGATATATTAGTGAAAATGCGGAAGCCCCATCCATGCCCCCAATGTGGTTTTCGTAGGGTTAAAAGACAGAGCGTCGGCGTGTGGAGGTGCCGGAAATGTGGGTTCACCTTCGCCGGAGGAGCGTATATACCAACAACAAAGCTTGGAATAGTATCACGACGAGCAGCAAAGGGTGGACAAATAGAAGAAAAAGCCTAACGGTCTAAAAATTGAAGATTAACGAAGAGAATGGTAGACCAAAAATTCTTTTTACAACTTCACGGAAACCAACAAATAGGATTCGAACATTCTGCCGAGATTTAGTTTATTCTATACCAAACACTTTAAGGATAAACCGAGGAAAACTGAGCTTAAATGCCTTAGCAGAAAAAGCGTTAGAACTTGGCGCAAACCGCATAGTAATAATCGACCGGTGGAAGGGTGGACCAGGTAAAATAGAGTTTTTCCAGATCAGGGAGAGATTACATCAAGTTCCACCTCTTATTTACTTGAAAGGGGTGAAACTTCGAAGAGAATTCGATACAAAAGTTAAAAGAGTCCAAGCGTACGCTATTGTAATTTGTAATGAGGAAAATGAAGAACTTCAAAAAATTTCGGACGCCATATCCGAGTTTCTACAATTACCACAAAAACAAGAGAACGCCCTGAAAAAACTTAAGTTTAGAAAACGAAGAACTATTTTTTGTATTGAAAAAAATAAGGAGATGCAAATTCGGTTTACATTTAGACTTCTGCCACAATTGACTGAAGTGGGGCCACGTATCCGTTTATCCCATTTAATATGGGAGGTTGATAAAAAGTGAGAGAAGTCTCTATTCGGATTGGTTTTACATCTGAGGAAAAGTCGAAGATAGTGTTCGAAGCATTAAAGCCGGAAACTCTTTCCCAACCCACTGCCCGTTCGAAAGTCGAAGCACGACTTGAGAAGAGCGCCATTAGATTGCAAATAAAAGCAAGGGATACTACAGCTTTAAGAGCCGCAACAAACGCCTATTTACGATGGATACATTCAACACAAAAAGTCTTAGAAGTTCTTGAATCATTAAGCAAAAACAAGGTTATGCGGAAATCTAATTAATGAGTAACACCATTGCTGTGCTAGTTCAGAGGATGAATTGAAATGAGTGAGAGTTCTGGGTTACCACCCCAAGTTCAAGAAAGACTGTTAAGGCTTCAGCAACTCCAGCAGACGCTTCAATCAGTTTTAAACCAGAAGCAACAAATCGAAATCGAGCTGATGGAAGTAGAACAAGCATTAAGTGAAATAGAGAAAATGTCAGAAGATACCGTCATCTATAAGTCTCTAGGCTCACTTCTTGTGAAAACCAATAAAATGAAAATTACGGGCGAACTAAATGAAAGGAAAGAACTACTAAACATGCGAGTAAAAGTTTTATCTAAACAAGAGGAACGATTAAGGGGACAAATAAAAGACTTACAAGCAAAAATCCAAAAAGACCTACGCCCAGTAACCCCGCCCTAAACCGTGGTTAAAAATGGGGATTTCAGAGCTAACTAACGAGCAAGTGCAAAAGTTATGTGAAATAGCTGAAAACGCGGCTAGGGAATATGTTACCTCTAAGGTTTCGCCCAAAAAAATTACAGAACTAAACATTATTGTTGAGGCGGAAGGAGACAAACCCCTAATTCTAAACGTGGAAATAGACCTTACACTCTCGCCCTTAATGAAGGACCTCGACGCTCAAAAACTTGCAGACCAAGCGGTAAAAGAAGCCTTTGCCTCGGCAGAAAAATACTTGAGGGAAATTGGTGCAAATCCGTGACATAGTAAACCTAATAGAAAAAGAGAAAGCAGAAAATATTCTCTTATTATGTCATCACAATGCTGATCCCGACGCAATATGCTCTGCCTTTGCATTTTCTAGTTTATTAAACCGGCTCAAACCAAACTTAAAAATCGAAATATCCGCAGCCCAGGGTCCGAGCAAGCTTTCAAAGCATTTGCTAAGAAACTTGCCCATGAATCTTGTGGAGGAACCGAATTTTGATGAGGCTGACGCGATTGTACTATTGGACACGAACACTATTCAACAGTTGAATGACTGGACTGAACGAGTTAAAGCTTCAAAAGCTCCGTTGATAGTTATCGATCACCACGCAAGCCATCCGGAAACCGAAAAGCTTGCAGCTTTATGTATAGCAGAAGAAAAAGCCTCTTCTACATGTGAGATAATTTATGGCTTCTTTAAAGAATTAGAGATGGAATTAACAGAAAGCGAAGCCCAAGCACTCTTCTTAGGAATAGCCTTTGACACCCGACATTTCGTCTTAGCCAACTCTTACACCTTCAAGGCTGTAGCAGAATTACTTGATCATGGAGTAAATGCGGAAAAGTCCCTTTCAATGCTATCGCTGCCGATGGATTCGTCGGAACGTGTCGCAAGACTAAAAGCATCTCGAAGAATGAAAATCATGAAAATTAACGAGTGGATAGTAGCACTCACCCATGTCAGCTCTTACCAAGCCTCAGCCGCAAGAGCCCTGATTGGACTGGGAGCCCACGTAGCCATAGTTGCTGGAGAACAGGGAGAATCGCTTCGAATAAGCCTAAGAGCAACCAAAGATTTCTATGAAAAAACAGGTATTCACTTAGGAAGGGATATAGCTAAACCATTGGGCGAATATTTTCACGGAATGGGTGGTGGGCATACGGTAGCTGCGGGAGTAAACGGAACAGGCGATGTTGAAATGGCACTCAAAAAATGCTGGAAGCTTTTACGCATAAAAATAAAATCCACCCAGAATTAAGTAGCTACCCTTAAATGAAAAACTAAAAGATAAGCATGATAGAAAAATGGCAATTATAGAAACAGAGAAACTTACATACACTTATCCAGGAGCTGAAAAAACCTCCATAGAAAACATTTCCATAAAAATCGAAGAGGGAGAATTTGTGCTTTTAACCGGTCCTAGCGGCTGTGGAAAAACAACTTTGTGTCGATGTTTTAATGGATTGATTCCCCATTTTTATGAGGGAAAATTGGAGGGAAAAATTCAAGTCGTTGGATTAGACGTTGTAAAGCATCCCATCCACGAGCTCGCCAAGCATGTGGGATTGGTGTTTCAAAATCCGGAGAACCAGCTTTTTGCCCTGTCCGTGGAGAAAGACGTAGCTTTTGGATTAGAGAATTTAGGAATTCCACGTAAGGAAATTCGCCAACGTGTGGATTGGGCGTTGAAGACTACGGATATTTATCATTTACGTGAGAGGCCGCCCTATGAGCTTTCGGGGGGACAACAACAGCGGGTTGCCATAGCTTCGGTTCTAGCCATGCAGCCTGAAGTGATGGTTCTCGATGAGCCAACCTCCTTTCTGGATCCTTTAGGAGCTAAGAGGATATTTGAGGATATACACAAACTCAACAAGGAGTTGGGGATAACAATAATCCTTGTGGAGCACAGGTTGGATTTAACAGCCAAATATGCTAATCGCATCATCATCATGGACAATGGAAAAGTAATACTTAATGGAAAACCGCGTGAAATTTTAGATTCTGAAAAAGCTCGCCTAATTGGGATTGGAATCCCTAAAGTGACCAGGCTCTACCAGTTTCTTAACGGCAAGGGTATGAGATTAAACTATGTGCCACTTTCCTCCGAAGAAATGGCGAAAAAACTCAAGGAAGTCTTCAAACAGTGATTGAAGTTAAGAATGTGCATTTCACCTATCCAAGCGGAGTTGAAGCCCTACAAGGGGTTTCTTTGAAGATTCGAAACGGTGAGTTCGTCGCGATAATGGGCCAAAACGGCGCTGGAAAAACAACCCTTGTGAAACATTTTAATGGGCTACTTAAGCCTTCGAAGGGAAATGTGCTGGTCGATGGAATGGACACGAGAGATGTTAGTGTCGCCACGTTAGCCCGAAAAGTTGGGTTTGTATTTCAAAATCCGGATCACCAGCTTTTCAGTGAAACAGTAGAGGAGGAAATAGCCTTTGCCTTACGTAACTTTGGATTCAAAGAAAACGTTATAAAAAGGCGGGTAACATGGGCGCTAAACTTGCTTGGACTAACACAATACCGCAAAACCTCGCCTTTCATGCTAAGCGGGGGGGAAAGGAAAAGGGTGGCCTTAGCCTCGGTCTTAGCGTGGAACCCAAAAATTTTGATACTGGACGAGCCGACAATAGGGCAGGATTATGGTCAGAAAGAGAAATTACGTCAGTTCATCTTACAAATGAAAGCCCAGAAAAAGACTGTTGTGATAGTTACACATGATGTAGAGTTTGTGGCTGAATGTAATCCTCGCGTAGTTTTAATGAGTAATGGGAAAATTGTAGCAGACGGAGAAGCTAGAAAAATACTTACCAGCCCTGAAATTCTGGAGAAGGCTGCGATAATTCCGCCGGAAATTTCCAGAGTATTCCTAGAGCTTTCTGAGTTTGGTTTTCCAACCAATGTGATAGATGTTTACGAGGCTGGAGAGATAATTCTCGATTTTTGGGAGGCAAAAAACCGTGAGCATGTTTGAAGGCTTAAAGTTCAGGAAGGTTTCTTCGCCTATTCATGATTTAGATCCTCGAGTGAAATTTTTTTATGTAATTGCCATGTTTGCTGTGGCAGTTATGTATATGGAACTGCTACCGCTAATTGTGCTTTTCTTGATACAGGTGCCGTTGGTGACGATGGCTAAAGTGACAAAACAGTGGATTAAGTCCATGCGTGGAGCCGCGTTTTTTGCATCCATCATATTCTTTACAAACTTTATATTCTCTTATCTCTATCGAGGACAGCAAGCTCTTCCTTCGATTTTAGAATATTCTATGGCTATGACATTACGGTTTATAGTTCTCGTCGAGTCCTTCTCGATATTTTTCCTAACAACCTCACCTGACCATTTGGGATTGGCCCTCGAAAAATCTCACGTGCCCTACGAGTTTTGCTTCGCCTTCACAACAGCGGTTCGTTTCGTGCCAGTTTTAGCTGAGGAGGCACAAACAATAATGGATGCTCAGAAAGCCCGAGGATTAGAACTCGAAAAGGGAAACATTTTGAAACGTGTTAGAAACTATATTCCAATCTTAATTCCGCTTATTGTTAACGCGATCCGTCGAAGCCTAGAGTTAGCAGAAGCCATGGAATCCAGAGCTTGGGGCGCCACAAAGAACCGGACGAACCTTTATGAGTTGAAGCTACGAAGGGGAGATTATATCTTAGCCTTGTTAACAGTTGTTATGCTAGTTCTAGCAGTATATGCGCGTTGGCACATACCTATACCGAGGATAATGGAAATTTTCCCTTGGAAAGCCTCTCGCTAAAGCTTAATTAACTCGGTAGTTTCATGTCAAAATTCAAAGCGCAGATCACTTGATGCTTGCTACAGGTGACTAACGATAAAAGCTATTAGGAAACTTCGGGAAAATATATCATTTCTTAAAGGGAATCTTTTAGTTTTAACATTGAGTTGGGTTGTCTGGTTTCCAGCCATGCGAATGACAAATCCTTATCAACAACTCTACATGGCTGAACTTGGTGCGTCGGCGATTATTATTAGTATGATAAGCTCAGCCTCAACTATCGTGATTTCACTCGCCCGCATTCCAGGCGGGTATATTGCTGACCGCTATGGAAGAAAACGGATAGTTGTTTTAATGACCTTCGTGATCTCTTTAACCTTTTTCATTTATGCTTTTGCGCCAAGTTGGGAATGGATCTTCCTAGGCGCTATAATAGCTAACGCATCGCTTATTTATCAGCCGGCACTCTTTGCCATAAGAGCTGACAGCGTTCCACCTGAAAAAAGGGGAATATCTTTTGCTTTCATGGATTTTTTAGCAAATCTGGCATGTATTCCGGCACCTTTGATTGCGGCTTATCTCGTTGCCACTTATGAACTTAAGGGAGGTATGAGCATAGCTTACGTTGCTGCTGCGCTGTTAGGGATGACAGCAGCTTCAATCCGTCTGTTTTTAAAAGAAACTCTGTCAAAAGAGAGAAACGGAAAGCCTTTAAGGAAAAATAGGAGCTTTATAAGCGAATATGTAGATGCCTTGCGGTTTATTTTTAAAAACATGCTTGGCTTAACGGTTTTCTATCTTCTCTTTAACTTTGCATTTATGGGAGTTTCACCGTTTCTTTCGTATTACGCCGTTTACTTTTTAGGATTAGAAAAGGAAGTGTGGGGTTACCTTTACTTCCTTGCCGGAATTGTTTATTTACTTGTGCTTTTACCCATAGGCTTTTTTGTTGATAAAATTGGGAGAAAAACTGTATTAATGGGGATCATTTTACTAACAGTTTTTGGAGTCCTAGTTTATGGTTTGGCTCCCAGAGATTCGTCGCTTACTCTCTTTTTCGTGTTTTTAGGACTTTCTAGTTGGATGATTTCAAACGCGGCTTTTTTCACTTCATTGTCAGCATTGGAGGCTGATCTTGTTCCACGAGAAAAGAGAGGCCGGATACTAGCAGTTTTAGGGTTGGTGGCTAGTTTTTCAGCTGCATCTGGACAGGCATTCACAGGCTTTGCGTATGAGAACATTCAACCTAGATTCCCCTTTTTTACAGCTACCGCTATTTTGATGGTTACCATCGGGATTGTCTATTTACTGGTTAAAGAACCTAAGAAGAGGGAACTGTAAGTTAACCGTAAATCTTTAATGGGTACGTTTTGTATTGGTTTTGGGAGACCTGAAACGATTGAAAATGCTTAGGGCTGCAGCGAACGAGATTATTTCGGGAATTGAAAGAGCTTTTCAAGAACTTAGCCAAGACGAAGTTGAGAAAATGGTTCAGATGATAATGGAGGCGAAAAACAAAAAAATCTTTATTGTAGGTATGGGAAGAAGCGGATTTGTTGGAAGAGCCTTCGCCTTAAGATTAATGAACCTCGGCTTTAACGTTTACTTTCTCGGCGAAACCATTACCCCGGCGGCTGAGAAAGGAGACTTGCTCATTGCAATCTCAGGAACAGGCTCCACAAAAATGGTTTTGACAGCTAGTTCAGCAGCCAAGGAAATCGGAGCTCGAGTAATAGCCGTAACTTCCTATCCTAACTCACCTTTAGGGAAACTAGCCGACCATGTAGTAACCCTCTTCGGGAGAACCAAAGCAGGTTGGCCAAAAGAGGCAGACTATCTTGTCAGGCAGATTCTTGGAGAGAAAGAGCCGATTAGCCCCTTAGGAAGCATTTTTGAGAACAATTGTATGGTTTTCTTGGATAGCCTTATTGTGGAGCTTATGTATCGTTTGGGAAAAAATGAAGAGGACTTAAAACGTAGACACGCCACAATAGAATAATGTTGGAAGGAAGAACGTATTATGAGAGCGAAGTGGAAAAAGAAGCGGATGAAAAGACAGAAAAGGAAACGTAAAAGAAGAAGAGCAAGATACAAATAGAAGAACTTTTTGAATATTTTTTATGTGCTTATGGATGGACGGTGGTTACCGAACGTACAACCTACTTGTTCAGTGATGCAAAACATACAATACCCTACAACTTCATAATAATACTGACAATAATGAAGCTCCCGTTGTTTAATGCTTACCGCCGTGCCTATTGCACGTGTCAACCAAAATATAATTTAAATCTCTATGTTGGAAGATGTCAACATCATTGCATCTATTGCTATGCTACAAAGTTTCCATCATTCACAGGACAAACACAACCTCGCCTAACCCTTCTAGAAAAAATAGAGAAAATGGCGACAAACACAACGCAGAAACTTCCAGTAATGCTAAGCGACTGCACCGACCCATATCAACCCCTCGAAAAATGCTACCAAGTAACACGGAAATGCATCGAAACCCTAGCCAAACACGGATTTCCACTACTGATAATTACTAAATCGGACTTAGTAACAAGGGATATAGACCTGTTCCGTAAAACCCCAACTGTGGTATCCTTAACGATAACAACCCTAGACCCAGTAAAAGCCGAACTCATAGAACCCAATGCGCCTTCACCAGAAAAACGGATAAATGCTCTTCAAAAACTAGTGGAAAAAGGTATACCTGCAACCGTAAGAATAGATCCAATAATAATAGGCATAAATGATGAGTCAAAAGAACAAGAAAAACTAATAAAAACCGTAGCCGAAGTCGGCGCGAAACAAATAACTATCTCTACCCTCAAACCCGTAAGAGGTTTCTTCAAAACAATAAAAACCCTCAGCCCGAGGCTACATAAAAAACTAAGCAACACTTACAATAACGGTGAAAGAATAGCTGGATACCAGTATCTAAGCAATCAAAAAAGAAAATGGATAGTGGAAGCCTTTCGACAAATAATACTCAAACATGGGCTTGAATTCGCCTCGTGTAGAGAGGGATTTCCATATTTAAATACAAAACTCTGTGACGGAACCTCATACATACGGAAAGGAAAAGAAACCATGATAACAGATTACATTGAAACCTAGGCTTCGTCTATAAACTTCCTCGGCGATGGAGTCTCTGGTGGAAGACCCTTCCTTTCGCGAATCTTTTTAATGACTTCTGCAGCGACGCTGTCCGGAACTTTCTCCCAGTGGTCAAAGGTACACTGCCAAAACGCATGTCCTGAGGTAGCTGAACGCATCTCAGCGGATAAGCCAAAAGTTTCAGCAACCGGAATATAACCCGTAATCATCGTGAGGGCGCCTTTCTGTTCCGAAGATAATATCCGTCCTCGTTTCCGCGTAATGATACTTGAACAATCGCCAACCCATTGTGCGGGAACTGAAATTCCAATCTTGTAAACAGGCTCTAAAAGAATGGCATTAGCTGTCAAAAACGAGCCAAGAATGGCGCGACGAACGGCTGGCATAATCTGTGCTGGACCACGATGCACAGGATCTTCATGCAACATAACATCCACAAGCTTAACCTTAATTCCCCTAATAGGCTCTTCACATAACGGACCGTTTTGGCAAGCCCAACGGAAACCGGAGATAATCATGTCCCTAGCCTCACGGAGATACTGGATGCCCTTGGTCAAGTCAACAATAATGTTCCGATGCTCCTCGATAGCCCAAACGTTTCTTGCCTCCTCTGTGGGCCAGCCAGCCTCCTTATAAAGAACGTTGCCAATCTGTTTCCGCCCCATATCCTCGGCAATCTCACCTTTCTCAATCATCTCAATTACTTTAGGTTCTAAAGGTTCGACTTGAATCCAAAACCTGTTGTGTTTGTTAGGGCTTTTAGCCATAGCAACAACGCCTTGCCCCATGACACTTTCACGATAAACCACTATAGGACGAGAAGTAACAATTTCTATTCCGCCTCCGTAGTCGCGAAGGAATTTAACTGCAATCTCTAGGTGGAGTTCGCCCATGCCACTGAGCAAGTATTCGCCAGTTTCCTTATTGATAGTGGTAACAAGATTAGGATCCTCTATGGAAAGCCTATGCATGGCGTCAACCAAACGAGGTAGATCCCTAGGATGTTTAGGCTCCACAGCAATGGTTACAACGGGCTCAGAAACATACTTTATCCGTTCAAAAGGAATCATAATATCCTTATGATCAACGCTTATAAGGGTTTCCCCAGCCCTAGCCAGATCCAAACCCAACAAAGCAGCAATGTTCCCGGCACCTATGCCAGAAACGACTTCCCGGAAGGCACCCATGTACATGGAAACTTGTTGAACTCTGTAGGCTTTCCTAGCACCAATGAGGTAAACCTGATCACCCTCGTTAATCCTACCAGAAAACAATCTCCCAGTGGCGACTAAACCTGCGTGGGGATCCATCTGCGCCATTGTTATGCACATAACTGTTGGGCCATCATCGTTACAATGCATCATAGCTTGCCCTATTTCAGAGTCTATATCACCTTTCCATATTTTGGGGATCCGGTATTTTTGGGCCTCAATTGGGTTAGGTAAGCTTTTTACTACCATGTTGAGTATGGCTATGTGTAGGGGTATAAACTGTTGAAGCGCTGAAGATTCTCCTTTATGGTAGGCTTCAATTACATCGCTGAATTTAATTCCTTTCTGTTTCGCCAGTTCGACTGTGAAGCCCCAGCGGTGGAGGGCAGAGCCAAAAGCTACCGTACCCTTGGCCGGATCAACCTTCCATTGTTTTTTGAATTCCGGTTCACCATAAATCTCGATTAGATTGTTGAAATCGTTGATTATACGAATAAGTTTCTGTTCGATCTCTTCCGGTGAAAGCTTGATTTCCTTTATTAAACGGTCAACCTTATTTATGAAAAGAACAGGTTTTACTCTTTCTGCAAGGGCTTGCCGCGTTACAGTTTCGGTTTGCACCATAACCTCTTCTACGGCATCCACAACTACAACTGCGCCGTCTATAGCCCGCAGGGCACGAGTTACTTTTCCAGTGAAGTCCACGTGCCCCGGAGTGTCAATTAGGTTAATTACATAGGGGCGATCACTTATCTCGTGAAGTAGGGAAATGTTAGCTGTTTTAATGGTTATCCCTCGTTTCTGCTCCTCTTCTAAATAGTCTAAGGCACGAGCTTCTCCAGCTATTTTGGGTGATAACAAGCCAGCCTCAGCTAGAAGCGAATCCGTCATGGTTGTTTTCCCGTGATCGATATGGGCAATTATTCCAATGTTACGGATGTCCTCTTTCTTTGTCATAAGTTTAAGGATTTCACTGGTCTGCTTAAACTTCGGCAAAGTTTATCCCTTTTCCATCAATTTTATTAGAGCTAGCAATTTAGTGAAGGGCCTTACCTATTAAGTTTACGATGAAAATCCATAAAGGTGAAAAGTTTGAAGGTTTCAGCAGATCTACTCGTGGTTGGACATTTCGCCTTAGACACTATATATAAAAATGGAAAACTCATTGGAAAATTTCTGGGCGGACCTCCAACTTATGTTTCGCTAGCAACTGCAAAGCTTGGTGTAAGGGTTTCCATATTGTCTAAAGTGGGACGTGACTTTGAAAAGAAACATATTGAACTTCTAACCAGCAATCTGGTAGATTTATCCCTCGTAAAAAACGTCACAGAAGCTGAAACTACTAAGTTTGAGTTAAGGTATTCCGATTGGACCCGTGAGTTATGGCTAAAAGCCATGGCGCCTCCCCTTAAGCCGGAGGATTTGCCTAAAAATTTAAGGGTAAAAGCCATTCACGTAGCTCCAATAGCTAATGAAATTCAACCAAAACTTGTGGAAAAGTTAAGGGAAAATTCAGAGCTTCTGTCATTAGACCCGCAAGGCTTTCTTCGGGAATTTGACCATAAAGGGAAAGCCCGCCTAAAAATGTGGACGGGTTCCGATCTAATGAAGCTTATAGATGTTTACAAATCTTCTTTTAATGAGATAAAAGCGTTAACAGGAAGGTCTAGTTTAGAAGAAGCTATGCAGTCAATAGGCAACCTCGGAATATCGATAGTTATTGTCACTTTAGGAGCCCGAGGCTCCATCTTGCTTTCTGGAGGCAAGTTTTACAGAATCCCTCTGGCTTCCTCAGAAATCGTCAGGGATGTTACGGGGGCTGGGGATGCATATATCGGAGGCTTTTTAGCAGAGTACATTCATGGAAAAGACGTCGTCTGGTGTGGTTGCGTTGGTTCTGCGGCGGCTTCCTTCGTAGTGGAAGGCTTAGGCAGTTCAAGATTCGGTGAAAGAAATGAAGTTTATGAAAGAGCCGAAGAAGTCTATAATAAAGTTTGCAGAAAAGGAATTAATGCTGATTTGATATATTAATCGCGTCTACAAGTGAGGTGAACTTCGAGTGGGTAAAGTTGCAAAGGGCATTAAGTGTAGCGTATCTGGATGTAATAGTGAAGCTATAAGGTCTCTTCCGACAGAGAAAGTGGTTGCCGCTGGGTTAAAGGTCAGCTCTTCCCGTAGGACTTACCTCTGTAGGGAACATTATAAACAATTTAAAAGGGAAACTAAGAGAGAGAAGAAAGTGGAAAAGTGGAGATACAAACCATAGCTGGAGAAGCAGATTATGAGAGTTCTTCAACTTCACTCTGATTGGATTGAATACAAACCCGTAAAAAAGGAGATAACAACTGCTGAGAAGTGCGAGAAAAAACGCTACCGATTTGAAGACCTACTTGTGCTTTTTGTCTCCATAGAGGAAGGGGACAACCAAAAAGTAGCTGAGAAACTTATCGACGAAGTAGAAGATTTTATGAAGAAAATCAAAGCTAATAAAATCCTGATTTACCCTTATGCACATTTAAGTAACAATTTAGCTAAACCAGCAACTGCGTTAAAACTCCTTAGGGCAATGGAAAAATACGCTAAGCAGAAGGGAATCGAAACTCACCGTACCCCTTTCGGATGGTGCAAGAAATTCTCTCTATCAATAAAAGGACACCCCTTAGCTGAACAGCTCCGAGTAATTGAGCCTAAGGGAAAAAAGGGGAAAGTCGAAGATAGAGTTTCAGAGGCATTAAAGGCAGAAGAGAAACTCAAGTCCTTTTGGTATATTATAAAACCGGATGGAAAAATGGTTCCTGTTGATAAGTTTGACTTTTCGAAACATAAGGGCCTAGAAAAGCTTGCTCGTTATGAAATAGCCAAATCTAGGGTTGTGCAGCAAGTCCCGCCGCACGTCAAACTGATGCGAAAACTTGAAATTGCAGATTACGAACCCGGAAGCGATCCAGGCAACTTTCGATGGTATCCTAAGGGTGCCTTGATAAAGTCATTATTAGAGCAGTATGTTACGGCCAAAACCGTTGAGTATGGAGCCATGGAAGTTGAAACTCCGGTTATGTATGATTTCCATCATCCAACTCTAGCGAAGTATTTAGACCGTTTTCCAGCTAGACAATACGTTGTAAAGTCCGAAGACAAAGAGCTTTTCCTCAGGTTCAGCGCTTGCTTCGGACAGTTTTTAATGGCGCATGATACGCAGATTTCGTATAGACACTTGCCCTTAAGAATTTATGAACTAACACGATACAGCTTCCGAAGGGAAAAAAGCGGAGAACTTGTTGGTTTAAGAAGATTACGTGCGTTCACTATGCCTGATTGCCACGCATTATGTGCAGATTTGGAACAAGCTAAGAGGGAGATGATTCAAAGGTTCGACCTTTGCGTAGAGATTCTAGAAGAGGGGTTGGGGCTTGTTAAAGGCGAAGACTACGAGTTGGCTATAAGGTTCACAAAGGACTTCTACGAGGAAAACCGAGATTTCATTAATGCGTTAATAAAAAGAATGAATGAACCCGCGCTAGTGGAGATGTGGGAGCAAAGATTCTTCTATTTTATACTGAAGTGGGAGTTCAACTTCATTGATAACTTAGATAAAGCTTCAGCACTTTCCACAGACCAGATAGACGTTGAAAACGGAGAAAGATACGGCATCACCTATATTGATGAGAAAGCAGAGAAGAAAAATCCGTTAATTCTCCATTGTTCCCCAAGCGGAGCCATTGAAAGATGCATCTACGCAATGCTAGAAAAAGCCTACCGCCAACAGATGGAGGGAAAACCTCCAATGCTTCCCTTGTGGCTTTCGCCAACACAGATAAGAATAATACCTCTATCCGACAGTTTCCTATCCTATGCCGAAAAAATGGCAAACGAAATCGAGAAAAACTGCATACGAGTAGACATAGACGACCGAGCTTTAACTATGCAGAAAAAAGTAAGAGAAGCTGAAACAGAATGGATCCCCTACATAGTGGTTATCGGAAAGAAGGAAGTCGAAAGCGAAATACTTCCAGTAAGAGATAGAAAAAAAGGAAAAATTAGAAGAATGAAACTAAGGAAATTGATAAGGGAGATAAAAAAGGAAACAGCTGATAAACCCTTTAAGCCGTTAACCTTGCCAAAACACCTGTCTCAGAGACCGCAATTTTACGGCTAACCACCGTCAAACAGCAGTATTTGTACAAAAAGTATATCAACCCATCACAAACATAATCTAACTTCCAAAGTTTCGGAGGAAAACTTTTGGAAAAAGAGCTGCTCGTGTACATCAACGGAGAATACTACCCAAAATCCCAAGCAAAAATTTCTGTCTATGACCACGGATTGTTATATGGAGACGGAATCTTCGAAGGAATCCGTGCTTATAATGGAGTAGTTTTCAAGCTAAGAGAACATATCGACCGACTATATCGCTCAGCGAAAGTAATCATGCTAGACATTCCGCTAACAAAAGGAGAAATGATAAACGCCGTGCTCGAAACTTTACGCAGGAATAACCTGAGAGATGCGTACATCCGTTTGATAGTAACCCGTGGAGTAGGCGATTTAGGATTAGACCCGCGAAAGTGCAGCAACCCTACAGTAATAATAATAACAGACGTGATAAAACTTCATGCGACCGAAGCAAAGGAGAAGGGGATAAAAGCACTTATAGTTTGGGTAAAAAGAGATCCGGTTGATGCCACGTCCCATGAAGTTAAATCCCTTAACTACCTCAACAGCATACTTGGAAAAATTGAAGCGAATATAGCAGGGTTTGATGAAGCCATTTGCCTCGACAGAAACGGATACGTTTGTGAGGGAGTGGCTGAGAACATATTTATAGTCCAAAACGGGGTTATCGCCACTCCGCCAACATCAACCGGAGCTTTAAAAGGGATAACCCGAGATCTAATCATCAAACTAGCTCAACAGCTAGGCTACCAAGTAGTAGAAAGGAACATAACCCCAAGCGATCTATTTACAGCAGACGAAGTATTCTTTACTGGAACAGCCGCCGAAGTTGTACCAGTAGTAGAAATAAACCGCCGAGTTATAGGCGACAGAACCCCAGGGCCCGTAACCAGACATCTTATGGAAGAATTTTTAAAGCTTTTGGGAAACCCAAAAGAAGGAGTTCCTATCTACAAAACAATCTAATGTTTCCCCATTTTTATTTGATTCCGACATATTTTATAAAGGCTTCAACTTTATCAAAGGCATTTTTCAGCGTTTCTATTGGTGGTAGAAAAACGCTTCGGAAGTGTCCTGCACCGTGAATCGGGTCGAAACCTGAACCGTGGACAAAAAGCACGTTTGTTTCTTTAAGGAGTTCAAGAACAAATTCTTTATCATTTTTCCATTTGACGCCTGTTCCATGAATTTTTGGGAATAAATAAAAAGCGCCTTCTGGTTTAGTGCAGCTTACCCCCTCAATTTCATTTAGTCGTCTCCATGCATAATCACGTCGTTCCCTAAGCTTTTCCACCATATCCTTAACGTGGCTTTGAGGCCCTCTCAAAGCGGCTACAGCAGCTTTTTGAACAGGTGTGTTGGCGCATAGTCTTACTCTGGCCTCTCTCTGGATACTGTCTTTTATTTGGCTTAATTCTCCTTTTGGATGGTGAAGATAGACGTAGCCTAGGCGCCACCCAGTCATGAGATATACTTTGGAAAATCCGTTTAAACCTATAACGGGCACGTCTTTTGCTATTCGAGACGCGCTTACAAAGCTTCGCTCGTATACTATTCTATCGTAAATTTCGTCAGAAATAACGGGAATTCCATGTTCCCCAGCTAAATCAACTATTTTTTTAACAACTTTTTCTTCATACAATGCTCCACAAGGATTATTAGGGTTTATCAAAACTATAGCCCGAGTTTTCCCCGTGATTTTCTTCTCTAAATCCTCAAGGTCTGGTTGCCAATCTTCCTCTTCAACCGTTCG
>Ga0209426_1001043_pt1 | contig 20394 bp, 36 predicted proteins | sample Deesub1362B_J571_FD_187697 | JGI IMG/M metagenome (GOLD analysis project Ga0209426, IMG submission 187697) | Deep oceanic, basalt-hosted subsurface ecosystem from Juan de Fuca Ridge flank, Pacific Ocean, CORK Borehole 1362B_J2.571 (SPAdes)... ...
CCCTACCCGGGCCAGTTTGATTTGAGACCACTTCCCTCCCACTTTCATCGTACACGAGATGAATAAATATTTTGCTGGTGGGAGTGGATGATGCATGTCTTATGAACGATTAAATAAGCTTATCGATAGGGTTCTGAGGGAGTTTACTGATGGGGAATTGATTGCTGAGTTTGCTGAGGATCTCGTTGCTCAGGGAATCTCTTCTGATAGAGTTGTAAGTTATCTTTACAAACTGATCTCGATAAAACGGCTGAACGGTAAAGATTTCGAGGAATGGAGTAAAGAGGATGTTAGAAGGGTGATCCTGCATTTCCAAGGAGAAGTAGAGAAAGGAGTTTATTCTGTGAATACACTTAGGGAAATAAAGAAGACATTAAAGAAGTTTTTCAAATGGATGGATAGGGGGGAACTCGTCGACTGGTTTTCACTAGGAAAGTCTGAAACGAATGTAAGCCCCCAGGATCTGATAACAGAGGAGGAGTTCAGGAGGCTGATGGATGCATGCTCCTGCTCGCGTGATAGGGCCCTGATCTCCCTATTTTACGAGACCGGTGCGAGGAGGGGTGAGATCCTCTCCATGCGGATCAAGGATGTAAGCTTCGATGATTACGGGGCCGTAGTTTGGTTGCCGAGAAGCAAGACACTGAGGCGGAGGTTGAGGGTGGTATATTCGGCCCCTCATCTGGCACAGTGGATCCAGGACCATCCGTTGAGGGAGCCTGAATCGCCGCTGTGGATATGCCTGACGAACAACCACGGGAAACAACTCGACAATGAGGGGCTCTACACGCTGCTGAGGAGGCTGAGAAAGAGGGCCGGAATAAAGAAGCGGATTTATCCGCATCTGTTCAGGCACACGAGGGCGACCCGGTTGCTGGCGAAGGTTCCCGAATCAGTGGGGGCGAAATTTCTCGGGTGGGTACCAGGGAGCAAGATGGTTAAGGTGTACGTCCACCTTTCACAGGAGGATGTAGAGGAAAAGATCCTCGAGCTGTACGGGATAAGTCAGGGAAATAACGGAAAGGATCTGGAAATCAGGCAGTGTCCGAGATGCATGCAGATCAACGACGGTGTTGCGAGGTTTTGTTCAAGATGTGGGCTGCCGCTGACTGAAGAGGCTGTAAAAGAGGTTGAGAGCTGGGAAAAGAGGGAGGCAGAGAGTGTTAGGGATATCGATGCTTTGCTGGAGATAGCCAAGGTTAAAGAAAGATTGAGAGAGCTGGAAGAGATGCTTAGATCGAAATTTTAAACTCAGAACTTTTGGATTCTCTTCTTAATTTCCTCAAGTGCCCTATCTACATCGTTAAAGTACTTGTTATTCACTCGTATGAAGTTCTCATCCACATCCACGACAACGAGTCTTCTTCTTGCCATGTGATCACCAGATCTACCAGAGTTCTATGCCTCCGCCACCTCTTCTTTTTCCGGATCCTCCGAAGATGTCAAAGTCGACGATGTCAATTCCGAGGTCGAACTCCTTTTCGGCCACTTTCCTCGCCCTGCTCTTTTTCTTCGATTTGCCCTTTTTCGATCTCGGTTTCTCCTCTCCAAATCCTGAAAACGATTCTCCAATCTCTGCCAGTCCTGAAACGATTTTGCTTATCCTTTCCTTTCTTGCCTCCTCTTTCTTTCTCTTCGCCACGAGGGCGATTGCCTCCTCTTCGGTTAGATCTACGCCTGCTTTCTTCGCCTTCTGTATGTATTTCTTGGCTTCGAGTTTTTCTTCAGCGAGTTTTAGTTTGTCTTCTGCCCTCCACGCCCTTCTTTTTTCCTCCTCGATGAGTACTTCCTTCAATCTCTTTTTTTCCTTCGCTTTCTTTACCTCCACTCTTATTCTATCCAACAAACCCATTTTCCACCTCCAAACTAAGACTTAAGACTTAAACGCACGATACAAGCCTGATGCGACCCCAAAAGCAACGAGAACATAAGCAGGAAACTGTGCCTCAGGGGGGGCTATTTTGAAAATCAGTCCGCCGAGCAGGATCCCCAGCACGGTGGGGATTATCATATCATAGTTCTTGAGCCAGATGTGAGCGAAGACTGCGAAGTACAAGATCAGGATGCCGAAATTACCTGTTTGATCTGTTAGCAGGTAGTATACGGCTTCAGCAAACTTCATCTGTGTGAGTAATTGTAGATATGGGTCGCTAATGTCCATTTTTCCCCTCCTGTAGGTTAATCCATATTATTGATTGTATAGATGTTACTAAAAAACCAGAAGCGCCAAGAACGAAGAGAATGACGCCATTATTGAATGTTTGTTGATTTACTGTTAGGCAATCATAAGCTATTATGTCTGGGCATGGTTTAATTGCAGATTCTTTTATCTGTGTCCCCGCAAAACTTATTATAAAAAATATAAGCATTATTGATATAATTGTAGCTATTTTTTTACTCATAGGCTTTCACACTCCTTCCAGATATGAACTGGGCAATTCCAACCACGTACGTGAACCATGTGCCTGCTGTTATCGTCCCGTTTAAAGATAAGGGCACACCGAGCTGTGACAGGAAGAACGGAAGCAATACGGTCGCGTTCGCTATTGCTATGAAGAAGAGCTGAAGACCCGCGATGAAGTCGCCGAAGATCATCGAAGGATTTATCTCGTAGCTGCTCTGGATGTCCCCTCCCCTTATCTGTACGTCCTCCTGCCATTTTGTGTCGTGCTGGATGTAACCTCCTCCGAAGAGTGCGTGGGAATTCAGGATTCCGAGGGAGAGATTGAACAGGAATACGAAGAGGGCTATCTCGTAGAACTTCATGCTATTCTCCACCTCCTTTCCATTTCTTCGATGCCTCTGCGAGGTAGACGAGTACTGCGAAGCTGATGGCGAGCATAACGGTGCTCCAAGGTATCGTGAGAAAGCCGAAAACGACGAAGAGTGCGGCGAGCAAGCTTATGATTATGGCTCCTTTCCTTGCATCCGCATAACCGAAGCCGGCGGACAGGATAACGAGGAGACCACCGAAAAGCATCGTCCTGTATGGATCTTCGATATCGATCGGCGTTTCTTCGTTTATGTTCATGTAGCGCTTAGCCGAGATCGTTTCATTCGGTAGGGTGGCGTTGAAGGCGACGAGATACGTTTCGTTCTGGTCGGTGATGTTGAAGTAGAATACCGCGTTAGGTTGTTCGGCAAAGTCCTGATAGACGAGAGAGCCGGAGCTGTTGTAGACGTAGAAGTCGATTCTTGAGGTCTGGGAGGTCGAATCGTTGTACTGCAGTACGAGGTTGTTTCCTTCTTTCCTGAACTCGTAGGTTATGTTTTTCTGGAGGGCTGTGTAGACGGGTGAGAGGCTGATCTCTCCTATGGTTACGGGGATCTGTCCGTCTGGATCCGGGACGAGCCAGCCGTAATTGATCTCCTGATCTGGAGTTATGAGGCTGAGCTGGTAGTAGTCGTCGAGAATGAGGTAGGCAGCCGTCTGTGAGTTGAAATCGAAGTAGCTCTTGAAAATGGGTACCACCTCGTCGGCGATGGGTTTTTTGATCTGAAGGATGACATTCTCGGCTTCGTATTTGCCTGTGAGGTCGTTGAGGGTGAAGATGTCCTGGACGATGTTTGCAGAGGTTGGCGGGAGGTAGGAGGTTAGTTCGGTGAGCTGGCCGTCGTTGATGTTCGCGATCAGCTTCCTCTCGTAATAATTGTTAGCGGAGACGGAGATGAAGTACTGGCCGTATCCGTAGCCGCTCATATTTTGATGGAACAGAATTGCATCCTTCGTGACGTTGTCGATCGGAACACTGATCGAGGTGTTGCTGTTGAAGATTGTCACGTTCGCGTTTGCTATTGATTGCAGGTTAGTTTCGTCCTTGATGTGGATTCTAAGGGCTTCATACATTGATTTGATTTCTGTTTCGTTCAATGCTCGGTTGTAGATGTGTACTTCGTCGATGATTCCATTGAATGCACTTGCACCGATTTTGACAGGGTTTGTATTAGATCCTATTTGCTCGAAAGTGCCAACCCAATTCAAAGATGTTTTGACTTTTGCGCCGTTAACCCATAATTCGGCTCTCTGAGCCGAATAATCATATACGAAAACTGCATGTATCCATTTTCCTACTTTATCTCCTATACAATATCCAGATACATATCCAACTCCTTGTGGATTAACTCCATCTCCAATCTGTGCATAAATATCATCTCCACCGCCATGTCTTAAAGAAAAAACACCTGATTTTACAACAAATTGCGACCAATCTATTATTTGATCTTCTTTGAACCACACCGAAATCGTTATTGCATTTGTAGTTGAAAAATTGAGACTTTCACTATTTGCCACTTCAATATAATCATCCCCATCGAATGAAAGCCCATACCCATACCGCCCTGTTGTCCATGTTGCCCCATAGATTGTGCCGTTATTCCCGTTTCCTGAAGAATCGTATGCAGTCGTGCCGTTCCCCTCGTTGAACTTGAGCCACAACACTAAACTACTCTGGTCGATCACTGGTGGATCGATAGTCTCGGCTGAGGCATCAATAGCAAATGAAAACAAAGTAAGTGCAAGCACAACCGCGACTGTGATTAATGTAAGGCGTGAAGGGTTCAATTTAATCACCTGTTCACCTGTAAGTGTAGCCTGTTCGCCTCAGCGCTGAAATAAACAGGAATATAACTGCCCAGAGTACCACCGCAACGGCAAATTTACCCCAGAATGTGTTTACAAGGTCGAGAGATCCTGCTGGAGCTACTTCTACAGCTCTGGGATATAGTTGATTGTATATCGGTCCAAGTGCGATATATAGTACTAAAACAATGAATACTGAAAGAATTACTGCAAGTAAGTCATCAACTAATGCCCTTTCATCCCTTGTAAACCTATAGTAGAATTTCATCAAGATCTTTATTCTTCCTCGCATTTCTACCACCTGTTAATATTTCAAATGCTGAAAGGGTGAGCTCTCTTTCCCTGTACTTCCACCAATCGCTGTAATAGTCCAGAGCTTCAAGTCCACTTCCGGGAACGGGCGGGAAAATGGGGGCGCCTATGCCTCCTGGGATGGGGAATCCCGGTGTTACTGGTACTTCCACGACAGGTTCCTCCGGGATATCGTAGATGTCGGTGGTGAAATTTTCCTGGATCATCTTCTGCAGGGTGGCCCCCTTCTCCGAAACGTCAACGATCGGTATTCCTATCACTCCCTCGCCAGTTCTGCCTCCCACGTCTTCTCCGGTTAGGTCGAAGATTCCTTCTTTCCGTCTGAGTACGTGCTCCAAACGCAAATCGAATGACGTGGCCACGAGACCTTTCTCCATCCCTATGCCCTTAACCTCTCTGTCGATCGATTTCGTTGGTTCGGTCGTTTTCATAACGGGAAGTGCCTTCAGCCCTGGAAAGATATCTGTGATCGGCTCCTCCTCGAGTATTATTTCCTCAACGAGTTCGACCCTTCCCTTCTCTTTCCCTCTTTCCCCTCCCTTCTCTACAAGTTCTATCCTTCCACCCTTGTTTCCTTTTCCTCTCATCCCGATATTTTCCTCAATGTCTTTAATGTCTGCGAGTTCCTCGAACCTCTCCATCGGAGAGCTCTTTCTCTTCACTCTATCTTCCATCACCACTTCTTTCGGCTTCCTGAGCTTCAGTCTGTCAAGGAGTCCTGGCTCTATCGTTTCTGGAACCTCCATCCCTGCCTTTCTACCCTGTTCTTTGAAGATGTCTCTTGCAATTTCTCTCTCGAAAGTAATCTTATACTGTCTCATTGTGAGACCGGGTTCTCCCTCGAAGACTATGCCCTTGGATCCTTTCATTCTGGTCAGGACCTCGGCCGTTGCTTCGGTTCCTGTGAGTTTGAGGAATTCCTTAGGCGTGGTGGCGATGTCCATTACCTCAAGGTTCGGTATTTTCCCTCCCGTGAACTCAAGGGCCTGGGAAGTTTCGGATGCGGATCTGGGTACCTTTCCGATTTCGGAGGGTTTTGCTGTGAGGGTTGCCTCAATCTCTCCTATACCCTCGATCGAATATTTCGTGCCGACATCGCTAAACTCTCTCAACTCAACAGAAGCGTAGGTTCTCACCTTGTCTGAGGTATCTTTTGCCTCTTCGGATCCTCTCAGCTTCCATCTCTTCTCCTTGATCAGTTTAACCTCTCTGGCATAGACTTCCGGCTCAATTTTGAAGAGATCTTCTTTAACCACTCCGGCAATATCCGTGAGGCTGTCGTCAGCGATGATTCTGCCCGCTTTTACTTCTCTGATTGATCCGGATCCTCTTGTTTTTGCCTCTACTTCCGTGATAACAGCCCCTTTTAAAACTGTTTGTCTAACTGGTGTCGGAATTCTAACGGGGGCCTTTCTTGCGAGGAACCTCGCACCTTTGAGAGTGAAGGGCGCGAGGGCGAGGGTCGCGTATTCGGCTCCTACCTCAACAGGGTTCTCCTGGAAGCGGTGGGCCTCGCTCTGACCCATCTCCTTTAACTCCGCACCAATGTCCTGAACTGTGAGATCGCTTTCAACACCCTTAACCTTAGCTTCGACCAGTCCTCCAGCCTGCAGAGCGACGGAGCCGAGGAACGGTAGGCCAGCGGCAAGACCAGCAATCCCTCTCTCAACTCCCGTCCCAACGGGCCCGAGATGTTCCAGGGGGAGCTTCTCCTCGACAAATTTCGATGTGGATTCAGAGAATTTACCGACCTGATAGCCCGCCTCGTAAAGGGCCGACTGCTTTCTGAGTGTTCTTTCGTTTTCCGCTATTACAGAAACGTTCTTGGTTTCGTCGTCCTCGTCTACGAACATTTTCACGGCGGGAGAAAGGCTTTCATAGTCCTCCTGGAGCTTTTTCTCTCGTTCTATGTCTTTGGGAGTTGGGATGAGTTTTTGAGTCACATTGGGAGCCTCACCCTCTATTATAGTGATCTGACCTCCCATTTCCTTTGCCCTCTCGTAGTCTTTGAGTATTCTCTCCTTTCTTTTAGGAGGGAGATCGGCTATCAGTTCTTTGAATTCTTCATCCGTGATGGTTTTGGGTTCTTCAGGTTTAGGCTTGGGTTGCTCAACTGTTTTGATGTCTTGAGTTCTCGGTTTCGGTTCTATTCTCTCAGTAGGTTTTACTCTCCTTATCTTCCTTGATCTTCTCTCTTTTATCTCTCTAATCTCTGCTCTCATTGGTTTTGCCTGAGTTGTCTTATTGTTCGGGGGTTTATCGCTTATGCGTCTGTAGAATCCTGTTACCCTCTCTACGAGCCCCATAAGCTTACCTCCTACTTACTCTCTCACTACTTACTCTCTCACCTTCCGATCACAATCCCGGATCCAGATCTTACAGCCTCAACTGCCCCCCCTGAGCCTGTGTAGTAAACCTTCAAGCCGACGAGCACTATGAAGATGAAAATCGCAATCGGTAGTAGCCACTTAACCCATTTCATTGGATCCCCGATCTCTTTGTGTCTCTGGTGGACCTCTTCGTCGACATAACCCTGCAAAACATCGATTGGCATCTTTGTCTCAATAGCCTCGGAGAGATCGTTCAGATCCCAGACATGTAAGGGCGGTTCCTGGACGATGTGACTCATGAATGAGTTGTAATATTGTTCGAGCTCCCTGAGTTCTGCTTCAAGTTTCGCTTTCTCCTCTTCAATACTAGTCACACTCAAGCCATCACCTCCTTTTTCCTAACCTGTTCCTCTAACTCCTGTATTTGCTGTCTCTTCTGCTCGATCGCAGCCTCGAGCCATGCTTTGATCTTTCCGAGCTCCGAGATGCTCTTGACCCTGATTACTTCTTCCTTCTCGTTGCCGTCTTTGTCGACATAGCGCACCCTTATAGGTGTGCTCTTCATTACATTGAACATCTTCACAACAATTGGATCTAGAACGAGTCCGTAGAGGTCGTCAACTATGAAGAGGTTGACATCCTCAAGCTTGATCGGTTGTGGATTCTTCCAAGAAAGGGCTATTCCGTCCTTGAACTCGAAAACGCCAGAACCGTAGATATACTTTGCATCAACGAGTTTACCCCTTGAATTCTGTCCTCTAAGAAGTATCACATCCCTTTTTTTCATTCGAGCCTTTGCAATCCCAAAGAACGGTTTTAGATAATACAGATAGATCGACTCGATGAGGATTGTGAGTAGAAGCGCTGCAACAATTCCGACGAGCAGGAGGGTTGGAAGAGTTATGCTCGCAGGGATGACGCCCATGTCAATCACCTCTCAGCTTTTTTATTGCAGACCTCACAAAACCGCCTGAAGGAGCCTTCTCATGTTCGTGTACATCGAGAGATTTTCTTTCAGTTGTAAGTGCATCGATTAGGTAGCCGTCGACTCCTGTTTGGGCGTATGCAGCTATGAGATATTCGGCCTGCTTCAGGTCGAGGAGTTTTTCTACGCTCATTTCGCTCCTCTTAGTGTTCATTGTGAGAAGTCTCAAAGCCTGTCTGGCTGTTGAGCGTGCGAGCCATGCGAGATGCGAGTCTATCCTGCTAAGCCTTACCGCTGGACTCAGCAGGCCCCAGAGCGGTCGAACGGTTGCGGGTTTCTTTCCATTTGCAGGATCGGAAAGGTTGTCAAACAACAGCACGCCGGGAGTTATTCTCCTGAGTTCCTTATCTCTTTCAGGTCTTCCTTCCAAACAATTCACCTCCTAACAATTTATCGAGCTTTTTGAGTGAGCTGGGCAGTTTCTTTTCAGCCTCTTCAATATCCCTCAGGATCATCTCAACGAGCGCGAGAACAAACCAAGCGAGATAGACGATTCCGAGAAGGAGAAACAGGTAGCTTAGATCCGCGTCGTAGTAGGTGTATGTGTAGGCCTCAATCTCACCTGATGTGCCGTTATAGATCGGCGTTACGAACTTTATTCCCGCGATGAGTTGAGAGTCTATGAACCACAGACCCATCGCAACGAGCGAGAAGAAGAGCGGATAACGGAGAGCTACAAGGCTGAAAATTATTGTAATCGCGGTGTAGATAACATATATCTCAAATAGCATCCTTCACCTCCTTTTCCTCCACTTCTCTTTCAAGTTTAGCCCTAATAAAAGCAGGTATTGTGAAAGCAAGTACGACTACGACGATTGAGTGTATCATGTTTACCTGAAATAAGAACAGTCCGTAAAGTATTGCAATAAAGGATACTGCATAGACGTATGTAAGTTTTAATGTCGTTTTTTTGTCTATATTATCTAATCTGAGCGATAAGCCCAAGAGCCATGTTGTGAAGATGACATAAAATGATACTAGAGCGGGTTCAATCGTAGTTGACATGGTTAAAAAAATTTGAGGGCGCTGTACACTTGTGTCACTTGAACACGAATATCTTCAATAGCACTCCAATCATTCCGCCACCGATGACAACGAACAGAAGAACGGTTGCCATATCGAAGGCGTCGTAAGTTGTGCTTTCGACATTGTCTATCTTTTGATCAGCAGTGTTGCACCCTGTCGAGGGCATCTTTGTCGTTATGCTTGCGAATATGTAGAGCATCAAGACGATTATGACAGCCGCAATACCCACGGTCATTACTAGACCTGCCACGCCTCCTGCAACTGCGGTCTCATCGCCTCTGAGGTTCTCGAAGAAGGTTCCTGTTCTGTGGTACACGGCCTCGAAGATGGCTAAGATCGCAACGAAGAAGAGCAGAGCGTAATGCGCCGGCAGCTTCAGAAGCTGTACAATCGCAAAGGTCGGCGTAACCTGTCTTACAACCACAACGCTCATCTTACTTCCTCCCTCTCTTTTTTCCCTTCTTTTTCTTCCCTTTACATGCCATCTCTACCACCCAGTCCGACCGGGCGTCAGGCACTCGAGAGAACGCTTCCCGGTCGGAGTAAAGTTTGAAAAAAGACAAATTTATTATTATAAGCTTAATAAAAATTGTTCATATTTTGAACAAAGTTTGGAGGTTGTATTTATTAAATAGTTCAAAGTCTGAACAGTAAAACATGAGCAAGCACGTAAATCTAGGCAGAAAACATGCCGAGAGGTTGAGAAGGGTTGCAGAATTTCTGGGTGTTAGTGAGTCTGAAGTTGTGAGGAGAGCAATCGACGAGATGGCTGGGAAGTACGAAATGCTTTAAGCTTTATTTTTTAAGTATCATTTTTAGAAGGGTATGTCTCCCCTCTCATCCGCAAAAACGTAGATGAGCTTCGTTTTTTCGAAGGGGGTCACTATCCCTATTCCGTAGTTAGAGCCACGTGCAATCCAGTACTGGAGCTTGTCGAGGTTGTCGATCGTTTTCTGCTTGACATAGTGGATGTCCTTCACCCTTGAGCCTCTGAAGTAAACCGAGTACTCTATTCTCGCCCTCTCAACCCTCCACTCGATGTCGGTGCGATCGTGAGCTGTAAACCAGTGGTGGATGTTCGCCCTGCGGAAGTCATTGAGTACCTTGATGTATCCCTCCACAAAACGGCTGAGCGGGTGGGGGAGGTTCAGGGGGAGCCATTCAGATAGTTCGTCGAACATGAATGCAAGAAAGCCCCTGTTTTTGCGGTTTACCAAAGCATAGCTGAACTCGAACCAGAAAGCAGAGGGGCCCGAGTTGTAGATCTCTTCCGTCTTGATGCTAGGAGAAACATACTTCGTGTAGGCGACGAAGCGCTCTGAAATCTGGTAGTCTGAGTTAACAGGGCTTGGATCCAATACCACGTTCAAACCGTCTTTGATCTGCCTGTTGACGAGTTTGAAAGTGTCGTCGTAGGTTTCATAGTCGAGGTCTATTCTGGCGAGTCTGGATCCGCGCTGCTCGAAGAAGAAGGGTTCGTCTGCTTCATGAACGAAGATTCTGAAGTTCTCGTCGATTGAGGGAAAGATGTCTCCCCTCGGTCTTAGCCTCCAGATGATCGGAATGCCGAGGTCGAGGAAACGCTGGGCAAACCTGCCGAGGAGGGTTGTTTTGCCAGTTCCCTTCTCGCCGTAGATGCTGCCTTGGGTACCGCCATAGCCTGGTGGATATGGTTGTGCTGAGAAGATCTCATCTATTATTTTGAGGGCATAGAGGTTCGAGTGCTCGAGCTTTGACGGAGCTCTACTCGTTTCTAACACGCGCACCACCTCGTATGACTTCGTGCATTTTCAAAGGGTCGAGAATCGCAGTCTTCGGGCTGATAAGTTCGTATTCGAGTGCGATCTTTATGCATTCCTTCATCGCCTTGTCAGAGAGGATCCATGTGTCTTTCCAGTTCTTTGAGGCGGTGCCATCGTAGTATACATTCACAGCCTCTTCAAGCATTTTCTCTATTGCTTCGAGTTTTGTATCTATCTTAATGCCCCGCTTCTTCGCGATTGCGTGTAGAATGTTGTAGACGTGTACGGCGATGGACTGTCGTAGCATCGGGGGTTCGATGAGGCCGTAGAGGGTTATGTAGTTAGTCATATTTTCTCTCAGTACATCCTCTTCGGAGGAAAAATCTGCCATATTTTACTCTCTTCATTACACATATAAATAGGTGGTAAGCTCCCCTCTCCCTCTTCTTTCCTTATTATCTAAGTTCTGTGGTGCGCGTGCGAGAATCGTGGAGAGGTTGGTTTTTCTCGGTAAAGCCCCTCCTATCCCCTTAAGGTGCTGACAGTAGGAGACAGTAAGTTACTGGTCAGAGAAAGGTGGAATGGAAAAATATCATGCCTGGTAATAGAAATAAAGGGCTTCACATTATGGGTATAACGTGAAATTTTGAGGAGAGAGGTGGGTGAGGGTTTGGTTGAGTTTTATCCAAGTCAGTCGAGATCCAAGAGGCTCATCCTCCTGAATTTGTTCTCGACATCGTAGACGTCGGTGTGGTCGTAGACGCGCTGGAGGCTCTTGATGTCCGCGTGGCCGGTGAGCTTAGAGATGTCCTCGTAGGTCCAGCTCCTCCTTCGCATCTCGGTGATGAAGAAGTCCCTAAAGGAGTGGGGGGTGATGTCGCGGTAAGCCTCGACTCCTGCAACCTTCGCGTAGTGTTTGACGAGTTGCTGGAACCTTCGGCGGGTTTTGGTAAAGAGGCGATCGTTTCTTTTGAGCTTCCTTGAACGGATGTAAACCTCGAGATCCCTGAGCACCTTCTGCCTCACAGGCATCTGCCGGGTGTGTGTTTGATTGTCCTTGCGTTTGAGGGTTTTAAGGGTGATGAAAGGCCGGGCGAGGTTGAAATCTATGTCTCTTACCTTTACCTCCAAGAGTTCCTCGAGTCTCGCCCCCGTTTCCGCTGCGAGGAGGAGGAAGATGTAGTCCTGGAGATCTTTGTCCTTTGCTATGGTAAGCATCTTCTTTACTTCTTGTGGGGTGGGGACATAGCGGTTAGCCTTAGGCATATTTCACCCCCGATTTCAAGCTATACCAAATCACTAATACGGCAATAGACAACGATATTGCCTCAACACCGACTACGTTGTCTGTTAAGCAATAAAAAAGACCAAAGAAACCTAGAACCACAATAACGAGAATGACGAACCCAAAATCCTCTCCTGACATCTAATCACCTCAGAAGATCCTAACCTCCGGAGGTCTTCCCTTCTCGCGCTTGTACTTCATGATCAATTTCGTCAGGATCCTAGGTGCTATTCCGAGGGCGTGCTTGCTGCCGGTTTCATCGGTGACGATCTCTATGACGTCGCAGAAAGTGAATCGTTGGAGGTTGTAGAGGCGATCTATTATTCTTTCTTCAACCGGATCCGAGATCTTAATCTTCATGGTTTCACCAACGATTTCATGAGAGCGTATAAAGTCATAGTTAGAAGAAACATCATTGCAGATGCGAGAGAGATGATGAGTTTAACTGGAACTTCCACGACTTGGTCGTCTGGGAGCTGTTGGGTGAAGAGGAGGGTGTGATACATCAGCTGGATCCCGAAAGACGCGAGGAGCAATATAATTACATTCTCGGCAATCTTAGGGATCTTCTCGATGATCTCTTTGAGTTTGGGTTTCGTTATCGCCTTTCCCTTGAGCTTCGGTTTCAGGTAGGTGTAGACGGCTTTGGCTGAGAAGAAGAGGATTACGAAGAGGAACAGGTAGAAGATATTCTCAGACATTTACCTCACCTCGAAACCCCATTTCTTTAGCAACTCTTTATGCTGTTCAGCAAGAGGATCGAGCCAGTAGAGTTCTGTTTTATTTATCGAAGGGTCATTACCGTAGAACAAGATGAGTGTATTTACCGTTAGGCAGTCATCATTCATTCTTTCCAGCTCAGAAATGTACGCTTTGAGAGTCCCATTCACACATTCGTCGTTTAGCCAGAGCTTATGTCTTAGATCTGATATCGTTTTTCTGTAAAATCGATTTTCTTCGGCAACGAGTTCGCTGTACTCTCTTTCGTGTTTAAGCTCCAGTTCAAGTTTCTCGATGTTTTTGTTGAGGTAATCTACCTGTGCATTCGTTGCTAAGATACCGACTGTAAGCCCTACTGAAAAAGGTATAACCACCAAAAACATAATTACATAAACATCTTCACGGTTCATGATTTACCTCCTTTATTCTTCTGGAGCCTGTTTCTGATATAACCCCAGACAATTAGTGGAACCCAGAAAACAACTGGTGCAAACAAGCCAAGCAGTGAATAGGGCAATTCCATTTTCGAAAAAAAATCTAACCAACCAATTGCAAGAGTGGCTCCTAACGCGGCAAGGAGTCCAATAATAATTCCGGATTTAAACATATCCTCAACCAAATCATCCACCTCCAAAAAACCCAGATTCCAAAAAATCGGCAAGTGTTTTGTTTCCAAACAACTCTGCTTTGGAGATCTCGTCTGTAAAGGACTCAAAGTACAGGTTTTCTGGGGTTACTTTGTCGGGTATCCTCTCCAAGATGCAGTCATATTCTTCCCATCTTCTAAACAACCTTCTAATAAATGCAAGCAGTTCCTCTTTGGTTTTGAATTCTGTTGCCCCTCCAAGACAATCCCCATAGAGCTTCCCGTAGCGAATTGCGTATCTGTAACCTTTCCAAGCAGGTGGCTCGATTATAATCCTATATTTGATTTTCAAGGAGAACCACCTCCTGGATCTGGAAGATCTCTAAAAACAGAGAAGCCATTCATGGCGAGCCTCTCCTCGAGCTTGGTTAGGCGTTCCATAGTGATGGCAAGAGCGTTGAGGAGCTGGGTGGACTCTCTGATGTACTTGCCATTGCCTTCGAGGATCAGCTTTTCGATGCGTTCTAAGCGGGATTCGAGGCTTCTTATGCTTGCTTTCAACGATTCAAATAGTTTTGAGGTAGGAAGTCCGCCAGAAGCTGTGATAAGTTGAGTGTCAGGATGCCCGTTAACTTGACCGTGAAGTCCTATTTGCCTTATCCCGTTAAGGATGTGAGGATCGCTTAATGCTTCGACCATACGCTTGAACTTCGATGATTTTTCGATGGAGTCAGATTCAGCATCATTCATGAATTCGAGCTCTGCCTCGGTTTTCAGGGACTTGTCGATGAACCAGCCCAGGTCGTTGATGTAGAACTTACCGTACCTTTCCTCGGCCCTGTGGATTATTCCGTCGGGGTCGATGTAGGAGACCTCAGGTTTGTTGATCTTTTTGAATTCTTTTTTCTTTGCTTTGGGGCTTACAGGGTTCTCACCGGCCCAGCCCCTGTCGATGATGCTTATCTGGATGTGTAAGACATCGGAAAGGGCATTTGCAAAGTCATTAGCCGCTGAGCGGACATAGTTGGTTATCCTTGACCTCAGCTTACCTGGATCCTCGGGAAAGTCATCGAAGGGGATGATGAAGGAGTCCTTGAACTTGGGGGAGACGATGATGGTCTGCTTGGTGAGTTCAATCTTGAGTTCCTTGAAGTCAGGATGGGTGAAAACATAGGATTTCCAACCCCTTCTCTTGATCACTTTAATGAGTCTCCAGCCGTATCTTTTTAGGAGGAGATCCCGGTAAAAGTGAAGGTTCACATTATCAAGGTGAAAGTTCACTATCAAAAAGACCCTCTGGAAGCCGTGCAGGCGGAAATAACCGTTCTCCGGGGCGGGGATAGGGGTCCCTATCCAATGTGAAGTATCACAATTCATCATCTCAAGAAATCTGGAATCGACGATGTATTTGCGGGGTCGAGAGGGTATTCTCTCAATGATGTTGAGGTTGACAAGGGTGTTTATTCTCTTCGTTATTGTGGTTCTATCGAGTTTAAGGTGCTTTGCTATTATTCTGTGTGCTATGCATCCCTTTGAACGGGAAATAAGGCTGAGGATTTGGGGAGTTATCTTGTCTTTTCCGCTCTTTATTCTCTCTATTATCGATAGCCATGTAAGGGGAACCTCGCCGTTCGTCGGATGGGGAGTGGAGGTATGGGACGCTAAATGTGAAGGGTTGGATAGGGGTATTTCACCTTTTTGTGAACCCCTATTAAATTTGCTTGATTTAGTCAAAGAAGGTCTGTTATCGGTTTTTGCTTCACATTCATTGTCTGAATAAAAATCTAAAAGTGAATGTTTAGCACCCCTATTCACATACCCGTATCCGGTTTCACATTCGGCATTTGGTGAATTATCACAAGTTTTATAAGAATAAGAAGAGCAATTTAAAAAAACAGTGTTGTTCCTGATCGTGATTCTACCCTCGATTTCATCTTTGATGAGGTGCCATTTGATGGTTGGTTCAGTTGTGCTGAGGATCCTGGCTAACTCCTCAATCGTGCGAGGTTTTTCCTGGAGGAGTTGAAGGATCCTCTCTCGTGTCATACTTCGAAATCGGATAACAGATAGGTGGCCCTCAGGTCCTTGAGCTCCCTCATCTTTTTCATTATCCAGCGGTAAAGTCCAGGAGAGTGGGAGGCAATTTGCTTCTCCCAGCCAATATGGGCCGTGCAGGTTCTGCAGCCTACCCTATCCTGTCTTTCGTATATAGGATTGAAGGGTATGTTGTTCTCTTCAATGAACCTCCAAACTTCAAAGCTGTTCCAGTAGGCAATCGGATGAATCATCCAGTACCTTCTTTTCTTTGTGTAGAGCCAGTCTCCGTTTCTGATGATTGTCCACTTCCTGTTGTAGCTCTCATCCCAAGTTAAGCCTGTCATCGTTGCTTTTATGCCAAGTTCATGGATTTTGTCCTTCAAGGGCTTCTCCTTCATGTAGTAACAACACCTTGGTGTCCCTGGTGCTTTGTGTCTATTCTTCATCTTTACTTTCCTGGGCCAAGGAAAACCGTACTCTTTCACGCATTGCCAGAATGTCTTAGCAGGTTTGACTTCTATCAAGTTCAAGCCCCATTCCTTAGTGAGTTTCTTTGCGAATTTTACAGTTTCAGGGAATTCAACACCTGTGTTGGCCCATAAAACTGGTATATCTGGATATATCTCCCTTGCGAGATATAGGACTACTGTTGAATCCTTACCAAATGAGCATGAGACGGAGAGCTTGGATCCAAATTCTCTGTATGCTTTTTTGATGACCTTCTTCGTGTACTCTATTTTCTCCTGATAACTTGCTTTGACTCTTCTGTCAAATTCTTCGAAGTTCATCAGGCCCTCACCTTTGCATTTAAGTGTCGATAACATTCAAGGCAGAGAACGACTGGAGTTGTCTGTGCTGCTTCGATCTCTGAGATTTTTTTACCGCAATAACGGCAGAGCAGAGGGTTCAAAAGAATCACCTCAACCACATGCATGAGCAACAGAGATTGCCATTGCGAGAATGATCAAAATAAAACCATAGAACACAAGAATTGAGTACTCTCCTGCCATTATGATCATCAAGAACCCTATTGTCAGCACTATAGCGCCAACGATTTTACCTACTGTCAGTTCTGGAGTTTCCGTTACACATGGGGAGTACTGTTGTTCTGACATCCCGGAAATTAGGCTATAAGCTGTTACTATTGCTAATAAAATTGAAGTGATGAACACTGTAATTGCTATTATATCTTGTCTGTCCAGATTTTTCCAGTTCATTGCTCCTCCTCCATTGGGAACTCCTGAATTTTCTCCTTCCACCTCAAGTTGTCTTTAAGAAAAACCGATGCTCCAGCATCTCTTGCTTGCTCTATCAGGCTCTGCACCCATTCTCGTTTTGGTGGCTTGTATGGATTTGTCTGGGCTCCAATTATGATCCAATCAATATAATTAAGTGCCCATTCAGTACCAGATAAATCAATTTCAGATTGTAGAGGTTCAAATGAGATAAATGTAATTGGTTTTTTCTTTATTCGTCTCCACCTTGGTAAATGGTAAATTCTACTAAGTTCTTCTTGCTTTGTTATAGTAGTGCCTAGCCAGCAATTCTTTGGGAATTTGAATCCCCAATATCTCTTAGGATTCTTTGTCAGAAACTGAAAGACGTGCTGTGGATTATCTTCTGCAACCTTGATTATTTCCTCAATCCAATCTTTTGGCACCCACTCACCAAAAAGATCTCCCATCGAACAGACGAAGATCTTCGATGGTTTCTTTATCCTGTACGGTTCCTCAAGCCTCTCATGGTGCATGTGTGGCTTGAATTCATAACAGAGCTGGCATCTCTGTCTGTGCCTCTTTGCCTGTTTCCTTGCATAGCATACATCTCCGACTGAACAGATGTCTGTCCAGTGATAGCAACCCACGACGGGATTCCATGTGTAGTCTGTCCATTCAATCTTGGTGCGATTCACGGTATCACCTCAGGAACTTCATTCCGCATGTGCCATTGAAGTTGCAGACACCGTGATAGTTGTCCTTGCAGTTCATCTCATCGCAGAGTTTGAGAGTCAGAGGGGACATGGATCTCACCTTTTGAGTATCAAATCAAAGACCCTCCATAACAAGACTCACATAATCGAGCTCGTAACGCCTCTCGATGTTATGTTCCACCAAATAACATAGGTTCTTGAAGATCTTGGCAGTAACTGAGAGATCTGAAAGGCAGTGCTTTATTATTGATTTGAGGTTCCTTTCTTCCCAGAGCCTTGGGATGTCGGATCCAGAAACGCTGTCGTTGACTTCGATGTCGAGGAAGTCTGCAACGGCCTTGAGGCTTAGATACCTGTTTCGTGTGTTCATGTACCGTGTGATTATGTTGATCAGGTCGGCCCTGTACATTCTTCTGAGGTAGCCAGCATCCACGTAGTGGCCATGTTTGATGGCTCTTGCAGTTATGAAGGGTATGTCGAAGTTCTGGATGTTGTAGCCTATCAAACACTGAGTTTTCAGCGGGTTTGGGACTGCTGTAAGGAATTTGAAGAAATCCCAGATGACTCTGTGCTCTTTTTCGTCTATGAAAACTTTCACATCCGGTCCTCTCCAAACACCGATTGCGACAATGCGGTCAGTGAACGGATCCAGTCCGGTTGTCTCTATATCAATTATTACAGGTTTTAGAGAAAGAGCCATCAGAATCAGCCTCCTTCCAGCCCATGAATTTTCAGAAGTGTGACTTCGTAAAGCCATGCTTGCGTTGTCTTTTTGCCAGCGAAGAACCTGTAAGCCTCTATCCAGCTATCAACATTGTAGAATGAGCTCTCATTCACAAATTGCTGAAGAGTCAACGTCTTCTCTTTACCCAAACTGAAGACTTTGCAAGTTGCCAAATCAACGAGTCCGATCTCCTTTATAATGACATCTGCAATTTTCTCCCTTAGCGGGGGAAGTGGATCTTCCGGACCGAGCTTGCCGAGTGTTATCCAGTCCTTTCCCGTTTTCTTCCTTTTGTGCTTTCTAAGGGTGTAGACTTTTCCATTCCTCAAAAGGAAGTCGAGAACGGTTTCAGATTTGAAGTACATCACCATTCTCTCACTTCCACAACAGGATTTCTGGATCCAGCTGGTTGTTTAACTGGATTGCCACAAGAGCAGCAGAGGAATGAATTTGAACTCAGTGGAATGAAGCAGCCGGTATTTCCGCATTGCTGGCAGGTGAGCATGAAACCACCTCAGGCTTCAAAATCACTCAGGCTTTTGTTTGCAGGCTTTAACGTGAGGAGGAACTCCTGGTTCAGGGCGAAATCCTCGGTGATGTCGAACTCCTCGGTAGTGAGAGTCAGTTTGATCGTGTAGTCCTCGCCGTTGAACTTGAGCGTGGCCTTGTAGGTTTCGATGTTGTCTCCTTCGCTGTTCACCTTCTCCGTCTTGCTGAGGTTGATGACCTTACCAGTGATTTTTAGCTCCATGCTATGACCCTCCTGCTATCACGCTACCGAATATGAAGCCTAAAAGGAAAAATACGCATGCTGCAGCTAAGATCCAGAAGAGCGCCTTGTCGTAAAGAGCGATAGCATAGAACTTGACCTCATCGTCTGCATCGCTGTGAAGGATCAGATCTCTTATGGCGTCCATGCCGAGTGATCTTTTGGCAAGCCACTTGAATTCGCTCTTGGCGAGTTCTTCGAGCTTAGACATCAGGGTCACCCCGTTTTTCTCGAGTTCCTTTCGTGGGCGTAGACGATGTACAGGATCTCAATCGGCCTTGTTTCTCTGATGGGCTCAGGAACTGTGTTAAGCCATTCCAGGAAGTCTTTGAATTCCTCTTTGATGTCCTTGGATTTGTGCTCATATTGGTCCTGCTGAATTCCTGGCTCGAGAACTGTAGCCTGGGACATCAGGCATCACCCGCCTTCTGCTCAGACTTCATTTTTCTCAGAATGACCTTTACACCCTTCATTGTGCCAAGAGCTTTGCTGATCTCTTTCTGTTTCTTTTCGAGTAGCTTGATTACTTTATCAAAGTCGTCTCGCTGTGCCATTTCCAAGAACCAGGTTGTGAAAGGTATATTGATGTAAACGTAAACCTGTTCACACTCCTCATTTCCTGAAATCAGGGCTATGTTCAGGGTTCCATCAAAATCTATGATCAGCTCTTCAATCTTGAATTCTGTGAAAAGATAGCCATCTTTGCAAGTTCCTTCCCACTCCTCTTGGAATTTAATGTATTCTTCCCTTGCCTTTTCAGTCAGAGCTTTGCCATCTACATAAACTTCGCATGTCAGGTTCCCCATCAAACCACCTCCGCATCAGCAAGCACTTCGCAGTCCTCCTGGTGCTCCTTGAACCTCTGAAGTATCTCATGGATCCTTGCCCTCTCCTCCATTCTGGAGAGTTCTTTCTGGCCAGCGACGTAGAAGAAGTCGGCGGGGTTTCTGTAGAGGCCCTGTTCGCAGAGTTTTTGGATTTCCTTATACATTCCGGGTGGGACTTTCAGCAAAACAGGTTTACTTTCCTCCACCATATCACCCACCTTTTCATTAGTTACTTATGTTATCGTAACTAATATTATTTAAAACTTTCTTTAAGATAAGTTTAGGCATTAAAAAATTAGTAACTAATGAAAAAGTTAGAATGATTTTTATTAATTATTTTCAGAAGAATATCAAATGCCAAGGAAAAAAGAGCACATCCTCGACTACATCGATTTTGCGACATTCAAAATTTTGAGAGCCCTTGGTAGCGGAGATAAGACATTTACTGAACTAAATAAAATAACTCCACTTTCAACCCCGAATTTTAATAAAAGACTTGGTGAACTTCTGGAGGTTTCGTTAATTAAAGAGGTTCTTGGGTC
>Ga0209426_1001046_pt1 | contig 20303 bp, 23 predicted proteins | sample Deesub1362B_J571_FD_187697 | JGI IMG/M metagenome (GOLD analysis project Ga0209426, IMG submission 187697) | Deep oceanic, basalt-hosted subsurface ecosystem from Juan de Fuca Ridge flank, Pacific Ocean, CORK Borehole 1362B_J2.571 (SPAdes)... ...
AAGTGGTGCCTATCCCAGCAGTGCGCGGCTCAGCTGGCCATTCCGTCAGATCTATAAATGCCCCAATTCGAAGGTCGAGGAATATACCGTTTTTATCAATGCGGGGCCAGGCCGTCCGCACCGGGCCCCGGGACACGTGCAGGGGACCTTTGCGCTGGAAGCGATGATGGATACCCTGGCGGAAAAATTGGGAATGGACCCGCTTGAATTCCGCATGAAAAACTATGCGGAGGTGGATCCGGTTTCCGGGAATCCCTACACAACGAAACGCCTTCGGGAATGCTACGAGAAGGGAGCGGAGGCCATCGGCTGGCACCGGCGCCGGAAAGTGCCGGGTTCCGATCCGGGGCCGGTAAAACGGGGCATCGGAATGGCAACCCAGATCTGGTGGGGATCTGGCGGCCCGCCCTGTTACGCGGTACTCAAGCTGAACCGCGATGGCAGCGCCCGGGTGATCTGCGGAAGCCAGGATATCGGTACCGGTACGTATACCGTGGTTGCCATGATTGCCGCTGAAGTGCTGGAAATCCCGGTTGAAAAAGTGACGGTGGTTCTGGGCGATACGGCCGTCGGACCTTATGCTGGGAGCAGTGGCGGCAGCAATACGGTGGCATCGGTGGGACCGGCTGTCCGGGATGCGGCAGAACAGATGAAGGCCAAGCTGATTTCGGGGGCTGCTGCCATTCTCGGTGTACCGGAAAACGAGCTGGAATACCGAAAAGGAGTGATCCGCCATCTTGCCAGCGACGGGAAGGAGCTGACCATCGGGCAGGTGGTACGCCGGATGCGTGAAAGAGTTCTGATCACCACAGGAGCCAGGGAAGCCAACCCGCAGGGATATGCCATCAATACGTTTGGGGCTCAGTTTGCCGAAGTTGAAGTTGATACCCTTACCGGGGAAATCCGGGTCCTGAAGGTGGTGGCAGCCCATGATGTGGGGCGGATCATCAATCCCAAAACGGCCAGAAATCAGTTTTACGGCGGGATCATCCAGGGGCTCGGTATCGCATTGATGGAAGAACGGGTGATTGACCGCAACACAGGAAAAGTGCTCTCAACCAATCTGCACGATTATAAAATTCCCACGGTGTCTGACGCGCCTGAGATTGAGGTACTTATTGTCAGTGATAGCGATCCGCTGATCAACAATATTGGTGTAAAAGGGATTGGAGAGCCGGCAATCATTCCCACGCCGGCGGCGATTGCCAACGCGGTGTACAACGCCATTGGGGTGCGGATCAAAAGCCTGCCCATCACGCCGGACAAAGTGCTGGCGGCCCTTTCGGGCTGATATTGGCGAACCGGGCAGGTTCCGAAATTCGACCTGGCATGAAAACGGAAAATGAACAACGATAAATCTGCGAGGGTGAGATGAAGAATTTCTCATATTTCCGTCCCAAAAGCCTAAAAGAGGCAAGCGGATTTGTGAAGAAAAATCCGGGAGCACTGCTTTTCGCCGGCGGAACGGATGTTCTGGGTTTGCTGAAGGATGAGGTGGTGGATGCGCCCGCCGTGGTAAATCTAAAATCGGTGACGGGACTCGAGGGGATTCGTTATGAAGCGGGCAAAGGGCTCCGGATAGGGGCTCTCACCCGGGTAGCGGACATCGCCGAACACGGCGACATCCGCCGGCATTATCCGGTTCTTGCTGAAGCAGCGGAAGAAGTTGCGTCGCCGCAGCTGCGTAATGTGGGTACTCTGGGGGGCAACCTTTGCCAGCGTCCGCGGTGCTGGTATTTCCGCGGCGATTTTCACTGCCTCCGCAAAGGCGGCGATACCTGTTTCGCGGTGAACGGCGAGAATAAATATCACTGCGTCATCGGAGGGGACCCGTGTTTTATTGTTCACCCTTCAGATCTGGCTGTGGCCCTTCTGGCACTGGATGCCCGGGTTCGCATCTTTGACGGCAAACGCACAAAAGAGATCTCCCTATCGCAGTTTTATGTACGCCCGGCCGAAGATGTCCGCCGGGAAACGGCTCTGAAACCCGGAGAAATTGTAACGGAGGTGTGGGTTCCCGGTGGGGCTGACGGTGCTAGGAGTGGTTACTTGAAGGTGAAGCAGCGCGGTTCCTGGGATTTTGCTATCGTTTCGGTAGCCGCGGTCCTCCATACCGAAAACGGACGGGTGAAAAGTGGAAAAGTAGCGTTTGGTGGAGTTGCGCCGGTACCGTGGGAAGAGACTCCCGTAAACCGGGCGTTGGAGGGGGCTGACGGTACAGAGCAGGCCCTGCAGAAAATTGCTGCACAGGCCCTGAAAGAGGCCACTCCACTGGAACAGAATGCCTACAAAGTACCGATGGCCCGCAATGCACTGATCAAACTCTTACAACGGTTGCTGCAGGGGTAAGGTGTCTGGAAAATGAGAATAGGTGCTGGCCGCTTTTTGGGGCGGCCATTTTTTTGCGAAAAGAGCGGCGAAGAATGCCGGCACATTCGAGAAGAAAATAAACAGAAAAAACCCGCACGAATACCCTCAGGAGTTTGCAGATGAAAGAGATTTACCGCGCGCTACTGGAGGAGCTGGATAGAGGGCATCCCGCCGTACTGGTAACCGTAATTGGCGTAAAAGGATCGGTGCCGCGGCACTCCGGAAGCAAAATGCTGGTTCGTGCCGATGGGAGCATTGCGGGAAGCATTGGGGGCGGCAAACTGGAAGCAGATGCCATCGACAATGCGATGGAATTAATGGGTGCGGAGTCGCCGGTAAGGAAGACATTTACGCTGACCGAAGATTACGGGGCACTTTGCGGTGGGCAGGTAGAGCTGCTTTTTGAACCGCTGGGCAAGGCGGACCGGCTGTTGATCTTTGGAGCGGGGCACATCGGGCAGGCTCTGGCTCCGCTGGCGGCCCGCGCAGGATTTCAGGTAACGGTTCTGGACGACCGGCCGGAATATGCACGCGAAGAACGGTTTCCTGATGCCCAGGCTGTGCTGAGTGGCGAATACGGCGATCTCCTATCTCAGATCCATTTTGATGAGCGGACATATGTCGTTATTGTAACCCATGCCCACCTGCACGACGAAGAGATTCTTGAATTCTGCCTGAGGCAACCGTTTGCCTATATTGGGATGATTGGCAGCCGGCGAAAAAGCCTGGCCTTGCTTCAGCGCCTGAAAGAAAAAGGAGCGCCTCCGGATCTTCTGGCGCGGGTTCATACGCCCATTGGGCTGAATATTGGGGCTGAGACGCCGTTTGAAATTGCAGTCAGCATTCTTGCTGAGCTGATCGCTGCCCGGAGAGGACGGATCGGACAGACTCTTTCCATGAAGCTTGACGAACGGGAGCGCAAAAAAGCGGGGATCTGATGGATTTGCCTGGAAAAAGAACGGCCGGCCAGGCTGAGGATGCTTTTGCAGCCAAAAAAAGGAGCCTTCCGGCAAATCGGCCGGTGGCGGGAGTCATTCTGGCGGCGGGAGAGTCCCGCCGAATGGGGGCGCCGAAGGTGCTTCAGCATTTTCGCGGGAAACCATTCTGGCAGTGGGCCGCGGAGGGATTGAGAGAAACGGGGGTGAAAAAAATCTACCTGGTTCTGGGGCACAATGCCACATCGCTGCGGGAGAGGATAAGGGTTCCCGATGAGATTGCCGTTCTGGTGAATCGGGATTACCATCATGGGCAGTTTTCCTCGCTTCGGGTGGCTGTTCAGAATATTGACAGGGGTTTCGTCGGATGTGTGGTCTGTCTGGTGGATCAACCGCATTTGCCTGCGGCGCTGTTTGCCGGGCTGGGCCAGAAAATTGCCGAACGCCCGGAGTGGATTATTGTTCCCACTTATAAGGGCTGCGGAGGCCATCCGGTGTATCTGCCGGCATGGATTTTTGCTGAAATCCGCGCTGCTTCTCCCGGAAGCAATTTGCGGCAGCTTCTTCGCCGTTTTTCCGAAAGGGTTTGGAGGGTGGAATTTCCCCATCCTGAGATTCTGGAGGATATCGACACACCGGATGACCTGTTGCGGCTTTCATCCCGGCAGCATTTGCCCTGAGTGGCCGGTTACTCCGGGCCGGCGCCCTCCGGCCTTTAGCCGTGAAACGCCCTCTATTTTTCTTGCTTTCTGCCCGAATTTTTCAAAGATTTGATTGAAAAACATGGATCCGTTTGCGACGGTAGCAACCAGAATTGGAAACGGAGCGGAATAGATAATGCCTTTTATATCGGTCATCGTTCCGGTGTACAATCGGAGGAGCCTGTTGCCGCGGGCCCTCCGCTCCCTGGAGGCCCAAACGTTTCGGGACTTTGAAGTGCTGATTGTGGACGATGGCAGCGAAGATGGGTTGGAGCAAGACATAGCCCGGTGGATTTCTCAGCATCGGTGGTGGCGTTACCTGAAACATGCTAACCGTGGCGTGGCCTGGAGCCGAAACGCCGGCATCAGGGCGGCTTTCGGCGAATACGTTACATTTCTGGATTCGGATGATGAGTATTTGCCGGATCACCTGGAGCTACGGGTGAAATTTATGCAGCAGCATCCGGAGGTGGATGTAATTCACGGCGGAGTTGAGCTGGTGGGACCGGAGGAACGGCACTGGGTGGAAGACGCCTACCATCCGGGACGTAAGATTCACATTTCCGCGTGCTGTGTTGGGGCAACGCTGTTTGGCAAACGTTCCGTTTTTCTGAAAGCAGGGGGGTTCCCGCTTGTTTCCTATTCTTCGGAATCACGTTTGCTGGAGAGGCTGGAACGCCATTTTGTAGTGAGGCGGGTCGACTTTCCAACCTACCGGTACCATACCGAAGGCGATGACCGCCTGTGTGTAAAAAGGTGGCAGGAACGTGGAGGAAATGAACATGCCTGAACCGGTTCCGCTAACGGATGAACAGCGTGCAGTTTTGGAAAATGTGCATATTGTGCTGGTTGAGCCGGAGGATCCTGCCAATATCGGGGCGGTGGCCCGGGCACTGAAGAACACGGGCATTCCCAACCTGACGCTGGTTCAGCCGTTTTCTCACATCCCTCAGGGGGCCTTCTGGGTTGCCCATGCTTCGGAAGAGATCCTTCATTGTGCTCGCATCTGCCGGACGCTGGAAGAGGCTTTGAATCCGATGCATTTTGTGGTGGGTACCACCCAGCGCAAGCGGATTCCCTATTTTCCGTTGTTGCTTCCTGAAGAGGCGGTCCAGCGGGCTTTGCCGGTGGCGGCTCGCTATCCGGTGGCCTTCGTTTTCGGAAGGGAAAGCCGTGGGCTGGACAATGTGGAACTATACCAGTGCAACGTCTGGTCACGGATTCCGTCTCCCGTGGTCAGGCCGGCTTTCAATCTGGCCCAGTCGGTGCTTATTTACGCCTACACCTTTTACAGGGAGGTGGTTTCCCGCCCTTTTTTTCAGACGCTGGAAATCGCCTCCCACAAAGAATACGAGATTTTTTTCCGCAAAGTCTCCCAGCTGCTGGAGCGGGTGGGATTTTCACCGCGGGATGGCATGGCACGTTTTGTTGCCCGGATGCGGCGGGCTTTTGGTTATTTACCGATGGAGAGCCGCGACCTGGGTGTGTTGATGACCATCGCTGAAGCGATTGAGCGGAAACTTGACCGTGAAAATTAGCCATTCTTTCAGGGTCGTGTGTGACGAATTCCCAGGGATAGCCCTACCAGGGGGAGAATTTTTTTCTGCACCGGAAAGAACGCCGGCCACAACTCCAGGAAAGCAGAATTTTTTTCTGCTTTCCGGTCAAACCCGGCGACTGCTTTTAAAAAGGGCAAAGATTTCCACCGCCCTTTGTCGCGTGCAACCAAAAGGTTGGCACCCAATCCGCCGTACACCTGGCTCTTTTTTTCCCGTTTTGGAAACCATAGCAAATCCACGCCAATTCCCGCGGGTTTGAGGTAGGGCACGGCAAGCAGAACCTGAAAGCGTACCGACCGGTTTCCGGACAGGGTCCGGGTGTAACCGGCATTTAGCATCAGGTGGCCGCTGAAGGTCAGGCCCGCCTCCAGGGTCTGGGCGCCTGGCAATGAAATGTGGCCCAGAAACAAACTGCCCGCAATCAAGAGAAATATCTTAATCCGCATCGGTTATTTCTCCTTCTTCTTTATGCACCAGACAGAGAAGGATTCCGCAGAGAAACAGCGGCAATGGAAAGAGAAGCATCAGAATGAAGCGTACAGAAGGAAGCTGTCCTGCTTTCATTACAAAGTAGCCCGCAACCAGGGCTTCAAGAAAGAAAAGTATTCCGGCCGGTTTTGGAAAAAACCAGGAAAGCAGGGCCGTTCCCAGGATGATCAGACCGATTGCTCCTTCCGACAAGGTACCGGCGGATATTCCGTGGGATAGTACAGCAAAAAGCAACCAGAGGGTGCCGAACAAAAGGCCTATGAGGGTGCCAGCTCTCCGGGGGGAGTAAGTCATACCGAGTTGCAGAAAGAAGCGTACGGCCAGCGGCACAAACAGAAGAATTGCGATTTCCTGGTTGGTCCGATCTGCGGCGATGCTGGGACTGACCAGCACGTAAGCTGTGGCCAGCATCAGGGTAAGAATAAACGCCCAGTGGCTGGCCCGGAGACTTAAAAGATATTCCCGTTCGTCCAGGTCCTGAAGGAGACCGAATTCCCTGAGGATAGCCCGGAAGAACAATGCGGGCACAGCGCCCAGCCAGAAGCCAGGATGAACCCAGAAGCCCAGTGCGGCAAACACGGCCAGGCCAGCGGGTTCCAGGAAAGCCCACTGCATGTGTCTGGAATCCATCAGTCATTCTCCTCCAAATGGAAGATTTCTTCGACCCGGGTGTCCAGTTCCCGAGCAAGTTTCAAAGCGAGCTTCACGGAGGGATGGTAATTTCCTTTCTCAATGGCGAAAATAGTTTGCCGGCTGACTCCTACACGGCGGGCCAGCTCTTCTTGGGTAAGTTGTCCTTTCAGGAGGCGCAGTTCTCTGAGCCGGTTTTTCATCCAGTTTGCTCCGTATGTGTTTATGGGCAATGTAAAGTATTCTTTACTAAATGTCAAGTATTTTTTACATTGCAGGCAAAAAATTTTTTCCTCCACCAGCAGAAAAAAGCCATTTCCACTTCATCTCCGGGAAGGGAGAGGTAATGCTTTTGCGTTTTATTCTTTGGGGAAGAAAGAGCTAGTCCACAAATTTTGCCAGAATAATTCCAAGAATCAGCCAGAGCGGAACAGAAAGGATGAGTGACCAGTTCAGCCCTCGCAGCGTATTGAGCGATTGCCGGAGACGTGTCCGCTCCAGCGCCCGGTCAATTTTGACTTTCAGCTCATCCAGATTAATTGGTTTGGTAAGATAATCGAATGCGCCATCTTTCATGGCCCGGACTGCTGTTTCTACCGAAGGATAGCCCGTGAGCATGATGACCGATGTTTGCGGATTGATTTTTTTGATGCGCTCCAGAAGTGAAATGCCGTCCAAGTTTGGCATGCGGATGTCGGAGATCACCACATCGACGGGAACTTCCTTGAATTTTTCCAGAGCATCCAGGCCATCTCTGGCAATAATAGGAAGGTATCCCCATTTTTGAATCATATCGGAAAGCATATCGAGAATATCTTCTTCGTCATCGATGATCATGATGTGATGCATGGCGTCCTCCCCACATCTCTGCATTTGGAACGGTCAATGGCAGTGTTGCAAGCTTTGTGCCACCGGTGGTGAGTGGGAAAGAGCGAATTCTATTGAGTTTCAGTTAATTAGGCGGTTTGGCCCGCAAAACAGGCGGCGATTTTTTCCTAAGCTGGTTAAAATCTGCCGGGTAGGCAAAAATTGACCATCTGTTGCTCTGTTAGCAGTTCTCAGCCTCTGTTTCCTGGATTGGGTGAGACGCATCTGTCGCGGCACGAGGGAATGGCGCTTAGGATGCCGGCAAAGGATAACCGGAAAAAACTTTACCGATGGGTATGTCCAGTCTTGCAGACCTTTTCTGGTAAACGGCTTCATGTTCTTTCTTGTATTTGCCACTTACAACAGGGATTATTTTATCTTAGAACGTCGGGCGAATATGGGATACAGTGCCAGACGAAGATTGCATTGTTAAACCGTTCTTTAACCCGTGTTTTTCGGGATGAACGGAAACAAAAGCGTTCCTGCCGGGATTTTTGCCTATCCGGTTCACCGGAACAGGTCTTCAAAATGGAATTCCTTCCACTCGAGGTAGGGAGCGTCCCACATGTCCGGCTTCAGGTCATCCACGGCCACCAGGATCTTCATTTCGTTTGCCAGGAAGATGACCGAGTATTCTGTGGTTCCATGAGCCACCGTTTGCAGCAGGCGCTTGGCATCGTCAACAGTGAGAGTTTTTCCGATTCGGCTCCAGGCCTCCAACATATTCATTCCTGCCTCGTAGCGCCACCGGGAAGAGAAGGAGATGGGAAGGCCAAGAGAATAATCCGGATGCTCCGGATCATATCCGAAAAGTTTATGGTGGTTCGAAGCCATCAGGACGAACGGGTTAAAGGGACGGACCTGGCCCGGAAAGCGTATGGCAGATCCGTTCCTTCCACCCTCGAAAATAAAAGCGGGAATTTTCTGGCCTGTGTATGGGCGGGCCCAGAGAATGATGGATCCGGCTGCGGTGATGCCACCTTCCGAGCAGGCAAACGATTTCATCATCGCGAGGATTTGCTCCGGTCCGGCATCTGCGCCGGCGTTTTCCAAGATGTACCGCTGAATCCACGAACAGGGAGTAACTCGGGCCGGAACAGGCCCCGGCCCGCTGCCGCCAGCGTTTTCCATGCTGTACAGCCCATCCTCGTTAATACCTGAAATGGTTCCCACAAATCCAGGCCACATTGCCGACACCCACCGTTTTTTGTCTGGTGCAGCCGGAGTCACTGCGAACAATAGAAAATGGCTGACCGTTACCTTCCGGATGTCGCATTCGCCGTCCATATTACGGGCAGCCACCAGACCGCCGCCTAGTGGACCGTGCTGGGTTGCCTTGCCCCAGAAGGCAAACTGTGTGCACGACGAGGGCTTTCCCGGAAAGGCAGCCCGCCGTTCGATGTAGGCATTGATAGCAAGCAAATCTGTTAGCGTAAACTCCCGGCCGAGAAGGTCCACAAACAGGTCGGCGCCGGAGTCCCGCATGCCGCGCAGCACAGCCCGACACTCCTTCAAAAACTCGCGAGGTACGTTGAGGTTCTTCTCCAAAAAGGGAACGAAAATACGTTCGTACCGTTCGGGTGAGCGCCAGCTATCTTCCAGAATGTAAAATTCAAAAAAGTCGACGATTTGCCGCGCCACCAGATACCCGTGTGCATATCCGCGCTCTTCAGGAGTGCCCCATAGCTGAAGCACCGGAAGCCCGTTGATCCATTTGAGCCGGCCGTGCTCCGTCTCCTTTTCGCGGTGGGGGAAAGGCACAGGCCGGCGAAGAACGATCCGCACCGGCTCTTTGTTGTTTCCGCCGCGCAGATCGATCGCGGAAAACCGGCTGCCATCCAGCCTGTTGTACCAGCCAAAGGCTTCTGGTGGGTCGAAGGTGATGTTGCCGTTGGCATCTGTGTCTTCAAAAGCAATCACGGAGTAAACACCCGGGGGAAGCCCGCGGAATGAAAAGTCGCCGGGCTTTTGAATCTGTAAAGTACGAAAAGGCTGCTTGCCTCCCAAAAGATCGCTCTTTGTGAGCAGGGAAACTTTGCCAGATGCGGAGACGTCCAAGCGGAAAAGATGGATTACAATAGACTTCCGGATCGGAACTGTACTGACGATTTTTCCGGACAAAATGCGGTTTTCCTTTGTCGCATGAATGGGATAAGGGGCGAAAAAGATCAAGGCCAGGGCGGCAGAAAGGATGCGATTCGTCACGGTTCAGCTCCCGTTTGAACGTTAATCCAAAATGGACCGTCTGGTATCCCATTTTTGTGGGCAGACGGCCTTCTTTTGTTGAATTCCGGTGATATGAATAAATTCGAAATTGGCGGGCCAAATTGCAAGGTGTTTTTGATGAGCAGGTGCACACAGGAACGGAAAAAGTCCGGCTGACAATTGAAAATGCAGTTTTTTCCATAAGGACGAAATTACCTAAGAAATACGCGGCAGATGTATAAAGGAAGCCCTCCGTGTCACAGTGCTTCCGTGCCGACATTTTTGAGTAAAGGGATTTGGTAAAGTACTGGAGAATTCTTTGCACCATTGCATAGGTTCGCAGTTTCCTGTTGCATTTTTCTCTTTGGCGTGCAATAATTTAAATCAGAAAAGCCTCGAGTTGAATGGGAAGGAGTGCAACATGGCGGAAAAGTCTGTTTTTATTCACCCGCAAGCAATCGTGGAGACGGATAAAATCGGTCCGGGGACGCGGATCTGGGCATTTGCCCATATTCTTGCCGGGGCAGAGATTGGCAGGGACTGCAACATTTGCGATCATACCTTCATCGAAGGCCGGGTGAAAATTGGCAACCGCGTCAAAATTAAAAACGGGGTGGCCATTTGGGACCGGGTTACCATCGAGGATGATGTGTTTCTTGGACCCTATTGTGTTCTCACCAATGATCTGAATCCGCGGGCGGCTATCCAAAAGACGGCCGATGAACTGGTGCCGACCCTCATTCGGCGGGGTGCCACCATCGGGGCCAACGCCACCGTCGTTTGCGGGATCACTATTGGGGAATATGCCTTCATTGCAGCGGGTGCTGTGGTCACCAGGGATGTTCCACCCTATGCCCTGATGATGGGAGTACCGGCCCGGCAGGTGGGATACATGTGCCGCTGCGGCGAACGCTTTGAAATTGGCAAACCGTGTCCGGGGTGCGGCAGGGAATACGGGATAAAGGATGGCAGGTGTTATCTCCGACGGGGCATTGAAGGGGATGAGGTGTAAACCGGAAAGGGAGGGAGGATGAAGACGCTGAAGGGTATCGCGTTTATTGGCTTAGTAGCGGCGCTGTATGTGGCATTGACTGTACCTCTCGGGTCACTGGGATACAGTTACATTCAGGTACGGGTTTCCGAGGCGCTAACGGTTTTGCCGTACCTGACGCCTCTGGCGATTCCCGCACTTTTTATCGGTGCCATGCTGGCCAACATTTTCGGCGGTTTTGGGCCCTGGGATATTTTTGGGGGCAGCACGCTTACCCTTGTGGCAGCCTTTTTAACTTACTGGCTCCGCAAGACGGGAAAGCCCTGGCTGGCTCCGCTTCCGCCCGTTTTAATCAACGCTTTTGGGGTGAGCGCCTACCTGCAATTTCTGGTGGAGGGATTTTCACCCGGCCTGAAGACGTACTTTTTCTTTGTGTTAACGGTCGGAATCGGAGAGTTGATCGCCTGTTACGGACTGGGGTACCCGCTGCTGCGGTTGTTTATGCGTTCGCGCTGGCTGGATCGCTATTTTCAAGACTGAGTTCATCCTGAGAAAAGCCTCTGAAACCAAGAACTCGCCGGGGTGGCCGATTAAAATGGGCCGGGGCAACCGTCAATCGGCTTCATTGCAGCGGGTATTTGTCGGCAGCTGAGCCGGTCCAAAATCTTCAATTTACCCCGATATGAATGGGTGCATCCGTTATGGCTGCGTGTTCGGTTCAAAAAAGGTAAGGTGGGAAAGGAACGAATGATGGGCAAAGGATACCGCATTCTGGTGATCAATCCCGGATCAACTTCCACAAAGGTAGCGCTGTTTGAAAATGAAAACCAGGTGGCCCAGCAGGTGCTGCGTCACCCGGATGAAGAGCTGCGGAAATGTGAAACCCTTCTGGATCAGCTTCCTCTTCGAAAAAAGGCGGTGGAGAAATTTCTGGAGCAGCGGAAGGTTTCCATTCGGGAGCTGGATGCTGTTGTGGGTCGCGGGGGACTGCTGCGGCCGCTTCCCGGGGGAACCTACCGCGTGAACGAAAGAATGCTGAAGGATGCCTGGGAAGGAAAACAGGGACAGCATCCTTCCAATCTGGGTTGTATTCTGGCGCATGAAATTGCCTCTCAGGCCGGGATTCCTGCCTTTATTGTGGATCCGGTTTCGGTGGATGAGTTTGAACCACTGGCTCGCTACTCCGGACACCCGCTGCTGGAACGTAGGTGCCTGTCCCATGCTTTGAATCTGCACGCGGTGGCCCGGTCGGTGGCAGAAGAACTCGGCGTTCCTTATGAAAATTCCCGATTTGTGGTGGCCCATCTGGGTGGGGGAATTTCCGTGGCCGCCATGAAGGGTGGCCGGATTGTGGATGTTAACGATGCTTCCAGCGCCGGCCCTTTTTCTCCCGAGCGTACGGGCACGCTTCCTCTGCAGGGATTTATCGATTTGTGCTTTTCTGGCCAATATACCCGCGATCAAATCCGGAGAATGGTTATGGGAGAAGGGGGCATGAAAGCTTATCTGGGCACATCCAATGCAGAAGAAGTGGAACGGCGCATTCAGGCAGGAGATGAAAAAGCCCGCCAGGTGGTGGAAGCGATGGCTTATCAGATTGCCAAGGAAATCGGTGCCATGGCTGCTGTTCTATACGGTAAACTCCATGCGGTGATTCTTACCGGCGGCCTCGCCCGGTACAATCGGCTGGTTGAATGGGTTCAGGAACGGGTTGCCTTTCTGGCTCCTGTAAAGGTAATTCCAGGGGAATTTGAAATGGAGGCCATGGCCAAAGGTGCCCTGCGGGTTCTGAGGGGGGAAGAAAAAGAGAAGGTATATTGACGCAGTTCGAATGCATCCCAGGAAAGAACGGTTTTTTGAACCGAAAAACAGGGAGCGGAAAACCCCTTCCGATCCGGAAATACCGGAGGGGGACAGTAGCAGCAACCCATAAAGAATATAAGAGATTGTTTCAGGCGAAATGTAATCGAAAAATCCGGCAAATTTCTTTCAAAATTTCGATTCATTCAGGAAATTCCTTGTAAAACTGGATTTCATTTGCTATTTTAGCAAAAAATTGCGAGGGGTGTGATGAAAGACAATCTAAAGGAACTGAAAGAACGCATAAAGGAAAAAATTCCTTATTTGACCAACTCCCAGAAGACCATCGCCAATTACATTGTGGAAAATCCCCGGCGCTTTGCGGTAAGTTCCATCCGGGAACTGGAGGAGGAACTGGGGATCAGCAAATCTACAATCGTCCGTTTGGCTCAGGCTCTGGGATACGAGGGATTTTATGAACTGCGCAACGTTTTTCTGAAAAGTATTCGCCACGAATTGGACCCGATCTACCGCTACAAGTCGTTTCTGACGGAGCAGTTCGATGAGTCGGATATTCTGGTACAAATTTCCGATGAATCTGTGCGGAACATCAATACCACCCTGAATTTGCTGGACCGGGAACAGTTCCAGCGGGCCATTACCATTCTCGAAAAGTCGCAGCATGTTTTTACCATGGGACTGGGGGTTTCTGCCTATCTTGCGGAACTGGCGGCCTATTTGCTGAACCGGGTTTCCATTAAGGCCACGCCGATGATTTACGGCGGGCTTACCTTTGCAGAACAGATTATCAATCTATCGGGGAAAGATGCGGTTCTGGCGTTTTCTTTTCCACCCTATTCCGAAGAAACCATCCATGCTGCTGAATATGCCGCCGAAAAAAAGATTCCGGTTATTGGCATTACAGACAAAGTGACAAATCCGCTGGTGCGCTCCAGCGAGGCATTCCTGCAGGTCTCGGTGGAAACGTCGGCCGTTTCCAATTCCATTGTGTCGGTCATTGTGTTGCTGTATGCCATGATTACCGCAATTGGCCGCGATCTAAAAGACCGCGCCCTGGAAACGATCCGCTCCATTGAACACGTTCGCAAAGAGCATTCCGGGAGGAAGAGCTAACCGCCTCCCGGAAAAATTTTTTTGCTTGACATTGAAAAATTATTTGCAAAGGAGGCAGAGTTGGAAATCATACGACCGGAACAGCGTGCAGATGTGGACGAGGATGAAGTAATTGGCCAGTTTGTCGAGCTGGTGAAGATTCAGGCTGTTTCCCGCCGCGAACGGCCTATTGTGGATTTCATCAAACGGTTTCTTCATGAGCACGGTTTTGGCTATTACGAAGATCATGCCCACCATCATTTTCAGGGGAATGCCGGAAACCTGATCTGCAAGGTGCGCGGCAATGCCAGTACGTCGTTCCGGCTCCTCCTTGCTGCCCATGTGGATACCGTGTCGCCAAGCTGCCAGCAGCCCGTGATCGAGAAGGGCAAAATCCGAAGCTCCGACGACCGGATTCTGGGGGCAGATGACCGCGCGGGAGTCCTTGTACTTCTGCAGATCCTGAAGCGGATTGCCGAAAACCAGCTGCGCCACCCGGATCTTGAAATTGTTTTTCTGGTGGCAGAAGAGGTTGGACTTCTGGGATCAAAATATTTGGACTACGGCAAAATTTCTGCCGACTTTGGCGTCAATTTTGATTCTTCCGGTCCGGTTGGCCGCGTCATTTTACAGGCACCGGCTGCGCTGAATTTTCAGCTGGCTTTTATCGGACGCGAAGCCCACTCCGCCGTCAATCCCGAAGAGGGGATTCATGCCATCAAGATGGCGGCCGAAGCGATTCACCGGCTGGATATTCCTCCGAAAGAGGACAATACGGTGTTCAATATTGGCACGATCCACGGAGGTGTGGGAAACAATGTTGTTCCGAACCGCGTGGATCTTACTGGAGAGGTACGGGCCTTTGAGGATGAACGGATTCTCCGCTGTCTGCAGCGACTGGAAGAGGTAGCCAACCGGGTTGCACGGGATTTTGGGGGGCGCTACGAAATGGATTCCCACTACCGTTACCACGGTTTTTCTCTGGATGGAGAGCTGCCCATTGTACGGCTTGTCCGTTCTGCCTACGAGCGGGCAGCTGTGCCATTTATTCCCGCTCAACATGTAGCCGGTAGCGATGCCAACCGGTTTAACCATCGGGGCATCCCTTGTGTAAACATTGGTCTGGGCTACGTGAACAATCATTCATCCCGCGAGGTAATAGCGGTGGAAGATCTGTTGCGGGATGTGCGCATCGGCCTTTCCATTGTCGAGGTGGCTGCCACATTTCAGGATGAGGCAATGAAATCTGCAAGTGCAGCAGATCCGGAGGCTCCACCTCGGCCTGGGCCGTAATGCAGAGGCCTTCTCCCGAACAATAGCCGGTAGAAGCAGAGGGTTTGGAGGAAGATTCATGGAAACCTTTTTTTCTCCGCAGGCACCGAGTCCGGGCGGCCCTTATTCTCATGCGGTCCGGGCGGGCGGCTTTCTCTTCCTTTCCGGACAGCTTCCCATCAATCCGGACACGGGACAGATCGAAACGGACGACATTCGCGCTCAGACGGAACAGGTAATTGCCAATATCCGAAATGTGCTAAAAGCAGCGGGTGCAGATTTGCGTGACGTTGTCCGCGTGGGGGTTTATCTGGTGGACAAAAAAGGTGATTTTTCCGCCATGAACGAAATCTACGGGCGCTACTTCTCTCACAAACCCGCCCGCACAACTCTGGAAGTGGGGTACATCAAACAGCTTGGCCATTCGGCCCGCATTGAGATGGATGTGGTGGCCTACCTGGGGCAGTAGCTTTCCCGGCAAACCGTAGGAAAAAAGTATGGGGTCCCCTCTGACGCTGCGAATTCCCGGTATTCTAAGCAGTTGAGATACCGGAGTTTCGGCTTGATTCTTGCCGGCCAAATTGATATATTGCAATCGATTTATTCAAAGGATTGGGAAACGATGGCGGTCGATGTTATCCGGCTGAATAATATGGTGTTTTATGCTTTCCATGGTTGCACGGGGGGGGAGCGCGAGCTGGGCCAGCGGTTTGAAGTGGATGCGGAACTGTTTCTGGACCTCCGGAATGCCGGCCGCCGCGATGACCTGAAGGCCACAGTGGATTATTCCCGGGTGTACGAATCCGTGGAAGAAGTGGTGGTGGAGAAAAAATTCCATTTGCTGGAAGCACTTGCTCAGGAGATTGCTGATACCCTGCTGGAAAGGTTTCCGGTGGAAGAAGTGGTGATCCGGGTGCGTAAGCCAGGTGCACCTGTGCAGGGGATACTGGATAGTGTGGAAGTGGAAATTGTGAGGCCGTAAGTGAAAGCGATTGCTTATCTCGGGCTGGGATCGAACTGCGACAACCGTCTCTGGTACCTGCTGGAAACGCTGCGGATTCTGGAGGAAATCCCTTCCATTGGCATCCTGAGCGTGTCCTCCGTTTACGAAACCGAACCGTACGGCCTGAAAAATCAACGGGATTTTTTGAATGCCGTGGTGAAAATAGAGACCCGTTTTCCTCCCGGAAAGCTGCTGCAATGTGTCAAATTTGTGGAGCGCCGGGTGGGCCGGGTAAACCGCGGCCGGTGGGCGCCGCGTGAAATTGACATTGACATTCTTCTTTACGGTGATCTTCAGCTGGACACACCCTGGTTAAGGATTCCTCATCCAGAGCTGCATTTGCGACGTTTTGTGCTGGTACCGCTGGCCGAAATTGCCGGCGATACGTTTGTCTCCCGATATGGAGCCACAGTGTCGGATTTGCTGGCCCGCTGCCGCGATTCCGGGGCCGTTTCCCTCTATCTGGACGCTGCCAGCGTACAGGCCAGACTTTCCGTCACGCCAGCGGAGGTAGCCCTGTGAAAAACCTTCATTACATCGCGATCGAAGGTGTCATCGGGGTGGGAAAAACCAGCCTGTGTCAGCTTCTGGCAAAGCGGCTGAATGCCCAGATGGTGCTGGAAAAACACGAAGAAAATCCATTTCTGGAAGATTTCTACGAAGACCCGCGCCGCTATGCTTTTCAAACCCAGATGTTCTTTTTACTGAGCCGCTATCGCCAGCAACAGGACCTTAAGCAGCAGGACCTTTTTCATTCCGTTATTGTTTCTGACTACATTTTTGCCAAAGACCGGATCTTTGCTTCCATTACGCTGGATGAGCGGGAATATATGCTTTATGACCGGGTAGCCTCTTTGCTAGAAAGGGATATTCCCAAGCCGGATCTGGTGATCTATTTGCAGTCCAGTACGCCACGGCTAATGGCCAACATCCGCAAGCGAGGCCGCTCGTATGAAAAGAACATTTCCGAAGAATATATCCGTTCCCTTGTCGAAGCGTATAACCATTTCTTTTTTAATTACAACGAAACACCTCTTCTGGTGGTGGATACTACCCAGATCGATTTTGTCAACAACGAGCAGGATCTGAACGATCTGATCGAACAGATTTCCCGTCCGCTGGGCGGAACAAAATACTACATTCCACGAATGGAAAGACGGTAAAAAAATGGGTCTATTTCGCCTTCTTTTATTCGGTTTTTTGATCTATTTTGGTTATAAACTGATCAAAGAAGCGATTCAGGGTTACCGTGAGGAGCCCAAAATACAGGTGAAAGGAAAGCCGAAAAAGAAGCCGTTGGATCTGGACGATTCTCAGATTGAGGATGCCGATTACGAAGAGGTCAAGGACTCGTAGGACGTGTGGCGGATTGGATAGGAATTCTCTGTGATGCATAAAGATTTTCCCTCTGCTACCAGCAACGTTGAGCTTCACAACCTCAGCCGGGAAGAGCTCATCGCTAAAATCCGCGCCTACCAGCGGCAGATTGAGCTTTTTCGCGAGGAACAGCGCCGTTTGAACACCCTCTTCGCCATTACCCGCAGCCTTTCTCAGGAGTTAGATCTGGATAATCTTCTTCACCTTCTGATGGATGAAGTGAAGGAAACCCTGCAGGCGGACCGCTGTACGGTTTTCCTCATCGATGAGGAGCGGGGGGAGCTCTGGTCCCGGGTTGGACATGGCCTGGAAAACTTCGAGATCCGCTTTCCGAAATCCAAAGGGATTGCGGGCTATGTTGCCACCACGGGAGAGGTACTGAAGATCAATGACTGCTACAGCGATCCGCGGTTCAATCCTGAAATTGACCGGAAGACCGGGTACCGGACACGGAATCTTCTAACGGTTCCGATGCGCAACAAGATGCGGGAAATCATCGGGGTTTTTCAGGTTCTAAACAAAAAAACCGGGCCATTCACCGATGCTGACGTCCGCCTGCTGGAGGCCATTGCGCCTATTGCGGCGGTGCAAATCGAGAATGCCCAGCTTTACGAAGAGCTGCGGCGCACCTTCGACAGCCTGATTTCCACGCTGGCTCACATTGTGGACGCACGGGATCCGCAAACGGCCGGCCATTCGCACCGCATTATGCTCTATGCCGACGAAATTGCCCGGATTGCCGGCTGGTCCAAACGGGACCGGGAGGTGCTCCGGATATCGGCCCTACTGCATGATCTTGGGAAAATCGGCATCCGGGAACATGTGCTCACCAAAAGCGAACCGCTCACCGAAGAAGAATATGAGCACGTCCGCCAGCATGTGGAGTTAACCAAATCCATTTTGCAGAAAATTCACTTTTCCAGGCGGTTTAAAGATATTCCGCTGATTGCAGCGTCCCATCATGAGCGGCTGGATGGGAGCGGGTATCCCGACGGGCTGGTTGGGGAAGAAATTCCCGCAGGCGGACGGATTCTGGCTATTGCCGATATGTTTGATGCCATGACCTCACGGCGGCATTACCGGGATCGGCTGAATTTCGTTCAGGTAGTCAGAACGCTAAAGGAGGCCATTGGCCGGCATCTGGACCCGTACTATGTGAATTGTTTCTTTCAGATCTCTCTGGGGCGGTTGCTGGAAATTATGGAATTTGAAGAGGACGAGTGGGTGCGTCCTGCGGATCTGAAATGGCTGAAAAATTTCACGCTGGGCGAGCTGGCCAGGCTGTTTGAGAAAGAAGCGGACTGGCCTGAATGGGCTCTGATGTTCCTGCGCTACTATGAAACTGCCGGTTCGCAGAACCAAAATCGGGAGGAATGAAGGATGCGCGAAGTGATTTCTACCACCCGGGCTCCTGCGGCGATCGGTCCGTACAGTCAGGCCATTCGCTGTGCCGGTACCCTGATTTTCACGGCCGGGCAGATTGGGATTGTGCCAGAAACCGGAGAATTTGCGGGTGATACGGTTGAAGAACAGGCACGGCAAGCGCTAAAGAATCTCCGGGAGGTCCTGCGTGCGGCCGGAGCAGACCTGACGAACGTGGTGAAAACCACGGTCTTTCTGGCGAACATAGATGACTTTGCCAGGGTAAACGAGATTTACCGGGAATTTTTCCCGGAAGACCCACCGGCCAGATCTGCCATTGGGGGGCTTCAGCTGCCCAAAGGAGCAAAAGTGGAAATTGAATGTGTTGCAGTGGTTTAAAACAACAGGAATAGAATGGGACAATCGCCATTGCGGTTCCGCTTCCTTTATGCCATTTTAAATCCGGCATCCGGGAGGGGAAAAGGCAGAAAAATCGGAGAAAAGGTGCGCCAGTTGCTTGAGCGGCCGGGCGTACAGCTGCAATGGAAGGAAACAGAATATCCGGGGCATGCTACGGAACTGGCCCGTCAGGCACCGGAAGAATGCGAATGCATTGTGGCTGTGGGCGGAGACGGGACGGTCAACGAAGTGGTGAACGGTCTGGTGGGTAGCGGCAAAGTGCTGGGCGTCATCCCCATCGGGTCCGGGAATGATTTTGCCCGGGCTCTGCGGCTCCCCTCCAATTACCGGAAAGCGATTGATGTGCTATGGGAAGGGCAGGTCAAAACCATCGATCTGGGCTGGGTTAACGGGCGGTACTATCCCAACGCCCTGGGGCTTGGGTTCGATGCCCAGGTGGTTCATGAAAGCAACCGGATCCGCCGTCTTCGCGGAATGCTCATCTACCTGTATGGGGTGATCAAGACCGTGTTCAAATTCCGGCCATTCCGGATCCGGATTAAACTGGACGGGAAAGAGCTGGAGAAAAGAGAGATCCTCATGATGACGGTGGCCAATGGGATCTCTGTCGGCGGCGGGTTTTTGCTCACACCGCAGGCGCGCAACGACGACGGCCTTTTTGATGTGTGCATCATCCACAAAATGCCCAAGCCACTGATTTTTTGGCATTTGCCAAAAGTTTTCTGGGGCGGTCATGTGAATTTGCCCTACACATCCATGTTTCGGGCCAAGCATGTGGTTGTGAATGCAGAAACGCCGCTGGGTGCCCATGTGGATGGGGAACTGCTGGGAATTGACGACCATTTTTACGAGGCAAAAATTATCCCGTCGGCCCTGAAGGTGGTGTGGAATGCCCGGTCTGAAAGCTAAGGTTTTCTGGCTGGTGGCGTTTCTTTTAATGGTTTTTGCCGGTTCGGAGCCGCTTTTTGCCTGCTACCCTCCTGCCGCTCAGGATACCACCGCTGAAGCGGATTCCTCCCGTTTGCCCGATCCCACAGGCGCGATGATCCGGTCCATTCTTTTTCCCGGCTGGGGACAGTGGTACAACGGCAAACGGTGGAAGGCGGCCCTTGTTTTCGTAGTTGAAGCTGGCATTGTTGCCAATGCCCTGTACTGGGACAGGAAAATGAAAGAAGCCACCACTTCGCGGGAAAGAGCCTGGGCCCAGGA
>Ga0209426_1001047_pt1 | contig 20288 bp, 18 predicted proteins | sample Deesub1362B_J571_FD_187697 | JGI IMG/M metagenome (GOLD analysis project Ga0209426, IMG submission 187697) | Deep oceanic, basalt-hosted subsurface ecosystem from Juan de Fuca Ridge flank, Pacific Ocean, CORK Borehole 1362B_J2.571 (SPAdes)... ...
GCACATCAACCTCACCGGCGATTACCTCTGGCGCAGCAGCGCCAAGATCGGCGCGGGCAAGTTCAGGCCGCTACGACCGCTGCAACCGGCTTAGCGTGCTTTATTTTCCGTTTTCTGAGGCGACCCCAACCGGGCCTGCTGGTCCTCGAGCTGGCTACGCAGCGTCTTCACTTCGGCTTCAAGCCCCAGGTTGACGGTTGCCAGGGACTCAGCGCGCGCGGTGGCGGCCGCCGCTTCGGACTCCAGCTCTTCGCCCCGCTGTGCGAAGACCTGCTCACCGTGCTCGATGGCGAGCGCCCAGAGGGACAGCATCGCATTGGCAACGGCGGGCGGGAGTGCGGCGCTCAAGGCGTCGACGCGCGCCTGCTCATCCTTCCAGAGCTTGAGTTCGTCGTTGATCGTCGTCCGGCTGCCCTGGCGGATTTCCGCGTAGATCAGGTCGACGGTGAGTTCATGTGGGCGTCGGCCGGCAGCAACGAGCCGCGCGGCGGCTTCACGGGTGCGAAAGCGGGTATTGCTGATGCGGCTCATTGGAACTAAACCTGAAAAGTGCTCCGGGAGCTGGGTTTTGAACTAAAATCTTCATGTATATGATGGTATCACATTATATATATAACGATGTCTTCTAGAAATTTACGATAAGACCGATAATCGTAAGCATCCCAGGTGTACGATGCGAGACCCTGCCGAAAAATCGCGTCAGTCCATGAACCTGCCCGCCACCGAGCCTGTTGTCCCCCTCATGCTGCCGGCCGCACTGGACGGCCACGACGGCACGAATCGCGCGCGCGGCGCTAACCGACAGATCACGGCCGATACCGACCTTGAGGCCGTCCGCCTGTGGCTTGCCGAGTACGCCAGCTCGCCGCACACGCTGCGCAGCTACCGCAAGGAAGTGGTGCGGCTGCTCGTCTGGGCGACGCGCACGCTGGGCAAGCCGCTGTCGAGCCTTACGCGCGAAGATTTCCTGATTTACGAGCAATTTCTTGCCGCACCGTCCGCAAACTGGGTCGATCCCGTCCTGCCACGGCGCGGGGGCACGCGGCGGCTGTTCGACGGGCCGCTTTCCGAGCGCAGCCGGCGCCAGGCCCTCGGTATCCTTTGCGGGCTGCTCAATTACCTGGTGGCCGCCGGATACCTTGCCGGCAATCCGCTTGCACTGCGGCGCTCGTCCTCGGCAATGCCGGCACGGACCCGCCGCATTGAACGTTACCTCGATCACGCGCTTTGGCAGGTTGTGCTGGAATCGATGGAGACCTGGCCGCAGGCCTCCGCGCGCGAGCGCCAGCACTACGAACGCAGCCGATGGCTGATCCGGCTGCTGTACCACACCGCATTGCGGGCAAGCGAAGCCGCCAACGCACAGGCGGCGGACTTCTTCCAGCGTCGCGGCCGCTGGTGGCTGCACGTCATCGGCAAGGGTGGCGCCGAGGGCGAGGTACCAGTCTCCGACACCCTCATGGCCGACTTCGCACGCTACCGCGCATTCCATGATCTGGCACCCATGCCCTTGCCGGCCGAAAGCACGCCGGCCGTCATGAGCATCGCCGGCGACGCCAAGCGGCACCTGACGCCGACGGCCATCTACCTGATTGCCAAGGAAGTGTTCCGCCGGGCCGCCGACACCCTCGAGCCAACCGATCCGATCGGCGCGGCCACACTGCGCCGGGCCTCGACGCACTGGCTGCGGCACTCGGCGGCTTCGCATCAGGCCGACGCCGGCACTGATATCCGCTTTATCCAGAAGAACCTTCGCCACGCCTCGATCGAGACGACCGGGATCTACTTGCACGCCGAAGATGACCGCCGGCATGCCCAGACCACTCAGGCGGGGTCAGAACCGGAAGCCGCTGCCGTACCGGCCGGGAGCCTCCCCGCGTAGAATGCTCCCCGCGTTGTCAACCTCTGAATCCCTCAACCGATGTCTGTCTCCTACGATCCCCGCCAAATTGCGGAATGGCTGGACTCCTACACGGTGTCCAAGGCTCGCTCCTATGCGAGCGCTGTCTCGGAGTTGCGCTGGATCGACGAGGATACCTTGGCGGGACTGGTGCAAGGCACCCGTACGCGCCCGTATGACGTGCGTGCGTATTTCCACGACATCGACGAAGACATGTGGGTGGAGGGAGAATGCACGTGTCCGGTCGGCGTTGACTGCAAGCACGTGGCAGCGCTGTTGATCGCCGGCCTTGCGCACCAGCCGAAGCCATCGGCCGCCGGCGTGCGCGCGGAACTGGTGACCTGGCTGGAAAATTTTCGCGCTCGACGCACGGCAGCCAATCCCGCTGCCAAGAAAAAACCAGCCAAGGCCACGCATGCCCTGGCCTATGTGATCGGGCAATCGTATCGCGGCTGCGAGATTTCCCTCTACAAGGCCCGCGTGGGGGCCGACGGTACGATTCGCTCGGTCGACGATCGGTGGCAGAACGTCGAGAAAGCGCTGGTCGAACCGCCGAAATTTGTTTCCGAGGAGGATCTGTCGATCCTGCGCGGATTGTGGCTGGGCCGCTCGCATGCCGCCTATACCGGTGGTTTTGCTCTGCAGGGCGCAACCGGCGCCGCCATCCTGGAAAAGCTCATCGCCACCGGGCGTGCATTTACTTCCTTTGTTCCCGCAGGCGCCCACTACCCCGGATCACACTGCCCGGTGCACTGCGGATCAGAGCGCGGCGCAAAGATGACCTGGCAAGCGCAACCCGACACGCGCGTGCGGCCAGTCTTGCAGGCCGAGCCACCCGCCACCCTGTTGCTGACGACCACCCAGCCCTGCTGGTATGTGGACGCGCATTCTGGCGAAGCTGGCATACTCGCCATGCCGTGGCCGGCGGAACAGGTCACGGATTTCCTGTCGATGCCGGCCATCACGCTGGACGAGGCGGCGCTCGTTGGCAATGTGTTGCGTGAAGTCGCCCCCGACCTACCCATGCCGCCCGCGCCCGACGCGTCGTCCGTGCAGGTGATCGACACCGTAGCGACGCCCGTACTGACTCTCGACACCTTGCCGACCTGGTCAGTGTCGCCACTGGATTTTGCGACGGTCAGTTTTGATTACGCAGGTCACAGCATCCCTGCAAATAGCAGCACCACCCTCGTTCGCACTGCTGGCAGCGAGGTCATCCAGATCAAAAGAGACGCCAATCTCGAGCGGAAACGTCAGACCGAGTTGCAAAAGGCGGGCTTCAGAAAAATTCCGGCCAACCGTGCATATGGTTACAAACCGTTTCCAGATGGCATCCTCGGCCCCGAAGATGTCGACGACTGGCCGGATCTCATGAAGCTGGTGCTACCCGCACTACAGGCAAGCGGCTGGCGCGTCGTCATGAGCGACGAGTTTCGGCACAACGTGATCGAAATCGAAGCGATTGACGGCAGCCTGCGTCAGACCGGCGACGGCTGGTTTGACGTCGAGATGGGCATCACAGTCAATGGTCGCACGGTGCGCCTGGAGCCGCTGCTAGCAGACCTCTTTCGTCGCGATGAGCGCTGGCTGTCGGGCAGGCTCGATACCATCGCGGACGACGAAGCGATCGACATGAAAACCGACCGCAACGAGCGGCTTCGCCTGCGTGCCGACCGGCTTAAACCAGTCGTGCGCGTGCTGATCGACCTGTTCGACTCGCTCGGCACCGGCATGCGCATTTCCGAGTGGGATGCGGCCCGGCTCCATGCGCTGGATCAGACCGGGCGCTGGCAGTTTGACGGCGACGCATCGATCCGGCAGCTCGCGCAGCGCTTGATGGCGGGTCCTGGGGTGACAGACGTGCCGGTACCGCGTGGCCTGAAGGCCGAACTCCGTACCTACCAGCGTCAGGGTCTTGCCTGGATGCAGTTCCTGCGCGAACACGGGCTGTCCGGCGTGCTCGCCGACGATATGGGCCTCGGCAAGACCATCCAGGCACTTGCGCACATCCTCACCGAAAAGGAACGTGGCAGGCTGGACCGGCCTGCGCTGATCGTCGTGCCAACGACCCTCATGCACAACTGGTGCGAGGAAGCGCAGCGCTTCACGCCGAAGCTGCGCGTCCTGGATCTGCACGGGCCCCAACGCCACGAGCGCTTTGACCAGATCGGCAAGCACGATCTCATCCTGACCACCTACGCCTTGCTGTGGCGTGACGAGGAAGTTCTTGCCAAGCACGACTTTCACCTGCTGATCCTAGACGAGGCGCAGTACGTCAAGAATGCCGCCACCAAATCCGCCGCAACCATCCGCGAACTGCGTGCAAGACACCGCCTTTGCCTGACAGGCACGCCGCTCGAGAACCATCTCGGCGAACTGTGGGCCCAGTTTGACTTCCTGCTGCCTGGCTTCCTCGGTACCCGTCAGGACTTCACCCGCCGCTGGCGCACGCCCATCGAGAAAGGCGGCGATGCTGTTCGACGTGAACTGCTCGCGCGACGCATCCGACCGTTCATGCTGCGTCGGCGCAAGGATGAGGTCGCCGCCGAGTTGCCCCCGAAGACGATGATAGTGCGCACGGTCGAGCTCGAAGGCGCGCAGCGTGACCTGTACGAGACGGTGCGCGCGGCCATGCAGGAAAAGGTCCGTGCGGCCGTCGCAGCAAAAGGCCTCGCGCGCAGCCACATCATCGTGCTGGAGGCGTTGCTCAAGCTGCGCCAGGTCTGCTGCGATCCGCGGCTCGTCAAAATCAGCCAGGCGGCCCGGATCAAGGAATCGGCCAAGCTTGATCTGCTACTCGACATGCTGCCCGAACTAATCGAGGAAGGCCGTCGCATCCTGCTGTTCTCGCAGTTCACCAGCATGCTCGACCTCATTGCGGCGGCGCTGGAAAAAGCTGGGATTCCATACGTCATGCTGACCGGGGATGCCACCGATCGCGTCACACCAGTCAAGCGCTTCAAGCAAGGTGAGGTGCCGCTTTTCCTGATCAGCCTGAAGGCCGGTGGCGTTGGCCTGAACCTGACGGCGGCCGACACCGTCATTCACTACGATCCCTGGTGGAATCCCGCCGTAGAAAATCAGGCGACCGACCGCGCTCACCGTCTCGGGCAGGACAAGCCTGTGTTTGTTTACAAGCTGATCACCGCCGGCAGTGTTGAGGAGAAAATCGTCGCGATGCAGGAGCAGAAGGCGGCGCTTGCCAACGCGATCCTGTCGGAAGATGGCGCCGGCGCCGTCAAGTTCTCCGCCGACGACATCGAGGCGCTCTTTGAGCCGATCCCGGCCGCACCACCTGTTGTGGCACCGGCGGCGAAGCCCCGATCCCGCACCAGGACGGGAACATAAAAATGGCCTTGCCGCGACGCATAGTCGAGGTCTGACCAGCACGAACCCCAATGGCAAAAACGGGCGACAACCAACACGAACAGCGCATCTCGATGGAGATCGTGGTCGACCGCGTACACCGAAGAAGAATGCGCGATGGCGTGGTACTGCCATCTCGAGGACAGTCTGAGCTTTCCATTCGAAGCGCGGGTACGTCAGGCGATGGTGGCCTCCCCGCTGCGCTCAGGTGACAGAGTCTCCGTCTTCAGACTCGCGCATGATCAGTTGTGCCGCGTTGCCATCTTCGTGCACGCACTTTACAACCAGCGTGAACTCGTCGTGCCCCTTGCCCAGCTTGTTCCCGTCCGCGCCGACCAGAGCACGCACCTTGCCGTCTCTGACTGGCACTACTGGCACGACCAAGGTTGCAGCTTCTGCCCCCCGCACGATCTGACATCCCCCGGCATAATCCCCGAGCGCAACTTACAGGGCGCTCGGGCCGTTATCAGGTCAAGTCGCACCCTGCCAGCCCTTGCCTGGTCAGGGGCTGGCGGAAGATTTGCACTTTTCGGGGGATGGGCAGAAATAGCCTACCAGTAGCCGTAGAGGCTTGCCACCACCGCCAGCGCGCGCGTGCGGGTCGCTTCTGACAAGGGCGGCGCGGCGTCCTCCCTGCCGGTCTCCCCGTGCTGCAGCGCGTGCCGGTAGCCGAGCAACCGCTGGCGCGTGAGGTCCGAGAGCGGCCCAAGCTCGTGCGCGCCGCACCAGCGCATCAGGCGGCGCAGTTCGGCGCCATAGGCGCGCAACGTGTGGGGCGAGCGCCCGGTTCGGTCGCGCAGGAAGAGCGCCAGCGCCTGTGCATCGTCGGCGGCGCCGAGCGTGTTGGCCGCCGCGTGCGGCTGGGCGAAGCGGCCGGCGCGCGTGAGCCACGCGTGGTCAGCAGGGCCGTAAGCGGCCAGCCACGGGTTCGCCGCGACAGCTCCCCTCGCTTCCGCGGCGGTCGGCACCGTTGCTTCGCTCGCTAAGGCGGCGGTGGACCGGATGCGGCGCCGGTGCGTGTGCAGCAGCCGCGCGAGGACCGTCTCCGGGCGGGGCGCCAGATCCGCCGTCACCGTGCGCAGGCGCCCGCGCTCCCAGTATTCGACTGCCCCATCGTGCGCCAGCAGCAGCTTGAGCACGGTCGGCTGCGCGGCCTTGGCGTCGGCCAGCGAGCCATAGCGGCGCTTGACGCGCGCCAGCGTCCAGTGCGCGTAGACCGGGTGCCCGAGTGCCTCCGCCAGGTAGGCGAGGGCCGCCGCGACGGTGGCCGGCAGTGGGCGCGGCGGCACCGCGCCCGTATCGATCCAGTCGGCCGGCTTCATGACTGGGCGGTCCGCTTGGCGGCCGCCTTGCCCGTCGATCTGGGCACGCGCGTCTTGGCCGCTGGTGGCGCCGCGGCCAGGGTCGCACGCAGCAGCTCGTCGAGCTGGGCGCGCTGGCTGGCGGTGACGGCCTTGAGTGCGCTCGCCTCGCCCGCGGCGGTCTGGCGCGCGGCCCGCTCGCTGGCCAGGTCGGCGTCGAGTCGTGCGCGCTCGTCTTCCAGCGCGGCGATGCGCCGCTCGGCGAATTTGAGTTGGGAGGCCAGTTGCGCGCGCTCGGCCCGCACCGCGTCGCGCTGGTGCGCGGTTTCCTGCAGGAGCTGCTTCGACAGCGCCTCGTAGCGCGCCTGGGTGGTGGCGATCGCCTCGGTGTGGGTGCGCTCGCCCGCCGTGGCGCGCTCCTGGGCGGTCGCCAGCGCCGCCTCGAGCTCGCCCCGGCGTGCGGCTTGCTCATCGGCGCGCGCGCACGCCGCCGCCTGGGCGGCGCACGCTACGGCCAGCGCGGTGTCGCGCGCGGCGAGCTGGCCGCGCACCTCGCTCAGTTCGGCCCGCAGCAGCTCGACCCGCAGTTCGGCCTCGGCGCGGGCGGCCTCGGCGGTGTCGGCTGTGGCTTGCGCCTCGCGCTTCAGGCGCACCACGTCGTCGAGCTGCACCGCGACCGCGGCCTGCCACAGCGCGCGCATCGCTTCGGCGATCTCGACCGGAATCTCGGGCAGGGCGAGGTCGGCCAGGCCCGAGCGCACCACCTCGGCCTCGATCGCGTTGAGCGTACGCGACAGCGTTGCAGGGTCACCGCCGCCCAGGCGGTCACGCAGCTTGCGCACCGACACCACGCGGCGAAAGCGTGCGGCCGTGGGCGGCGCCGCGTCGCCGGCCTCGGTGAGCATGGCCAGCACGGTGGCGCGGATCTGGTCGGGGGTGGCGGCGAGGCGGGGCATGGCAGTTTCCGGAGGCGCATTTCAGCCTATCTTACGCACATACCTAACGTTAGAAAAGCCATTTATGTGTTGCTTGGGAAAACCAAAGACGGATAAATCTAGTTATCTTGCGGAAACAATGGCTTCCAGCCACAGGGCGCGCTTGGCCGCGCGGCGGGGGCGGTCAACGTTCCAAAACCAAGGGGAAAAGGACCAGTCAGCAAGTGACTGATTTGACTAGGGTTTTAGGGTGGGCATCACCCTGGAACCCGCATGGCTGCTACGGGTGGCTACCCCGGTAAATTGCGGCGAAATCAAGGGGACCCCTGATCCAGACATTCGTCTATTCGCTGGCCTGGCCGCATATCCAGTGGGCGGCGATGCTGGTGGTGCGGCTGCGCCCGGGTGCGGGTAACTAGTCGCTGGACGAACTGTAGGGGGCGAGCACTAACCGTCTCGCGCGGCGGCTTGCGAACCATAGGTCGGCCCGCGGCCGGAAAAATGCTTGACCTTCCCTGCCGTGGGAACGTCCATATTAACCATGGGGGACAGAAGCCCCTGCGGCGTGGCAGGACCAAGTCGGCAGAGAGCATCGGATTTTCCGCCGGAGGTTAGTCAAATGGGCGTTCCGGGGCGCACGTTGTATGAAGAGGTCTTTGCGGTGTTCGAAAGGGCATGCCAGGAAAGCGATTTCGAGCTGGCCGAGGACCTCCTGCTCGCCCTAGAAGCGATGGATCGCCGGCAGGAAGCTCATCGGCAACTCGACCGCGCCTACCTGCTGCTAGCCGATCTCTGAGAACGGGAGTCCCCCGACTTTGGTTTCTACCTGCTTGCCATCGGCTGGCCAATGCCCCTGGGGACAGCAGTGGTCCTCTTCCATGCCTTAGCGTGCAATATTTTCCGTTTTCTGAAGTGACCCCTTCTTTACGGAGTCCCGCGTATACCAGTCGTTCTTCTCGACAACCGGCTCTTTGCGATAGTGCCGCATGACCCGAAGAAAGCACTCGAGAGGCTGTTCCTTCTTTCGTAACCATCGGGCCTAACGTCGTCGGAGACAATTGCACGTTCCGGCTAATTCGAGAAACATCGTCTATTTTGCAGAAAGCGGCCGCTAACCGATCGAGCGGGGGAGTATCCGAAGGTCTTGCGAGCGCCGAGGCAATTTCTTCCATGTGCGCCGGGCTGCAAGGAAACTCATGTCGATCGGACAGTGCGCTCACTTTGGCTTGCAGAGCCGGGTTCGTGCCCTCGTGAAGGTACGCAAACAGGTTGTAATCCAGGTAAATTCTCATGCGATGGAGTTTGCGTATTGTTAAGCGCGCTCATACGTTTGGGAAATGCTGGCCGAACCTGAAGTTGGCGCATTCGCGCTGCACGTGGCTTGGGAGCAGTGGGAGTCTTACTTCTTCGACATTTGAAGGATTCTGAGCACGATGAGTGCGAAGGCAGTCGCGACGATGGCCGTCACCGCATGGCCCATGCCGGCGGCCACGCCGATCGCGGCAGCAATCCAGATGCTCGCGGCAGTTGTGAGCCCCCTGACGTGTGTCTCATTGTCCGGCTTCAGGATCGCCCCTGCACAAAGGAATCCGATGCCTGACGTGAGACCCTGAAGCACGCGGCTCATGTCGGCAAGCTGCACGCCCGCCTGGAGGGGAACCACGACAAAAACGCATGCCCCCAGCGCGACGAGCATGTGAGTGCGCACGCCTGCGGATTTTCCCGAGCTCTCCCGCTCGTACCCCAGCAAGCCCCCCAAAACGATAGAGACGGTCATTCGAACGACGGCACGTACTGCCTCGGCAGCATTAGCGAGATCGGAGAATTCCGAGCTCAATGTGCGGATGATGTCGTTCATTGCGGAGCGTCTCTGGGTGTGTCCTGAAAATGGCCAAGACAGTCTATGTCGCAGAAGATGACTGTCAGATTGCCGAGCTATGACACAACCGGATTCGCTGGCCGGGGGGCAAGATTAACAACGTATTACATTTCGGCAATAAAGCCTGACAACGGAAGGGCAACCTTAGAATGCCGGCCATTAGTGCTCGTTTTCGCGCCAGTGTGTCCACTCGAAGTGCGCGACATTCTCCTCCAGCCCCCGAACCGCATGACCGATTCTTCAATCTCCCCGTCCCAACCCGCTGGTCTCTCGAGGGCGCTGGACAATTTCCTGACACGCCACCGCATCGGCGTTTGGCGTGTTGTCGTAACGTTTGTCCTGGCAAGTCTGGTCTTTGGCCATTCTCGCTGGGACGGTACCTGGGTGTCGCCGCTGCTGCTGACGCTGGGGATGTTGGGGGTGAGCCTGGCCACGGTCGGGCGGCTCTGGTGCGCGTTGTACATTTCCGGGCGCAAGAACAATACCTTGGTGACCTCGGGTCCATATTCACTGTGTCGCCATCCGCTCTATGTCTGCAACTTGCTAGGCATTATCGGACTAGGGGCGATGACCGAGTCGCTGGCGGTTACCGCAGTCCTGGCGCTCGCATTTGCGCTGATGTACCCGGCTGTCATCCGGACGGAAGACCGCTTTCTGGCTTCCGCCTTCCCGGAATTCGCCGAATACGCACGCCGTACACCAGCGTTCTTTCCCCGTCTGTCGCTGTATAGGGGGGAGTCGACATGGACGGTCCATGTGTCTTCCTTTCAACGCAATATTGCGGACTCGGTCTGGTTTCTCGGCCTGTCGGTGGTCGTGGAGTCGTTTGATTTGTTCCATGACGCCGGCGTCCTCCGGGCGGTCGTGACGCTTGCCTGATGCGGGCAACTCCGCATACACGTACAGCCATGCACTACGCTCACGTCTCCGATTCTGTTGTCGAGAGCATGCTCGTGATGCTGGTCGGCCTGATCGTCCTGTATGTGGGGTTCGCTGTCTATTTGCGGTGGAAGCATGGGCCCGCCCCCAAGCGTAAGACTGATGAGGGGCGAAAGCGGCACCCCAAAACGAGCAGGCGAAAGCGATAATCGTAATCTGCTCTTAATGCTGGTGATCGAGGATTCATGTAAACTTCGGCGACGGCCCAGCCGTTAGTACTTCAACCCCAAGCCCCCCGCACAGTCTCCCAAGGAATGCGACGTTTCGTTCTGATCTTCGTGCTGCTCATTTTGCCGTTCCAGTTTTCCTGGGCGGCAGCGGCACGCTATTGTCAGCACGAGAAAGCCACGGCCACTTGGCACCTTGGGCACCACGAGCATCGTCATCAGCAGCCGGAAGGTAAAACGGATGCCGAGAAAAAGCCATTCGTGGATACAGACTGCGGGGTATGCCATCTGGTCTCCCTCCCGTTCGTCTATGGACAGACGCAGGACGTGTTGATAGCGAATCGGGTAGAAGTGACCGATACTCAACATTCGTCCGAGTTCTCGTCTCTGAATGCCAGGGCTCCCGACCGTCCTCAGTGGCAGCGTCTCGCTTGATCGGCGAGACGACGACTCTTTTTCTCCTTTCGTCTCTCGCCGAATTCTCCTGGTCACATACCTTGGTGCAATTCGATGCGAAGACTATTTCTGCCGCTCGGGCTGGCGGTAGCATTTCTCAGCCCAAACTTTGCCGTAGCGCAATCTGACACCGGCACGTCCATGGTGCCCGTCTTCCCAAGGGAAGCGGCGGGACCGTTGACCCTCGAGGCCGCGTTGTCGCTGGCGGCAGGAAGCAATTTCAACCTGTCCGCCGCCGCCAAGGAACTCGATTCCACAGAAGGTGGGATCATGCAGGCCCGGGTTATTCCGAACCCGGAACTCCAGACGCTGGTCGAGGACACGCGGAAATCCACCCGTACATCCACCGCCCAGATGAATATCCCCATCGAACTGGGCGGCAAGCGCTCGGCTCGTATCAATGCCGCGGAAAGGACGCGCGAACTGGCGCAGGCAACGCTGGCTGGCGTTCGCGGTGACATTCGGGCGCAGGTAATCGAGAGCTTTTTTTCCGTCTTGATCGCACAGGAACGCGTCAAGCTGGCAACTGGCTCCGCGGATATCGCTGCGAGGGGCGCGCAAGCCGCTTCACGCCGCGTCGCGGCCGGCAAGATCTCCCCGGTTGACGAAACTAAGGCACGTGTCGAACAGGCCAACGCCGAACTTGAATTGGCCGAAGCAACGGCGAGCCTGCAGTCCGCCCGTCAGGCGTTGACGGCGTTGTGGGGCAATGCATCGCCGCAGTTTGCCGAAGCACAGGGCAATCTGGACGCGCTGCCATCCAGGCCGGCGCCTGAACTCCTTCAGAAGGAGCTGGAAAACTCACCGCTGGTGGCCGCAAGCCGCGCTGAACTTGACCGCCGCCAGGCATTGGTGGGCGTTGAGCGCAGCCGCCAGTATCCGGATCTGACAGTCAGTCTGGGTGCCAAGCGAGATACAGAAGCCAACCGCAACATGGCGGTGATCGGTGTGGCGATCCCGTTGCCGATTTTTGACCGGAATCAGGGCAACTTGTATTCGGCCATTCGCCAGGCGGACAAGGCCCAGGATGAATATCTGGCCAATCGCATCAGCCTGACCCGAAATCTCCTGATGGCATCGAACCAGCTGTCGGTATCGCGCGCCTCGGCACAAACGCTGAAGCAGACCGTCTTGCCAGGCGCCGAGCAAGCCTTCAACGCGGCGACCATTGGCTTCGAGGCCGGCAAGTTCAATTATCTGGACGTCCTGGATGCCCAGCGCACGCTGTTCCAGGCACGCATCCGCTATCTCGGCGTGCTTGGACAAACCTATCAGGCGGCGACCACGATCGATCGCATTCTGGGACGTTAAGACGGGATTCATAAAACATGGCTATTTCGAACAAACAAAAGGCTGCCATTGCGGCCATCGTACTGGTGGGCGGCGTCGCGACTGGTGGCGTTCTGCTGAGCGGGCGCTCTGCGCCGGAAGAGCAGGGTGGGCACTCGGAATCCAAGGGGCATGGCGACACCGAGCACCATGGCAAGCAGGCGGCGGAAGCCGACCACAAGGATGACAAGTCACACGGCGACGGCGAGCATCACGAGGTCAAGAAGGGCCCCAATGGTGGCGCGCTCTTTTCGCGTGATGGCTATGACGTCGAAATTGGCACGGCCGAATCCAAGGGCGAGGCCCGTATTCGGCTCTGGGTTAGCAAGTCTGGGAAGGCGGTGGCAAATGGCGTGGCAGCGACAGGCCAGCTCGTGCGGGCTACGGGCGAGTCTCAAGCGCTCAAGTTCGTGGTGTCTGGCGACGCGCTGGAAAGCCAACAGCCAGTTGCCGAGCCCCATGTCTTTGACGTGACCGCAAATGTGACCTTGCCCGGTTCGTCTTCGCCACTCGCCGTGCGGCTCTCGAAAGAGGAAGGCAAGATTGAGTTGACAGCGGACCAGCTGGCCAAGACAGGGGTAGTGGTTCAAACCGCGGGCTCGGCAAAGGTCCAGGCTGGCGTCCAGTTCCCCGGCGAAATCCGTTTCAACGAAGACAAGACAGCCCACGTGGTGCCGCGACTGGCTGGCGTCGTAGAGAGCGTTCCGGCCAATATTGGGCAACAGGTTAAGAAGGGACAGGTTCTCGCGGTCATCGCGAGCACCGGACTTTCTGACCAGCGCAGCGAACTGCTCGCAGCACAGAAACGTCTGGATCTGGCGCGTGTCACTTATGACCGCGAGAAGAAGCTCTGGGAACAGAAGATCTCTGCGGAGCAAGATTATCTGAGCGCCCGCAACGCGCTGCAGGAAGCGCAGATCAGTGTCCAGAACGCGCAGCAGAAGCTGACCGCCATTGGCGCCAGCAACAGCTCGACGGCACTCAATCGCTACGAGCTGCGCGCACCGTTCGACGGCATGATCGTTGAAAAGCATATCTCGCTTGGGGAAGCGGTGGCGGACAACGCCAACGTGTTCACGCTGTCGGATCTGTCGTCCGTCTGGGCCGAGTTCGTGGTGTCTGCCAAGGATGTCGAGCGGGTGCGCATCGGCGAAAAGGCGTCGATCAATTCGGCATCGTCCGATGTGAAGGCAGATGGCACCGTTTCATACGTGGGTTCGCTGCTGGGCGAGCAGACGCGGACGGCGAAGGCCCGCGTAACATTGACCAATCCACAGATGGCTTGGCGACCGGGTCTCTTCGTCACGGTCGACGTATTCGGTGCTGATGTCGAGGTGCCCGTTGCGGTGAAGACCGAGGCCGTCCAGGACGTCAATGGCGAGAGCGTAGTCTTTGTCGCGGTTCAAGGTGGATTCGTGCCGCAGCCGGTGAAGGTCGGCCGGACAAACGGCAAGGTCATCGAGATTGTCGAGGGCCTGAAGCCGGGCGCACGTTACGCCGCCGCCAACAGTTTTGTTCTGAAGGCCGAACTTGGCAAATCCAGCGCCGAACACGGCCATTGATACGGGGGAAACAGCAATGTTTGAACGTATCATTAGTTTCGCCATCCAGCAGCGATGGCTGGTCCTGCTCGCCGTGTTTGGAATGGCCGGGTTAGGGATTTTCAGCTACAACCGACTACCGATCGACGCGGTCCCTGACATTACCAACGTTCAGGTTCAGGTCAATACCTCGGCACCAGGCTATTCACCGCTCGAAACCGAACAGCGTGTTACGTATCCGATCGAGGTCGTGATGGCCGGCCTGCCGGGACTCGAACAGACGCGTTCCCTGTCCCGCTATGGCTTGTCGCAGGTGACGGTCATCTTCAAGGATGGCACGGACGTCTATTTCGCGCGCCAACTCGTCAACCAGCGCATCCAGGAAGCCAAGGACAATCTGCCTGAAGGCGTTGTGCCGGCGATGGGGCCTATTTCGACCGGCCTCGGGGAGATCTATCTATGGACCGTTGAAGCCGAAGAGGGTGCTCGCAAAGCTGACGGGACTGCCTATACGCCGACAGATTTGCGCGAAATCCAGGATTGGGTGGTACGGCCGCAACTGCGTAACGTGCCCGGTGTCACCGAGATCAATACTATCGGTGGTTTCAACAAGCAGTACCTGGTCGCGCCGAGTCTTGAACGGCTAGCGTCGTACGGGCTGACGCTGACCGACGTCGTCAATGCGCTGAACAAGAACAACGACAACGTGGGTGCGGGCTACATCGAGCGTAGGGGCGAGCAGTATCTGGTTCGTGCGCCGGGTCAGGTTGCGTCCGAAGACGACATCCGCAACATTATTGTCGGTACAGCGCAGGGGCAGCCGATCCGCATTCGCGACATCGGGGATGTGGAGATTGGCAAGGAACTGCGTACCGGTGCGGCAACCGAGAATGGCAAGGAAGTTGTGCTGGGCACGGTATTCATGCTCATCGGCGAAAACAGCCGGGCTGTGTCAAAAGCGGTCGATGAAAAGGTCGCTTCCATTAACCGTACGATGCCGGAAGGTGTGAAGATCGTAACGGTATACGACCGGACACGTCTGGTCGACAAGGCCATTGCGACCGTCAAGAAGAACCTTCTTGAAGGCGCGGTGCTCGTCATCGTAATTCTGTTCCTTTTCCTGGGTAACATCCGCGCGGCGCTGATTACCGCGACGATCATTCCGCTGGCGATGTTGTTCACCTTCACGGGGATGGTGAACTACAAGATCAGTGCGAACCTGATGAGCTTGGGCGCGCTCGACTTCGGCATCATCATCGATGGCGCGGTGGTGATTGTCGAAAACTGTGTGAGGCGACTGGCGCATGCGCAGGAACACCATGGCCGGCCATTGACGCGCTCCGAGCGGTTCCATGAGGTGTTTGCCGCAGCGAAGGAGGCGCGTCGCCCACTGATCTTCGGTCAGCTCATCATTATGATCGTCTACCTGCCGATCTTTGCGCTGACGGGGGTGGAAGGCAAGATGTTCCACCCGATGGCGTTCACGGTCGTCCTGGCGCTGCTGGGCGCGATGATTCTGTCCGTGACGTTCGTTCCGGCTGCGGTCGCCTTGTTCATCGGCGAACGGGTGGCCGAGAAAGAAAATCGTCTCATGCTCTGGGCGAAGCGTCGCTACGAGCCGCTGCTGGAAAAGTCGCTCGCGAACACGGCCGTTGTATTGACGTTTGCCGCGGTGTCAATTGTTCTGTGCGTGGCCATTGCGGCCCGCCTGGGCAGCGAGTTCATCCCCAATCTGAACGAAGGCGACATTGCCATCCAGGCGCTGCGCATTCCTGGCACGAGCCTGTCGCAGTCCGTGGAGATGCAGAAGACGATCGAGACGACCCTCAAGGCAAAATTCCCCGAAATCGAGCGCGTGTTTGCGCGGACAGGTACGGCGGAGATTGCATCCGATCCGATGCCGCCGAATATTTCGGATGGCTACATCATGCTCAAGCCTGAGAAGGATTGGCCAGAGCCGAAGAAAACACATGCCGAACTGCTGTCCGCCATCCAGGAGGAAGCCGGCAAGATCCCCGGGAACAACTACGAGTTCTCCCAACCGATCCAGCTGCGGTTCAACGAGCTGATCTCCGGGGTCCGCTCGGACGTCGCAGTCAAGATCTTCGGCGATGACAACAACGTGCTCAGCGAGACGGCGAAGAAGGTATCGGCCGTGCTGCAGGGCATCCCCGGCGCGCAGGAGGTGAAGGTAGAACAGACCACCGGCTTGCCGATGCTGACGGTCAAGATCGATCGGGAGAAGGCGGCGCGATACGGGCTTAACATGAGCGACGTGCAAGACGCGGTGGCAACGGGCGTCGGAGGCCGTGATTCCGGAACCTTCTTCCAGGGCGATCGTCGTTTCGATATCGTGGTCCGCCTGCCCGAAGCTGTGCGCGGCGAGGTCGAGGCTCTGCGCCGATTGCCGATTCCGTTGCCAAAAGGAGTGGACGCGAGAACGACGTTTATCCCATTGAGCGAGGTGGCGACGCTGGAAATGGCGCCCGGCCCGAACCAGATCTCGCGCGAGAACGGCAAGCGCCGCATCGTGATCAGTGCCAACGTTCGTGGACGTGATATTGGTTCATTCGTGCCCGAGGCGGAAGCGGCTATCCAAAGCCAGGTCAAGATCCCGGCTGGCTACTGGATGACATGGGGTGGCACCTTTGAGCAACTGCAGTCCGCCACCACCCGCCTGCAGGTGGTAGTGCCGGTGGCGCTGTTGCTGGTCTTCGTACTGTTGTTTGCGATGTTCAACAACATCAAGGATGGCTTGCTAGTCTTCACGGGCATTCCCTTTGCGCTGACTGGCGGGATTCTTGCCCTGTGGATACGCGGCATTCCGATGTCCATTACTGCAGCGGTGGGCTTCATCGCGCTGTGCGGGGTGGCGGTGCTCAATGGTCTGGTGATGCTGTCGTTTATCCGATCGCTGCGCGAAGAAGGGCATTCCCTCGACAGCGCGGTCCGAGTTGGCGCCCTGACGCGACTGCGTCCGGTGCTGATGACGGCCCTGGTGGCATCCCTGGGTTTCGTGCCGATGGCCATCGCCACCGGTACGGGCGCTGAGGTGCAACGTCCCCTCGCAACGGTGGTAATCGGTGGCATCTTGTCGTCCACGGCGCTGACCCTACTGGTGTTGCCGGTGCTCTATCGACTTGCTCACCGCAAGGATGAGGACGCGGAAGATACTCGCGAGCCAGTCACTCAGACGCATCAACCGGATCAAGGCCGCCAGCCTGCATGACGTAAATCCTTGGGCGGTCATCGTACCGCCCAATTTTTATAGGAGTTTCTATGGGCGCAGGTCACTCACACGACCATCCCGGTGGCAACGAGCGATCGCTCAAGATCGCCCTTGCGCTGACCGGTACGTTCCTGATTGCCGAAGTGGTCGGTGGTGTCATGACGAAGAGCCTGGCGTTGATCTCCGACGCCGCGCACATGCTCACGGACACCGTCGCACTGGCCATCGCACTGGCTGCTATTGCGATCGCCAAGCGACCCGCGGACAAGAAGCGGACATTTGGCTACTACCGTTTTGAGATTCTTGCCGCGGCCTTTAACGCATTGCTGCTGTTCGGTGTGGCTATCTACATCCTGTACGAAGCCTACCTGCGGCTGAAATCGCCACCTCAGATTGAGTCAACCGGCATGTTCGTCGTGGCTGTGCTGGGCCTGATCATCAATCTCATCAGCATGCGCATGCTGTCCTCCGGGCAAAGCAGCAGCCTGAACGTGAAGGGTGCTTATCTGGAAGTCTGGAGCGATCTGCTCGGGTCGGTTGGCGTCATCGCCGGTGCGATCATCATCCGCTTCACGGGCTGGGCGTGGGTCGACTCCGCCATTGCGGTGCTGATCGGCCTCTGGGTACTGCCTCGCACGTGGATCCTGCTGAAGTCGAGCCTGAATGTGCTGCTCGAAGGCGTACCCGATGACGTGGATCTGGCAGAGGTTGAGAAGCAAATTCTGGCGACGCCCGGGGTAAAAAGCTTCCATGACCTCCACATCTGGGCACTTACCAGCGGCAAGGCGAGCTTGACGGTTCATGTCGTGAATGACACGGCCGTCAACCCGGAAATGGAAGTGCTACCGGAATTGAAGCAGATGCTGGCTGACAAATTCGATATCACGCACGTGACCATTCAGTTCGAACTGGCACCATGCGAACAAGCGGATGCAGCTCAGCATTTCAATGCATCGCCAGCACTGGTCGGATCGAAGTCGCTTGCTGCAGGAGGAAACTAAGGTGCGGGTACTTGTTGTAGAAGACGAACCGCGTACTGCGGAGTATTTGCAGAAGGGATTGTCGGAGTCGGGTTTCGTGGTCGACATCGCGAACAATGGTGGCGATGGGCTCCACATGGCGGAAGAGACCGACTACGACGTCATCATCCTGGACGTCATGCTGCCAGGTATGGACGGGTGGACGGTCATCAAGTCCATTCGATCCAAGTCCGAGACACCCGTACTGTTTCTGACGGCGCTGGATGATGTGGCGGATCGTGTCAGAGGCTTCGAGTTGGGGGCAGACGATTACCTGGTCAAGCCCTTCGCCTTTGCCGAGCTCCTTGCCCGTATCCGGCGTTGCTTGCGCCAAAGCACCTCGAAGGAGTCCGAGCGATTGCGCATTGCCGATCTGGACATCGACGTGCTTGGAAGGCGGGTATTCCGGGGAACTACCCGCATTGAATTGACGAATCAGGAGTTCTCGCTGTTGCACCTGCTCATGCGCCGGAGAGGGGAGGTGCTGTCGCGAACCACGATCGCGTCCCAGGTCTGGGACGTCAACTTCGACACGGATACCAATGTCGTTGACGTCGCGATCCGGCGCCTGAGATCCAAGGTGGATGATCCCTTCGATCAAAAGCTGATCCATACCGTACGGGGAATGGGCTATGTCCTCGACCCAGAGCGCGGCCGGTGACGGAATGAGGCCCGGGACTTCGATAACCCCGCTGTCACTGACGAGGCGGCTTGGGCTCTTCTTTGCATTGGTACTGTCTATCGCGCTGGCCAGCATGGGCGCCTTTGCTTACTACTCGCTCGCCGCGCAACTCGAGGCCAGAGACGATGAGGTTGTAAAGGGAAAACTCGAACAGGTCGAGCATTTCTTGCGCGAGGTGGACGGGGTGCAGGGCGTCCCGGCGGCGCAGCATCGCTTCGATGATCTGGTGCGAGGTTACTCGGACCTCATCGTTCGCGTCACGGCGCTGGATGGCCGGCTTTTGTTTCGCACGGGCAACGATGCATTGCTGGAAGGCACTGACCAAGCGGCGGTCACGGGAAAGTCATCGCTCATGTTCCAGTCCGCCGATGCGGTGTTGGGGCGAGACGGTACGCGGGCGACGGTGTTCGTGGCGAAGTCTGGCGAGGACAGGAAGCAGGTGACTGCGCGATTCCGGACGACGCTCGTGCTTGGTACCACCGTCGGTGTGATATTGACGGCCCTGGTGGGGGCGGCCATTACGCGCCGTGAGCTGGAGCCGGCGCACGTACTTATCAAGCAGATCAACCGGATCAGTGTGGAACGGCTGAGCTACCGGGTGGACATGCCACCCAAGCCCACCGAAGTGCGTGATATCGCCTCTGCGTTCAATGCGATGCTGCAACGCCTCGAGGATGGTTATCAGAAGCTGTCGCGGTTCTCCGCCGATCTTGCCCATGATTTGCGCACGCCGCTTAACAACCTCATTGGACATGCCGAGGTCGCCTTGTCACGAGACCGCACCGGGCCCGAGTATGTCGCCTTGGTGGAGGAAAGCCTGGTCGAATACCAGCGACTTGCGAGGATGATCGATGCGATGTTGTTCCTCGCGCGAGCTGACAGTGCCAATGTGGCGCTCGAGTTGACGGAACTCCAGTTGAATGCAGAACTTCGCAAGTTGTCCGCCTACTTTTCGGTGCTTGCAGAGGAGCGAAGCGTCGTAATCAGGGTAAGCGGGGATGCCACCCTGGTCGCTGATGCCATTCTGTTCCAGCGTGCGATCAACAATGTTCTGTCAAATGCGGTCCGTCATGCGTGGCCGAATTCGATGATAGATCTGGTGGTGCGCCGCGAAGCGGCACATTGTTGCATCGACATCACGAACGTTGGAGACCCAATCCCGGAGCGGGAACTTTCCCTCATCTTTGATCGGTTCTTCCGTGGGGATAGGGCGAGATCCAACTCGTCACAGTCCACGGGGCTGGGCCTGGCCATCGTCCTGTCGATCATGGAGCTCCATGGCGGCGACGCGTCAGCCGTGAGCGGCTTGGATGGGAAGACACGCTTTACATTGCGCTTCCCGCTCAACGGTGCTGAAGCCTCAGCGCGGGTTTCGGTGGGTAGGCCGAGTCAGGACCGACCAGTCGTTGGGTAGAGTGGTGCAATGAGCCCGATTGCCTATTTGTAATCGCCGGGCAAGGCTGCAGCATGCGTACAATTTATACACTCGTTTTCATAGATCAACGAAGTCTCTAGAAAGGAGATGACTATGAAAACGAAGAAACA